>Ga0222427_100406_pt1 | contig 70076 bp, 65 predicted proteins | sample 2B20Ametagenome_FD_182890 | JGI IMG/M metagenome (GOLD analysis project Ga0222427, IMG submission 182890) | Enriched microbial communities from leaf-cutter ant dump, University of Wisconsin, Madison, United States - 2B20A (version 2) | ecosystem: Environmental > Terrestrial > Nest > Insects nest... | reverse complement strand
CCCCTAATCTGGCCACACCTAGCGGCAACCACCCAAACAAACTTCTCGAACAAAAGGATCTTCGCCATGACCAACGCCACCTACAACCGCCTGAACAAAGACGACGCCGTAGTCCTGCTGGTCGACCACCAGACCGGTCTGATCTCCCTGGTGCAAGACTTCTCGCCGAACGAGTTCAAGAACAACGTGCTGGCGCTGGCCGATCTGGCCAAGTTCTTCGACCTGCCAACCATCCTCACCACCAGCTTCGAGCAAGGTCCCAACGGCCCGCTGGTTCCCGAGCTGAAAGAGATGTTCCCGGACGCCCCCTACATCCCGCGTCCAGGCCAGATCAACGCCTGGGACAACGAAGACTTCGTCAAGGCGATCAAGGCCACTGGCCGCAAGCAGTTGATCATCGCCGGTGTGGTGACCGATGTGTGCATAGCCTTCCCGACCCTGTCGGCGCTGGCGGAAGGCTTTGATGTGTTCGTGGTGACCGATGCGTCCGGTACCTTCAACGAGACCGTGCAGCAGGCGGCGTGGAACCGCATGACCCAGGCCGGCGCGCAGATGATGAACTGGTTCTCGGTAGCCTGTGAGCTGCACCGCGACTGGCGCAACGATATCGAAGGGCTGGGCAACCTGCTGTCGCAGCGGATTCCCAACTATCGCAACCTGATGAACAGCTATGCAGCGTTCACTGCCAAGTAAATGAAAAAGGGCCTGCTCTGGTGAGCAGGCCCTTTTTTGTTGTAGCGCTATCAATGTCCTGTTCCAGTACCGTTGAGCTCACCGCGTTTCAAGCTCAACGCGCTATTACCGAGGGCATCTTCAACCTTCAAATCCGCTCCGCGGGCCACCAGGGCATCCAGCAACTCCTGACGCTGGAACAGCGCCGCATACATTGCCGCAGTCTGTCCGCTCGCATTGCGCTGATCGGGGCTGCACCGGGCATCAAGCAGCCGCCTGGCTATGCGCACCTCCCCCTTGAAGATCGCGCCCATCAATGCCGTGTTGCCGCGCTGATCCTGGGCGCAAGGATCGGCCCCTGCCGCCAACAGCAACTCCACCACGTCACGCTGCCCGTGATAGGCAGCGAGAATCAGCCCGGTGTAGCCCTTCTCGTCGCGCACGTTGAGGTCGTAGCCGGCCTGGATGAAGTCTTCGAGCATGGCCTGGTCACCCCGGCGTGCCGCATCGAAGAAATATCCACGCAGGAGTGCTGCGGTGTCGCGACCCGGCTCCGGCGCTGACAGCTGGCTGTCGGCTTGGGCCGTGGCGAGCAGCAAGCCGAATACGGCCGCAACCATCCATCTACCCATGATGTTCACCTCCAAAAACGGAAAGGCGGGCCGCAGGCCCGCCCGTGTTGCTCGTCAGTCCTGCAGCTTCGCCGCCAAGGCCTGGACGCGCTTCAGGTCGGCCTTGGCCACCTTGGCCAAGCCGGAGCCGTAGTCCGCATCCGCCTTGTAGAAGAACGACAACATGATGTAGCGGCTCTCCTCGTCCGCGGTCGCCAGGGCCTGGCCGAGGCTGTTGATCAGGTCGGTCTGATCCTTCTTGCTGTACGAGCGGAACAGCTCGCCGGTCTGCTTGAAGTTCTGCTCGCGCTGGATCTTCGCCTGCTGGGTGGTGCCGCTGAGCGGCGTCTGCGAGTAGCGCGCGCTGGCCTGCTCGTCACGGGGTTGCAGGCGGCTCGGCTGGTAGTTGACGCCGCTGCTGGTGTGGCCGTTGTTCGCCGCGCCGTCCTGGTTGACGGTATTCACCTCGTTGCGCGGACGGTTCACCGGCAGGCCCAGGCCATTGACGCCGATCCGGTACATCTGGGTGTCGGCGTAGGCGAACAGCCGGCCCTGGAGCAGACGATCCTCGGAAGGCTCGATGCCCGGCACCAGGTTCGATGGCGCCATGGCCACCTGCTCGGTTTCCTGGAAGAAGTTGTCGACGTTACGGTCCAGGACCATCTGGCCGATCTTGCGCTCCGGCACATCGGGCCAGATCTTGGTGGCGTCCAGCGGGTCGAAGTCGAAGGTGGCCAGTTGTTCAGGCTTGAGCACCTGGATGTACAGGTCCCATTTCGGGAAGTCGCCCTTGTTGATCGCCGTGACCAGGTCGTGGGTCATGTGGCTGTAGTCGCGGCCCTGGAGCTGCTCGACCTGTTTCGGGTCGAGGTTCTTCTGCCCTTGCAGGCTCTTCCAGTGGAACTTCACGTAGTGCACCTCGCCCCTGGCGTTGACCAGCTTGTAGGCGTGCACGCTGTTGCCGTCCATCTCGCGGTAGCTGGCCGGGGTACCCTCGTTGGAATACAGCAAGGTCAGGGTGCGCGTGGCTTCCGGGACATGGGAGAAGAAGTCGAAGCGGCGCGCGTCGTCATCCAGGTTGGTGCGCGGGTCGGGCTTGAAGGCGTGGACCATGTCCGGGAACTTGATGGCATCGCGAATGAAGAAAGTCGGGAAGTTGTTGCCGACCAGGTCCCAGTTGCCATCGGCGGTATAGAACTTGGTGGCGAAGCCCCGTGGATCGCGCAGGGTTTCCGGCGAATGATTGCCGTGCACCACGGACGAGAAACGCACGAACACCGGGGTCTTCTCGCCGGGGCGGAACACCTTGGCCATGCTCAGCTCGCTGATGTCGGCACTGGCAGTGAACTGGCCATGGACGCCAGTGCCCCGGGCGTGCACCACGCGCTCGGGAATGCGTTCACGGTCGAAGCGCTGCAGCTTTTGCAGCAGTTGCACGTCCTGCAGCAGCACAGAGCCGTTGGGCCCTGCGGTCTGCGAGTTCTGGTTGTCCCCCACCGGCGCACCGTTGTCACGGGTCAGCGTGGCGGCCTGCACCGACAGCGAGAGCAGGCTGGCAGCAAGCGTTGCCGCCACGAGCAGGCGACCGGGTTTAAAGAGGTTCAGTGAATGGCTCATCTATGGACTCCTTATGGCTCTATCAGGCGTTAGCGCGACGAGAATAAGGAGCCTGCGGAAAGCCCTCTAAATTGAACCTGCAGATGCAACCGATAAGTTTTTTTCATCAATGCCCCAAACCCCTGCCCCTGTTGGCCGACACAGGGCAGATCGTTGAGGAATCAGTGGTTTGACGGCCGGGAATGAGCAAAAGCGCGATATTTCAAGACATTACGGTGCGACAAGGATTTCCGTGATGGCCAGTCCCTGGATGCATGGATATCTACACATCCTGGATTGAGTTTCGGTGTCAGGGCCAACGCAGTCCTGGTGGGAGCCCGCCCAGCCTTTCAGGCTGCGCTGTCGCGCAAGTGAAGAAAGGGCCAGCTCTGGTGAGCAGGCCCTTTTTTGTTGTTGCTGATGACGCCATCGCCGGCAACGCCGGCTCCCACAGGGTCTTGTGTCGGCCACAAAAGCCGGGATCGACACATAACCCTGTGGGAGCTGGCATTGCCAGCGATGAGGCCCGTCCTGACAACATCTTTAGATGTACTCAAACAACGACATCTTCTGCACGCTGGCAAAGGTCTGCTGCGCCGCCTGCATCGATACCTGCAAGGTCACGTAGCGGGTGATCGATTCGGTGTAGTCGGCATCCACCAGCCCCGACAACCGCTCGGTGTAGCTCAGCGCCAGGTCATCGCCGATGGCGTCCAGCGTTTCAACCTGGCTCAAGCGCGCCCCCACCGAGGTCATCACGGTCAGCACGTTGTCCTGGGCATTGCTCAATTCGCGGTTGACCGTGGACAGGGTGTTGCTCAACGCCGCCTGGTCCGAGGCGTCTTCGACTGGCGTCTGCAAGGCCGTGATCAGGGTACGCAGGCTGGCGAACAGGTCCGGGTCGGCATCGGCGGCGGCGCTGACGGTGAGAGTGTCGCCGTCCGCCGGGGTGCCGTTGAGGGTCAGGCTGAGGCCATTGATTTCCAGCACGTCGCCGTCGGTGTAGGCCACCGGGTCGGCACCGTCGACGCTGTATTGCAGGCTGCCGTCATCCGCCGTGCTGAACGACAGGGTAAAGCCGCTGCCATACCCCGCCGCCGTGGTGTCGGCGATATCCGGGCCGTCGAAGGTCAGGGTGCCGCTGTTGTCCCCCGCTTCGGCGATGAAGCCGGCCGAACTGCTGACCGAGAGAAAGATGCTCGCGCCGTTGTCGCCGCTGGCCATGCTCTGGGTGGCGCTGACCTGCTGGCTGACCACATTGCTGTCGCCCTGGTAGACCAGTTCCCCCGCCGCATTCTCGGCGAAGGCCGGGGTCTGGCTCTGATAGCCGGAGAACAGGTAGCTGCCGTTGCTGTCGGTGCTGTTGGCCAGGGTCACCAGCGTGTCGTAGATGCCTTGCAGGGAGGTGGCGAGGGATTCGCGGTCGGCGTCGCTGAGGGTGCCGTTGCCCGCTTGCACCGCCAGGCTGAGAGCACTGGTGATGGCGTCGTTGATGCTGTCCAGGGTGCTGGATTCCTGGGACAGCGATGTGCTGATCGAGGCCCGGGCATCGGCGTATTGCTCGTTGGCCGCCAGGGCCTGGCGCACGTTGACCGCCTGGGACGCCGCGAGGGAGTCGTCGGACGGCTTGCTCACCCGGGTGCCGCTGGAAACTTCCAGCGCCGCATCCTGGTACTCGCTCTGGCGATCGAGCATGGAGCTGAGGTTCTGGTTGTAGATGGTCGCACTGCTCAGGCGCATGTCGGGTTCTCCGCGGCGGGCATCATTGGATATCGAGCAGGGTGTCGAGCACCGTCAGGCCGACTTCGACGATCTTGGCGCAGGACTGGTAGTACTGCTGGTAGACGATCAGGTTGGCCGCCTCTTCGTCGAGGTTCACCCCCGATTCCGATTGCTGCAGGGTGGTCAGTTGCTCGGTCAGCCCCGACTGGGTGGCGAGTTGCGCGGCCACCCGCGTGGCAGTGCTGCCGACATCGCTGACCAGCGAGGCATAGGACTGGCTGAGGGTCGAGCCACCGGCGATCTTGTCGGTCTGCAGGGCCAGCATCGACAGGGCATTGCTGTTGTCGCTGCTGCCACTGCTGGTGCCGGCGGCGATCTGCTCGCCGTCGTCGATCAGCACGCTGAAGCTGGCGGCGGCATTGCGCGTGGGCTGGACCAGGAAGCTGTCGCCATCGTTGGCCGTGCCGCTGACAGTCAGCTCCATGCCGGCGAAGCTCAGCACGCCGTTGTCGTAGGTGGCACTGACGCTGGCGCCGGTGTCGTTGCGGGTAACGCTGAAACCGTCGGTGCTGGAATAGCTGACGGTGTAGTCGCTGCTGGTCAGGGCACTGACATCGTCGCTGAAGGTGGCGCTCAGGGTGGCATCGCCGGTGTTGCCGGTATTGCCGTAGACCACCGGGTCGTCCACCGAGAAAAAGTCGGTGCCGGTGTCGCCGTTGAGGTCGATGCCCTGGGCCTGGAGGCTGTTGAACGCCTGGGACAGCGATACCGCCATCAGCCCGAGCTGGTTCTGGGTTTCGCTGAGGGTGGTGTTGCGAAAGTCCAGCAGGCCACCAAGGGAGCCGCCGTCCAGGGTGCTGTCGGACAGCGCCACGCTGTTGCCCGCGGCATCCACGTAGCTGACCGCCACCTGGCTCGGGTCGCTGGCCGAGGGGCCGGTTGCGAGATCGAAGCTGTTGTTGCCGGCCACCAGGGCCATGCCGTTGCCCAGGGAGATGGTGTAGCTGCCATTGCTCTGCTCGCTGACATCCACCGCCACCAGTTCGCTGAGCTGGCTGACCAGCAGGTCGCGCTGGTCGAGCAGGTCATTGGAGGCTCCGCCGAGCGACGAAGACAGGCTGATCTGGCCATTGAGCTTGGCGATCTGCGAGGTCAGGTCGTTGATCTGGCTGACCTGGCTGTCGATCTGATTGTTCACGTCATCGGACATCGCCGAGAGGTAGCTGCCCAACTGGTTGAACTGGCTGGCCAGGGTCTCGGCGGCGCCGACCACTTCTTCCCGGGCGGCGGTGTCGCTGGCGTCCGAGGTCAGGGTCTGGATCGACGAAAAGAAGCTTTGCAGCAGGGTGTCCAGGCTGGCATCGCTGTCCGCCAGCAGGCTGTCGATCTGGTCGACTTCGGTCTGGTAGGTGGACAGCGCGCTTTCGGCGCTGATCGAGCTGTTGAGCTGGGTGGTGACGAACTGGTTGTACTGGCGATCGACGCTGGACACCGTCACGCCATTGCCCGCAGTGGCCTGGCTGAAGGTCGCGACCTGGCGGGTGTAGCCGTCGGTGTAGGCGTTGCTGGTGTTGCTGCTGCTGGTGGTCAGGGCGATCTGTGCCGCCGTGAGGCCGCTGACGCCAATGGAGATGATGCTCATCGATAAGCTCCTGGGCTGCATGTTGCGCAACATCGGCTCCGCGCCAGGCCATCTTGAGGACCGGCGCGGATTTGTTTCAGCGTGGCTGCGGCGGCAGCGGGCCGATGGTGGCCATGACCGCGATCAGCTTGTCCGCATAACCGGGATCGGTGGCGTAGCCGCCCTGCTGCAAGGCCACCGCCGCCTGGGCGCTGTCGACCGCGGTACGGGCGCCGGCGTAGCCGGGGCGGCTGCGGATCAGCCGGGCGTAGTCGTCGAAGGCGGCTTCGGCATCGGGGTAGACGCGGAAGCTTTCTTCCTGGCGCTGCGCTTCGCCGTCGACGTATTCGGTGGTCATGACGCGGGTGCTTTCGCCCTGCCAGCGACCGCCGGCCTTGATGCCGAACAGGTTGTGGCTGTCACCGCCATCGGCAGTGGTGATGCGCCGCCGTCCCCAGTCGGTTTCCAGGGCGGCCTGGGCCAGGATCAGTTCGGCGGGCACGCCGCTGCTGCGCTCGGCGCGGCGCGCGGGGTCGGCCAGGCGGCTGACGAAGTCCTCGACATGCTCGGCGCGCTCGCGCTCTTCGCCGCCAACCACATGACGCTTCCACGATTCATAGGCCGGGGTCTGCCGGGCCAGGCTGGCGAACGGCGACTCCTGGGACTGCAGCGGGCTGGCCACTGCGTGCCCGGCCAGGCCCCGGGTCAGGTGCTCGGCCAGGCCCATGCCGCGTCCGGCCAGGGCCTGGGCCCATTGCTGGTCGAGCAGTTCGGTGTAGAGCTGGGTTTGCGAGTCGCTGGACATCTCCGACTTGGGAATCGCCTCGCGCATGCTCTTGAGCATGCTTTGCAGAAACAGCGCCTCGAACTGCCGCGCCGCTTCCTTGAGCCCCGCCTCACCCTCGCGCCCGGCCTGGCTGCGCAGGCGCTGCAGGCCCTGCACATCGAGGGCGAAGCCGGCCGCGCCATTGCCCAGGCTCATCAGATGATCTCCAGTTCGGCGCGCAGGGCACCGGCGGCCTTGAGCGCCTGGAGAATCACCATCAGGTCCTGGGGCGTGGCGCCGAGGGCGTTGAGGCCCTTGACCACGTCCATCAGGTTGGCGCTGCTTTCGACGATATGCAGCGAGCGCGCCTGGGTTTCGATGGTGATGTTGCTGTTGGCCGTGGTCGCCGTCTGCCCGCCGCTGAAGGCACCGGGCTGGCTGACGCTGTTGGTGGTCTCGATGGTCACCGACAGGTCGCCGTGGGCCACCGCCGCGCGGAACAGTTTCACCGAGCCATTGAGCACCACCGAGCCGGTGCGCGAATCGAGAATGACCTTGGGTCGCGCCTGCATCGGCAGCACTTCGAGGCTGTCGACCCGGGCCATGAAGTTGACTCGCTCGTTGGCCGACAGCGGCCCCTGGATCTGGATCAAACCGCCATCCACCGCCGAGGCGACGGTGTTGCGCATCTCACTGTTGATGGCGAATACCACCCGCTGCGCGGTGGCCGGATCGGGCTCGCGCAGTTGCAGTTCGAGCAGGCCGCGCTGGGCGCCCAGCTCCAGCGGCACGCTGTGTTCCACCACCGCGCCGCGGCTGATGCGTCCGCCGGCCAACTGGTTGATCTGCACGCTGCTGCCGTTGGCCGACGCCCCCGCGCCCCCCACCAGCAGGTTGCCCTGGGCCATGGCGTAGACATCGCCATCGGCACCCTTCAGCGGCGTCATCAGCAGGGTGCCGCCGCGCAGGCTGCGGGCGTTGCCGATGGACGAGACAACCACGTCGATATGCTGCCCGGGCCGGGTCAGCGGCGGCAGGTCGGCGGTGACGATGACCGCGGCGATGTTGCGCATCTGCATGTTGGCGTTGGCCGGCAGGGTCACGCCGAGCTGCGACAGCATGTTGGTCAGGCCCTGTTCGGTGAACGGGCTCTGGGTGGTCTGGTCGCCGGTGCCGTCGAGGCCGACCACCAGGCCGTAGCCCACCAGGTTGTTGCTGCGGATCCCGGCGAAGTCGGCGATATCGCGGATCTGTTCGGCCTGGGCCAGGGGCCCCAGGAGCAAGGCGCAGGTGCCCAGCAGAAGACGCAGGAAGGACATGGTTCTCTCGCTAGAACGGCGACAGGTTGAGCAGCACGCGATGCAGCCAGCCCATCCGTTGCGCCTCGTTGATATAGCCCTCGCCGACGTACTCGATGCGCGCCAGGGACACCTGGGTCGAGAGCACGGTGTTGTCGCCGGTGATGGTGCGCGGGTTGACCACTCCGGAGAAGCGGATGAACTCGGTGCCCTGGTTGATCGCGATCTGCTTGTCGCCGCGTACCCGCAGGTTGCCGTTGGGCAGCACTTCCATGACCGTCACCGAGATGGTCCCGGTAAAGGAGTTGTTGGCCCGCGAGCCGCCGCTGCCGGCGAACTCGTGATCGGTGGAAGCGTTGAGGCCGTAGTTGCCCACCTGGGAGTCGCGGTTGGAGCTGGTGGAGAACGCCAGACCCATGCTGCCGCTGCGGTCGGCGTTGGACGACGAGGTCTTGCTGGCGCTGACCTGCTCGTTGAGCTGGACGATCAGGGTGTCGCCGACCATGCGCGGGCGGCGGTCCTCGAAAAGCGGCTGCGAGGCGCGTCGCCCCTGGTAGATCGAGCCGTTGGCCAGGCGCGGCGGCGGCATCGGCATGTCCATGGACTCGTCGGGCACCACCGGCTGGCGCGCCAGTTGCTCGCAACCCGCCAACGCCAGCAGCAGCGCCAGGCCGGCGAACGGGGAAAGGAACCGGGTCATGGCACTCAAAGCTGGGACAGGCGTTGCAGCATTTCGTCGGAGGTCTCCACCGACTTGCTGTTGATTTCGTAGGCGCGCTGGGTCTGGATCATGCCGACCATTTCCTCCACCACGTTGACGTTGGAGGTTTCCACATAGCCCTGGCTGAGGGTGCCGCCGCCGTTCAGGCCGGGGGTGGTTTCGGTCGGCGCACCCGAGGCGTCGGTTTCCTGGTAGAGGTTCTGGCCGATGCTCTGCAGGCCGGCGTTGTTGATGAACAGCGCCAGGTTGAGCTGGCCGACCTGGGTCGAGGTCGCGGTGCCCGGCTGGGTCACCGAGACGATGCCGTCGGAGCTGATGGTGATCGAGGTGGCGTTGGCCGGAATGGTGATCCCCGCCGTCAGCTTGTAGCCGTTGGAACTGACCATCTCGCCGTTGGCATCCAGTTGGAAACTGCCGTCGCGGGTGTAGGCGGTGGTGCCGTCGGGCATGTCCACTTCGAAGAAGCCGAGGCCATTGATGGCCAGGTCCTTGGAGCTGCTGGTCTGCTCCAGGTTGCCCTGGGTGTGCAGGCGCTCGGTGGCCACCTGGCGCACCCCGGTACCCACTTGCAGGCCCGAGGGCAGATGGGTGTCGGTGCTGCTCTGGGCGCCCGGCTGGCGCACGTTCTGGTAGACGAGGTCCTCGAATACCGCACGCGAGCGCTTGAAGCCGTTGGTGCTGACGTTGGCCAGGTTGTTGGCAATCACGTCGAGCTGTTCCTGCTGGGCTTCGAGGCCGGTCTTGGCCGTCCACAGTGATCTGATCATCGATAAGGCTCTTTAGGTCTCAGCCCTGCAGGGCAAGCAGTTCGTTGGCGGTCTTGGCGTTTTCGTCGGCGGAGCTGATCGCCTTCATCTGCATTTCGTAGCGCCGGGCGTTGTCGATCATCGCCACCATGGCCCCGGTCGGGCTGACGTTGCTGCCCTCCAGCGAGCCGGGGCTGATCCGCAGGCTGTCGTCGGCCGCCAGTTGCTGGCGCACGCCGTTGGCATCCGCCGGCTGACGGAACAGGCCGTCGGCACCCGCTTCGAGGCTGCCCGGCTCGGCGGATACCAGCTTGAGCTTGCCCACCGGGCTCAGGCCGCGCGGCTCCATGCCCAGCTCGCGAACGCTGATGGTGCCGTCGCTGCCGATGCTGACTTCACTGCCCAGCGGCACGCTCATCGGGCCGCCATCGCCGATCACCGGCAGGCCCGCGACGGTCACCGCGCCTTCGCTGTCCACCTGCAAATCGCCGCGCCGGGTATAGGCTTCCTGGCCGTCGCTGCCCTGCACTGCGAGCATGGTGTTGGGGCCCATGGCCACGTCGAGGTTGCGGTCGGTGTGGGTGATCGGGCCTTCGGTCCAGTCCACACCGCTGCCGGTGGCGCTGACCGAAACCCGGGTCGGCAGGCCCTCGCCGGCCACCGGCGCAGCCTGCATCTGCACCAGCTGCGCGCGAAAGCCCGGGGTGACCACGTTGGCCAGGTTGTTGGCCACCACCGCCTGCTGTTCCAGCGCCTGGTTGGCCCCGCTCATGGCGGTGAAGAGCATCCGGTCCATTGCATCAGGATCCGATGTTCACGGCTTGTTGCAGGACTTCGCTTTGCGCGGTGACCGACTTGGCGTTGGCCTGGAAGTTGCGCTGGGCGACGATCAGGTTGACCAGCTCGGAGGTCAGGTCGACGTTGGAGTCCTCGGTGGTGCCGCTGAGGATCGAGCCCAGCGAGCCGCTGCTGGCCACGCCAAGCAGGGCCTGGCCGGACGAGCTGGTGGCCAGCCAGGTGTTGTTGCCGTTGGACTTCAGACCGTTCTCGTTGGCGAAGGTGGCCAGCTGGATCTGCGCGATGTTCTGGGTCTGGTCGTTGGAGTAGGTGGCGATCACCGAGCCGGTGTCATCGATTGTGAAGCTGACCAGGCTGCCCGAGGTGTAGCCGTTCTGCTCGATGCTCGACACCGCCGAGTCGTTGCCGAACTGGGTGGTGCCGGTCAGGTCCAGCTCGATGGACATCGCCGCCGCGCCGTTGGCCGGGTCGTAGGTGTAGGTGCCGGTGGCGCCGCTGGTGATCAGGCCGCTGGAGCTGAAGCTCACGCTCTGGCTTTCGGCGAGCAGGTTGCCGTCGATGGCGGTGTGGACTTCCCAGGTGTTTTCCGCGGTCTTGGCGAAGTACAGGGTCGAGGTGTGGCTGATGCCCAGCGAGTCGTAGACCGTGGCGGTGGTGGAATAGGAGTAGGTCGAGGCGTCGCTGGCATCGAAGGTGTCGGTGATGATGTCGTCGCTGGCGTCGAGGTTCAGCTCGGCGTCCAGCTCGGTGCTGGCGCTGGCCTGCATGCCGGTGGTGGGGATCTGGATCACGCCGTTGGTCCCGAGTAACTGGTCGCCTGCCGAGTTCACCAGGTAGCCCTCGGTGGTCAGGGTCAGTTGGCCGTTGCGCGAGTAGACGGTCTGGGTGCCGTCGGTGAAGGTGAAGAAGCCTTCGCCGTTGATCGCCAGGTCGAGGCTGTTGTCGGTGGTGGTCAGGCTGCCGGAGCCGAAGTTCTGCACCACGCCGGAGACCGTGGTCCCGAGGCCGACATCGGCGCCGGAGTAGACATCGGCGAACTGCACCGTCGAGCTCTTGAAGCCCACGGTCTGCGAGTTGGAGATGTTGTTGCTGACCACGTTGAGGTCGGTGGAAGCGGCGGACAGGCCGCTCAGCGCTTGGGAAAAGGCCATGATGTTTCTCCTGATGAGCGAGCGAGGACGGGTTCAGAGCACCAGCTTGACGTCGCTGAGGGCGACGTTGTCGTTGACCCCGCCGAGGTCGAGGGCCAGCTGGCTGCTGCTGTCGGTGGTCACGCCGGTGACCAGGGCATATTTCAGGGCGGTGGCAGTCACCGCCGTGGAATCGCTGCTGGCGCTGACGCTGAAGCTGTAGCTGCCGTCGGCGGCGGTGGAGCCGTCGTCCTGCACGCCATCCCAGTGCAGGGCCTGGGTGCCGGCACTCATGTCGCCCATGTCGAGGGTGGCGACCACGTTGCCGCTGCTGTCCTTGATGGTGACGGTGACGTCCTCTGCATCGCTGCCCAGGGTCACGCCGAAGGTGGTGGCAGTGCCGTCGGCGACCTGGATGCTGTTGCCTTCGATCAGCACACCGTTGCCGACCAGGGCCGAGGCTTGCAGGGTTTCAGCGGCGCTGATCTGGCTGGAGATGCCTTCGAGGGTGGTGGTCACGTTCTCGATGCTGCTGATGGTGCTGATCTGCGCCAGCTGGGTGACCATCTCGCTGTTGTCCAGCGGGTCGGTCGGGTCCTGGTTCTGCAGTTGCGTGGTCAGCAGGGTGAGGAACTCGTCCTGCAATGCCGCAGCGCTGGAACTGGAGCTTTCGCTGGTGTCGCTGCTGTTCATGGTCGAAAGGACCGAACTGGAAATGGTGCTGGTCATGCTTATGCCTCGCCGAGGGTCAGGGTCTTGAGCATCAGCTCTTTGCTGGCGGCCATGACTTCGACGTTGGCCTGGTAGGAGCGCGAGGCGGAAATCATGTTGACCATCTCGCCCACCGGCTCGACGTTGGGCATGCTCACGTAGCCCGAGGCGTCGGCCAGGGGATCGCCGGGGCGGTACTCCTGGCGCAGCGGCGACTCGTCCTCGGTCACCCCGCTGACCCGTACTCCGCCCAGGTCGCTACCGTCCTGGTACTGGGTTTCGAACACCACCTGGCGTGCGCGATAGGCCTCGCTGTCCGGGCCGCTGGTGGTGTCGGCGTTGGCCAGGTTGCTGGCGGTCACGTTCATGCGCTGGGACTGGGCGCTGAGCGCGGAGCCGGCGATCTCGAAAATGCTGAACATCGACATGCGGGATTCCCCAGGGTTATTCGGACTGCATCGCGGTCTTCAGCGATTGCAGGCGGTTGGTCAGGAAGGTCAGGCTGGCCTGGTAGCGCACGCTGTTGTCGGCGAACTGGGCACGCTCGCGGTCCATGTCGACGGTGTTGCCGTCGAGGCTGGGCTGGTCCGGTACGCGGTACAGCAGTTCGCGAGACGAGCCGGCGCTGCTGGCGGCACGCAGGTGGCGGTCCGAGGTCACGGCCAGGGACATGCCGCGGCTGAAGCGCTCTTCGTTCAGCGAGCTGGCCAGTTCGGCGGCGAAATCGAAGTCCCGCGCGCGAAACTCCGGCGTGTCGGCGTTGGCGATATTGTTCGCCAGCACCTGCTGGCGCTCGGCGCGCAGGCTCATGGCGTCCTGCTGGAAACGCAGCTCGTTGTCGAGTTTGTCGATCATGCCGGCGGCTCCCTGCATCAGTTGACGACCAGCAGGTTAGAGGCGAGTGGTCATCGGCAAAGGCCGGAACAAACCGCAATTTGCCGAGCAATTCGAGCTATGCCCATGCGCCGGGCTACCTAGAATGCTGCCTCTGGAACCCTTGGCGAGGAGTCGCGCGAGATGAAGGGAGAATTGCTGGCGGCCTTGCTTTTCCTGCTTCAGGCCGGGGCCGTGCATGGCCAGGACGACGCCTTGCACGAACGCGTGCGGGCGCTGGTGGAGCCACGTCTGCCGGCCGGAAGCCGGCTGACCGGCCTCGATCTCGGCCAGCCGGCGGCACGCATTCGCGCCTGTGCCGATCCGCGGCCCTACCTGGTGCATCCGCGTCAGTTGCCGGTCGGCCGGGTAGCGCTGGGAGTGAACTGCGGCACCGACGAAGCGGTGCTCGGCTATGTCCAGGCGCGGGTCGGGGCAAGTGGTACCTACGTGGTGAGCGCGCGCAGGATCGCTGCGGGTGAAACCATCAATGCCGACATGCTGATCAACCGCCGCGGCGCCCTTGAAGACCTGCCCAAGGGCAGCGCCCTGCGTAGCGAGCAACTGGTTGGCCGGCAGGCGGCCCGTGGTGTGGAAGCCGGTGCCGTGCTGGCGCTCAAGGCAGTGCGCGAGCGCTGGCTGGTGGAGCGCAACGCCCGCGTCTCGCTCAAGGCCCAGGGCAACGGTTTCAGCCTGAGCCGCGACGGCAAGGCCCTGGACAACGGCAGCCTGGGCAACACCGTGCGCTTCCTCAGCAGTGACGGGCGCATGTTCGATGCCCAGGTGGTCGGCAAGAACCAGCTGCAATTGCGTTACTGATTTTTTTCAACGAATCGCGATGGTTGGCAAAAGGTCGCCCTCGCCGCTGCCGATAGTGTTGTATCCACAGCCAATGAAGCCTCCATCGTGAAGATCATAAGCACCCCGCCCACCAGCCTTCTGCCCTCGACCGACGGCAGCCTGGCCGGCGCCGCCACGGCGTCGATCGCCACCCAGGACCCGGACCTGCTGCAGGACGAGGCCATCGAACTGTCCCAGGTCGCCAGCCTGACGCAGCCGGACGATGCCGCGACGGTCGACCTGGAAAAGGTCGCCGCCCTGCGCCAGGCCATTGGCGACGGCAGTTTCCAGATCGATCCGGAAAGCATCTACACCAGCCTGCTGGCCGATGCCCGGGAAATGCTCGGCAGCGCGCCAACATGAGCGCTGGCCCGGGCGGTACATGCTGACAGTGGAGTTTTCATGAGTCTGGACAGACACCTGGACCTGCAACGCCAGGCCGTGGAGCAGTTGCTGCAACTGCTGGAACAGGAACGCCAGGCCCTGGCCCAGGCACGGGTCGACGCCGAGCGCCTGCGCGAGCTGGTGGCCGGCAAGCAGGCGGCGTTACTACGCCTGGAGCAGTTGGAGGCGACACGCCTGGGCGCGCAGTTGAAGCTCGGTTATGGCCCCGGCCGCGAAGGCGCCCTGCGCGCGGCACGCGAGGCCAACTGCCTGGCGGGCTGGCGGCGCGTGCGGCAACTGGCGTTGCGCGCGCGGGCACTCAACCGGGCCAATGGCCAGGCGCTGGGTGTGCGGATGAAAGCCAACCAGCAGATTCTGGACTTTCTCGACCGCCTCACCGCCGATCGCCTGTACGGGCCCAATGGGCGACCGCTGCCCAGCCTTCAGGGAAACAGCGTATAGCCGGCACGCTGGCTACCCGCCTGGAACTCGACCAGTTCAGACGTAGCGCTTGCTACCGCTGGCCTCCAGCGGTTCGCCCTTGAACACATGCGGGCCATCCATGCTCAGTTCCACCGCGGCGCCCTGCCTCGCGGCGAAGTCCAGCGTGGTGTTTTCATGCCCGGGCAAAAAAATCCGGTGCCGCGGACCGGCACCGGATTCCGTGTAACGCGCAGCCTTAGCCGATGCTCACACCGTGGGCTTCAGCCAGTGGCTTGAGGCCGCCGGCAAAGCCCTGGCCGATGGCCTTGAACTTGAACTCGTCGTTGTGACGGTACAGCTCGCCAAAGATCATCGCGGTTTCGGTGGAGGCGTCTTCGGACAGGTCGTAACGGGCGATTTCCTTGCCGTCCGCCTTGTTCAGCACACGGATGTAGGCGTTGGACACCTGGCCGAACGACTGCTTGCGCCCCTCGGCGTCGTGGATGGTGACGGCGAAGACCAGCTTCCTCACGTCGGCGCCCAGGCCGGTCAGCTTGACGTTGACTTGCTCGTCATCGCCCTCGCCCTGGCCGGAACGGTTGTCGCCCAGGTGCTCGATCGAGCCATCGGCGGACTTCTTGTTGTTGTAGAAGATGAAGCTGGCGTCGTTGAGCACCTTGCCGCTTTCACCGGTGACGAAGACCGAGGCATCGAGGTCGAACTCGGTGCCGTCGGTGACCCGCGGGTCCCAGCCCAGGCCGACGATGATTTCGGAAAGGCCCGGGGCCTCTTTGGACAGGGAGACGTTGCCGCCCTTGGAGAGAGAAACTGCCATTTGTGTGATTCCTTGAGGTTTGAGGAGTGGGCGTGGATCAGAAGTTCATGCCATAGCCATTGGCCAGGGCGCGCAGGCCACCGGCATAGCCCTGGCCAACGGCGCGGAACTTCCACTCGCCGTTGTTGCGGTACAGCTCGGCGAAGATCATCGCGGTCTCGGTCGAGGCGTCTTCGGCCAGGTCGTAGCGCACCACTTCGGCGCCAGTCACTTCGTTGACGATGCGGATGAAGGCGTTGCCGACCTGGCCGAAGTTCTGCCTGCGCGCCTCGGCGTCGTGGATGGTCACGGTGAAGGCGATCCTGTCGACATCGGCCGGTACGCGGCTGAGGTCGACCTTGACCACTTCGTCGTCGCCAGCGCCGGCGCCAGTGCGGTTGTCACCGGTGTGCTCGACGGAGCCATCGGCACTTTTCAGCTGGTTGTAGAAGATAAAGTCGGCTTCGCCACGGACCCTGCCGTTGGCGCCCAGCAGAAAGGCGCTGGCGTCCAGGTCGAACTCGGTGCCATGGGTGGCGCGCGGGTCCCAGCCCAGGCCAACCAGGATCCTGGTCAGGCTCGGGTCGGTTTTCGACAGGGACAGGTTGCCGCCTTTTTGAAGAGTCAGTGCCATGAGTGCAGCTCCTTGTGATTGCTACTGATTACCGATTTTCAGCCGACGCCTCTTCCTTCTCCGGGAAGACGACGCTGGCGAGGATGCCCACCACCAGAACGACCATGACGATGAGCAGGCTGGTGTTCGGGTCGATGCCGATACCGTGATGGAACAGGTGGTCGGTTGCGTTGAGCGCCAGCTTGCCGGCGATGAAGAACAGCAGGACGATGACGGCCTTTTCCAGGTGCACCAGGTAGCGCTTGAGCGCTTCGAGGACGAAGTACAGGGTGCGCAGGCCGAGGATGGCGAACAGCATGGCCGAGTAGACGATCAGCGGTTCGCGGCTGACGGCGATGACCGCCGGTACCGAGTCGAAGGCGAACAGCACGTCCGAGACTTCCACCACCACCAGGCAGAGGAACAGCGGCGTGGCGAACAGGCCGCCCTTGGCAGCCAGGCTGAGGCCCTGGTTTTCCGGTTTCTGCACTTCAACTTCGAGGACCTGGCGGCGGACGAAGAAGTTGTGGCCATGGAGTTTCGGCCAGACCGGGAAGAGCTTTTTGGCGAAGCGGTAGGCGATATGCTTTGAGTAGTCCTCTTCTTCCTCGTCATCGCCGCCGCTGCGCAGCATCATGACGGCGGTCCAGGCCACGATCACAGCGAAGACGATCTCGACCCAGGGGCCGAAGGCCAGCAGGCCGGTACCGATCGCCACGAACACGCCGCGGAACACGATAGCGCCGATGATGCCCCAGTACAGCACGCGGTGACGCAGGCCGTCCGGCACCTTGAACCAGGCGAAGATCGCCATGAAGACGAACAGGTTGTCGACGCTCAGGACCTTTTCCAGGGCGTAGCCGGTGACGAACAGGCTGGCCACGTCCGGGCCGTGCTGGACGTACAGGAAGCCGGCGAAGGCCAGGGAGATGGCGACCCAGAACACCGACCAGATCGAAGCGCCGGCCAGGCTGATCGGCTTGTCGCCGCGGTGGGTGACCATGTCCAGCAGCAGCGCGCCCAGCGCGATGCCGACAAAGACCGCCATGGTCAGCGGTGGGAATCCAAGTTGGGTTGCTTCCACGATTCAGTTCCTCAGAGTTCGAAGTCAGCCGGGTTCAGCCCCAGCTCCAGGCAGATCAGGCGGGCTACCGACTTTTCCTTCGCGGCGAAATCGCCATCGGACGCACCGACCGCGCACACCACCCGCACCAGCAGGCGCGCTTCGCCATCCTTGCCCTTGATCTTGCTGATCGCCTTCAGGGCTTCTGCCTGGCCGATCTGGAAATCGAACTCGAACTTGCCGCAGGCGTCGTTGAACACCTTGATCACGTCATCCAGGTTGAAGACCTTCAATTCCGCCGAGCTATTGATGAAGCCGGCCATCTTCATCCTCTCCTCGGACTTGATCTCGCCATCGGCGGCGGAGATCAGCGCGCATCCATTGGCCAGCGCCTCCATGAAAGTCCGGTTCTTGAATTTGCCGACCTCGGTCGTCAAGGTTTCACGGGCTTTCACCGCGTTGGTTTTCAGCCACTCGAGCATGTGTTTCCCCTCTATGGGCGGGGCCACGGCCGCGCCCGGTCATCGTTACTTGGAGCCGGCTTTCCAGCGCATGCCCCAGCCATAGGCCTGGTCCAGTTGCTGATGGCCGTTGTGGAAGTCGACCCGACGCGAGACTTTCGCGGCGCCGCCGATGTTTTCCAGCAGCGCGATCGCACACATGCCCTGACGACCACCTTCCTCGTTCATCCGCACTTCGATGTCCGGTTGTCCGGGGACGAAAATCGTCACCACGCCATCGGTGGCCGCCCAGTTGGGGGCACCGTCGTAGATGTAGGCGAAGATGAGGATGCGTTTGATCTCGCTCCACTGCCGTCCGTTGATGTGCAGCCACTCGCCGCCGGCCACCGAGCCGGTACGGTCGTCACCCATCAGCTGGATGTAGGGTTCCTGGTTCAGGTCGCCGAAGGACCGGCCCAGCGCCTGGACCACGCCCTTGTAGCCGTCCTGCAGTTCGAACAGGCAGCCGAGATCGAGGTCGATGGCGTTGCGCTTGCCGAACAGCCCGCCGAACATTCCGCTGCTACCGCTGCTGCCCTGGTTCCAGTTCAGGTTGACGCGGATCTCGCCAAAGCCGGCCGCGCTCTTCTCCAGGCTGATGCTGGAGCGGGTCTTGTCGAGGGTGACCTTGCTCAGGCTGATGGTTGACTGCGGCGCCGGAGCGGGCGCTGGGACCGAACTCGGCGCTGGTGCCGCGATATCGACGCCGAAGTGCCTGGCCAGAGGCTCCAGGCCACCGGCGAAGCCCTGGCCGACGCAGCGGAATTTCCAGGCGCCCTGGCGCAGGTAGAACTCGCCGAGGATCAGTGCGGTTTCGTTCATGCCTCGAGTGGCAATCTGCGCCTCGATGCCGCCGGTGACAGAAAGGGCCAAGGTCGACACGCGGTCGAAGGTGGCCTTGTTCTCATGGATGGTTGCGGTCAGGGCGATCTTTTCCACTGCGGGATCGACGCGGCCCAGGTCCAGGGTGAACCCGACGCGCCCTGCGGTGCTGCTCGACAACTGCACGGCACCGCCGAGAATGTCGGTCTGGCTGTAGAAGCACATGTCGCCATCGCCGCGCACCTTGCCGGAGCTGGCGAGGGCGAAGGCGGAGATGTCCAGGTCGGCACCCGGAATCGGGCTGTAGCTGATATCCACCCGCAGTTGGCCAGTCGCTACCGGAGCGTTGCCGCCCGGGGTCAGCATGGTCACGGGCGCACCGCCTGGATGGCCAGGCTGACCAGGTCGTTGGCGGTGCTGCCGTTGGTGGCCTGGCCGATGGCCTTGAAGTCCCAGTCGCTGCCGCGACGGCTCAGGCTGGCCATGACCACACCGGTGTGGCTGCCTTTCTCGGCCAGGTTGAAGCGGGCCAGCTCCTGGTTTTTAGAATCATCGAGAATGCGGCAGTAGGCGTTTTCGACCTGGTCGAACTTCTGTCCGCGGAAGCTGTTGACGGTGAACACCAGGTGCTGGACCAACGCCGGCACGCGTTGCAGGTCGACCTCGATGGTTTCGTCGTCACCCTCACCTTCGCCGGTCAGGTTGTCACCAAAATGCTTGATGGAGCCCTCGCGGGACTGCAATTGGCGGAACCACACCAGGTCCACTGGCTCGAAGCTGCCGTCGAGGAGGATGCAGGACGCATCCAGATCGATCGCATCGTTGCCGCCACCGAACATCCTGGACATGAAACCGCTTGATTTCACCGGGTCCCAGCCCAGTCCGAGGCTGACTGAGGTGAGGCCGCTGCCTGCGGTCTTTTCCAGCGAGATGCTCTGGTTCTTGCTCAGGGTGAGTGCCATTTTTACGCTCCTTGTGGGTCGTCGAACAGGAAGCCGGGGGTTGCGTGCCTGCCGACTTGCCTGCCTTGTGGAACCGCGCGCGGGATCGCCGCCACGCGGGATGAAAATGTCGCCAGTGCGGGTCTTGTGCAGCCATCAGCAGTGCTCATCCGTGCACCTCGGCCAGGCGCACGTTGTGCTCGGCGTTGCTGGGGTCGGTGGGCTTCACCCCATGCCACTTGGCCCGTTCGAGAATGCCCAGCGCCCATTTGTAGTGGGTCGCCGGTTCGTGCATGGCGTCGTTGTGGCGGAACACGGCGGGGGCGACGTCGTTGACGATCAGCCGGGCGCTGTTCAGGTCATCCAGGTTGACCCGCAGCGCTTCGTGGATCAGGCCGATCTGGCTCGGGTGGATGGCGGTCTTGCCCACCAGGCCATGGGCGATGTCCAGTTCCAGCTCCTCGCACAGCAGGTGCGGCGTCGCCAGTTGCTCGAACACGGGTGCGGCCAGGGCAAAGCCCTGGGAGCCCATGACCCCGGCGAGCATCGCAATCACATAGCTCATAGGCGTGCTGTACAGGGTGGTCGCCGGGTTGCGGCGCAATCCGAGGCAGCCCATCAGGTCGTTGCCGCCGATGCGCAGGGCGAGGATGCGCCGGTCGAGGCTGGCCTTCAGCGCCTGGCCCAGTTCGACCATGGCGCCCGGGTCGTAGACCTCGGCGGTTTCCAGGGTGGGCATCAGGTACAACTGAGGATTGCCGACCGCACGCTCCCAGGCGCCCAGGGAGTCGAGGGTCAGCTTGGGCACCACGAAACCATCGACATGTTTCATCAGCGCCCAGTCGTTGAGCCGCGCAGCCATGTGCGCATTGCGTGGCCGCACGAACAGCAGTGGGCCCTGGTCGCAGCGCCCACCCAGACGATCGATCGCGGTCAGCAAACCGCCCAGGTTGTCCAACGCCTGGTCGACATCGATAGCCGCCACCGCGTCTTCGAGGCATACGACCAGCGAACGCAATTCGGGGATTTTCTGGCCGAGGACGATCTCCAGGATGTCGTCCCGGGTCGCCGGCATGTACAGGGTCGCCCCCAGGGCAAACGGAGAAATGACCTTCATGCCCTGGCGCTCCGGATGAGGGTGGCCGCGCGGTACGGCCCCAGCGCCGCGCCAACTTCCTCCACCGCCACGCCGGCACGCTCGGTGAGGTGCAGCAGCAGGCGCACGTCGCTGTCGTTTCGGTCGCGCACCAGCACGTGGTCGGGCACGCGGCGCAACACGGCGCGGGTCGCTTCGGCGATACCCGGTTTGATGCGGTTCGGGTTGTCGATACCGAAGCGGGCCGCCAGTTCAGCCACCACGGCATCGGCGGCGGTCTGCAAGTCTCGTTTCTGCGCGGTGCTCCAGGGGCTGGCCGGCGCGATGTCGGCGAGTGTCGCGCGGGCGCTTTCGATGTGTTCGATGAAGTCGCGGGTCACGTCGTGCTCGCGCAGATGGTCATACACCACGCAGCCATGCAGGCCGCCGTCGGCTGGCCAGATCGAGCGCGACACCAGCCCGGAAACGGTGGCACCGAGGATCCCCGAGGGAATCACCCAGTCCTCGGCGGAGGCTGCCAGCCAGGCCCGCCCGCAAGGATCGGCGAGCACCACCAGGCGCGGTTCCGCGGCGAAGCGCGGATCGTCCTGCAAGGTCCGCCGCAGCTCGCCGGAGATGGCGCCCTTGCCGGTCCAGCCGTCGACGAACACGATGTTGGCGGCGCCGTGCCGCTCGATGATCGCGTCGAGCGCCACGCGGTCGATGCCTCGATCACGGATGATGCTGACGCCATAGTGATGCGCCTGCCGTCCCGCTTCGACCAGCGCCCGGCGCAGCAAGACGCCGAAGGGCAATCCGGCCCGGACGAAGGACACCAGGGCGATGTCCGGTCCGTGACATTCGCGGTCCAGGGCGGCAGCCAGGGCCGCGACATCGGCGGCCATGCGCGCGCCATTCTGCGACAGCGCGCGGGCATACAGGGCCTTGTGCGTGTCGCTCGGCGCATGCTCCTGGCTGATCATCTCGGAGTAGTGCTTTTGCCGGGTCTGGATCAGGCGTTCCTTTTCCGCGATGCCGGTGACCTCGATCTGCACGGGACGCAGGAGGAACTGCACGTCATCGTTGGCATAGCTGCCGCTGCCGACCTCGCTCGCGACATTCAGCCAGCTAGTCATCGAGCAACTCCTTCACGCGCTGCGCCAGCTGGCTGCGCGCGGGCGTTGCCCACAGATGGCAGAGGTCCATGAAGCCGAGGTCGGTGAGACTGTCGCCGAAGCCCAGCACCGGGCGCTCGCCATTCATCTCACGGTCGCGGCGCAGCCATTCCTCCACGGCCAGGCGCTTGGTCAGCCCCTCGGGCAGGAACGCCAGGTTGTTGCCATTGCCGTGGACATGCATGCCGTCCAGCAGGCCACGGGCACGCACCTCGGCGAGGACCTCGGTCAGCACCGCGTCGGTGGATTCGTTGTGCTTGGTGACCACGTAATGCCGCAGCCCCTCTTCCTCCACCACCCAGCCACGCAGGGAGTAGCCGAGCGCCGCGCCGATGCCCAAAGTGGTCTCGCTCAACGCTGGCAGGCGCCGGTGAAAGTCTCCAAGCACGCGGCTCATGCGGGCGTGCCAGGCGGGATCGAGGGCGCCGTCGGCAGCGAGCATCACGCCACCGTGGGAGCAGATGGCACCGTGGACGAAGGGAATCCGCACGCGGCTGTAGGCTTCGACACTGCGGGCAGTCACCGGCACTACGTCGGCCGTGCCCAGCAGCCAGTCGACCAGTGCCTGCTGGGTCGGACTCATGTAGCCGTTGGGCTGTCCGTTGACATCCAGCGTCGCCGGGATGCGCGACGTGTCCGCCGGCATTTTCCGGGCGGTCTGGAACAGGGTGTCGTCCAGATCGACGAATACCAGGGGACGGTTACTCGCCATCGACGATGATCTCCGCACCCAGCACCTCCACCAGTTCGCGAGGCAGGGCCTGGGCGGGGGTTTCGCTGCAGATCAGCACGCGGTCGAACTGGCCGGGCCTGACGTTGTAGAGGAAGTTGGGAATGCCCAGCCCGTAGTTGTCGGAGAACGACAAGGCATGGTCGATGGAGTGGCCGAGGGCAATGGGCGAGCGCGTGGTGGCGCTGAAGTGCACGTCCGCGCCGGCCCGCTCCAGCCGTTCGGCGAGGAGGAAGGGGCGCCAGACGAACTCGCCGGTACCGAGCACGATGATCTTCTCGCCCGGCCTGACCTGAAGGTCCGCCGCCAGCGTGTCGTCCACCCGCCGGGTAGCCAGGCGGCCCCAGTCGTTGCTGGCGAGCAACGGCCACTCGCCAATGGACACGGCACCGACATCGGGCATGTCGGGAAGGGGCGCAGCCAGGTCCTCGTCGAAGCGATAGGCACCGCGCAGCAACGATACCGCCGTGGCCGTGTCGCCGAGGCGCTTGCACACCGCATCGGCGGACCAGTCGGTGAGGACACAGGTCACCACTCGTTCGAGCTGGCTGAGGCCAGCCTCGACCAGGGCGCAATGCAGGTTGATGAAGGTCTTGCCGGTGGAGGCTTCGTCGTCGACCAGCACCAGCGAGCGCGCCTGCAGCATCTGCTCGCGCAGCTCGGGGTCGACCGGCAGGTGCAGCAGGTGGGAACTGGCGTGGCTGTGCTCTTCTTCGAAGCGGGCGAACAGCGGGCAGCCCAGCGGGTGACGGGTGCTGACCAGGTACAGGCTGTCCGGGCGGGTGGCGCTGTAGGCACGATGCACACCGGCGCCGAGGCCGACGGCGGTCTCGGCCATGCCGATCACCAGCACCGGGCCGGGCAGGTCGGCGGGGATCCCGGCAGCCAGGCGTTCAAAGCTGGCGGCCATCACCGAAGGCCGTACCGGGATGTGCCGTCCCAGTACCTTCGAGACGAAGAGAAACGCGCGCTTGGGGTTGCGCCGTTCGGCGAAACCGAACAGCTCGGACGGTGCCACCACGGCATCGTCGACTGTGACCTCCAGCAATCCACGCTGGAGTCGGGCGCGCAGCGACGCGGGTACTGCTGTGCTTTCCATTGACCGTTTCCTGTTCCGGCGCGGGCGTGAATGTCTTGCCGGAGAGGTGGCGCAAGGCCGCCCTCAAGCGAGGTGATGTGGAACCAGCTCATGGCGGCGACAGGTGACAGATCGCCATCACCGGACCGTGGATTTCCGGGCTGTCCCACAAGCGGCGGGCATTCTACTTACGGGCTAAGGAAGGGAAATTTGGAAATGGCAACAAAGCAATTCACCGCCGCCAATGCAGCCGGAAAGCGCTGATGCGGCCTTGAATTTGCTGGGCGAAACGCAGGTTGGGGTGAGCCCGGGAGGAGTGCTACAAGTCGTTACCGGGGTTGCGACGAAAGCCGTTCGGCGACTGTCCGCTCAAGCGTCGGAAGAACCGGGAAAAGTAGGCGGGATCGGCAAAGCCGAGGTTGTCCGAGACCTGGGCCACGGTCATGTTGGTGTAGACAAGGTTGCGTCGCGCCTCCAGCAGCAGGCGCTGGTGGATGATCTGCAGGGCGGTCTGCCCGGCCAGCTGGCGGCAGAGGTTGTTCAGGTGCACGGCGGACATGCCCAGGCGGTGGGCGAAGGTTTCCACCGTGAGGTGCTCGCGGTAGTGCTTTTCCACCAGCTTGATGAAGCCGCCGAGGAATTGCCGGTTGCGCTCATCGCGACCGCTCGCCGTCCGACTCTGCTGGCGCGTGCGGGTGATCCACACCATCAGCACATTGACCAGCGAGCCCAGCACCAGGTCGCGGGAGGCAGCGCTGCCTTCGTATTCCTTCAGCAGGGTCGCGAACAGGGTGTCGACGAGCGCACGGTCCTCGCCCAGCGCATAACACCCGGTCGATGCCAGCACCGCCAGCGGCGCGCCGAGTTGCGCCTCCAGTTGCGCCACCAGCGGCGCGCCCAGGCTCAGCACGTAGCCCTCGATATCTTCGGAAAACTGGAAGCCGTGCACGCACAACGGTGGAGTGACCTGGATCGAGGGCTCGACGATCCTGCTGCGCCGCCCTTCCACTTCCACCGTCGCCTGGCCGTGTTGCACATAGAGCAACTGGAACAGGTCGGCATGCCGGTGCGGCTTGATCTCCCAGTGGTACAGGCTGCTGCGCTTGGGGATGGACTCGCAATGCAGCAGGTCCGGGGTCGGCCAGGCGTGGCTTTCGCCGTAGAGCTTGAAGACGGGGACGGCTGAAGGATTTGTTTTCATCGAGTCATTGGCTCCCACAGGGCCCGCGTCGCCCATAAAAAGGTGATCGATAATCGGACAGATTTTGCAAAAGTACAATTCACCGGCGACAAATCACCTTCATTTCCAAGCCATACCAGCAAAAAATACAGGAGCGCGCAGACCTAAAAACGTCCAGATACGAGACAAGAACAATGAAGACTCAGGTTGCCATTATCGGCGCAGGTCCGTCCGGCCTGCTGCTCGGCCAACTGCTGCACAAGGCCGGCATCGACAACATCATCATCGAACGCCAGACCCCGGACTACGTGCTCGGCCGCATCCGCGCCGGCGTGCTGGAACAGGGCACCGTCGACATGCTCCGCGAAGCCGGGGTGAGCGAACGCATGGACGCCGAAGGCCTGGTCCACGAAGGCGTGGAGCTGGTGTTCGATGGCAAGCGGGTGCCGATCCACCTGACCGAACTGACCGGCGGCAAGAGCGTGATGGTCTACGGCCAGACCGAAGTCACCCGCGACCTGATGGACGCCCGCAGCGCCAATGGCGCGCCGATCATCTACGCCGCCAGCGACGTGCAACTGCACGAGGTCGAGGGCGAGCGCCCCTATGTCACCTTCGAGAAAGACGGCGAGCGCCAGCGCATCGACTGCGACTACATCGCCGGCTGCGACGGTTACCACGGCGTGTCGCGCAAGACCATTCCCGAAGGCGTGCTGACCGAGTACGAGCGGGTCTACCCGTTCGGCTGGCTCGGCCTGCTGTCCGATACCCCGCCGGTCAACGAAGAACTGATCTACGCCCAGCACGAGCGCGGCTTCTCCCTGTGCAGCCAGCGCTCGCTGACCCGCAGCCGCTACTATCTGCAAGTGCCGCTGAGCGACAAGGTCGAGGACTGGAGCGATGCGCGTTTCTGGGAGGAGCTGAAGTCACGCCTGCCGGAAGACGTGGCCGCGCGCCTGGTCACCGGCCCTTCGCTGGAGAAGAGCATCGCGCCGCTGCGCAGTTTCGTGGTCGAGCCGATGCAGTACGGCAAGCTGTTCCTGGTCGGCGACGCCGCCCATATCGTCCCGCCCACCGGCGCCAAGGGCCTGAACCTGGCGGCCTCGGACGTCTGCTACCTGTACCGCATCCTGGTCAAGGTCTACCGCGAAGGCCGCACCGACCTGCTGGAGAAATACTCCGAGCTGGCCCTGCGCCGGGTGTGGAAAGGCGAGCGCTTCAGCTGGTTCATGACCAACCTGCTGCACGACTTCGACGGCCACAAGGACGCCTGGGACCGCAAGATGCAGGAGGCCGACCGCGAGTATTTCCTCAACTCCCATGCCGGGCTGGTGAACATTGCCGAGAACTATGTCGGGCTGCCTTACGAAGAGGTTTGCTAACGCCTGGTTTACGGCAAAAAGGGGCCGACTCTGCATCGGCCCCTTGCAATACCGCACAACCTGGCAACTTCGTCGGCGCGCCGAGCAATTTCGGGGTGACGGTGCGCTAAAGCCTGTACTAGAAGCACTGCGGCCGCTCATTCGCAACCACGGCTTTTTGACGTCAATTCGAACGAATTGGTCTGTCACGAATTGACGCAGAAATCATTTTGCCATTAGTGTTGCTCGGTTTTTCGGTATTGAAATCAGGATACCGGATGGAATCGGATTAAAGACTAAGTAGGTCTTCAAGGATGCATGGAGTATTGCTACGTAGCGGGAGAAGTGAAGACTTCACCGCATTGGGCGAGACTGGCCAACCCGTCTATCGTGCGGCGTTGCAGATTCGCGAGGCGATTCGACGCAAGTATCCGGAGTACCCGGAACTGGTCGAGCACCTGGCCATTCCCCAGAGTGACGAACGAGGCAGCACCCTCGATTGGTACAGCGAACGCCCAGGCGACGTTATCCCGTGGGCCAGCGCCACCGAGGAAGAGCGGGCACCCGCCCGTGCCCAGCTGGAAGTGCTCAAGACCCGCATCAACGACCTGAGCAACACCCTGCTCGGCGTGGATGCCCAGGGTCAGCCGCTGGCCGGGTCGCGCAACAACGCCCAGGGCGACACTACGGTATTCGGCAAACTGCTGACCTGCGTGATTCCGTTCCCCGATGAAAACTTCGTCTACCTGGTCGACGGCCGCCCGGTCCTGACCTTCTGGGGCTTCATCCATGCCGGTGCCGAGCGCGCCCGCGAGCCGCTGCACTGCCTGTATCCGAAGGTGGCCAAGGCCGCTGAAGCGGTCACGCCGGCACCTGTCGCGCCCGCAGCACCCGTTCCGCCAGTCGCCCCGCTGGCACCGCCACCTGCTCCCGTCGTAGCGACCACCCCATGGTGGCGGCGCTGGTGGTGGCTGCTTCCCCTGCTTCTACTGTTGCTCCTGTTGTTGCTGTTCGGCCTGCGCAGTTGCGCGCCAGCTGTGATTCCGCCCGTCGACGACGGGAATGGCCAGACCCGCGGCAACATCGACCCGAACAAGAACGGCGACACGCTGCACCTGCCAGACCAGACCGACACTGGCCCGGGCACTCACGGCAGCGGCACCGGCAACGGCTCCGCAGACACCGGCAGCGTTGGCTCCCCGCAGGACGGGCAAGTGCTGCCCGGCCCCGATTCGGGCCAGGCAACCAACGACACACCGCCCGACCAGAAAGAGCCGGACAACACCAACACGCCCCAGCCACCGGAACCCGAGCCAGCTCCCGCTCCCGAACCACAGCCGGAGCCGGAGCCGGAGCCACAACCCACCCCGGCACCGCCGAAGCTGCCGGACGACCGGCAGCCGACGGCCAACGCGCAGAACCTGCTGAGCATTCCGCCGGACGCGGCCAACGGCAAGGCCGACTTCCTCAACGGCGACTGGGCAGGCGCCGGCATCCAGGAAGTGGGCACCGGCAAGCCGCTGCGCCTGAAGTACGACTTCAAGGATGGCCAGGGCCAGGCCACGGTCCGTCGCTCCGACGGCGTGAGCTGCCAGGCGCCGGTTTCCGCCGCGATGAACCAGGGGCAGTTGTCGATCAACAGCGCGGGCCAGGCCGTCTGTGCCGATGGCAGCAGCTATGAACTCCCGCAGGTGAACTGCAAGCCGGGTGCGACCAGCGCTGCGGACTGCTCCGGCAACTACGGTGCCGAAGCCTTCCCGATGCTGATGAAACAAGCCGGTCAATAACACGAGAAGCGCAGACGATGTTGCCCGAAATCACCCAGTTCGAAGAAACGGTCACGCTGGTCAGCGATACCGGCATTCAATTCATGGATTTCGCCCTGCGTCTCGGACCGGATGGCGAGCAGGCCGGCAAGTTCGTGCAGTTGAACAACGGCATGGTGCCGACGCGCCTGCTGTGGTCGCGCGAGTACAAGGACTTCTATGAGCCGGAGCCGGACAAGGTGGTCCAGGTGGAATTCGACACCACCGACGACAACCATTTCCGCGTGCCGATGGAAGACAGCCTCAAGCTGTTCGACGGCATCTGGCTGCCACTGCCGTTCCTGCGCTTCATGCCGCCCAATCGCTTCGACGAAGGCCCGAACAACTGGGCGCGGATGCGCCTGGTCAAGCTGCCGCAGCCCGACGTGGACGGCAACACCCACCGTCTGACCCTGGCCTTCGACAGCCGCGTCATGCCGACCGTCGCCGGCTCCGCCTACCTGGCGCCGAACGAGGACGACGTGCGCTCCGGAGTGGCCTTCAAGCTGGCCACCAGCGCCCGTGAGTACGGCTGGTTCCTGACCCATGTGTGGATCCGCGAGTGGATCGCCGAACTGTACGTCGAGGCCCGCGCCGAGTGGACCCGCGAGCGGCGCGACCGCGACCTGCAGGGCAACCGCCACATCGCCCACTACCTCAACGTGCTGAGCCTGCTGCGCCGCCCGGTCCCGGCCGAGCAGAGCACCGAGAAGCCCAAGGTCGAGATCCCCGAGCTCAAGGTCATCGCCAACGAAACCCATGGCGTGACCAAGCCGATCCCGGTGGACCTGATACTGGACGTCGGCAACTCGCGTACCTGCGGCATTCTCATCGAGGACCACGGCCAGTCCGGCTCGGGCCTGAAGAATAACTACGTACTGGAACTGCGCGACCTGAGCGAGCCGGAAAAGGTCTACGACACCGCCTTCGAAAGCCGCGTCGAATTCACCCAGGCCTATTTCGGCAAGGATCACTGCTCGGTCAAGAGCGGCCGTCACAACGCCTTCCAGTGGCCGACCATCGCTCGCGTCGGCACCGAGGCCGGGCGCCTGGCCGGCCGTCGCCGCGGCACCGAGGGCTCGACCGGGCTGTCCAGCCCGAAACGCTACCTGTGGGACGAGAAGCCCTACGGCCACGGCTGGCGCTTCAACACCGCCTACGTCAAGTCCGACAAGGAGCCGCTGGCCACCGCCGCGCCGTTCTCGCACCTGATCAACGAGCTCGGCCAGGCCCTGTACCTGCCGCCGAAGAACGACATGCCGGTGTTCACCCCGCGTTACTCGCGCAGCAACCTGATGACCTTCATGCTCGCCGAGGTGGTCACCCAGGCGCTGACCCAGATCAACAGCCCGGCCCAGCGCTCGCGCCAGGGCCACGCCCGGGTGCCGCGCCAGCTCAACAGCATCACCCTGACCGTGCCGCCAGGCATGCCGCAGGCCGAGCGCAGCATCCTCAGCAATCGCCTGTACGAAGCCGTCGGCCTGGTGTGGAAGAGCCTCGGCTGGCACACCGGCGAGAGCAATCCCTTCAAGGACAAGAGCGTGCTGCCGCGCACGCCGCTGCCGAGCATCCGCGTGGAGTGGGACGAAGCCAGCTGCGGCCAGCTGGTGTATCTGTACAACGAGATCAACGAGAACTTCGACGGACACCCGGAAGAGTTCTTCGCCGCCCTGGCCCGCCCGGATCGCCAGGAGCGCGACCAGATCACCCTGGCCACCATCGATATCGGCGGCGGCACCACCGACCTGGTGATCACCGACTACCGCTTCGACCGCGGCAGCAACGGCGGCACCGGCGGCCATGGGTACATCATCCCCAGCCAGCGTTTTCGCGATGGTTTCAAGGTGGCCGGCGACGACATCGTCCTCGACGTGATCCAGGAGTTCATCCTGCCGACGTTCCGCAACGCCCTCAGCGACGCCGGAGTGAGCGCGCCGGACGCCCTGATGTCGCGCCTGTGCGGCACCGGCGATGCCACCGCACCGGAGCGGATCCTGCGCCAGCAACTCAACCTGCAGATCTTCGTGCCGCTGGGCCTGGCCCTGCTCAAGGCCTACGAACAGTACGATCCAGCGCAGCCCCAGCAGCCCGTGACCCAGACCTGGCGCGAGGTGCTCGGCGACGACGCGGTCAACGACGGCGTGCTGGACTTCGTCCACGCAGCGGTACGTCGCGAAGTCGGCCAGGACGGCACCCTCGACCTGTTGCAGACCGTCATCACCTTCGACCTGGCAAAGGTCCACAACACCTTCATCGGCGGCCAGATCAACATCACCCGGGCCCTGACCGAGCTGTGCGAGGTGATCGCCCACTATCCCTGCGACATGCTCCTGCTCACCGGCCGACCATCGCGCCTGCCGGGCATCCAGGCCTTCATTCGCAAGTGCATCCCGCTGCCGTCCGGACGCATTCTGCCGCTGCAGAACTACCGTACCGGCGGCTGGTACCCGTTCCACCGCAACGGCCTGATCGACGATCCGAAGAGCACCGCCTCGGTGGGCGCGATGATCTGCCTGCTGTGCTCCAAGCACAGCGTGCCGAATTTCTACTTCCGCACCGTCGAGCTCAAGCCCTACTCGATCATCAAGCACTTCGGCCCGATCGACAAAGCGGGCACCATCGCGCACCAGAACGTGGTCTACCACGACCTCAAGTCGTCCAAGGGCCGCATCGAACTGCCCATCGTCGGCGAAGGCGAGCAACGCGGCACGCCGTGGCTGGAAATGCGCGGCGACATGCACCTGGGCTACCGCCAGCTATCCGCCGAGCGCTGGTCGGCCTCGCCGCTTTACACCCTGCGCTTCACCCCGCGCGGCAGTGCCAGCTTCTCCACCGCCCAGGGCAAGAACGGCGAAACCCCGGTGGTGCGCATTCGCCTGGAAGTCGAGGAGCCGTCGGACCTGCTGCTGGAGCAGGGCCTGATCAGCGACAAGCTGGTGATCTGCGACCTGCAAACGAACATCCAGGACGCCGATTTCGATTACGACAGGGATCTGGAGCTCTCACTCAACACCATGCCAACCGGAAGCCTGAGTGACAGCGACTATTGGCTCGACAGCGGGAACGTCAAAGGAAAATGAGCGACCTTACGCCAAAGCAACAGCAGTTGATGAATGCCTGGGGCGCCATTTACAAGGGCGCCGGCGAGGCAATGGAATGGATCGAACAGGTACGCGGCAATGCCGCCAGCGTCGAGGCCGAGGCCGATGACCTGAGCCTGCGGCTGCGCAAGGCGCGCAACCAGGCCAGGAGCCTCCAGCACGCGGCGTCGACCCCCATGGGCGTCGGTTTCTTCGGCTTGTCCCAGGCCGGCAAGTCGTACCTGATCTCGTCGCTCGCGGCCAACAGCGCCGGGATTCTGGAGAGCGACTTCGGTGGCCGCACCCTGAACTTCCTTGAGCACGTCAACCCCACTGGCAGCGGCGCGGAGGCGACCGGTGTGGTCACCCGCTTCAGCCGTCGTTCGCAGCCGGCACCGGATGCCAACTACCCGATCGAGCTGAAGATGCTCCGGGAAATCGAACTGGCCAAGATCCTCGGCAACACCTGGTTCGAAGACTTCAACCACGACAAGACCGATTACAAGATCACCCCGCAGCGCATCGACGCGCTGCTGCGCGAGTTCGAAGGCCAGGAAGCCGAACTGCCTCAGCCCGGGGTCGACGGCGATGACGTGGTCAGCCTGTGGGAATACCTCTCGGGCAACTTCACCAGGCCGCTCGCCCTGCTCGACGACCTCTACTGGCCGCGGGTCATCAAGCTCGCGCCGCGCTTGAGCACGCGGCAACGCGCCAGGCTCCTGTCCCCGCTATGGGGCGAGCAGGCGTTGCTGACCGAGCTCTACGAAGTGCTGGCCGGTACCCTGCAGAAGCTTGGACATCCCGAGAAGGTGTACGCCCCGTTGACCGCGTTTTTCCAGGACACGGAAGATGCGCGATACAACATCATGGCGGTGACGATCCTCAATCGGCTCGGAACCCGTCGTGATGTGCCGATCAATGTCCTGCCGTCGACAGAGGGCAAGGTCCAGTCCGCCGTCGGCATCACGGTTGCCCAACTGGCCGCCTTGACCGTGGAAATGACGTTCCGCCTGGTCAACCCGCCCAATGACGAGGTGGTGAACCAGGTCGACCTGCTGGACTTCCCGGGCTATCGCGCGCGGTACACCTTCGAAAACATCCGCCAGGCGTCAAACGGGCAAAGCCCGGATGAAGTCAGCCCGGTCTGGAACCTGCTCGTGCGCGGCAAGGTGGCATACCTGTTCGAGCGCTACAGCGACGCCCAGGAAATGAATGCCCTGGTGATCTGCACCAGCGCCAAGGGCCAGAGCGAGGTGGTCAGTGTCGCCCCGGTACTGAGCAAGTGGATCGGGAAAACCCAGGGCCATACGCCGAAGGAGCGCGCGGCGCGGGTGCCAGGATTGATCTGGGCAATCACCATGATGGACATCTGGATCGACGAATCGCTGAAAAAGCCGAGCCGTCCGCAACGCATCGAGTCGTGCGAAAACCTGATGAAAATGACCATCGTGGAGCGCTTTGGCACCGAGGACTGGATGCTGGACTGGTCCGGCCAGCCGTTCAACAACACCTACCTGGTGCGCAAGCCACGCCATAGCCGGGCGTTCATCGACTTCGACGACAACGGCGACGAAGTCAGCGTCTCCGAGCACTGCGGCGAGAGTCTTGAACTGCTCACTGCCGAGTTCAAGGTGTACAAGGACATCGTGCGCCATGTGAAAGAGCCCGAAGCTTCCTTCGCGGCAGTGATGGGAATGAATGACGGCGGCATCAGCCGCTTCGCCTCCAGCTTCACGCCGTTCGCCGATATCGGTTTCAAGCTTTCGCGCATCGAGGAACAGCTGCACGATTGCCGCACCGGCCTGCTCGAAAAAGGCCTCTACGCCTGGCGCGAAGAGGACTTCGAGGCGCTGCTGGCGCGCAAGATGCAGAAGATCAAGTTCCTCCTCAGGCCAATGGGGGCCGACCCCGACGTCATCAGCGAAGTGATTCTCGCCCTGCAATTGCCCACCGAGCAGTTGCGCGAGCTGTACCTGAGCGGTGTGTACAACGTCGACGATGACGAGGAAGAGACCGGCGAGGCCGAGCCGGCGTTCACCGCGCCGGCCAACAAGGCACCGGCGATCGACTTCGACTTCGACGATTTCCACGACGACGCACCGGCGCCCGCTTCGGCACCCGCGGCCAAGCCGCTGGCCACGCGGCTGAACGCCGAGCAGCGCTTTGCCCGTGCGGCGCTGAAGGCGTGGATCAAGCACATGCGCGAGATCAGCAACCAACCCCAGCGCCTGGTCAGCCTGCGCATGACCCGCGAGCTGATGGACGGCCTGGTCGAAGAACTGGTCAGCGCCGCCCGGCGCCCGGCCCTGCTCGAACAACTGGACGCGGCGGTGACCCGGCGCATCATCGGCGGTGCTCGCCGCGACCAGCTGGTGCAGCGCCAGGTGCTGGAGGTGCAACTGGTGATGCGCGATTTCCTGTCGTGGTTCGGTCTGCTGGGCAAACCGCTCGAACAGCGGCCACCACGCATGCAGGGCAACAAGGGCCCGGTGTTCGACTTCTACGGCAAGGTTGCCGTGGGCGATCTGCCGGACTTGCCGGAGGAGCCTTCGCATCAGGAGCAGCGCTTCCATATGGACTGGCTGTCCAGCCTGGCATGGCTGATCAAGGAGAACGCCAAGAGCGGCTCCGATCCGGAAATCACCACCGAGCAGCGGCGCCAGCTGGCCGTCCTGCTCAACACTTTTGAAGCGAGTCGAGCGTAATGGGTATCAGAGTTGATGTGCTGCCGTTGGACGTGAACACGCCAGGCCATGGCGTGCTGCGGATCACCGGCTGGGAAGGCTCCAGCGAGGGCCTGCAATGTTCCCTGCAAAGCAGCCAGACCCAGAAGTTCCTCCACGAGGGCGGGCAGTGGAACGATGTCGCCCACTGGTTCCGCCTGGACGGCATGAATGCTGCCGAGGGCGGCGCGATCGAGACCCGTATCGGTCCGAACCTGATCAACCCGCTGTTGCAGGCCAGCGGCACGGCGAACTTCCGTATCGAGGTCAGCCAGCCGGCTACCGGCCAGTCCGAAGTGCACATCGTCCGCCTCAATCCGACGCTGGTCGCCTCGGCAGACCTCGGCCCGGACATGCCCGCCCCTCCTGAACCCAAGCCCGAGCCGAAGCCTGAGCCCGAGCCGGAGGTCGAAGCACCGGCGCCCGTCCCGCCAGCCGAGCCCGAGCCCGAACCGGTGATCACCGCCGAGCGTTCCGTACCGCCGCCGCTGCCGCCAGCCCGCTCCGGCAACCGCTGGCTACTGCCGCTACTGCTCCTGGTGCTGCTGGCCGTGATCGCTGCCGGCGCCTGGTGGTTCAACAAGCAGGACCAGCCCCCCGTGGTCGAAGAGCCCGTACCGGCACCCGCCCCGACGCCAACCTCGGAGCCCACCGCGGCCCTGCCCTGCACCCTGGAAAGCATGCAAAGCCAGCCGGAACTCGCCTTCGTCCAGGCCTGCATCCAGAACAAGCCGGACAGCACCACCTTGCTCGAAGTGATCAAGCAGGCCAAGGCCAACAACCACTGCGGCGTGGCCCAGCGGCTGTACGCCAACCGTGCGCAGGCCGGCGACATCGTGATCGCCAGCGCCTATGCCCACGAGTACGACCCCAAGTACCACCAGGCCAGCGAGTGCTTCAAGGCTCCGGACAACGCCACCGCAGCGTACTGGTACGAGACCATTCTCGGCTTCGATGAAAACAACGCCGAGGCCAAGGCACGCTTCGAGGAGCTCAAGCCATGAACCTGCGCGGTCTTGGTACCGCCCTCCTGGCCCTGAGCCTGAGCCCGGTTCTGCAGGCGGCGGACAAACCGCTGCTGCAGGACGGCAAGAAGACCCTGTTCCAGCGCGTCCTGACCACTCCGGACTGCAAGCTCAGCAACGCTGCGGGTGCCGCACCCGGTGCCGCGCAGCCGGCTTTCAGCCGTTTCTACGTCTACGAGCGCTCCGCGGTGGATAGCCGCGAGTGGCTACGAGTCGGCCCCGACACCCAGGGCAAGAGCATCGGCTGGCTGCCGGGCGACTGCACGGTCGAGTGGAAGATGCAACTGACCCTGGCCTTCACCAACCCGGCCAACCGCGACCGCCTGCTGTTCTTCAAGGAGCGCAAGCAACTGGAAGGCGTCCTCGACGCCCCGGATCCGGTAAGCCAGGTGGCCCCGATCCGCGCCCAGTTGAAGAACGGCAAGGAAGCACCGGGGGTACTGGCCCAGGAACCAGAGTACTTCGTCGACCTGCAGAAGAACTTCTACCTGCTCCCCGTGCTGAGCGGCGAAGAAGTGATGACCGAGGAAGGCTTCCGCACGCGCATCCTCAACGTCGCCTCGGTGAGCAAGGCCGATGCCGCCAGCCAGGCGACCCAGGCAGCGGGCCAGGCCAGCGCCAAGACGCAGATGAAGGCGTTCAGCGCCGCCGTGGTGTTCGTCATCGACTCGACCATCTCCATGGACCCGTACATCGAGCGCACCCGCGAGGCGATCAAGCGGGTATATGAGCAGGTCGAGAAGGAAAACCTCGGCAACCAGGTCAAGTTCGGCCTGGTCGCCTTCCGCTCCAACACCAAGGCGGTGCCGGGGCTGGAGTACGTCAGCAAGATGTACGCCGACCCCAACACGGTGAAGGACGGCGCCGATTTCCTGGCCAAAATGGCCGACCTCAAGCAAGCCAAGGTTTCCAGCAGCGCCTTCGACGAGGATGCCTATGCCGGTGTGATGCATGCCATCGACAAGGTCGACTGGAGCCAGTTCGGTGCACGCTACGTAGTGCTCATCACCGATGCCGGGGCCATCGACGGCGGCGACAAGCTGTCCAGCACCGGCCTGGGTGCCGAACAGGTGAAGATCGAGGCGAGCAATCCCGGCGTCGCCCTCTATACCTTGCACCTGAAGACCCCGAGCGGGGCGAAGAACCACAGCAGCGCCGAAGCCCAGTACCGCGTACTGTCGAACTTCCCCGGCACCAACACCTCGCTGTACTACCCGGTCGACGCCGGTGACGTGAATGCCTTCGGTCAGAAGGTCGACAGCCTGGCCAGCGCGATCACCCAGCAGGTGCGATCCGCCTACATGGGCGAAGACGCCATCGGCAGCGCAACCAATGCCAAGGCCAATCCAGCCGAGCAGAAGATGCTCGAGGACGCCGCGCTGATCGGCCACGCCATGCAGCTGGCCTACCTCGGCAAGACCACTGGTACCCAGGCACCACCGGTGTTCCAGGCATGGATCAGCGACCGTGACCTGATCAAGCAGAACGTGCCGACCACCGACGTCCGCGTGCTGCTGACCAAGGCCCAGCTGAGCGATTTGAGCGATGTGCTCAAGCAAGTTCTGGACGCCGCGAACGAGGGCATGATCTCGCCCGCCGAGATGTTCACCCGCCTGCGTTCGGTGGCCGCGACCATGGGTGCCGACCCGAACCAGCTGAAACAGGGCTCTACCACCCGCGTGGCTGACCTGGGCGTGCTCGGCGAATACCTGGAGGACCTGCCGTACCACAGCGAAGTGCTCAACCTGGATGAGGAAACCTGGAAAGGCTGGGACGGCCTGGCCCAGGAGAAATTCATCCGCAACCTGAGCACCAAGCTGCGCCACTACCAGCGTTACAACGCCGATGTCGACCGCTGGGTGGCCCTGGCCCCGGGCGCCGACAGCCGCGACAACGTCTACCCCGTGCCACTGGAAATGATGCCCTGACCGCTCATGCTCGATATCAAGGGATTGAGAGTGGTCCGGGGACATGGCCCCCAGGCGCACGCGGTGCGCCTGGACACGCTGCAACTGCAACCGGGCCAGATCCTGGCGATCACCGGCGAGAGTGGCTGCGGCAAGAGCACCCTGCTCGAAGCCATCGGCCTGCTGCTCAAGCCTGAGCGCCTGGAGCACTACCGCCTCGGCGCCAGCCAGGAAGACGTCGCCCGGCTGCTCGCCAGCGACCAGCAACCCGCCCTCGCCGCCCTGCGTGCGCGGGAGCTGGGGTTCGTCCTGCAAAGCGGCGGTCTGCTGCCATTTCTCAAGGTTCGCGACAACATCCTGCTGCCGCGCCGCCTGCTTGGCCTGGCGCCGCACAGCACGGCCGTGGACAAGGCGGTGGCCGCCCTCGGACTCGAACCGCTGCTGGACAAACTGCCCCAGGCGCTGTCCATCGGCGAGCGCCAGCGGGTCGCCTGCGTTCGCGCCATCGCCCACGAACCGCCGGTGTTGCTGGCCGACGAACCAACCGCGGCGCTGGACCCGAACAACGCCAGGCGCCTGTTCGAGCTGTTGCTGCACCTGGTCGAGGAGTTGGGCCTGAGCGCCCTGCTGGTGTCCCACGATTGGGCCTTGGTGCAGCACTTCGGCCTGCCACGCCTGGGCGCGGTGAACGCCGATGGGGAGACGCGCTTTGAACCCGTTTAAGCGTCTCGCCCTGCTCGCCCGGCTGTCCCTCGCCGACCTCTGGCACGACCGCAACGTGTCGTTGTGCATGGCCGCGTCCCTGGTCGCGGTGATCGCGCCGTTGCTGTTGCTGTTCGGCCTCAAGCACGGGGTGGTCAGCCAATTGCAGGATGAACTGCTCAGCGACCCGCGCAACCTCGAAGTGAAAATGCTCAGCAGCGGTCACTACGCCGAAGACTGGCTGCAACGCCTGCGGGCACTGCCGGAAACCGGCTTCGCCATCGGCCAGACCCGCTCGCTGAACACCCAGGCCGACCTGCTTGGTAGCCATGGGCGCTTCGCCGACAACGTCGAGGTGATTCCAACCGAAGCCGGCGACCCGCTGCTGGCCACCGAGCTGAGCGCACTGCAAGGCGATCAGGTGATTCTCAGTGAGCGCGCCGCGCAGCGCCTGGAGGTCAAGGCCGGCGACAGCATTCGCCTGCGGGTGACGCGCCGCCTTAACGAAGTCAACGAACGCGGCGAGCGACTGCTCCAGGTGCGGGCGGTCCTCGACAACGTGCGCTTCGCCCGCCCGGCGGCCTTCGTCAGCCCCGGGCTGCTGCTGGAACTGGAACATTATCGCGACGGCTACCTGGTGCCCGAACTCGGGGCGGGCAGCGGTCAGCCGCTGGACGGCGTCAAGGTCGGCTACGCCCGCGCCCGGGTCTATGCCCGCGACATCGACAGCGTTGCGCCCCTGGAACAGTGGCTCAACGACCAGCGCATCGAAACCGCCAGCCGCTTGGCCGAGATCGACAACGTCAAGGCCATCAACCATGTGCTCGGCCTGATCTTCGGCGTGATCGCCGGCGCCGCCCTGATCGGTTGCATCGCCTCGCTGGTAGGGGCCTTCCTCGCCAATATCGACCGCAAGCGCCGCCACCTCGCGGTACTGCGTCTGCTCGGCTTCACCAGCCCGGCGGTGGCTGCCTACGTGGTCCTGCAGGCCCTGGTGCTAAGCCTGACCGGCTACCTCGGCGGCCTCACCTGCTACTACTTCGGCAGCCTGCTGTTCGACCAGTTGCTCGGCAGCAGCGCGGCCACCGGCACCTTCATTTGTCACATCACTGTCTGGCATGGCCTGGTGGCCCTGCTTCTGGCGTTCCTCGTCGCCGGACTGGTCGCCCTGATCGGCGCCCTGCGGGCGATTCGGATACAACCTGCGGAGAGTCTGCGTGAACTCTAGAACCTACGCTCGCCTGGCCCTCGCGCCATTGACCCTGGGTTGCCTGCTGAATGCGACGGCGGCGACCTGGGACGAGAAATTCTATAACCCGATGGCCGACGCCGACGACGTGGTCCTGCCCATGCCCTGCGACGGCGCGATGGTGTTCCGCAAGGTGCAGATCCCCGTAGCCGGCCCCCTGGACGACTACCCGATCAACATCGGCCAGGACAGTGCCGAATACGGCTATGTCGAGCAGACCCGGCCAACCTTCATCGCCGGCAGCTTCACCAGCGGCAAGGGCGAGAAATCCCGCTACTTCCTGATGGCCAAGTACGAGATGAGCCAGTTGCAGTACCGTGCCCTGATGGACGAAACCTGCCCGACACCGTCGAACAAGCAGCGCCTGCCGATTGTCTCGGTGAGCTGGCTGGATGCCCTGCAGGCCTCCGACAAGTACAACCGCTGGCTGCGCGCCAATGCCGCCGACAAGCTGCCCAAGGAAGACGGCGCGCTGGGCTTCCTGCGCCTGCCGACTGAAGTCGAATGGGAGTTCGCTGCCCGTGGCGGCTTGCAGGTCAGCAGCGCCGAGTTTCGCGACAACCGCTACCCGATGCCCGACGGCCTGAACGCCTACGAGTGGTTCGCCGGCTCGCAATCGGCCAACGGCCAATTGCAGCTGGGCGGCCTGCTCAAGCCTAATCCGCTGGGCCTGCATGACATGCTCGGCAACGCCAGCGAAATGATGTTCGAGCCCTTCCGCCTCAACAAGCTCGACCGCCAGCACGGACAAGCCGGTGGCTTCGTCGTGCGTGGCGGCAGCTACCTGACCGCCGAGGGCGAGCTGCGTACCGCCCTGCGCCAGGAAGAACCGTACTACGACGCCAACGGCGCGGTCAGCAAGAAGACCAATGGCCTGCGCCTGGCCCTGGTGTCGCCGACCCTGACCTCGCGCGAGCGGGTGAAAACCATCGAGAAGAGCTGGAGCACCCTGGGTGCCGACCAGCCGGCTGCCGGGTCCAAGGAAAAAGGCACGGTCAAGGCCCTCGAAGAGCTGGCCTCCAGCGTCGACGACGCCGCGCTCAAGGGGCAATTGAAAACCGTCGAGAACCAGCTGCGCGCCAGCAACCAGCAACAGCAGGAAGCCCGCGACCAGGCGATCCGCGCCAGCCTCAACCTGGGTGCCTTCCTCTGCACCAAGATGCTCGACGATGGCCAGTACCTCGACTTCCTGCAGAAGAACTACAGCGCCAACTGCAAGGCCGGTGAAGAAGACCCGACCTGCGGGATGCGCAAGACCAAGCTCGACGAACAAAACGACCGCCTGCACAAGCTCAGCCGCTACTACGCCAGCTCGCTGGTGGACTCCGGGTCGCTGTACGGCCAGACCCTGATCGAAGCCCAGGTACCGGTGCTCGAAGGCGTGCTGACCGCCAACAAGAATCTCAAGGAACTGACGCCTTACCTGCGTAGCCATTGGGCCAACCAGCAGGCATTCCTCAAGACCCAGAAAATCGACACCGAGGCCTGGCTGAACCGCTGCAAGGCCGTCGCCCACTGACTCCAGCCCACAAGGAAGCGCAACCGTGAACTTCAACAAACCCGCCCGTTTCAGCTCGTGGATCAGCTTGATGCTGGTCGCCGCCCTGGCCGTCACCGGGTGCGCCAGCACCGGCAGTTCCATGCTCGGTAACACGTCCGGCTCCAGCGGCACCGCCGACCCACGACTGACCGAAGGCAAGGACGCCAAGTTCTTCAGTACCTCGGGCTACCAGGCCTGCGCCGTAGCCGCCGGTGCCGGCGTCCTCGCCTGCGTGCTGTCCAACTCCGGCAACAAGGCCACCTGCGCCGTGGTTGCCGGCGTCGCCGCCTGTGGCGTGGCGATGGGCGCCAACTACTACCTTGACCAGCGTCGCGCGCAGTACTCGAACACCACCGAGCGCCTGAACGCGATGACCGGCGAAGTGCAGCAGAAGAACGCCCAGCTTGCCGAGCGCAGCAGCACCCTGGAGCGCGTGATCGCCGACGACAAGCAGCAGATCGCCGACATCCAGAAGAACATCAAGGCCAAGAGCCTGGACAAGGCCAAGGCCCAGAAGGACCTCGCCAACATCGACGAGAACCTGGTGCTGATGCAGCGCGACCTGAAGACCATGCAGACCAACGTCACCGAATACCAGAAGGTCGCCCAGGCAGAACGCGCTTCCGGCGCCAAAGCCGCCGATGTGGAGAAGGTCGAGGCGGAAATCAGCAAGATGAATACCAAGGTGGCCTCGCTGCAGAAAGAGGTCGACGGCCTCTACAGCCAGCGCTCGGCCATTACCCTGGGCTAAGGAGCGGACCATGACGCTTCGTGTTCTTTTTGCCACCGCGCTCCTGGCCAGCCTTGGAGGCTGTGCCACCACGGCCTCGCAGTGCAACGCCTCGAACAGTGAAACCAGCCTGATCGGCAAACTCAATTGCGACTACGGCGGCGGCTATGCCGAGGGCGTGCGCAACAGCGAGCAGGACCTGCAGGCCGCGCGCGAGCAGAACCGCCAGTTCAACCAGGTGTATGACGAGTTGCGCGCCATGCAGGCCAACACCCGCCAGGACCTGGCCAGCCAGCAACGCCAGCAGGCCAGCCTGGAGAAATCGCTGAACGGCCTGCTGGCCACGCTCAAGGCTCGCCACGGCAACAAGCAGGACGTGCAGCGGCAGATCGCCGGGCTGGAGCAGCAGCTCAAGGCTGCACAGGCCACGCCGGCGAAGAATGCCAGCAGCGCCGAGCTGGAAGCCCGCAAGCAGGAACTCAAGAGCCTGCAGCAACAGGTCAGTCGCTTGCAGCTGAGCCTGGGTTACGAGTAAGCCCCCACGGCAGCTTCGGCTGCCGACCTTTTCCAGGACACCGACATGCAGCGGGTTATCCGTGATCCCCGTCCCTTGCAGGACGACCCAGCGCTGCTGGAGCAGGCCACGGCGTTGATCGCCCGGCATTTTCCGCCCAGCGTGGCGCAACTGTTCGCAATTCCCCGCAGTGGTCAGGACGGCACACGCGAGTGGTGGACCGAGCTGCAAGGGCAGCCACAGCGCTACTACGACCTGAGTGCGGAGCAGCAGGCCGCCCTGCTCGATGTCCATGCACAACGCCAGGATGCCTTGCAGCAACTGGTCAACGAACTGCGCGGGCGTGGCCAGGCGCAGGACGCCGCGCTGCTGCAGCGGCTGGTTGCTCCGCCGAAACTGGATGATCTCTACAGCGTCAACGGTCAGCCGCTGGTCATCCGCTGGAGCGAACCACCACCCGCACCGCTGCCCGCCCCCGCGGTCGCGCCTGCGCCAGTGATCCCGCCGCGGCGCTGGATCTGGCTGCCGTGGTTCCTGCTGCCCTTGCTCGGCCTGCTGTTGCTGGCGCTGGCCCTTTGGCTGGCCTGGCCCTGGTTGCTGCGCTGGTTCGAGCCCGGCGCTCCGTTGCCCGAGCCGCCTGTCGTGAGCGAGCAACAGGCGTGCAAGCGGCCACCGCAGGAACTGCCACCGGAATTCACCGTGGTGCTCGACACCTCCGGTTCGATGCAGTTGAGCGTGGAAGCCAACTACCAGGACGAACAATGGTTCTTCCGCAATATCGACAATCCGCTCATGGACCCGCAGCGCAAGGCCCTGGTCATGCGCGAGCCGGTGCGCATGGAGGTGGCCAAGCAGAGCCTGACGCGCTTGATCGACAACCTGGACGCGGCCATCGACATGCGCATCGTCACCTTCGATGGCTGTCGCGCACCGATCGATCATGGCCTGTTCCCCCTCGCCCAGCGCCCAGCGCTGATCGAGGGCATCCGCAGGCTGCAGCCGGACGACGGCACGGCCCTGGCCGCCAGTCTGGAAGTGGCCGCCAGCAAGATGAACGGGCGTGATCGCGATGGAGTGATCCTGATGTTCGTCGATGGCCCGGATGGCTGCGACCGCAACGTCTGCGCGGTCGCCCGGCAGATAGCCCAGGAACAACCGCGACTGAAGGTGAACCTGGTGAACATCAGCCATAGCAGCGATGCCAACTGTGTCGCCGAAACCACCGGAGGCCGTGTCTACAACGGCGAGAACGCTGCCGAGGTCGCGAAGGCGCTGGAGCAGGCAAGCCGGGAAGTCACCAACAACTGCAACCAGGAATAACGATGCAACGGGTTCTCCGCGACACCCTCGCCAGCAAGGACGCCGCCGCTGCCCTCGAACAGCGCGTGGCGCTGATCCGCCAGCACTTTCCGCCGAGCATCGCGCACCTCTACGCCATTCCCCGACAAGGCCGGGACGGCGTGCTGGAATGGTGGACCGAACTGGAAGGCCAGCCGCATCTTTACGCGACGCTGGGCAAGGATCAGCAGGCGGCGCTGCTCAAGCGCTATGAAGAGCGCCAGGCAGCGGTCGGCCAGTTGGCAGCGGAGCTGCAACAGCGTGGCAAGCCCGACGCCGCCAGTGCGCTGCAGAAGCTGATCGGCGCACCGGACCTGGCCAACCTGTACAGCGTCAACGGCGAGCCGCTGGTGGTGCGCTGGGGGCAACCGGAGCCGGTTATCGCTGCACCACCGCCGCCCCCTCCGCCACCACCACCGCCTGTGGCGAAACCGGTCAAACCTGCCCCGGCACCGACGCCACGGACAGCACCTGTGGCGACCGTCGTCGAACGTCGTCGCTGGCGCCTGTGGCCATGGCTGCTGCTCGGACTGCTGCTCGCCATGCTCTATTGGCTGTGGCTGAGCTGGCCGTTGTCGTGGCCGCGCTGGCAGTCCGACACGAGCGCCATCTGCACACCGGACAAAGCCTTCCAGCCGTCGCAGTTCACCGTGATCCTCGATACCTCGGGGTCGATGAACGAGCGCCTGCGGGTCAAGCGCGAGGACGACCCGTGGTATTACGGCGTGATGGCAAAGATCCCGATCGTCGAATCCTTCGTGCCGGCCGGGCCAGGCAAGCGCACCACTCGCATGGACGTGGCCAAGAGCTCGCTGACTTCGGTCATCAATAACCTCGACGAGAACGTGGCAATGCGCCTGGTGACGTTCAACGGCTGCCGCACGCCAGTCGACCATGGCGTGTTCGGGCTCCACAAGCGCGGCGAACTGGTCGAGCGCATCGGCAAGATTAACGCCGGCGGTGGCACCGCATTGGGTGTCAGCCTGCAAGCAGCGGCTCAGGAGATGGACGGGGCGTACCGCGACGGTGTGATCGTGATGTTCGTGGATGGCCGCGACGGTTGCGGGACCGATATCTGCGAGGTCTCGGAGAACATCGCCCGGAGCAAGCCGCGTCTGCGCATCAATATCGTCAATATCAGTGCCAGAACCGGATCCAACTGTGCGGCGGAAAACACCGGTGGCCGGGTCTACACCGCCGATGACGCTGCCGCCGTGGCGGCAGCGCTGCAGGAGGCGACCCAGGAAGTCTCCCAGGACAAGGGCTGCTGACCCCGCATGGAGCGGCCTGATCGCCACTGCGGCGCAAGCCGTTGGGCGACAGGCCGGCAGGACGCCGGACGAAAGCCTGCGCCTGGGCTCACTCGCCGCCCTCGATCAGGTGCCCGCTGCGCTTGCCGTGCAGCGCCATGTAACGGGCCAGTTGGCCGATCCGCTGGTCCAGCGCCTGCAACAGGCGCTGGCGGGTCTCGGTGACTTCCTTCTGGTTGAAAAACCCCGGCTCCTCCAGGTAGATGCCGAACAGCCGGTTGATCTCCTGGGGGCCGTTGATCACGTAGTTGCGCTCGGCATTATGGTTGTACAGAGCGACCATCTTCCCGGTGCGACTGTCCGCCGGATGCATGAACACCATGCTGACCTTCTGGCCTGCACGCAGGCTGAGCGATGAGTCATGCACCTTGAAGCATGACTCCTTGCCATCCTCGTCGTCGCGGATCCAGAACTCGTGCTCCTGCACGCTGGTGGAACTGATCTGCATCGACGACGAGCCGCCACTGATCGAGCCATAGCCATTGCGCATGTAACCACCGCCACCACTGTGATGATGGCTGGCGTGCAGTTCGTTATGGTTGCGCTTCTGGGTATCGAGGACCTCGCCGGTGACCATGAAGAAGGCGAACTGCCGTTCGAAGTGGTGGAAGGGCTCTTCGATGAAATTGATATCGCCGGGCTCTAGGGTGATGTCATACATGGTGCGGATCATCTCGGCGCGGGCCGCCTTGTCACGCTTGGCCTGCTCACGCAAGGCCGCGCGGCGGACCTTGGCATCGTCGATGGCCTTGAGTGCCTGGGCCTTGAGTACCGGGGTCTTTTCCTGGGCGTAGGCAGTGGCCTTTTCACTTGCCTCCTTGAGCATCGGTGCCGCCTTCTGCCCGGCCTCCACCGCCAGCTCCCGCGCCTTTTCCAGCGCCTGGGCAGCCTTGGCCGCCAGGTCCGGGTTGGCGTCGATGGCCTTTTTCTTCAAGTCATCCCAAAGACTCATGCTCGCAGCTCCTTCCTCGATGAACGGCCCGGCATAAGCACATGCCGGAAAGTGCTGGCAATTTAACCTGCGGGGGCGATGTCTTGAAGCGCGTGAAGCGAAATGACATCACCCGCCTATTGCAATGGTCGGGGCAAAACGAAAAGAATGAGAACAATTAACATTCGCGCACCCATATCGATGCCCCAGCCCGAGCTTTCCTCCCAGCAAGCCTTCCAGCGTCTGTATGCCGAACATCACCCATGGCTGATGGGCTGGCTGCTGCGTCGCCTGCGCTGCCACGCCGATGCCGCCGACCTGACCCACGACACCTTCCTGCGCACCCTGACGTCCCCGCACCTGGTGCGTATCGAGGAGCCGCGGACCTTTCTCTGCGTGATCGCCAAGCGGGTGCTCTACACCTTCTGGCGCCGCAACGAACTGGAACGCGCCTATCTGGAGGCCCTCGCCAGCCTGCCGGAACAAGTCATCCCGTCCGAGGAAGAATTCGCCCTGCTGCGTGAAGCGGTACTGGCGGTGGATCAACTGCTCGGCGGACTGCCGGGCAAGGTGCGCCATGCCTTTCTGCTCAATCGCCTGGAAGGCCTGACCCACCCGCAGATCGCCGCGCAAATGGGTGTGTCGCTGGCCACCGTGGAACGCTGGATCCGTCGCGCCCTGACCCACTGCTACCTGGCCGGTTTCGAGGCCCCTCACGGATGAGCCGGCAGATTCCCGCAACGATCAAGGCCGCCATCGATTGGATGGTGCTGCTCGACTCCGGCCTGGCCCAGCCCGAGCAGCGCCAGGCCTTCGAGCGCTGGCTGGCGGCGGATGCCGATCATCGCCTGGCCTGGCAGTCACTGCATCGGGCAGTCGAGCCGGCGCTGCAACCCTTGCTCCAGGCCGAGCAAAGCAGCCCCGGCAGTGGCCGGGCGGCCATCAGCGCGCTGCGCTCCACGGGGCTGTCGCTGGAACGACGCAAGCTGTTGCGCGGGGGCACCGCACTGGCGCTGCTGGCCGGGCTGCCCGGTCTGTTCGCGGTACAGCAGCGCATGCCGCTGAGCGGCCTGCTGGCCGATCTGCACAGCGCCACTGCCGAGCGCAAACGCCTTACCCTGGCCGACGGCAGCCTGCTGGTGCTGAACGCGCGCAGCAGCGTCGATGTGCAGTTCAGCGCCCATCGCCGCCTGCTGCGCTTGCGCGAGGGTGAGCTGAGTCTCACGGTTGCCGCCGATGCCACGCGCCCGTTCGAGGTGATCACCGGGCAAGGCCGGATCACCGCGCTGGAGAGCCGTTTCACCGTGCGCCAGCAGGCACGGCAGACCCTGGTCGGGGTGCAGCAGCAGAGGGTGCAGGTGCACAACCTGCACGGGCAGGAAGCGCTGGTCGAGAGCGGCAACAGCCTGCGCTTCGACAGCGAAGACCTGTTTCCGCTGGGCCCGGGGCAAGCCCGCGCCGACGCCTGGCTGGAGGGACTGGTCGATGTACGCAACGAACCCTTGGGCGCCGTGATCGATAGCCTGCGCCCCTATCGCTACGGCCTGTTGCGGATTTCCGAGGCCGCCGCACGGCTGCGGGTGTTCGGCGTGTTCCCGCTCGACGATACCCAACGCGCCCTGGAGACACTGGCCCAGACCTTGCCGATCGAGGTCCGCAGCTATGGTCCGGTGACCCTGGTCGATCTCCGCCAGGATCACGCCTGAACATTCTTTTCGCCTGAAGTGAGGGGATTCCCCGTCTCGTTTGACCTGAGAGGAAACCCCTGACGCTTTCAGCGAGGAAAATCCCCCGATGCGCCCTGCCCCGTTGCCATCCGCCCGGCTTGTCCTGGCGGCTTCCCTGACCCTGAACCTCGGCCTGCCACTGGCCCTGCCAAGCCCGGCTTTCGCCGCGCAGACCCTGCAACGCTACGATATCGCCGCCGCGCCACTGGACCAGGTACTGCGCCAGATCGCCCGGCAAAGCGGGCAAAGCATCGTCGCCGATCCGGCCCTGCTCGATGGCCGTCAGGCCCATGCCGTACGTGGTGAGTTCAGCGTGCAACAGGCTGTGCAGCAAGCGCTGGCCGGCAGCGGCCTGCAACTGCGGGTGACCGCCAACGGCACCTTGACCCTGGAGCCGGCGGCGGCGGATGGCACCCTGCAACTGGGGGCGACCACCATTACCGGTAGCAGTCTGGGTGAGGTCACCGAGCATTCCGAGTCGTACACCACCGGCGCCATGGCGTCCGCGACCAAGCTGGCCCTGTCGCCGCGGGAAACCCCGCAATCGGTCAGCGTGGTCACTCGCCAGCGCATGGACGACCAGGCCATGACCACCCTCAGCGACGTGGTCAAGCACACCCCCGGCCTGACCCTGACCCAATGGGGCGCCGAGCGTCCGCGCTTCAACTCCCGCGGGTTTTCCCTGGAAAACCTGATGTACGACGGCGTCCCGGTAGCCTACGAAGAAGCGGCGTTATCCACAGGCTCGCTGGCGATGTACGACCGCGTCGAGGTGGTCCGCGGCGCCACCGGCCTGATGGAAGGCGCAGGCTTGCCGGGAGGCTCGATCAACCTGGTGCGCAAGCGTCCCACCGTGGCACCGCAGGTCATGCTCAAAGGCGGCCTCGGCAGTTGGGACAACCGTCTGTTCGAGCTGGACGCCAGCTCCGCGCTCAATGAACAGGGTTCGCTGCGTGGCCGGACCGTACTGAGCTACCAGAAGAAGAACTCGTTCATCGACGACCTGAGCAATGAACGCACCCTGCTCTACGGCATCGTCGAGGCCGACCTGAACGACGCCACCACCCTGGCCGTGGGTGTGTCCTACAGCAACGAAAACAATCCCGGCGCCGACTGGAACGGCATCGGCACCGCCGCGGACGGCAGTTTCCTGCCGGTATCGCGTTCGACCCGCATGAGCCCGAGCTGGTCGTACTGGAACAAGGAAAGCACCACCGTCTTCGCCGACCTCGAACACCGCTTCGCCAACGACTGGAAAGCTCGCGCCGCGGCAACCAGCATCAGCAGCGAAATGAACATGGAAGGCACCTTCATCAGCCAGAGCAGCGTCGACGCCAGCGGGCGTCCGAGCATGACCCTGCGCGGCGGTGCCTACGACTACGACCGCGACCAATACAGCCTGGATGGTTATGTCAGCGGTCCGTTCAGCCTGGGCGGACGCACCCACTCGGCGGTGTTCGGCGCCAGCCGCCGGGTCAGCGACTGGGACAACATCGGTGGCCCGTTCAAGACCCGCGACAGCTACGATCTCGATGCCCTCGACCTGGTCACCTTCGACCCGACCAACTGGGATCCGAAGAGCATGGCCAAGCCGGCAATCACCGCCTACGGCGCAGTGTCCAGCCAGCAGCGCGTCGAGCAGAGCGGACTCTATGGCACCGTCCGCCTGAGCCTGAGCGACCCGCTGACGCTGATCGCCGGCGCGCGCCTGGACTGGTACAAGATGGACAAGGTGTTCTACGACGGCGACTACCCCTACGGGCAGGCGGACTTCAGCGTCACCGGCGAGTTCACCCCCTATGTCGGCGTGGTCTATGACCTCGATGAGCACTACTCGGTGTACGCCAGCTGGACGCGGATCTTCCAGCCACAGAGCGAGCAGACCGCCGCCGGTGGCGTGCTCGAACCCATCCAGGGCACCAACTACGAAATCGGCCTGAAGGGCGAGCACTTCGACGGTCGCCTCAACAGCAGCCTGGCGATTTTCCAGGTCGACCTGGAGAATCTGCCGGAGTCCCTGACGCAGAGCGCGTGCAGCGATCCGTTCGCCAGTTGCTATGCCTCGGCGGGGGAGATCCGCAGTCGCGGCATCGAGGTGGAACTGAGCGGTGCGCTGACAGCGGATTGGCAGGTCTCGGCGGGGTACACCTACAACCATGCCGAGCGGATCAAGGAGTCCGACTACAGCCCGATCAGCGCATTTTCGAAGGGCAAGCGCTACGGGACCAACCTGCCGGAAAACCTGTTCAAGCTCTACACCCGCTATCGCCTGCCCGGCGAGCTGGACCGCTGGCAGGTCGGCGGCGGGATGCGCACCCAGAGCAGGATCTACAGCCCCTGGGGTGTGGAGCAAGGTGGCTACACCGTGTTCGACCTGAACGGCAGCTACGCGGTAACCCGCCACCTGGATCTGGACTTCAACCTCAACAACGTGTTCGACAAGCACTACTACTCGACCATCACCGGGCCCACCGAAGGCAACTTCATCGGCGAGCCGCGCAACTTCATGGTGACGGCGCGCTACAGCCTGTTCTAGAAAGCAGCTCCCACCCAGGGCACGTCGTTATTGCTGAACAAACTTCGCGCTGACAAAGGGCGTGTAGTCCGGCAGAACCGTTTCCACCTTGCCCTGCTCCTTGAGGAACTTCGCGGTCTCGGCGATGGCGGCCGGGGTCTGGCTTTGCAGCAGACCGGCCTGTGCCTGGGCGTCGGGGAAGGCCGAGCCGGCGAGCAGCTCCGGCACATCGGCCGGGTTGGAACCGGTCAGGCGGGCGATCTTCTGCACCGGCTCCGAGTCGGCCGTCCAACTGGCTTTGTGCGCGGTGTAGTCGGCGAAGGATTGCAGGGTCACCTTGGCGAACTTCGCCACCACATCCGGGTGCTTCTCGGCGAAGTCCTTGCGCGCCACCCAGACCTCGAAGGTCGGCGCGCCCCAGCCGCCGACTTCGGCGGCGTCGGTGAGGGTCTTGCCGGTCTTGCGGATTTCCCCCAGCGCCGGCGACCAGACGAAGGCGCCATCGATATCCCCACGCTTCCACGCCGCGGCGATTTCCGCCGGCTGCAGGTTCACCACCTTGACCTGACGGGTGTCCAGGCCCCAGTGCTTGAGGGCACCGAGCAGGCTGTAGTGGGAGGTGGACACGAAAGGCGTGGCGATGGTCTTGCCGACCAGGTCCCGGGGGCTGTCGATACCGCTGCCATTGCGCACCACCAGCGCTTCGGCGGCGTTGATCTGCGCCGAGACGATAAAGGCCACGATCGGCAATTTGCGCGAGGCGGCAGCGGCCAGCGGGCTGGAGCCGAGGTTGCCGATCTGTACGTCACCGGAGGCGATCGCAGTGACCACTTCCGGGCCGCTGTTGAAGCGGCGCCAGTCGATCTTTTCCCCGATCGCCTGCTCGTAGGCACCATCGGCCTGGGGCACTTTGCTCGGGTCGATGCCGGTCTGGTAGCCGACGGTCAAGCCGGCGGCATGGCTGACCAGGGTCAGGCCGGAGAAGGCCAGGGCAGTGAATAATTTGAGCGGGCGGGAGACGTTCATGCTGGCCGGATCCTGTGCGGGAAAGGCCATAAATCTAAATGATCTAAAAATCAATCATAAAAGACTGTTTTGGAATGAGCTTATGTGCCAGAAGGTTTGTGAAAATTTTGTTGGTTATGTCAAAAAAATCTTAAAAAAACACAAATAATTCTTTTTAGATTTATCAAATTGTAATTATCCTTCGACCCCAGTCAGGCGCATTAGACCAAAGTCTTGAAACGACTAGTTACGATTGACTCGACGGTCACCCTTTGGTGCTAATCGCCCATCGACAACGAGCCGGACGCCAAGATCCAGCCGTTAACGAACCACAAGAATTAGAAACGAGAGGAGCAATTCAAATATGAAGAAGTCGACCCTGACTCTTGCCGTGGCCCTTGGGGTTCTGGCCCAGCAAGCGGGTGCTGCCGGTTTTGTCGAAGACACCAAAGCCACACTGAAGCTGCGCAATTTCTACATCAACACCGATAACCGCGATTCCCTGGGCAACCCCAACAAGCAGGAAGAGTGGGGTCAAGGCTTCCAACTGGACGTAACGTCCGGCTACACCCAAGGCACCGTCGGCTTCGGCGTTGACGCCATCGCTCTGTACGGCGTGCGTCTGGACTCGGGCAAGGGCACTCACTACAACCCGACCAGCTCCTCCTATGGCGGCACCATCTTCCCGACCGATAGCGACGGCCGCGCAGTCAACGACTTCGCCAGCCTGGGCGCTACCGCCAAGGTCAAGATCTCCCAGACCGAACTGCGCTACGGCACCCTGCTGCCGAAGACCCCGGTCATCTCGTACAACGATGGTCGCCTGCTGCCGCAAACCTTCGAAGGTGGCCAGATCGTCTCCAACGAGATCAAGGACCTGACCCTGACCGCCGGTCAGATCGAGCACGTCAAGGGCCGTAACTCGTCGAACAACGAAGGCCTGTCCATCGCTGGTGCCAACAACGCCCGCACCGGCCAGTTCAGCAACCAGTTCCGCTACGCCGGTGCCGACTACAAGCTGACCAAGGACCTGCTGGTTCAGTACTGGTACGGCGGCCTGGAAGACTTCTACAAGCAGCACTACCTGGGTGCCGTGCATAACTGGGCTATTGGCCCGGGTACCCTGAAGTCCGACTTCCGCTTCTTCCGCAGCACCGATGACGGCGCCAACAGCAACGATTCGCGCTACTACACCAGCGGCTACTACGGCAGCGGCGTAACCAAGGGCAAGGTCGACAACAAGCTGTGGAGCGCCCTGTTCCTGTACAGCGTCGAAGGCCATACCTTCGGTGCCGGTTACCAGCAAAGCAGCGGCGACAGCGACTTCCCATGGCTGAACCAGGGTGACGGCTCGTCCAACTACACCATCACCGACTCGCAGATCCAGAAGTTCGGCCGTGCCGGCGAGCGCACCTGGCAGGTTCGCTACGGTTACGACTTCGCCAAGGTCGGCCTGGCCGGTCTGACTGCGAACGCCGTCTACCTGAAAGGCGACAACATCGATTCCTCTATCGGCGACCGCTCCGAGTGGGAACGCGACTTCACCGTGGCCTACGTAATTCCGGAAGGTACCCTGAAAGGTCTGGGCCTTACCTGGAAGAACGCTGCATGGCGCAGCGACCTGACCAGCGCCAACCACGCTCAGGACGAAAACCGCGTGTTCCTCAGCTACACCTTCCAGCTGCGCTAACCCGCCGCGAGACATCCAACGCCCGCCCGGCTCCATGCCGCGCGGGCGTTGTTTTGTCCGTTATTTGTTATTCATTGCAGATCTAAATAAATCGATATTTATTCTTTTTAATTTCAGCGCTCCACAGGCAGAGTTGAGTCATTCAACGAACAGCCAAGGAGCCGCACCATGAGCCTCAGACTCGGCGATATCGCCCCCGACTTCGAACAGGATTCCAGCGCCGGCAAGATCCGCTTCCACGAGTGGCTCGGCGACAGCTGGGGCGTGCTGTTCTCGCACCCGGCCGACTTCACCCCGGTATGCACCACCGAGCTGGGCTTCACCGCCAAGCTGAAGGAGCAGTTCGCCGAGCGCGGGGTCAAGGCCATCGCCCTGTCGGTGGACCCGGTGGACTCCCATCACCGCTGGATCGAAGACATCAACGAAACCCAGAACACCACGGTCAACTTCCCGATCCTGGCCGACGCCGACCGCAAGGTCTCCGACCTGTACGACCTGATCCACCCCAACGCCAACGACACCCTCACCGTGCGCTCCCTGTTCGTGATCGATCCGAACAAGAAGATCCGCCTGACCATCACCTACCCGGCCAGCACCGGGCGCAACTTCCACGAGATCCTGCGGGTGATCGACTCGTTGCAGCTCACCGACAGCCACAAGGTCGCTACCCCGGCCAACTGGCAGGACGGTGACGAGGTAGTGATCGTGCCTTCGCTGAAGGACGAGGAAGAGATCAAGCGCCGCTTTCCGAAGGGCTACCGGGCGGTCAAGCCGTATCTGCGCCTGACCCCGCAGCCGAACCGTTAATGCTTTAGCCATCGCAGGGATTTTCGGGCCGTTTCGACGGCCCTTTTTTTTGCCTGCGGTTCGCCAATCCCGAACCCTGTGAAGAACCCTGTGGGAGCTGGCTTGCCAGCGATTGGGCCCTACCAGGCAACTGAGTTGCTCCTGCTGGCCTCATCGCTGGCAAGCCAGCTCCCACAGGGTTCTTCACAGGGCAGGATGCATATCTCCAATTCATATAAACAAATGAAAAAATATGATTTCTAGATATATACAACCACCTGTTAATGTCACTCCATTCCAGCGAGCCACCTAACTCGCGGGCCCTTTCAGAACAGTTCCAAGGATGCGCATTCAATGTTGGTCGTTTCTATTGGTGGAAGTCCCAGCCTGCGTTCACGCTCCGGCGTACTGCTCGAACGCGCCCGCGACTGGCTGCAAGGCCAGGGTGTGGAAGTGGTGACTTTCCAGGTGCGGGACTTCCCGGCCGAAGATCTGCTTCACGCCCGTTTCGATAGCCCTCAGGTCCAGCACTTCCAGCAGCTGGTGGAACAGGCCGACGGCCTGATCGTCGCCACCCCGGTGTACAAGGCGTCCTTTGCCGGCGCCCTGAAGACCCTGCTCGACCTGCTGCCCGAGCGCGCCCTGAATCACAAGGTGGTACTACCCATCGCTACCGGCGGCAGCATCGCCCACATGCTGGCGGTGGACTACGCCCTGAAACCGGTGCTCTCGGCCCTGAAGGCGCAGGAGACCCTGCAAGGGATCTTCGCCGACGACAGCCAGATCGCCTACGGCCAGGGCAGTGTCCCGGCCCATCTGGCGCCTGCCCTGGAGCAGCGCCTGAACGAGTCCCTGGAGCTGTTCCACAGCGCCCTGGCCCGCCGCCCGAAACCCCTGGCGCCCGGCCTGCTTAACGAACGCCTGATCAGTGCCCGCTGGAGCATCTGATCCCTAGCCACCGTTTCATCGTGTGACCCCCACCTTACTCGCCCGACAACGAGGCAAGCAGGTGCAGCCCGAACCCAATATCCGCAAAAGGAGAGCGCTATGCGCACTGTCGTTTTGCGTCGTGGTCTGGCCGCTCTGTTCGCTGCGGCTGTTACCTTCGGCGCCATCACCCAAGCCCAGGCCGAGACCCTGCGTATCGGTTATCAGAAGTACGGCACCCTGGTCCTGCTGAAGGCCAAGGGCAGCCTGGAAAAACGCCTCGCCGCCCAGGGCGTGCAGGTGCAATGGACTGAATTCCCCGGTGGCCCGCAGCTGCTGGAAGGCCTCAACGTCGGCTCCATCGATTTCGGCGTGACCGGCGAAACCCCGCCCGTGTTCGCCCAGGCCGCCGGCGCCGACCTTCTGTATGTCGCCTACGAGCCGCCAGCCCCGCACAGCGAGGCGATCCTGGTGCCGAAAGGCTCGCCGATCCAGTCGGTCAAGGAGCTGAAAGGCAAGAAAGTCGCGCTGAACAAAGGCTCCAACGTGCACTACCTGCTGGTCCGCGCCCTGGAAGACGCCGGCCTGAAGTACTCCGACATCCAGCCGGTGTTCCTGCCGCCCGCCGATGCCCGCGCCGCCTTCGAGCGTGGCAGCGTCGATGCCTGGGTCATCTGGGACCCGTACCAGGCCGCCGCCGAGCAACAGCTGCAAGCCCGCACCCTGCGCGATGGCCAGGGCATCGTCGACAACCACCAGTTCTACCTGGCCACCAAGCCCTATGCGCAGCAGCACCCTGAAGTGATCAGCGCGCTGGTGGACGAGGTCCGCGCCGTGGGCGAATGGTCCAAGGCCAACCCGCAGGAAGTCACCGACCAGGTCGCGCCGCTGCTCGGCCTGCCCGCCGACATCACCCTGACCTCGGTCAAGCGCCAGGGCTACGGTGCCGGCTTCCTGACCCCGGAAGTGGTCGCCGCGCAGCAGAAGATCGCCGACACCTTCACCACCCTGAAGCTGATTCCCAAGCCGCTGAGCATCAAGGACGTGATCTGGACGCCACCGGCCAAGGTCGCTACCGCGCCCTGACGTTTTGCCCGAGCCGGGGCGCCGCCCCGGTCTGAGCCACCCTTAGGAGACAACTCCAATGAGCCTTAACGTTTTCTGGTTTCTTCCGACCCATGGCGACGGCCATTACCTTGGCACCGCCGAAGGCGCTCGCGCCGTCGATCACGGTTATCTGCAGCAGGTGGCACAGGCCGCCGACCGCCTCGGTTTCGGCGGCGTGCTGATCCCCACCGGGCGCTCCTGCGAGGACTCCTGGCTGGTGGCCGCCTCGCTGATTCCGGTGACCCAGCGGCTGAAATTCCTCGTCGCCCTGCGCCCGGGGATCATTTCGCCAACCGTGGCGGCACGCCAGGCTGCGACCCTCGACCGGCTGTCCGGCGGGCGCGCGCTGTTCAACCTGGTGACCGGGGGCGACCCTGAAGAACTGTCCGGCGACGGCCTGTTCCTCAGCCATGAAGAGCGTTACCAGGCCTCGGTGGAGTTCACTCGCATCTGGCGCCGCGTGCTGGAAGGCGAGACCGTCGACTACGACGGCCAGCACATCACCGTGAAGGGCGCCAAGCTGCTCTACCCGCCGATCCAGCAACCGCGTCCGCCGCTGTACTTCGGTGGCTCGTCGGAAGCCGCGCAAGACCTCGCCGCCGAGCAGGTCGAGCTGTACCTGACCTGGGGCGAGCCGCCGGCCGCCGTGGCCGAGAAGATCGCCGAAGTGCGCGAGAAGGCCGCCAAGCTGGGCCGCACGGTGCGCTTCGGTATCCGCCTGCACGTGATCGTCCGCGAAACCAACGACGAAGCCTGGAAAGCCGCCGAGCGCCTGATCTCCCATCTGGACGACGACACCATCGCCCGTGCCCAGGCCTCCCTGGCGCGCTTCGACTCGGTCGGCCAGCAGCGCATGGCCGCCCTGCACGGCGGCAACCGCGACAACCTGGAAGTCAGCCCCAACCTGTGGGCCGGCGTCGGCCTGGTGCGTGGTGGTGCCGGTACAGCGCTGGTCGGCGATGGCCCGACCGTGGCCGCCCGGGTCAAGGAATACGCCGACCTCGGCATCGATACCTTCATCTTCTCCGGCTACCCGCACCTGGAAGAGTCGTACCGGGTTGCCGAGCTGCTGTTCCCGCACCTGGATATCGAACGTCCGGCACTGCCGCAGGAGCGTGGCTATGTCAGCCCGTTCGGCGAGATGGTAGCCAACGACATCCTGCCCAAAGCCGCAGCCCGGTCCTGAGGATCACGCCATGAGTCGTTCTTCTTCCTCATCCTGGGTCCAGCGCCTCGCGCCCTGGGCCCTGCCGGTGGCCTTGCTGGCGATCTGGCAACTGGCGGTCAGCGCCGGTTGGCTGTCGACCCGCATCCTGCCGGCGCCGAGCGCGGTGATCGCGGCCGGTGTCGAGCTGGTGCGCAGCGGCGAGATCTGGACCCACCTGGCGATCAGCGGCTGGCGTGCCGGCCTCGGTTTCCTGATCGGCGGCAGCATCGGCCTGGCCCTCGGCTTCATCACCGGCCTGTCGCGCTGGGGTGAGCGCCTGCTGGACAGCTCGGTGCAGATGATCCGCAACGTGCCGCACCTGGCGCTGATCCCGCTGGTGATCCTGTGGTTCGGTATCGACGAGTCGGCGAAGATCTTCCTGGTCGCCCTCGGCACCCTGTTCCCGATCTACCTGAACACCTACCACGGCATCCGCAACGTCGATCCGGCCCTGGTGGAGATGGCCCGCAGCTACGGCCTGAGCGGCTTCGGTCTGTTCCGTCAGGTGATCCTGCCGGGTGCGCTGCCGTCGATCCTGGTCGGCGTGCGCTTCGCCCTGGGCTTCATGTGGCTGACCCTGATCGTCGCCGAGACCATTTCGGCCAACTCCGGCATCGGCTACCTGGCGATGAACGCCCGCGAGTTCCTGCAGACCGATGTGGTGGTGCTGGCAATCGTTCTCTACGCCGTGCTCGGCAAGCTCGCCGACCTCGCTGCCCGTGGCCTGGAACGTGTCTGGCTGCGCTGGCACCCGGCCTATCAAGTGAGCAAGGGAGACCGCGCATGACCGTTCTCAAGGAACAGCCGCCGCGCCTGCTGCGTGGCATCCCCCTGGCGGTGCAGAAGGTCGAGAAGACCTTTGGCCAACGCAAGGTCCTGCGCAATATCGACCTGCATATCCCGGCCGGTCAGTTTGTCGCCATCGTCGGCCGCAGCGGTTGCGGCAAGAGCACCCTGCTGCGCCTGCTGGCCGGTCTCGACCAGCCAACTGGAGGTGAATTGCTGGCCGGCAGCGCGCCGCTGGCCGATGCCCGCGAAGACACCCGCCTGATGTTCCAGGAAGCACGCCTGCTGCCATGGAAACGGGTGATCGACAACGTTGGCCTGGGCCTCGAAGGCAAGTGGCAGGAGCGTGCGAAACAGGCGCTGGAGGCGGTGGGCCTGGCCGACCGCGCCAATGAATGGCCAGCGGCGCTTTCAGGTGGACAGAAACAGCGCGTGGCCCTGGCCCGTGCGTTGATCCACCAGCCACGCCTGTTGCTGCTCGACGAGCCGCTGGGCGCGCTGGATGCCCTGACCCGGATCGAGATGCAGCAACTGATCGAAGACCTCTGGCGCAAGCACGGCTTCACCGTGCTGCTGGTGACTCACGACGTCAGCGAAGCGGTAGCGGTCGCCGACCGGGTGATCCTGATCGAGGACGGCGAAATCGGCCTCGACCTGCATGTCGACCTGCCGCGACCGCGGGTGCGTGGTTCGCACCGCCTGGCCGCGCTGGAAACCCAAGTACTCAACCGTGTTCTCTCGGTCCCTGGCACCCCGCCCGGGCCCGAACCCGTAGCACCCTTGCCTACGCAACTGCGCTGGGCGCATTGACCTCAGAACCTACGAAGGAAGCAAGCAGATGACTATCAAAGCGATCAACGTGCGTAACCAGTTCAAAGGCACCGTGAAAGAAATCCTGGAAGGCCCGGTCCTGTCGGAAATCGACGTACAGACCGCCTCGGGCATCGTCACTTCGGTGATCACCACCCGTTCGGTCAAGGAGCTGGAACTGACCATTGGCAGCGAGGTGATTGCCTTTGTGAAATCGACCGAGGTTTCCATCGCCAAGCTGTGACAGATCTGCATAAAAACCTGTGGGAGCTGGCGTTGCCAGCGATGAGGCCAGCACTGGCAATAAGGTTGCCTGATCTGACGCCATCGCCGGCAACGCCGGCTCCCACAGGTTTCGTGGCGACCTTTAGTTAATGCTTGGGCAGAAACGGCGGCAGATAAAGCCCCACATACGCCTCGAACACCCGCATCCCCTCCTCCGCCATGCGCGGGGTGATCTGCCCGTGCAACTGCACCGAACGGGCATACACCCGGTCGCTCAGCTCCATCGCCAGGGCAAATACGTCCACATCATCCGGCAGTTCCGGCAAGCGGAAGTGCTGCGCGAACAGCTTGTGCATCAGGTCACCCAGCTCGATATCGTGCTGGCGGTCGGCCTGGGTCACTTCGCTCAATCCGTGCTGGGCCAGGATCAACTGCCGCGCTGCGGCGTCTTCCTGGTAGATCGCCAGCATCCGTGTTTCCACCAGCCGCGAAAGATCCCGCCAGGTGCCAAGGCTGGCAACGTCGATGGGCTCCTGCAGGCAAGCGCGGAAGGCACTGTGCACGTCGGCGGTCAGCGCTTCGAGCAAGGCCGGAACGCTGGCGAAGAAGTGATAGACCGAAGAAGGCGGGATCTGCGCGCGCTCGGCAACGCTGTAGATCGACAGGCTGGCCACGCCCTCGCTGGCCAGCAGGGTGCGGGCCGCGTCGAGGATCGAGTCGATCCGCGCCTGGCTGCGGGCGCGGGGTTTGCGAGGGGTGGTGCCGCGGCTCATGTCAGTTGCTGATCGCCAGGATGCTGGCCTGGTAAGCGCCAACGAACAGGTCGAAATCACCGACTTCCTGCTGCTCCAGGCGGCTTTGCTCTTCCAGCGAAGCACGGGCCAGGCTGTCGAAGCGGGCCTGCTCGGCGGCCGGCAGCGGCTCCTTGCGCAGGTAGTCGGCGTGCAGCTGGCTCTGGCGCAGGGCGAAGGCGGCGAAGCTTTCCTGGTGCGCGGTCATGCTGGCGAGCACCTGGGCCGACGGCGTCAGGGCCGGGTCATCGACCTTGGCTGCCTGGGTGGCCAGGGCACGGGCGTGCTCGTCGCTGCCATGGCTGCGGTCGAGCAGTTCGGCCAGCGGCGCGATGCGCGCCAGCAGCTCGGAGGCCCAGGTCTTGAGACCGACCGGCTGGCCGTTGCGCTGCAGTTGCAGGCCCGGGCGACGGCCTTCCTTGACCACGGTGAGGAAGTTGTCGGTGCATTGGCCGCACTCGCCGTTTTCCAGCAGCGGGCTGTCTTCCAGCGCGCAGAACAGCAGGAACGCATCGAGGAAACGCGCCTGCGGCAGGTCGATGCCGGTGGGCAGGAACGGGTTGATGTCCAGGCAACGCACTTCGATGTACTGGATGCCCCGGGCCATCAGCGCCTGGATCGGCCGCTCGCCGGTGTAGGTCACGCGCTTCGGACGGATGTTCGAGTAGTACTCGTTCTCGATCTGCAGGATGTTGGTGTTGAGCTGGACCCACTCGCCATCCTTGTGCGTGCCGACCTCGACATAGGGCGCATAGGGCGTGGCCACGGCGCGGCGCAGGCTGTCGGTGTAGCTGGTCAGGTCGTTGTAGCAGGGGGTCAGGCCGGCCTGGGCGTTGCTCTGGTAACCCAGGTCGCTCATGCGCAGGCTGGTGGCCCAGGGCAGGAACAGGGTGTCCGGGTCGAAGGACTCAAGTTGATGCGGGCGACCACGCAGGAAGCCGGCGTCCAGTGCCGGCGAAGCGCCGAACAGGTACATCAGCAGCCAGCTGTAGCGACGGAAGTTGCGGATCAGGGCGATGTAGGCCGACGACTGGTAGTCGCGATCGCTGCCGCTGGCGCCTTCGGCGTCACGCAGCAGCGGCCAGAGTTTTTCCGGCAGCGAGAAGTTGTAGTGGATACCGGCGATGCACTGCATGGTGCGGCCGTAACGCAGGGCCAGGCCCTTGCGATAGACGTACTTGAGCTGACCGATGTTGGAAGTGCCGTACCAGGCGATCGGGATGTCTTCTTCCGCTGGCAGCGGACACGGCATCGACGGGCTCCACAGGTACTCGTCACCGAGCTTGCTGACGGCGAAGCGGTGGATGTTTTCCAGGCTTTCGAGGGTCTGCGCCGGGTCGGCCAGGGCCGGAGTGATGAACTCCAGCAGCGACTCGGAATAGTCGGTGGTGATGGATTCGTGGGTCAGGGCCGAGCCCAGGGCCTCGGGGTGGGGTGTCTGGGCCAGGCGACCGTCCGCGGTCACGCGCAGGCATTCACGCTCGATGCCGTGCAGGCACTGCTTGAGCAGGGAGAGGTTGTCGCCCTCGCTGAGCAGGCTCAGGCGGCGGTTGAGAAGTTCGCTCAAGATGGGATTCCTTCACACGTCAGTCGCCCCGATATGGGGGTGGAGATGACGGTCTGCAAGGGTGGACAGGAGGAACTGGCGTTGTCGCCTGGTTTTCGCAGGAAATCGGCAGCGCCCGCGCACTGCCGAAAGTACCGCAGATGGCCTTTTGCGGCTAGAGCGCGGCGAACGTACCCTGGGCTTTGGCGACGAGTTTGTCGCCCTGGAATACGTCGGCGTCCAGAACAAGCGTGCGCCGTCCGGCGTGCAGAACGCGGGCGGTACATAGGACTTCGCCCTCGCTCACCGCACGCACGTAGTTGATCTTGCACTCCAGGGTGACGCTGCGCCGGTCGAAGCCATGGCTGCTGGAACAGGCCAGGCCCATGGCGATATCGACCAGGCTGAAGATCGCGCCGCCATGCAGGAAGCCGCCGCGGTTGCGCAACTGCGGCTCCAGTGCCAGGGCCACCTCGGCAACGCCCTCTTCAAGGCGTTGCAGACGGCAGCCCAGCAACTGGCTGAAGGCGCTCTGGACGATGTCCTCGGGCGCGTCCATCACTTCTTCTTCAACTGCTTGGCGTTGGCGAACAGCGCGGCCATGGCGTTGTTGGCCGGTGGCGGGGTTTCCTTGGCCCGTGCCGGCGCGCCCTGCTGCCGTGGCGCCGAGCCCGGACGGCTGCCACGGGCACCGTCGACCTTCTCGCCCGGGGTGTCGCTCATGCGCATGGACAGGCCGACGCGCTTGCGCGGGATGTCCACTTCCATGACCTTGACCTTGACCACGTCACCCGCCTTGACCGCTTCGCGCGGGTCCTTGATGAACTTCTCGGACAGCGCCGAGATGTGCACCAGACCGTCCTGGTGCACGCCGATGTCGACGAAGGCACCGAAGTTGGTGACGTTGGTCACCACGCCTTCGAGGATCATCCCCGGCTCCAGGTCCTTGAGGTCTTCGACGCCTTCCTGGAACTCGGCGGTCTTGAACTCCGGACGCGGGTCGCGGCCCGGCTTGTCCAGCTCCTGGAGGATGTCGGTGACGGTAGGCAGGCCGAAGGTCTCGTCGGTGAATTTCTTCGGGTCGAGACGCTTGAGGAAGCCGCTGTCGCCGATCAGCGAACGGATATCGCGGTCGGTGTCGGCGGCGATGCGCTGCACCAGCGGGTAGGCTTCCGGGTGAACCGCAGAGGCGTCCAGCGGGTTGTCGCCGTTCATCACGCGGAGGAAGCCGGCGGCCTGTTCGAAGGTCTTCTCGCCGAGGCGGCTGACTTTCTTCAGTGCGGCGCGGGTCTTGAACGCGCCGTTGGCGTCACGGTGGCTGACGATGTTCTGCGCCAGGGTCGCGTTGAGACCGGAGATGCGCGCCAGCAGCGCCACCGAGGCGGTGTTGACGTCGACGCCGACGGCGTTCACGCAGTCCTCGACCACCGCGTCCAGGCCACGGGCCAGCTTGAGCTGGGACACGTCGTGCTGATACTGGCCAACACCGATGGACTTCGGATCGATCTTCACCAGTTCGGCCAGCGGATCCTGCAGGCGGCGGGCGATGGACACTGCGCCACGGATCGACACGTCCAGGTCCGGGAATTCACGGGCGGCCAGCTCGGACGCCGAGTACACCGAAGCGCCGGCCTCGGAGACCATGACCTTGGTGACTTTCAGTGCTGGATATTTTTTGACCAGCTCGCTGATCAGCTTGTCGCTTTCGCGGCTGGCAGTACCGTTGCCGATGGCGACCAGTTCCACCGAGTGCTTGGCACACAGGGCGGCGAGGATGGAGATGGTGCGGTCCCAGTCGTTCTTCGGCGCGTGCGGGTAGACCGTGGTGTGGTCGAGCAGCTTGCCGGTGGCATCGACCACGGCGATCTTGCAGCCGGTACGCAGGCCCGGGTCGAAGCCGAGGGTCGCGCGCGGGCCGGCCGGGGCGGCCAGCAGCAGGTCGTGCAGGTTGTGGGCGAAGACGTTGATCGCCTCGCCTTCGGCGTTGTCGCGCAGTTCGCCGAACAGGTCGGTTTCCAGATGGCTGTAGAGCTTGACCTTCCAGGTCCAGCGCACCACTTCGGCCAGCCATTTGTCGGCCGGACGGCCCTGGTTGGCCAGGCCGAAACGCTCGGCGATCATCAGCTCGCACGGGTGCAGGGTGCCCGGCAGCTCTTCGCCGACCTTCAGCGAGGCCGACAGCACGCCTTCGTTGCGGCCGCGGAAGATCGCCAGGGCGCGGTGCGAGGGCACGCTTTTCAGCAGTTCGTCGTGTTCGAAGTAGTCGCGGAACTTGGCGCCTTCTTCTTCCTTGCCGGCGACCAGACGGGCGGACAGGGTCGCTTCCTGGGTCAGGAAGCTGCGCAGCTTGTCCAGCAGGGCGGCGTCTTCGGCGAAGCGCTCCATGAGGATGTACTTGGCGCCTTCCAGCGCGGCCTTGACGTCGACGACGCCTTTTTCAGCATCGACGAAGCGTGCGGCTTCGGCTTCGGGATTCAGTTGCGGATCGCCCAGCAGGCCGTCGGCCAGCTCGCCGAGGCCGGCTTCCAGGGCGATCTGGCCCTTGGTGCGGCGCTTCTGCTTGTACGGGAGGTAGAGGTCTTCGAGGCGGGTCTTGGTGTCGGCCAGCTTGATCTCGCGGGCCAGTTCCGGAGTCAGCTTGCCCTGCTCCTCGATGCTGGCGAGGATGCTTGCGCGGCGCTCGTCGAGTTCGCGCAGGTAGCGCAGGCGCTCTTCGAGGGTCCGCAGCTGGGTGTCATCGAGGCTGCCGGTCACTTCTTTGCGGTAACGGGCGATAAAAGGCACCGTGGAGCCTTCATCAAGTAGAGCCACGGCCGCCTCGACCTGTTGCGGGCGGACGCCGAGTTCTTCGGCGATGCGGCTGTTGATGCTGTCCATAAAACCACCTGACAAATTGTGAATGCTTGGGCCGCGGGGGCCGGCGCCAGAGGCGTCGGGGCAAGGCGGCACTCGGTGAAAAGCGGCGCATTATACCCAGCGCACAGGGCTTGCGGTGATAGCGGCTGGCCAGCCTGACGGACCATTCCGCTGGCACATGAGGAAAAATCTGCTAACAATGAGCTCGGACCCGCTAAAGATGGCTAAGCCATAATGCGCGCCGAGATTAAAGGAGCTACCCATGAGCAGCACTGCACAAACAGCCGAAGGCGAAAAAATCCTCATCGTCGACGACGACCCGGGCCTGAGCAGCCTGCTGGAGCGATTCTTCACCAGCAAAGGCTACCGCGCACGGGCAGTACCCAATGTCGAGCAGATGGACCGCCTGCTGTCACGCGAAGTCTTCAACCTGGTCGTCCTCGACCTGATGTTGCCCGGTGAAGACGGTCTTTCTGCCTGCCGCCGCCTGCGCGCGGCGAACAACCAGGTACCGATCATCATGCTCACCGCCAAGGGCGACGAATTGAGCCGGATCAAGGGCCTGGAGCTGGGCGCCGACGATTACCTGGCCAAGCCGTTCAACCCCGAGGAACTGGTCGCGCGGGTCAAGGCCGTGCTGCGTCGCCAGGCGCCAACGGTGCCGGGAGCGCCCGGCAGCGAGGACGAAACGGTCACGTTCGGCGACTACGAGCTGTCCCTGGCTACCCGCGAGCTCAAGCGTGGCGATGAAGTACACATGCTCACCACCGGCGAGTTCGCCGTGCTCAAGGCGCTGGTCATGCATGCCCGCGAGCCGCTGACCCGCGACAAGCTGATGAACCTGGCCCGTGGCCGCGAGTGGGATGCGCTGGAACGCTCCATCGACGTGCAGATTTCCCGCCTGCGCCGGATGATCGAGCCAGACCCGTCGAAACCGCGCTACATCCAGACCGTCTGGGGTGTGGGTTACGTGTTCGTGCCGGACGGCAACGCCGGCAAGTGATTCCAGGTTTCAAAGAGTGAGTCATCGAAAGCAGGGCCGCCGCAGGGCTGCCCTGCTTTTGCATGAGTCCGCCCCCGCCACGCCCGCGAGCCGCGCTCGCGCCTGCCAAGTGTGTAGCCGTCGTCCATGAAAACGCCGCTGTGGTTCCCGCAAAGCTTCTTCGCCCGCACCCTGTGGCTGGTGCTGATCGTCGTCCTGTTTTCCAAGGCGCTGACCCTGGTCTACCTGCTGATGAACGAGGACGTGCTGGTCGACCGTCAGTACAGCCACGGGGTCGCCCTGACCCTGCGCGCCTACTGGGCGACGGACGAGGAGAACCGCGACAAGGTGGCCGAGGCCGCCGGGCTGATCCGCGTCACCGGCAACGGCGTGCCCGAGGGCGAGCAGCACTGGCCGTACAGCGAGATCTACCAGCGGCAGATGCAGGCGGAACTGGGCGAGGACACCGAGGTCCGCCTGCGCGTGCATTCACCGCCGGCGCTCTGGGTACGGGCGCCAAGCCTGGGCGATGACTGGCTGAAAGTCCCTCTCTACCCCCATCCACTGCGTGGCCAGAAGATCTGGAACGTGCTCGGCTGGTTCCTCGCCATCGGCCTGTTGTCCACCGCCTCGGCGTGGATCTTCGTGCGCCAGCTCAACCAGCCATTGAAGCGCCTGGTGTTCGCCGCCCGGCAACTGGGCCAGGGTCGCAGCGTGCGCTTGCCGGTCAGCGATACGCCGAGCGAAATGACCGAGGTGTACCGCGCCTTCAACCAGATGGCCGAGGACGTCGAGCAGGCCGGGCGCGAACGCGAACTGATGCTCGCCGGGGTCTCCCACGACCTGCGCACGCCCCTGACCCGCCTGCGCCTGTCCTTGTCCATGCTGCCCAGCGAGAGCGACCTTACCGACGACATGGTCCGCGATATCGAGGACATGGACGCGATCCTCGACCAGTTCCTCGCCTTCATCCGCGACGGGCGTGACGAGCCGGTTGAAGAGGTGGACCTGAGCGAACTGGTACGCGAGGTGGTCGCGCCCTTCAACCAGCCGAAAGAGCGGGTGCGCCTGTGCCTGGAGCCGATCCCGCCCTTCCCGCTGCGCCGGGTTTCGATCAAGCGCCTGCTCAACAACCTGATCGGCAATGCTCTGCATCACGCCGGCAAGGGCGTCGAGGTGGCGGCCTATGTATCGGGTGACGTGAATGCGCCGTACGTGGTGCTGAGCGTGCTGGACCGTGGCACGGGGATCGATCCCGGCGAACTGGAGGCGATCTTCAACCCCTTCATCCGCGGCGACCGCGCCCGGGGTGGCAAAGGCACCGGACTGGGCCTGGCGATCGTGCGGCGGATCGCGGCGCAGCATGGCGGCAATGTCGAGCTGCGCAATCGCTCGGGTGGCGGTATCGAAGCGCGGGTGCGACTGCCGCTGGGACTGCTGTTGCCGAGAGATGCAGTCTGACTAAAAACCATTGGGGCCGCTCTGCGGCCCTTCGCGAGCAAGCTCGCTCCCACGGGGTGATTTGACTGTGGGAGCGAGCTTGCTCGCGAAGGGCTGCAAAGCAGCCCCAAGCGCTTCGCACTAACCTTTGCCTTTGGTCCGGGTCTGATTAGGCCCGCCATTCTTTTCCAGATGCTCGATGATCATCCCGGCAACGTCCTTGCCAGTGGTGACTTCGATACCCTCCAGCCCTGGCGACGAGTTCACCTCCATCACCAGCGGCCCGTGATTGGAGCGCAGGATATCCACACCGGCCACGCTCAGCCCCATCACCTTGGCCGCGCGGATCGCGGTCATGCGTTCTTCCGGGGTGACCTTGATCAGGCTCGCGGTGCCGCCGCGGTGCAGGTTGGAGCGGAACTCCCCCGGCTTGGCCTGGCGCTTCATCGAGGCGATGACCTTGTCGCCGACCACGAAGCAGCGGATATCCGCACCACCGGCTTCCTTGATGTATTCCTGGACCATGATGTTCTGCTTCAGGCCCATGAACGCCTCGATCACCGACTCGGCGGCCTTGGTCGTTTCGCACAGCACCACGCCGATGCCCTGGGTGCCTTCGAGCACCTTGATCACCAGCGGGGCGCCGTTGACCATCTGGATCAGGTCGGGAATGTCATCCGGCGAGTGGGCGAAGCCGGTGACCGGCAGGCCGATGCCACGCCGTGACAGCAATTGCAGCGAACGCAGCTTGTCCCGCGAGCGGGCGATGGCCACGGATTCGTTGAGCGGATACACGCCCATCATCTCGAACTGGCGCAGCACCGCGCAGCCATAGAAGGTCACCGAAGCACCGATCCGCGGGATCACCGCGTCGAAGCCTTCCAGCGGCTTGCCGCGATAGTGGATCTGCGGCTTGTGGCTGGCGATGTTCATGTAGGCACGCAAGGTATCGATCACAACCACTTCATGGCCCCGTTGCGTACCGGCCTCGACCAGACGACGGGTGGAATACAGACGCGGGTTACGCGACAGCACAGCGATCTTCATGCAGCACCTGTGGAGGGGGTAATGGTTGCCGGGAACACCGGCTTGTCCTGTACATACTTGAGCCCCGGGTTGACCACCAACTGGCCGTGGACCAGGGCCTTGGAACCTAAAAGAAGCCGATAGCGCATGGCCTTGCGGCAGGCCAGGGTGAACTCTACTTCCCAGACCCGATCGCCCAGTGCAAGTGCCGTCCGGATGACATAGCGCACCTGAGCGTGGCCATTGGAGCTCTTGATGGTCTTCATGGTCACCAGCGGCGCCTCGCAGCGACGGTGACGCAACTGCACCACCGAGCCAAGATGGGCGTTGAAGCGCACCCAGCGCTCGCCGTTGCGCATGAACGGCTCGACCTCGGTGGCGTGCAGGCTGGAGGTGCTGGCACCGGTGTCGATCTTGGCGCGCAGACCGGCCAGGCCGAGGTCGGGCAAGGCCACCCACTCGCGCAAACCGATAACGCTCAAATGATCAAATGTCTTCACGATGGGCAACCCGGAGAAATTCGGTGAACTGTAAGCAGGCAGCGGACTTTTTGCATCCGTCAGTTACGGTAGTACAGTTCCATGACCGCTATTAATTGGGGCTGTGTCATGGCTTATCAGGAAGACGACGACAAGGTTCGTCTGGACAAATGGCTCTGGGCCGCGCGCTTCTACAAGACCCGCGCCCTGGCCAAGGCTGCCATCGAGAGTGGCAAGGTGCATTGTCGCGGCGAACGCTGCAAGCCGGGCAAGGAGCCGCGCATCGGCGACGAATTCGTCCTGCGTACCGGCTTCGACGAGCGCACCGTGGTGGTCAAGGCGCTATCCATCGTGCGCCGGGGTGCACCAGAGGCACAGACGCTGTATGAGGAAACCGAAGAGAGCATCCGCCGCCGCGAACAGGCGGCGGATCTGCGCAAGGCAGGCGCCCTGGGCGTTACCACCGATGGCCGGCCGACCAAGAAACAGCGCCGGCAGATCCATCAGTTCCAGGGCAATTACGACTGAGCGCTGACCACGCTCAGACGCCCGAGCAGCGGCACGCGCGCGGCGCAGGCGAACAGCGGCTCGGTCCAGCGCAACAACGCCGCGCTGGCCTTGGCCGCCAGCGGCGTGTAGCAGCTCCAGCCGAGGGCCAGCAGCGCCATCAACAGGCCACCGATATAGTCGTCCTGCCCCCAATGAGCCCCTGCGACCAGGCGCGGCAGCATGAACAGCAGGGCCAGGCCCCAAACCACCAGGTTCTGCCACAGGCCGCGGGTAAACAGGCTCATGAACAGCGCCCAGACCAGCAGCACCGAGGCATGGTCACCGGGGAAGCTTTTGCTGGAGCGGTCCTTCAATTCCCAGGCCGACTCCAGATGCGGGTAGAAGTCGCTGAGTCGAACGGCGTTGTCGAACACCATCGATGGGCTGTGATGTTGCCAGCCCGCGGCATCCACCCACTTGGAAAACAGCGCGCGAACCACCACTAAGAGGAGCAGCGTGACGAAAAAGCCGAAAAAGGCTTCGCGCACCTGATGGGCCTTGAACACCCAATTGCCACGGATCAGCACGGCCAGCAGGATCAGGCCGACGACGATATCGAAAGGACGCAAGCTGCCAAGGGTCCAGAGGTAACGCCATGCAGCGTTATCGGCCAGCGGCGCGTTGAGGCCATGGAACAGCCACTCGTCGAAAGTCAGGCAGAGGATCTGGCCAAAAGGCCATAACCAGAAACACAGTAGTGCGATGGGCAGCAGCGTGCAGGCTGCCAATGGGCCCCAGGACCACCTCGCTTGGAACAGTGGTCGATTGTCCATAAGATACCTCTCCAAAATTGCCATGCGAGCGCCGTCAGGGCGCTCTGTCACAGGGGTTTCGACACCCTTGTAATCATTTTGTCACAATTTCGAACAGCAGATTCCCATGAGCGACTTGCCGGATACCGACTTCACCCAACGCTTCATCTTCGACGAGCGCGACGTACGCGGCGAACTCGTCAGCCTCGAAAGCAGCTATGCCCGCGTGCTGGAAAAGCACCCCTATCCGCAGCCGGTCGCGCAATTGCTGGGCGAACTGATGGCCGCTGCCGCCCTGCTGGTCGGCACCCTCAAATTCGATGGACTGCTGATTCTCCAGGCCCGTTCCGATGGCCCGGTGCCGCTGCTGATGGTCGAGTGCTCCAGCGAGCGCGAGATCCGTGGCATCGCCCGCTATGACGGCGAGGCGATCAACGCCGAGGCCGGCCTGCGCGAACTGATGCCCAACGGCATGCTGGCGTTGACCATCGACCCGCGCCAGGGCCAGCGTTACCAGGGCATCGTCGAACTGGACGGCGCCGACCTGGCGGAGTCCTTCACCAACTACTTCGTCATGTCCGAGCAGCTGGGCACCCGTTTCTGGTTCAGCGCCGACGGCCAGCGCGCCCGCGGCATGCTCCTGCAGCAATTGCCGGTGGACCGCCAGCCGGATGCCGACGACCGCGCAGAAAGCTGGGCCCACGTGTCCACCCTCGCCGGCACCCTGAGTCGCGAAGAGCAACTCGAGCTGGACAACCCGACCCTGCTGCACCGCCTCTATCACGAAGACGCCGTGCGCCTGTTCGATATCCAGCCGTTGCAGTTCCGTTGCAGCTGCTCGCGGGAGCGCTCCGGCAATGCCCTGATCAGCCTCGGCCTGGACGATGCACGCGAGCTGGTGACTGAACATGGTGGCCAGATCGAGGTCGATTGCCAGTTCTGCAACGAGCGCTATCGCTTCGATGTAGCCGATGTGGAGCAGCTGTTCGCTGGCGGTGGTGTGGACGCACCGTCAGATACTCGTCACTGAAACGTTTATGCACAGGGAATTCTCCTGTCGAATGCGCTTAAGACGCAGTTCTGACAGGAGGGCCCTACTTTTTTTGGGCGTTTCTGGCATAATCCGGCCACTTTTTTCGCTGTAGTAGTTTGTAAAGATCTACTACAAATCGTTTGGAGCACTCGGCCACCGGGCCGGATGGGGAATCTCATGACGCAAGCCAACAACGCCGTGTTCACCGATCTGAGCGTCGACGAGCTGGTAAAAGAAGCACTGAACCGCGGTGAAGGCGAGCTGGCCGACACTGGCGCGCTGGTCGTGAAAACCGGTCACCGCACCGGTCGTTCGCCGGTTGACCGTTTCATCGTCGAAGAGCCGAGCACCCAGGACGCCATCGCCTGGGGCCCGATCAACCGCAAGTTCCCCGCCGACAAGTTCGATGCCCTGTGGGCTCGCGTCGAGGCGTTCAACAACGCCCAGGAACACTTCGTTTCCCACGTCCACGTAGGTGCTGCCGAAGAGCACTACCTGGCCGTCAAGATGACCACCCAGACCGCCTGGCAGAACCTGTTCGGCCGTTGCCTGTTCATCAACCCGGCCCAGTACAACCCGGCTGGCCGCGAAGAGTGGCAAGTGCTCAACGTCGCCAACTTCGAGTGCGTGCCAGAGCGTGACGGGACCAACTCCGACGGTTGCGTGATCCTCAACTTCGCCCAGAAGAAAGTCCTGATCGCCGGCATGCGCTACGCCGG
>Ga0222427_100405_pt1 | contig 70241 bp, 56 predicted proteins | sample 2B20Ametagenome_FD_182890 | JGI IMG/M metagenome (GOLD analysis project Ga0222427, IMG submission 182890) | Enriched microbial communities from leaf-cutter ant dump, University of Wisconsin, Madison, United States - 2B20A (version 2) | ecosystem: Environmental > Terrestrial > Nest > Insects nest... | reverse complement strand
AGCGATGAGCATGGGTATCTACACATCTCGAGCGAAAGCCGACGCGGTCCAGGTAGGAGCTGCTTTAGCTGCGATGGACCGCAATAGCGGTCCTGAAACCATCCCGCACGAGTCCCAGGTCAAGTCTTGTTTCGGATTCACAGTGCCTGATCTGGCGCGTTTTTCCAGACTCACCTGGCTGACAGGTTTTGGGACCGCTATGCGGTCCATCGCAGCTAAAGCAGCTCCTACCGGGACAGCGCTACATGGGTAGTCTGGGTAAACCGGAAGGATCGATCAGAGTGCCGGGCCAGCCGCAGGATCCAGGCCCGACACAGGAACCTGTGGGAGCTGGCATTGCCAGCGATGAGGCCGGCAGGAGCAGCGAGGTTGTCAGGCCGGTCGAGATCACTGGCAAGCCCGAAAGGCTCCGCTATAGTCGTCTGATTCGCACATTGTGCTCTGACGGGATCCCTGCATGCTCCGAAGCTTCATACTCGTCGCGACGCTTATGGCAGGCGGCTTCAGCGCGACGGTATGGGCCGATGAGCCGCCCTTGCCCTTGCGCGAGTGGTCCGATGCCGGGCACACCCCGCCTCCAGCGGCCATCCTGCTGCCCGACAACCTCACCCGACAGATCGACGAGATGACCGGGCAGACCCGCCAGGACAGCCACGAGCGCGGCCTGTGCCTGTTCAGCGAGCCCGGCGGGATCCGCATGAGCCAGGTGTTTCGCGGCGAGCGCTATACCATCGACCTCAGCAAGCAAGCCGAAACCTGCGGTCAGCAGGGCATGATCGGCCTGGTCCATACCCACCCGGCCATCGACCGCTCCACCGACGATATCGCCTACCGCGCCACGCCCTCGCTGGACGACTTCGTGCAGTTCGGCTTCGCCCGCTTCAGCAGCAGCCTCGTCGCCCATGAAGACAATGTCTGCGCCCTGCTCAAGGCGCCACCCGGACCAGCGCCGACCAGCGGCGACTCCGCGACACTGGTGCAGGGCTACGTGCTGAGCATGCTGCGCGAGGACCTGCCCGCCCCCGGCGCCAGCTCGGCAACCACCTTTCGCGCGGTCGCGGCAGCAGCGGCGACCCAGGGCCAGTGGCTCTACTGCGGCAAGAACGGCGCGGCCCTGCAGCGCATCGTTCCGCGAGAGCCGTCCTGGTCGCTCAATCGCCTGATTCTCGCCAGCCAGGCCCTGGTCCTCGGCCAATACCTGTCGGGCAACTTTCCCTATCCGCGACCGACCTTCAACTTTTCGCCCCTGGCCGAACGCGAACTGGCGCGTTATCTCAACGCCGCGATCGGCGAGCGCACCGGCGTCGACTTCACCCGCCTGGACCCACGCCAGACCTTCGAAACGCTGCTGGCCTTCCACTGGAACATCGACCGCTCCATCGCTGCCGTCGCCGGCGCCTTTTCCGTGACCCTGCGCCAGGGCAACGCGCGCTCCTACTCATTCGGCTGCCTCAAGGGCAGTTGCACCCTGTTCACCAACCGCAATTTCCTGCCCTTCAGTCCCGGCGAGGACCAGGCGGTCGCGGCCTTCGCCTTCACCGACGACGGCTACAGCAGCTTTATCAACCTCTCGGCCGACGAACGCATGAACTATGACGTAGCCTTCTCCAACGGTTCTTCGCTGAAATACCGCCAGCGCCGGATCGACAGGGAGCAATGGCAGCCGATTCCGGGCAGCGCCGAATGGAGTTTCGCCGAAGGGCGGGCGGTGGGCAGCATCGAACAGGGCCTGATCGCCGGGCCGGTGATGGTCTATCTGAAGGACGGGCGGGTGTTCAAGGGCAACGTTGGCGCACGCCTGAGCCTGTCGCTGGATGAACAGGTCAGGTAACCCGCGGCGGTTGCGCCGCGGGCGTGGCGATCAGAAACGGTACTTGGCGGTAACCATGTAGTTGCGCGGATCGCCGACGAAGTTGCCGCCGACGGTGGTCATGATGCTGGAGTAGTAGTCGCGGTCGAAGATGTTGTTGGCGTTCAGGCTCAGGGTCAGGTGGCGGTCGACGTCGTAGCTGGCGAACAGATCGGTTACCGCATAGCCACCCTGCTCGATGCCGGCGCTGGTGTAGATGTCGCTCTGCACATGCAGGCCGCCGCCGACCCTCCAGCGATTCAGCTCGCCCGGCAGGCGGTAGCTGGTGGTCAGCTTGAACAGGTTAAGCGGCAGGTTGGTGCCGTAGCGCTCGCCGCTGGACTGGGTGCCGATCGGCGCGTAATCACTGGCCTTGAGGTGCTTGGCATAGTTGTAGGTGTAGCCCGCCGACAGTTGCCAGTCCGGCAGCACTTCGCCGCTGATCTCGAACTCGATGCCACGGCTGCGCACCTCCCCCGAAGCCGCGTAGCAATCCGGCATTGCGCCACAGGTGATGGCGTCCAGTTGCACCGGCAGGTTCTCCAGGTCGATCTGGAACAGCGCGACGCTGGCGTTGAGGCGGCCGTCGAAGTACTCGCCCTTGAGGCCGATCTCGTAGTTGCTGCCTTCCTGCGGCTCAAGCAGCCCGCCGCCGGCCATGCTGTAGTTCTGCGGACTGAAGATCCGCGTCCAGCTGGCGTAGGCGGTGTAGGTGTCGTCGAGGTCGTAGGTGAAGCCCAGGTATGGGGTGAATTCCCGGGTCGCCTTGTAGGCGTCGTCGCCGACCCAGGTGCCCGCGTGGGTGGTCAGCTCATACTCATACCAGTCCAGGCGCCCGCCCACGGCCATCTTCAAGGCGTCCGTGAGGCTGAAACGCGCCGTGAGGTAGACGCTGGACTGGTCCACCTGGCCTTCCCGCGACCAGGCGTAGTTGATCGCCGGCTTGGGCACCGACTTGCCGTCGAAATTCAACGGGTCGAACTCGTAGACCGCGCCCAGCGGCCAGCCGCCGGGACCGTCGTCGATGTCCTGCTTGCGATAGCTGCCGCCGACCACCAGTTCGTGGCTGCGGCCGAACAGTTCGAAGGGACCGCTGGCGTAGCCGTCGATACTGGTCTGGGTGTTCTCGTAGTGGTACTTGCCGAAGCCGAAGCCCAGGTCGCGAGCGCTTTCATCCGGGCGATAGAGGTAGGAGCCGAACATGTCCATCTCGCTTTTCAGCGCGGTGGCGGCCAGCTTGGCGCTCCAGCCGTTGGCGAAACGGTGAGTGATATCGGCGAAGACCGTGCTGCTTTCCTTGTCCCAGTAGGACCAGCTCGGGCTCATCCGCGCCGAACGCGGGATATCGAGGAAGCTGCCGTCGGCGTTGGTGCCGCGGCCGTTCCAGTCGACACCGGGGTTGTTGTCCTGGCTCCAGCTGTAGCCCACGGCGAGGGTGGTGTCTTCGTCCAGGTCGGCTTCGAGCACCCCGTAGAACAGGCTGCGGCGGTTCTGGTAGTCGTCGGTGAAGGAATTCCTGTCCTGCAGCGACAGCACGGTACGCCCACGCAGGCTGCCCGTGGCATTCAACGGACCGCTGAGGTCCAGTTCGCCGCGGTAGTTGTCCCAACTGCCGGCACCCGCGGTGATGCTGCCCTGGAAAGTCTCGGTCGGCCGCTTGCGCACCAGGTTGATCGAGCCGCCCGGCGAGCCGGCGCCTTCCATCAGGCCGGCGGCGCCGCGCACCACTTCGACCCGGTCGTACATCGACAGCAGGCCGGTGGACAGGCTGGCTTCGTCGTATTGCACCGGGATGCCGTCGACCATCAGGTTGCTCAGCTGGAAGCCACGGGAGTTGAAGCGCTCGCGTTCGCCGCCCCATTTGGTCAGGGTCAGGCCGGTGGTGTACTTCACCGCATCGCCGAGGGTGGCCATGGCCTGGTCGTCGATGCGCTGGCGAGTCACCACGCTGACCGATTGCGGGGTTTCCCGCGGGGTCAGGGCCAGCTTGGTGCCGCTGCTCATGGTCCCGGTGGTGTAGGAACCGGTGTTCTCGCTGGTGGCGCCGAGACCGCTGGCATTGATGCTGGTGGCGTCCAATTCCAGCACGCCGCTGTCGGCGGAGGCCGGGCTGGAAACCAGGTAGCTGCCGTCGCCGGTCTTGCGCAGCGTCAGCTTGCTGCCGCGCAGCAGGCGCTGCAGGGCCTGCTGCACCGTGACCTCGCCGCTCAAGGCCGGCGCTTGCAGGCCCTCGGCGCTGTCGGTGGCGAACAGGATGCGCGCACCGGTCTGCCCGGCCAGAGCGTTCAGCGCCTGGTCCAGCGGCTGCGCTGGCAGGCTGACAGCATGCCGGGCTTCCTCGGCGTGCAGGACCGAGGCCAGGGTGATGCCGGCGGCCAGCAGTGACAGACGGCCCAGGCGGGCGCGGTGCAAGGTGATGTTGGTGCTCATTTCACTCCCCGATGGTGCGTTCGAAATTGACGCTCATGGGGAGTGGCGAAATTGCCCGGTGAAATGTTGAGGTCAGGAATGAAAAATATTCTCTTTTCCGTCAGCGGGCGCGAATCGACGCACTGCCATCCGTCGCGCGGGTCAAGGTGATCGGCAGGATCGACGGCAACAGGTCGAGCAGCGGCTCCACCGCGTCGCTGTCGAATTCGCCGGACAGGCGCAGGTTGCCGACGCGGCTGTCGAGCAGGTGGATGGGCGCCTGGCGATAGCGCTGCAGATCGACGATCACCTCGCGCAGCGGCGTCCCGTCGAAGCGCAGCTTGCCCTGTTGCCAGGCGATGATCCGCGCCGGATCCACCGGGGTCACCGGGCCGACAGCAGACGCCTTCGCCAGCATCTGCTGGCCGCCGTTCAAGCGCCGCGCGGCGAAGGCGGTGCTGGAGACTTCCACCTCTCCGTCCACCACCGCCACGGCGACGCCGCGACTGTCGCTGCGCACATTGAACACGGTGCCGATATCCCGCACCGCGACGCCCTGGCTGCGCACGATGAACGGCTGCGGTCCGTGGGACACGGTAAAGGTCGCCTCGCCTTGCACAAGTTCGAACTGGCGGCTGCGCAGGCGATGTTCGATGCGCAGGTGGCTGTTGCTGTCGAGCACCAGCTGGCTGCCATCAGCCAGGGTCAGGCGTTCGCGCTGGCCGATGGCGACCCGCAGGTCGTCGCTGTACCAGGACGGATCCAGCACCCAGGCCGCAGCGGCCAGTACCAGCAGCGACAGACCGCCGCCGAGGGCGCGCTTGCGCTGGCGTTGCCGGGCGCTCTGCGCCTTGGCCTCGGCCAGCAACGCCTCGCGGGACGGCACCCGCTCGCGCAAGGCCTGTTCGAACGGGGTCAGGGCATCGGCCGGCTTGTCGTGCTCTTTCATGCGCTGGCCAAGACCCGGCGCGCCGGTTCCCAGTGACGGACGATGGCCTGCATGGCACGGCCGAAATGCTGGGTGACCATGTTCAGGGAAATACCCAGTTCGGCGGCGATGTCCTTCTGCGCCATGCCATGGATGCGGTGCAGCAGGAACACCTGGCGCGCCCGCGCCGGCAAGGCGTCGATGATCGCCAGCAGCGCATGCAGCTGCTGCTCGAAGTCCAGGCTGGCGGCGCCGTCGAGGTCGTGGACGTGCCAGTCGGGAACCTCGGGGGTGTAATCGATCAATGCCGAATGGCTGTTGTCGGCGCGGCGCCGGTCGATGGCCTTGTTGAAGGACACCTTGCGCAGAAACGCGAACGGCAGCTTCACCGGCTGCTGTGGCGGTTTTTCCAGCAACTGCACGCAGACGTCATGCACCACCTCGCGGGCGAACTGGCTGCCCTGGAACCGCCGGCGGATATAGGCGACCAGATCGTCGTAATGCAGCGCCAGGGCGCCGATCAGCTCGGGGTTGGAGGTGGACTCGGGCATGGGGGTACAGGGTATGCGAATGGGAGTGGTTCGCATTATATGCATCAAGGAAGTATTGCCAAGGGGTGTGACCGGTTGACCATGAGGGCCTCATCGTCGGCAAGCCGACTCCCACAGGGTCCTGGGCCATTCACAGTATTTGTGATCGACGCGGTCACTGTGGGAGCTGGCTTGCCGGCGATGCAGCCGCCAGCATCGACCTCAGACCAACCCGCTCTCCGAACACACCAGCATCACCGCCAGCACCAGCATCGCCCCGCCCGACAGGCGCCCGACCAGCCTTGTCGCCGCCGGTCGCGAGCGCAATGCCACTCCGGCGCCGAGGCCGACCATCGAGTACACCACCGCGCAACTGGCGGTGTAGATCAGCCCCAGTACAACGATCTGCAAGGCGATGCTCACCTCGGCCTGGGGGTTGGTCCAGGGCGGCACGAAGGCGACGAAGAACAGCAAGCCCTTGGGATTCAGCCCGCTGACCAGGGCACCGCGGACAAACTGCCCGAACCGGCTCACCCCTCCCCGGCTGGCGCCCGCCTCGGCCACCGGCGGATTGCGCAACAGGCCGACGCCGAGCCAGGCCAGGTAGGCCGCACCGACCAGGGTCAGCCCGGTCAGCAACACGCTATTGCCCGCCACCAGCACCTCGAAGCCTCCCGCCACCACCAGGGTCAGGGCGATATAACCGGTGAGCAACCCGGCCACCGCCGCCATCACCCCCTTGCCACGCAAACCCTCGGCGATGGCGTAGGCCCAGTCCGGCCCCGGAATCACGACGAAGACCATGGCGAAGGCCCAGAAGCCCCACAAGGTCGCCTGGCTCATGCCTGTGAAGTCAGCCATGCAATGCGAGCCCCTTCACTGCCTTGTCCACGGCCTTTTTCGGCCCGCGCAGGGCCAGGCCGACCAGGTTCAGGTTGGCCGGATCCTCGGCCAGGAACACCTCGCGGTTGGCTGCATCATGTCCCGTGGCGAACATCGCCTGGACATAGGGCGCCAGGGTCAGCCCTCGCTCCAGGCCAACCCGGTGGGCCTTCTGCAAACCCGCCAGATCGCCTTCGAAAACCATCATCGGCTGGCCGAACAACCTGCCGTAGGTGTTGCCGGCCGCATCCATATAGGGCTCGCCCATGACCTCGGGGGCCGCCGCGGCGATGCCGGTGGAAAGAAACGCGACCACGTTGAGACGCTGCCAGGTGGCGAGGTCGTCGCGCACGATCAGGACTACTTTGCTGTCGAACATCGGGAAACTCCAAATCAAAGCCGAGGCGCCATGATCGGAGTTGGCAGGCGGGTCAGTCTGTAAGGTTTGTGCACTGTCGGCGATACGCCGCAGGGGTCATGCGGAAGGCCCGGCGAAACCACACGCCGAGATGACTCTGGTCGGAAAAGCCGGTCTCCACCGCGACCTCGGCGGGTTTCATCCCCTGCGCCAGCAAGGCCCGCGCCGCACGCAGACGCAGGCGCACAAGATAGGCATGGGGCGACTGGCCGAAGGCCTTCTTGAATTGCCGGGTCAGGCGAAAACGATCGACTCCCGAATAGGTCGCCAGCTCTTCCAGGCTGACGTCATAGGCCATCTGCGCATGCAGGAAGTCCCGCGCCCGCTGCAACTCCAGCGGCGAGTCGCGGCGCAGCGAGGCCGGCTTGAGGTAGAGGTGGCGCGACAGCACGCCGAGCAACTGGTCCATGCCCTGGTCCCGCGCCAGCCGGCCCTCGTTGTTGTGCAGGGCAACAAAGGCCTGCTGGATCGCCCCGGTCAGTTGCCGGTCGTCGGCAAGGGTACTGTGGAAGGCCGCCTGCAGGCTCGACGCATCGCCCATGCCCAGGCGCTGGGTCATGCCGCTGACATAGGACTGCGGCAGATAGAGCATGGCGTAGGTGAAGCCCTCCGCCTCGGGGGCATGGCCGTCGTGCACCGCCCCCGGCTCGATGAGGATCGCCCGCCCCGGCGTGCTCACGTGCAACGCACGGTGGCAACTGAACTGCTGCACGCCCTGCTGGGTTACGCCCACCAGCATCTCGTCGTGGTCATGGGGATCGTAGGCGTGGCCCTCGAAATGCGCGTGGACGCTTTCGATGCCGGTTTCCGCGTCACGACGCATATGGATCCAGTCGTTGTCGCGGGTGTCGTGTGAATCAACGCTCATAAGGGCCGTCGGGGTTGATTGGCTGGCTGCGGAGTCAGAGGATGAACCCCTGCACGGAACAGTTCAAGAATCCACAACTTGTCCATATCGACGCATGAGAGCTTGTGGGAGCGTTTTCACTTATAGTCCGGACTTCGTTTGCATGGACGCTCCCGATGAAATACCCCGCCCTCCTCGTCATCACACTGCTGGCGTTTGCCCGGGATGCCGCCGCCGACCCCGTCGAGACCCAATGGCGTGCGCTGATCGGCAAGGACTTCAACGACGGCTGCATCTCCCGGCTGCACCCGTTCCTGTACAGCAACGGCAACAACGGCCGACGTGGGGCAACCTGGCTGGTCGAGTCCTGCGAAGGGTTGTTCGAGTATTCCACCTCGTACCTGCCAGGCGCCCCGCTGATCGCCAAACGCTTGCGCCAGTTGCCGCCGATGACCCCGGCACAGATCCAGCGGCGTTATTTCTGACGCGGTCGGACGGACCCCGGCACCGGGCGAAAGGACAAGACTTCCGGGAGAAAAACCGGATAATGGCCGCCAAATCGATTCGCCCGCTTACGGTACCCGCATGGAAATCAAGGTCAATTTTCTCGACAACCTCCGACTCGAAGCCAAGTTCGACGACTTCACGGTGATCGCCGATCAGCCCATCCGCTACAAGGGCGACGGCTCGGCACCGGGGCCGTTCGACTACTTCCTGGCGTCCTCGGCGTTGTGCGCGGCCTATTTCGTCAAGCTGTACTGCCAGACCCGCGATATCCCCACCGACAATATCCGCCTGTCGCAGAACAACATCGTCGACCCGGAGAACCGCTACAAGCAGATCTTCAAGATCCAGGTCGAGCTGCCGGCGGACATTTCCGAGAAGGACCGCCTGGGCATCCTCCGCTCCATCGACCGCTGCACCGTGAAGAAGGTGGTGCAGACCGGCCCCGAGTTCATCATCGAGGAAGTCGACAACCTCGACGCCGATGCCCAGGCCCTGCTGATGCCGAGCATTGCCGAAGGTGCCCGCACGGTCATTCCGGGCAAGGACCTGCCGCTGGAAGAAACCATCGCCAACATGTCGGAGATCCTCGCCGGCCTGGGCATGAAGATCGAGATCGCCTCCTGGCGCAATATCGTGCCCAACGTCTGGTCCCTGCATATCCGTGATGCGCAGTCGCCGATGTGCTTCACCAACGGCAAGGGTTCGAGCAAGGAAAGCGCCCTGGCTTCGGCCCTCGGCGAATTCATCGAGCGGCTCAACTGCAACTTCTTCTACAACGATCAGTTCTGGGGCGAGGAAATCGCCAACGCCGAGTTCGTCCACTACCCCAACGAGCGCTGGTTCAAGCCGGGGCGCAAGGACGCCCTGCCGAAGGAGCTGCTCGACGAATACTGCCTGGCGATCTACAACCCCGACGGCGAGCTGCTCGGCTCGCACCTGTACGACACCAACTCGGGCAATATCGAGCGCGGCATCTGCGCCCTGCCCTATGTGCGCCAGTCCGACGGCGAGACGGTGTACTTCCCGTCCAACCTGATCGAGAACCTCTACCTGAGCAACGGCATGAGCGCCGGCAACACCCTGGTCGAAGCCCAGGTGCAGTGCCTGTCGGAGATCTTCGAGCGGGCGGTGAAACGGGAAATCCTCGAAGGCGAACTGGCCCTGCCGGATGTGCCGCAGGAAGTGCTGGCCAAGTACCCGGGCATCGTCGCCGGGATCCAGGGCCTGGAAGAACAAGGCTTCCCGGTGCTGGTCAAGGACGCCTCGCTGGGCGGTGAATTCCCGGTGATGTGCGTGACCCTGATGAACCCGCGCACCGGTGGCGTGTTCGCCTCCTTCGGCGCCCACCCGAGCTTCGAGGTGGCGCTGGAGCGCAGCCTGACCGAACTGCTCCAGGGCCGCAGCTTCGAGGGTCTCAACGACCTGCCGCAGCCGACCTTCGAGAGCCACGCGCTGATGGAGCCGAACAACTTCGTCGAGCACTTCATCGACTCCAGCGGCGTGGTGTCGTGGCGCTTCTTCAGTGCCAAATCCGATTTCGAGTTCGTCGAATGGGACTTCTCCGGCCAGGGCGAAGATTCCAACGCCGAGGAAGCCGCGACCCTGTTCGGCATCCTCGAAGGCCTGGGCAAGGAGGCCTACATGGCCACCTACGACCACCTCGGCGCACCGGCCTGCCGCATCCTGGTGCCGGGCTACTCGGAAATCTACTCGGTGGACGACCTGATCTGGGACAACACCAACAAGGCGCTGTTCTTCCGCGAGGACATCCTCAACCTGCACCGTCTCGACGATGACGAGCTGGAAAGCCTGCTGGAGCGCCTGCTGGAGTCGGAGCTGGATGAATACACCGAGATCAAGACGCTGATCGGCGTCGAGTTCGACGACAACACGGTCTGGGGCCAGCTCACCGTGCTGGAGCTGAAGATCCTGATCCAGGTGGCCCTGAAGAAATTCGACGATGCCAAGGAACTGGTGGAGATGTTCCTCCAGTACAACGACAACACCGTCGAACGCGGGCTGTTCTACCAGGCGCTGAACGTGGTGCTGGAAGTGGAACTGGACAGCGACCTGGAGCTGGCCGACTACGAGGTCAACTTCCGCCGCATGTTCGGCAACCCGCGAATGGACGCGGTGCTGGCCTCGGTGGAAGGCAGCCTGCGCTTCCACGGCCTGACCCCGACCAGCATGAAGCTGGAAGGCCTCGACCGCCACCTGCGCCTGATCGAAAGCTACAAGAAGCTGCATGCGGCGCGGGCAACCAAAGCCTGACCGCCAAACCGCAGCACACATCTGGAACAGAGGCTGGCGCGGTCAAGGTAGGAGCTGCTTCAGCTGCGAAGGACCGCGCTAGTGGTCCCGAAACCATCCCGCACGAGCCCCTGGCCTCCCCGGTTGCCGATTCACAGTGCCTGATCTGGCGCGTTTCTCCAGGCTCACCGATCTGACAGGTTTTGGGACCGCTAACGCGGTCCATCGCAGCTAAAGCAGCTCCTACCTAGACCGCGCCGCATGGGTAGTCTGGGTAAAACCGGAAAATGTGTAGATACCCACGCAGCGATGCGCCCGCTCTCGCTCCCCAGGCGCAGTGCTTCACCCCAGCACGGGCCGCAGGAAACTCCGTTCATAGCTGAGGATGAACTTCAACTGCACAGCCTTGGCCACCGCCGCCATGCACTCCGGGTCGGTCTCGGCCTGCTTGCGGTACTGCTCGTACTCGGCCAGGCCGGGAAAGCTGAACAGGCAATAGGCGATGTTGTTGGCGCCTTCGGCGGGCAGGAAGTACCCGTGGTGCTGCCCGCCCAGGCGCCGGACCAGGCGGATCCACTGGCGGCCATAGTCCTCGAAGGCCGGGAGCTGGTAGGGGTCGATGATGTAGCGGACGTGACAGGTGATCATTGGGCCGTTCCTGGCGATGCATGAGCTATGCAGTGTATCCGGACGCCCACATCGGTCCTTGAATGAAACAGCCTATTTGACAAGCCAACGACCTCGACCATGCTGATGGGCATATTGCCATCAGCGAGCTTCCCGACATGGATGTCCTAAAGCTCCTTCCCGGCTGGGTCAGGATTGCATCGATTCTTTTGGGACTGTCCGCACTCTCCCTGCTCGTCCTGCATTGGTCGGCAGCCCCCGACGACACCCGGATCACTCTCAAACACAAGGACGGCGCGAGGAAGCTGGTGGTGCTGGTCCATGGACTGAACGGCAAGAACTCGCTGGCGCCGATCATCGAGCTCACCCGGGAGGCATTGCCCGATTACGACCAATTGCAGGTCGAGTTCGACAGCAGGCCCTTCTCCAATGCCAGCCCTTATGCCATCGCCAACAGCATCGAGCGCCGCATCCACAAGTTCCAGAAGAAGTACCAGTACGATGAAATCGTGCTGGTAGGACACAGCATGGGCGGCATGCTGCTGCGCAAGAGTTTTCTGTGGGGCCTCGGCCAGGAACAGGACCGTGCCGACTACGGCAAGCGCGGTGAACGGCAATGGGTCAAAAAGGTTTCCCGCTTCGTTTCGCTGGCGAGCATCAACCGCGGCTGGTCGATCGACCCGGCCCCCAGGAACATGAGCACCGGCACCTACCTGATGTATTGGGTCGGCGAGCGCCTGGCACGGCTCAGCCATAGTGGCGGGTTGCTGCTGGGCTTGCAGCGCGGGGCGCCCTTCATCGCTGACTCACGGGTGCAATGGATCAAGATGTCCCGGGAAGGAGGCCGGAAGCTCTTTCCGCAAGTCATCCATCTGCTGGGGGATCGTGACGATATCGTCAGCCGCGCCGACAGCATGGACCTGCGCGCCGCCGGAAAGACGACGTTCGTCACCCTGGAAAACACTGGCCACGCTGATATCGCCAGCGCTCTTGGCAAAGAGGACTCGCCACAGGACCGAGAACGCAATGAAGTGGTCAGCAACGCTTTGCGCGGCGAGATGGAAAAACTGGAAGTGGACAAGCTACCCCCCTTCCGCGGAAACGACGAGATCAAGCACGTCGTCTACCTGATGCACGGCATCCGCGACTTCGGCGAGTGGACCGATGTGCTGCGTGACACCATCGAGATCCAGGCGCTGAAAAAGCAGGTGGGGCAAGAACCGACACTGATGGTGATCAACCAGAAGTACGGCTACTTCCCCATGCTGCCGTTCGTGCTGTATTCCGACCGGCAGAAGAACGTGCGCCGTTTCATGGACGAATACACCGAAAACCTCGCCCGCTATCCGAATGCGGCCTACCCCGATTACGTTGGTCACTCCAACGGCACCTATATCCTTGCCAGTGCCTTGCACCACTACAAAACGCTCACGGTCGGACGGGTCTACTTTGCCGGGAGCGTGATGCCGAAACACTACAACTGGAAACCGCTGCTCGAAGAGGATCGGGTCGCCCAGGTGGTGAACGTGGTGGCCGCCGGCGACTGGGTAGTGGCCTTGCTGCCGCGTTTTTTCGAGCAGATCGCCGATTGGCTCGATGTGCAGCCAGGCGATGGCTTGCTGGATATCGGCTCTGCCGGGTTTCGCGGGTTCCAGGCGGCCTCGGCGGCGGACTGGAAAATCACTAATATCCAGTTCGCCGACGGTGGTCATGGCATCGGAGTGGATGCCAGCGACCCATGCAAAATGAACGCGATTACCGACTTCATCCTGTCCGGCGATCAGCGGAGCCTGCGGCAGTTGTTCCATAACCAGGCACGCATCCCATGGTGGCTGTCGATACCTTCCAACCTTACCTGGGGGGCGTGGCTCATGGCAGCGGTGCTGCTCGCTAGCGTTGGCTACCTTGCCTTCTCGGTACGACGTTGGCTCGGCTGGGGATATTTGCTCCTGCTACTCGCATTGCTCAATTCCTTCTGAACCTACGGTTTTCATCCCGGACAACGGCCATTCCTGCGGAAAACGGATAGAACCGCCCCCCGCCTCTAGCCAAGACTAGGTCCGCGCCCACCGGCACACGCCGGTCGCGTGCCTTCCAACTAACCCGCTAGAGGTTTGCATGAACACCCCCGCGCATCAGCTGAGCACCTGGCTGAAGCAACACCAGATCACCGAAGTCGAATGCATTGTCAGTGACCTCACCGGCATCGCCCGCGGCAAGATTTCCCCCACCAACAAGTTTCTCGGCGAAGGCGGCATGCGCCTGCCGGAGAGCGTCCTGCTGCAGACCGTCACCGGCGATTTCGTCGAGGACGACATCTATTACGACCTGCTCGACGAGGCGGACATCGACATGTTCTGCCGCCCCGACCCGGAGGCGATCTTTCTGGTGCCCTGGGCCATCGAGCCCACCGCGATGGTGATTCACGACACCTACGACAAGCGCGGCAATCCGGTCGAGCTGTCGCCGCGCAACGTGCTCAAGCGCGTGCTGCGCCTGTACGCGCAAAAGGGCTGGAACCCGATCGTCGCACCGGAAATGGAGTTCTACCTGACCAAGCGCAGCAGCGACCCGGACTTCCCGCTGGAAGCACCGATCGGTCGCTCCGGCCGCCCGGAAAGCGGCCGGCAGAGCTTCTCCATCGACGCTGCCAACGAATTCGACCCGCTGTTCGAGGACGTCTACGACTGGTGCGAAGCCCAGGGCCTGGACCTCGATACGCTGATCCACGAAGACGGCCCGGCACAGATGGAGATCAACTTCCGCCACGGCGACGCCCTGTCCCTGGCCGACCAGATCACCGTGTTCAAGCGCACCATGCGCGAAGCCGCGCTCAAGCACGACGTGGCGGCGACCTTCATGGCCAAGCCGATCACCGACGAACCCGGCAGCGCCATGCACATCCACCAGAGCGTGGTCGATGCCGAAGGCCGCAATATCTTCGTCAACGAAGACGGCGGCATGAGCGAGCTGTTCCTCAACTACATCGGCGGCCTGCAGAAGTACATTCCCAAGGTACTGCCGATGTTCGCGCCGAACGTCAACTCGTTCCGCCGCTTCCTGCCGGACACCTCGGCACCGGTCAACGTCGAGTGGGGCGAGGAAAACCGCACCGCCGGCCTGCGCGTACCACCGTCCGAGCCGCAAGCCATGCGCGTGGAAAACCGTCTGCCGGGCGCCGACGCCAACCCCTACCTGGCCATCGCCGCCAGCCTGCTGTGCGGCTACCTGGGCATGATCGAGAAGATCGAGCCGAGCGCACCGGTCCAGGGCCGTGCCTACGAGCGACGCAACCTGCGCCTGCCGATCACCATCGAGGACGCCCTCGCCGCCATGGAGAACTGCGAGGTGCTGGAACAGTACCTGGGCCGCAAGTTCGTCCAGGGCTATGTGGCGGTGAAACGCACCGAGCACGAGAACTTCAAGCGCGTGATCAGTTCCTGGGAGCGGGAGTTCCTGCTGCTCAGCGTCTGACGCCACACCCCGCCGCACCCAATAAGAACGGATGGACAGGAGCCGAACATGAAAGCCTTGAAACGTCTTGCACCGCTTGCCCTGCTGGCGGCGCCCCTGGTGGCCGCCGCGCAGCCCAGCGTCAGTATCTACAACTGGACCGACTACATCGCCCCGGACACCCTCGCCGGGTTCCAGAGCGCTACCGGGATCAAGCCGGTGTACGACGTCTTCGATTCCAACGAAACCCTGGAAGGCAAGCTGCTGGCGGGCAAGACCGGCTATGACATCGTCGTGCCGTCCAACCACTTCCTGACCCGCCAGGTGGACGCCGGGGTATTCCTCGAACTGGACCGCAGCAAGCTGCCGAACTGGAAACACATGGATCCGGCACTGCTCAAGCTGCTCGAACAGAACGACCCCGGCAACCGCCACTCGGTGCCCTACCTGTGGGGCACCAACGGCATCGGCTACAACGTCGACAAGGTCAAGGAAGTGCTCGGCGTCGACCATATCGACTCCTGGTCCGTGCTCTACGAACCGGAAAACCTGAAGAAGCTGCAAAAATGCGGGGTCGCCTTCATGGACTCCGCCGACGAGCTGATCCCGTCGATCCTCAACTACCTGGGCCTGGACCCCAACAGCAGCAACGCCGCCGACTACGCCAAGGCCGAGAAGCGCCTGCTGGAACTGCGCCCCTACGTGACCTACTTCCACTCCTCGAAGTACATCTCCGACCTGGCCAACGGCGATATCTGCGTGGCCTTCGGTTTCTCCGGCGATGTGCTGCAGGCAGCCAACCGGGCCAAGGAGGCCAACAACGGGGTCAAGATCGCCTACAGCATTCCCAAGGAAGGCAGCAACCTGTGGTTCGACCTGATCGCCATTCCCGCCGATGCGAAAAACCCCGATCAGGCCCTGGCCTTCATCAACTATGTGCTCGATCCGAAGGTGATTGCCGGGATCAGCGACTATGTCGGCTACCCTAACGCCAACGCCGACTCCAAGCCGTTCATCGACCCCGAGACGCTGAACAATCCCGAGGTCTATCCGCCCCAGGCGGTGCTCGACAAGCTGTACATCTCCAAGGCGCCGTCGCCGAAGATCATGCGCCTGATGACCCGTAGCTGGAGCAAGGTCAAGTTCAACCAATGAGTCGAGAATCTTCCATGAATCCAAGCGCTGAGCACGCGGCGTCGTACTACGCCGCCACTGCCCGCGACAGCCAGCCCTACCCTTCGCTCGACGGCGAAATCCGCGCCGATGTGTGCGTGGTCGGCGGCGGCCTGACCGGGGTCAATACCGCCCTGGAACTGGCCTTGCGCGGGCACTCGGTGGTGCTGCTGGAGGCCCGGCGCATCGGCTGGGGCGCCAGCGGGCGCAATGGCGGGCAACTGATCCGCGGTATCGGCCACGATGTCAGCGGCTTCGGCAAATACGTCGGCGAAGAAGGCGTGCGCTACCTGGAGCGGGCCGGGGTGGATTCGGTGACCCTGGTGGCCGAGCGCATCGCGGAATTCGCCATCGACTGCGACCTGCGCTGGGGCTTCTGCGAGCTGGCCAACACCCCGGCGCAGTTCGCCGCGATGCGCGAAGAACATGCCGACCTGGTGGCGTCCGGCTACGCCCATCCGATCGAGCTGGTGGAACCGCAGCGCATGCACCAGGTGGTCGCCAGTGACTGCTATGCCGGTGGCCTGATCGACATGGGCTCGGGGCATCTGCATCCGCTCGATCTGGTCACCGGCGAAGCCCGCGCGGCCAGCCGGCTGGGGGTACGGATCTTCGAGCAGAGCCCGGTGCTGCGCATCGAACATGGCAGCCAGGTCGTGGTGCACTGTGCCCAGGGTCGGGTACGAGCGGACAGCCTGGTGCTGGGCTGCAATGCCCACCTCGATGAACTGGAGCCGAAGCTGAGTGGCAAGGTGCTGCCGGCGGGCAGCTATGTGATCGTCACCGAGCCCCTGTCCGAGACCGTCGCCTCCAGCCTGATCCCGCTGAACCTGGCGCTGTGTGACCAGAAGGTCGGGCTGGACTACTACCGGCTCACGGCGGACCGTCGCCTGCTGTTCGGCGGCGCCTGTCACTACTCGGGAAGCGACCCCAGGGATATCGGCGCCTACATGCGGCCAAAGATGCTCAAGGTCTTACCGCAACTGGCAGATGTGCGGATCGACTACCAATGGGGTGGAATGATCGGCATCACCGCCAATCGCTTCCCACAGGTCGGGCGGCTGGCGCAGCATCCCAACGTGTTCTTCGCCCAGGGCTATTCGGGGCACGGGCTGAACGTCACCCACTGGAGCGCGAAACTGCTGGCGGAGGCTATATCCGTCGGGCAGAGCAAGGGGCTGGATGTGTTCGGCGCGGTGCCGCACCTGACCTTCCCCGGCGGCAGGCTGTTGCGCTCGCCGCTGCTGGCGCTGGGGATGTTGTGGTACCGGATGAAAGAAGTGATTGGCTGATTGCTGTGGTGTAGTTGAGGGCCTCATCGCCGGCAACGCCGGCTCCCACAGGTTCTGTGTGCGCCGACGAACATGTGGGAGCTGGCTTTGCCAGCGATGGGGCCCTGAAAACCACCACAAGGCCCCGAGCCCTCACCCCCGCTTCAAGGTCACCTTCGGATACTCCCCGAACAACCCATGGTAGGCCTGGGAAAACCGCCCCAGATGCCAGAACGACCAGCGCATCGCCACCTCGGCCACGGTGACCTGGCCCGGGTCCGCCGCCAGCAGGTCGCGGCGCACCGCATTGAGCCGGCGATTGCGCAGCCACACCGTCGGCGGCATGTCGGCGTAGCGCAGGAACGATTGCTGCAGGTGGCGTACCGATACCCCCGCCGCATCCGCCAGGTCCTGCACGCCGAAACTGTCCTGCGGGCAGTCGTTGACCACTTCCTTGACCCGCTCCACCACCCGGCGCATATGGCATTCGGCGCGACCGCGGGCGTCAGTGTCCATGGCCTGGTCAAGCAACTGGAAACAGCCATCGGCAATCTGCTGGGCAAACCCGGGCGCCTGCACATCCACCTGCCCGCGCACGGCCTCGGCCAGTACGCCGCTGAGCGAGCTGGCGAAGGCATTGCAGCCGCTGGAGCGCAGCGGTTGCAGGATCAGCCGGCGAAACTCCGCCGCCGAGCGCTGCCAGGTCGCCGGCTGCTTCAGCACCACGGCCACTTCGCGGTAGTTCTCGGGAGTCACCCAGCCGTTGCGGGTCTGGCCATCAAGGAGATAGAGGGCGTTGTCGCTCATGTCGAAGCTGAACACCAGGGCGTCGGCCGGGGCATGGAACTCCTGCTCGACCCGCAGGTTCATGCTCTCTTCATACAACTCGACCGCATCGGTTTCGGCATGCACCAGGCGCCCATGAAAGCGCCCGGCGGACATCTGCGTGTACTGCTCCTGCCAACCCGGCAGGGCCACGCGGTGTTCGTTCACCTCGTGGGCTTCCAGTACCTTGATCGTCATGCATGCACCTGGCTGTCTATTTGGAATGATTACCGTGGCAAACGGCGTCAAGAATAATAAACAGCGGCCCGCCCCGTAAAGACCGGCGCGCGCGCCGGCGTTCTTCGAACCGGGGGAACTTCAGCCTAAAGCCAGATTGCGCAGCCAACGAACGTGGCGCTTGCGATAGTGGCATTTCAATATCTATGCTGCGGACCATTTTCTCGGCGCCGGAATGGATGCTTATGCGAGCTGTACTGCTGCTGTTGTCTTCGCTGTTGGTTTTATCGGGCTGTGTTCACACGGAAACACGCAGCCGGGATCTGGAGAGCCCCGAAGATGGTGCACTGGTCATGCGCTATCTGCTGAATGCCTACCCCAATGCGATCCGCCAGCAAGGAGAAATGCTGGTCGAGGCCGTCGGCCAGCAAAATCGCAGTATTCCCACTCAGTACCGTCTGACCGACACCCGTGAGGCCACGACCCTTTCAACACTTGTTCTCGCTACCCTGCCCGCCGGCACCTATCGTCTGGTCGGTGCCTGCACGGAAAACCTGCTCTGCGCCGATAGATATAAATTCAACATGACTTTCACCATCAGGCCGGGCCAGCTCACCGACCTCGGCGTCGTGGTATCTAGCCGCACCAACGGCGATAGCTACGGCTCACCCGTCGAGCCGGAAGTCACCAGCGCGGTCGTCCAGAAGTTGGCACCCGCCCTGAAACCACTATTGCAGACGCCCATCCTGACCTGGAACCAGGCGTCAAGCGACACCGAAAGCCAACGGTTCGAGCGGGCAAAGCGCGAAAGCGTCGGCGTCTACTCCATGCAAGCGCTCGATCAAGGTGCCTTCCTCTACGGCAGCATCAACGGAGTGGTGTACCGCTGGACACCGGGACAGGCACCTGTGGGTCACGACATCGGACGCCGGGTATCGGTCGAGTCCGTATTGGCAACCCCTTCCGGGCGCTGGCTCGCCGGTGGTGAACTGGGCGTGCTGCGCGAATCCGCTGACCAGGGCGCCACTTGGCACAGCGTTAGCGGCAACCTGCCCTTTGGCGTAATCACCAGCCTTGGCTCATGGCAGGGCAAGGTCATCGCGACGCTCACGGAGGACCGGTTTGTCAGCCTTTACAGCGCCAGCGAAGGAGACAGCAAATGGACCCTGCTCGCTCGTCATGCACAGGATGTGAGCATCTGGGACCCGATGCTGATGCCGGCGAAGTCGACGGTGATCGGCGATCAGTTGGTTACCACGGTTCCGGGTCACAAGCTCGCGACCCTGGATCTGCGCAACGGGAAATCCGAAATCCGCGACCTGCCCCATCACGCAGGGACTTTCTCGGTCGTCGCAGATGGCGTGCTGCGCTCCAAATGCGACAAAGGCGTTTGTGAAAGCCGTGACCTGGGCAAGACCTGGCAGTCGGCCAAGCCGTCGCCCTTGTTCCCGGCCCCGGCATTTCGTGATGCAAACCACGGCGTGGCGATCAATGGAGAGCTGTTCGCCGAGACGTTCATCGCCTACACCAACGACGGCGGAGCGACCTGGATCAACGCAATGCCGATCAACCCCCATGTCAATCAGCTGTTCTATAACCGCCAGGGCAATCGGGTCTATGCCGCTTCGCAGACCGGAGAATTCTGGGAGTCCGTCGATGACGGCCGTCACTGGAAGCAACTGAGCAAGGGCCTGTACTGAACGGAAACAGCCCCTGAGGAGGACTCTTTCTCCTCCTCAGGGACTAAGTCGCTGTTTAAAAAAGCTTTTCTTTGAAAAAAAGCTTTGCAGGCGTAACAAAAGTTGTTAAATTGCCGCCCATCCCGCGACGGACCACAGCGTCCACTGCGAAATCGCTTTCGCCAGCAGCGGGATTCTGCATCCGGGTAAGCATTTATCCGTCGCAACAGGGGCGTCGCCAAGCGGTAAGGCAGCAGGTTTTGATCCTGCCATGCGTTGGTTCGAATCCAGCCGCCCCTGCCATTTTCTCTCTTCTACTCTTCCCTTCTCGTTTGACTCCATGCCTTGGCACGGGGTGATCGGCTGTTCATCTTTTTCTACACACTCTCCGGCTAAAGTGCTGGTTATCGGCTAAATCATTGGGTTTGCGTCACACCCCATTCCCTTGTTGATCGCCAAGTGTTAAAAATATCGCCCGATTTAGGCCTAGCCGTTGTGTAAAACCACACAACGGGGTATCCAACGAGAAAACAATTTGAAAAGCGTGATGTCCCTGCGTGAGGGAATTCTCTTCCCTGTTACCTGTCAGCCACCGGAGCAAGCTGCATGATCGAGGTCACCGAAGTTTCCATTGCCCAACTGCGTGCCGCGCTCGAGTCCGGCCAGACCACGGCGGTCGAGCTGGTCAAGGCCTATCTTGCCCGGATCGATGCCTACGACGGCGCCGACACGCCGACCGCACTGAATGCGGTGGTGGTGCGCAACCCCGAGGCCTTGAACGAAGCCGAAGCTTCCGATGCCCGTCGCGCCCGCGGTGAAACCCTCGGCCCGCTGGACGGCATTCCCTACACCGCCAAGGACAGCTACCTGGTCAAGGGCCTGACCGCCGCCTCCGGCAGCCCGGCCTTCGCCGACCTGGTGGCCTACCGCGACGCCTTCACCATCGAGCGTCTGCGCGCCGCCGGGGCGATCTGCCTGGGCAAGACCAACATGCCGCCGATGGCCAACGGCGGGATGCAGCGTGGCGTCTACGGCCGTGCGGAAAGCCCGTATAACGCCGCCTACCTGACCGCCCCCTTCGCCTCGGGCTCGTCCAACGGTGCCGGTACCGCTACCGCCGCCAGCTTCTCTGCCTTCGGCCTGGCCGAAGAAACCTGGTCGAGCGGACGCGGCCCGGCGTCGAACAACGGCCTGTGCGCCTATACCCCGTCCCGTGGGGTGATCTCGGTACGCGGCAACTGGCCGCTGACTCCGACCATGGACGTGGTGGTGCCTTATGCACGGACCATGGCCGACCTGCTGGAAGTCCTGGACGTGGTGGTTGCCGAAGACACCGATACCCGCGGCGACCTGTGGCGCCTGCAGCCCTGGGTGCCGATCCCGAGCGTGGCTTCCGTGCGTCCGGCCTCCTACGCCGAACTGGCGGTGGACGCCAGCGCCCTGGCTGGCAAGCGCCTGGGCGTACCGCGCATGTACATCAATGCCGATGAACTGGCCGGCACCTCGGCGGAGCCAGGTATTGGTGGCCCGACCGGCCAGCGCATCAACACCCGCGCATCGGTCATCGAACTGTGGAAACAGGCGCGCCAGGCCCTGGAAGCGGCCGGTGCCGAAGTCATCGAAGTGGACTTCCCGCTGGTATCCAACTGCGAGGGTGATCGTCCGGGTGCGCCGACCGTGTTCAACCGCGGCATCGTCTCCAAGGAGTTCCTCCACCATGAACTCTGGGACCTGACCGCCTGGGCCTTCGACGACTTCCTGCGCGCCAACGGCGACCCCAAGCTGAACCGCCTGGTGGACGTCGACGGACCGAAGATCTTCCCCCACGACCCGGGCACCCTGCCCAACCGCGAGGGCGACCTCGCGGCGGGCATGGACGAATACGTGAAGATGGCCGAGCGCGGCATCACCCCGTGGAACGAGATCAGCACCGTACCGGACGGCCTGCGTGGCCTGGAGCAGACCCGCAAGCTCGACCTGGAAGACTGGATGGACGCCCAGGGCCTGGACGCCGTGCTGTTCCCCACCGTCGCCGATGTCGGCCCGGCGGACGCCGATGTCAACCCGCAGTCGGCGGATATCGCCTGGAGCAACGGTATCTGGGTGGCCAACGGCAACCTGGCGATCCGTCACCTTGGCGTGCCGACCGTCACCGTGCCGATGGGCGTGATGGCCGATATCGGCATGCCGGTAGGCCTGACCTTCGCCGGCAAGGCCTATGACGACTCCAATTTGCTGAAGCTGGGGGCGGCGTTCGAGGCCACCGGCAACCGCCGGATGATTCCGCCGCGGACGCCGGTGTTGGGCGAGTAACGCCTTCCGGCGGTGAGGCTGATGGCCTCATCGCCGGCAAGCCGGCTCCCACAGGGTACCGGGCCAGCCGCAGGATCCAGGCCTGACACAGGAGTCTGTGGGAGCTGGCCGGGCGGCGATCCGATTGCCAGCGATGAGGCCAGCAAGAACAACACTGACCAAGAAGATTGATGTCGAGGCTGATGGCGTCATCGTCGGCAATGCCAACTCCCACAAGGATCCCGGCCAACCACAAGGCCCAGGCCAGCCACAGAACCTTTGGGGGCTTGCCAGCGATGCTCGCCTGCAATGATCAAGCACAGCTCAGCCAGATCGATGCCCCACCCGCAACGCCTCCAGCAACTCCCTTCCCTGCACCCAATCCCCCAACCCGCTAGCGGCGTTGATATGCCCCAGCGCCCCAACTTCGACCAGACGACTGCCCCATGCCTCGGCGCAGTGACGGCTATAACCGGGACTGCCGTAGGGATCGTCACTGCTGGCCACCAGCACGCTCGGGAAACGCAACGCGGTCAGCGCCGCACCGGCAAAACCCTGGGCCTGGGCCGGGAATTCAGGTCCCTGCGGGTCCGGCACCGCCACCAGCAAGGCACCGCGAACCGGCGTGTCACTGCGCTGCGCCCAATGCAGCAGTTGCAGGCAGCCCAGGCTATGGGCGACCAACACAGTGTCCGGCCCCATGCGTCGTACTGCCGCCTCAAGATTCTCGACCCACTGCCCGCACACCGGGTTGTCCCAGTCCTGGCCGTCGATCAGTTGCAGGGTTGGGTCGCTGGCAGCCCACAGGCATTGCCAATGGCCCGGGCCGGAATTGCCGATACCCGGGAGCAGCAGGACGGAAGCGGTCATAGCGTTCTCCATGAACAGGTGGAAGAGGCTTTATAACAGTGTTACCGGCTGCACCTCACCACTTGTAAGTCAAATCCGCCGTCACCGTCCGCTCCGCCCCCAACAGGCAACCCACCGTCGCAAAACATCCCGCCACGTAGTACTTGTCCGTCAGGTTCTTCACATTGACCTGGGCCTTGAGCCCGTCCAGTCCTGCATCGAGCTTGCCGAAGTCGTAGCTGACCATGGCATCGACCAGGGTGTAGTCCGGCACCTTGAAGGTGTTCTGCGCGTCGCCATAGGTCGAGCCGGTATAGCGCACGCCTGCGCCGAAGCCGAGCCCGGCGAGGGGGCCGCCCTGGACGGTGTAGTCGGTCCACAGCGAGGCGAGGTGCTCGGGGGTGCGCACCGGGGTCTTGCCCTTGTTGCTGATACCCGCGGTGTTGGGGTTGTCCTTGCTGACCTCGACCTTGTTCAAGGTCCAGGAGGCGATGACGTTAAGCCCTGCGAGCGGCTTGAGCACGCCCTCCACTTCCAGCCCGCGGGAAGTCACTTCGCCTTCCTGGACGCTGTAGCTCGGCGCCGAGACATCGGTGGTGAGCACGTTCTGCCGGCGCAGGTCGAAGGCCGAGACAGTGACGTAGTTGTCCGATCCGTTCGGCTGGTATTTCAGCCCCGCTTCATACTGCTTGGCGGTTTCCGGCTCGAACGCGGCGCCGTTGCGGTCGGTGCCGGCAGTGGGGACGAAGGATTCGGTGTAGCTGACGTAGGGGAACAGGCCGTTGTCGAACAGGTAGCCCAGGCCGACCCGCCCGGTGAAGTCCTCGGCGTCGACCCGCTGCGGATTGACCGTGGTCAGGCCGCTGGAGGCGATGAAGGTACGGGTGTCGGTGTCCTGGCTGGCCCAGTCGTAGCGGCCGCCGAGCGAGAGGATCCAGTGGTCCAGCTTGATCTGGTCCTGCAGGTAGACGCCCAGTTGCCGGCTTTTTTCCGCGACGTCCATCAGGCTGGTGTAGCGCGAGGTGTCGATCGTCACGTTGCGGTCCGGCGCATAGATGTTGATCGCCGGGGCGTTGCCGGTCTGCACCGCGTTGCTCCGCCGGCTGTGCTGATAGTCGACGCCCGCCAGCAGGGTGTGGTTGAGCGGACCGGTATCGAAGCGACCCTGCAACTGATTGTCGAGGGCGAAGTTGTCGTTACCGTAGCCGCGCAACTGGTAATAGCGGGCAATGTCGCTGCCAGCGATCACCCCGCTGTTGCGAAACAGTTGGTGTTCATAGCCGGTGAAATGGGTGTAGCGGGCGTTCTGGCGCAGGGTCCAGTCGGCGTTGAGGTTGTGGCTGAACTCGTAGCCGAGGCTGGTCTGCTCGGATTTCTCGGCGTCGAAGCCGGGCTCGTTCAGCGAACGGTGACGCGGCACCCGGCCATTGGGGTTGGAGCCGTCGAACAGCGAGTACGGCAGGTTGCTGGTGAACAGGTTCTTGTTGCGCTGGTAGGAGGCCAGGACGGTCAGGCTGGTGTCCTCGTCCGGGGCCCAGGTCAGGCTCGGGGCGATATAGATGCGGTCGTCCTTGATGCCGTCGATGGCGTTGTCGGCATCGCGGCCCAGGCCGACGAAACGCCAGGCCAGGGTTTTCTGTTCATCGAGCACATCGCCGACATCGGTATAGGCCTGCAACCGGTCATGGCTGCCCGTGGAGAGGCCCACTTCGCGGTGGCTGGTGAAGGTCGGGCGCTTGGACACGAAGTTCACCGTACCGCCCGGCGAACCCTGGCCGTAGAGCACCGAGGCCGGGCCCTTGAGCACTTCGATGCGCTCCATGCCCCACGGCTCCGGCGCGTAGTAACCGATCTGGTTGTTGCGCAGGCCGTCGGTGTAGGCGTTGGTGTTCAACTGCTGGAAGCCGCGGACCATGATGGTGTTGTCAGTCGGATTGTTACCGGCGACGTTGGCATGCACCCCGGCGGTGTAGCCGAGGCTGTCGCTGACGCTTTGCGCGCCTTGCGCGGTCATGCGGTCGCGGGTGACTACCGAAATGGTCTGGGTGGTTTCCAGCAGCGGGGTGTCGGTCTTGGTCGCGCTGGTGGCGCGGGTCGCCAGGTAGCCCTCGATCGGCCCCTTGGGATCCTGGGCGGCCAAGCCGGTGATGCTGGTGGCATCCAGTTGCAGGGTGCCCTGCTCCGGCTGCGGTACCAGCACATAGCCGGCCGAGGTGCGCGCGAAGCCGTAGCCGCTGCCCGCCAGCAGTTGGCGCAGCCCCTCCTCCGCAGCGTAGCTGCCGTGCAGGCCGGAACTGCGCAGCCCCGCCACCAGGCGCCCGTCCACGGCCAGGTCGATGCCGGCGCGGGCGGCAAACTGGCTGAGCACATCCCCCAGGCTCCCGGCAGCGATGTCGTACTGCGCCGCTGCCGGCTCGGCCTGGGCCATGCCCAGCGGCAGCACGCAGGCCAGCTGGACGGCAAGCAGCAGTGGTTTGATCCGGGTGCGGATACATGGTTGCGGCATGGTGAAGCGTCTCCCTGTGTCGATTTTCATTCTCATGAACCTCAACGGACCATCGGGAAAAAGGCGAACCACCCCGCGCAAGATTTTTTCCGGCTCAGTGCTCGCGTACCTTCACTCGGATCAGCCAGGGCGTCAGCCGGGTGACTTCGATCGGCAGGCTGGTCTCGAGCAACTGCAAGGCGCGCTGCGGATCGTCCAGCGGCAGCGAGGCGAACACCTGGATGGAAGCCAGCGCCTCGCGATCGAAGCTGAGCACCCCGGCGTACTGCCGCTGCAGTTGCTCCAGCACCTGCGGCAACGGCAGGCCGCGTGCCAGCAGGCGGTGCTGTTGCCAGGCCTGGTCGATGGACTCGGCGTCGATGCTTTGCGGGCGATCGAGGCCATCGTGGCGAATGCGCAACTGTTGCCCGGCAGCCACCACGGCTTCGGCAGGCACCTCGCTGGAGCGGGCCAGGACCTTGGACTCAAGCATGCTCAGGTCGGTGGCGGCGGCCTGCTTGCTGACCAGGAAACGGGTGCCCAGGGCGCGGATGCTGCCATCCGCGGTAACCACGTCGAACGGCCGCTGCGCATCGGCGGCCACCTCGACGCGGATCTCGCCACGCAGCAGGCGCACCTCGCGCCCCGCCGCGGTGAAATGCAGGTCCACCGCACTGCCACCCGCCAGGATCAGGCGGCTGCCATCTTCCAGGCGGGTTTCACGCCATTGCCCGGTAGCGGTATCGAGGTCGGCGAACAGCAAGGCATTCGGGTAGTGCTGCCAACCCAGCCAGCCGGGTACCAGCAGCATCAGGCCGAGCCCCAGCGCCACGCCGAAGCGCTTGTTGCGCCGGCTGCGCTGACTGAAACGGATCTCGCTGTCGATCACTGCGTGCAGCTGGCGCTCGCTGGCCGGCTGCTCGCGCAGGTCACGCAGACCGGCCAGCAGGCGCTCCATGTCCTGCGCCGCCGCGGCATGGGCCGGGCCCTGCTGTTTCCATTGCTGGTAACCCTGTTCGGCAAGGGCTCGTTCGTGATCATCGTCGGCGCTGAGCAGCACCAGCCATTCGGCGGCCTGCCGGGCCAGGTCGTCGTGCTCGCTCATTGCGGGTCGCGCACGCTCTGGCAGTGCAGCAGCACCTGCACCAGGTGCTTCTGCACCATGCGCACGCTGATGCCCAGTTGTTCGGCGACCAGCGCCTGCGGCTGGCCTTCGAGGTAATGCAGGAGGAACGCCTGGCGCGGCTTAGCGCCCAGGCCTTCGAGCAGCGCGCAGATCTGCTCCAGGGCATCGAGGGTTTCCCAGATGCGCTCGGCGCTCGGTGCCCCCGGGTGATCCAGCGCCAGCAGGCCGAGTTCTTCCAGATAGGCCTTTTCCAGACGCTGGCGGCGCGCCCGATCGATCAGCAGGTTGCGCGCGGTGGTGGCGATATAGCCCCGGGACTTGCTCGCCAGCAGCAAGGCATCGCGGGACGAGAGAATGCGCAGGAAGGTGTCCTGGGCCACGTCCGCCGCGTTGTGCGCACAACCGAGTTTCCTGCGCAGCCAGCCATACACCCAGGCGTGGTGCTCGCTGTAGACGTCATGCATCAGCTTGTTGGAATCGGCCACGGTGGCAGGCTCGGGCAGGAATGGGGTTGAGAATTTATCTCATTCGCAGCAAAAGGGCCACGGGCGGATTTCCCCGAGAGACTGATCTCCTCCCTGTCACGGCGCGCGAACCTGTCATTTCTGCCAGTTGTCGCTATGGGCAGGCGCTTCTAGCATGGGTCGCACCCCACCGGGCGCCGCCCCACCCGGTTTTCGACTGAACGGAGTGGTTCGCCATGAGCATCCCTTCCCGACACAGCCATCCTCCGGCCATCCATGGGCGATTGGGCTTCAACGGTGAGTACCAGGAGCGCAGCGGCCTGCAGATTCTCGGCAGCTACCGGGCCTACAACCCTTGCCTGATGCGTTTTCACGGTGCGGACAACCTGAGCCCTTTCCGGCGCGGCGGGCTCAATGCCTATGCCTACTGCCTGGGCGACCCGGTAAACCTGATCGACCCGACCGGACATTTGCCATGGCTACTGTGGCGAGTCTTGACCCCGGCACGGATCGCCATGGTCCCCGCCGCCCTTGCAGTGGGCACCCTGGTGGGAGCACTGGCGGCGCCGAACGACGATATCAAGCGTCCGCTGATGCCCATGGCCATATTGTTCGGTGGCTTGGCAGGCGCCACCGCAGCCGCCCCGTATATCCTGAAAAACCTCTCGAGATCCCGCTACCTTGCGCTCCGGGACAAGTGGCGGGAACGGGCCAGACTGCCACCGCTGCATCGTGACTCGGCGACCCGCTCGACCCTCGAAGGGCAACGGCGCAGCAGCACGCCTGCTCCGGACACGCCCAATGATCGGCCTCCCGGTTATGACGAGGCGGTACGGCAACGTGCGCCGGCGCCCTTGCCGGATGAGTTGCCACCACCCTACCAGGCCACCCTCGATCCCGCGCCGCCCTTCGATGCCCCCTTCCTGCGGCCGGGTGTTCTTCTGCAAGCCCTGCCTGCCTCTCGGCAGTCCTTGGCCGCCCGCGCGGCCGACATCCGCAGAGGTTGACCTCGATCACAATACGCAAACGCGCGTGCCAGAGCGGTAGGCCTGCATCGCCAGAGCACCGCGGCAGTACTGGCACAATCGCCCCTCCGGGTCTTAACTCATGGACTTCCGCCACAAACCAAGGAAGGTCCGATGAGCTCAGCCACCGATGGAAAACTCAGCGTCGGCGCCCTGACCGCCCTGGTGGTCGGCTCGATGATCGGCGCCGGCATCTTCTCCCTGCCGGCCACCTTCGGGCGCGCCAGCGGCGGCTTCGGCGCGATCATCGCCTGGCTGATCGCCGGCTCCGGGATGCTGATGCTGGCGTTCGTATTCCAGAGTCTGGCGCAGCGCAAGCCGGACCTGGATTCAGGCATCTACGCCTATGCCCGCGCCGGTTTCGGCAACTACCTGGGCTTTGCCTCGGCCTTCGGTTTCTGGGCCGGGACCTGCATCGGCAACGTGTCCTATTTCATCCTGATCAAATCGACCCTCGGCGCATTCTTCCCGGTGTTCGGCGACGGCAATACGGTGACCGCCATCCTGGTCTCCTCGCTGCTGCTGTGGGGCTTTCACCTGCTGGTGTTGCGCGGGGTGCAGGCGGCGGCGGTGATCAACAGCATCGCCACGGTGGCGAAGATGATCCCGATCCTGGCGTTCATCATCGTGGTCGCGGTGGCCTTCGATCGCGATCTGTTCGTGCTGAATTTCTGGGGGAATCATGTCGCCGTCAGCCCCGACCCGGACCTGGCCCACCTGGACGACTACGGCCGGGTCGGCCATGCCGCCGCCGAACTGGCGGTGCTGCCCGGGGAATCGCTGTTCGAGCAGGTGCGCAGCACCATGTTGGTGACGGTATTCGTGTTCCTCGGCATCGAGGGTGCCAGTGTGTACTCACGCTACGCACGCAGTCCGAAGGATGTCGGCATCGCCACCGTGCTGGGTTTCGTCGGTGTGCTGTGCCTGCTGATCCTGATCACCCTGCTCAGCTATGGCGTGCTGCTGCGCCCGGAGCTGGCGGCGCTGCGCCAGCCGTCCATGGCCGGGGTGCTGGAGATGATCGTCGGGCGCTGGGGGGCAATCTTCATCAGCATCGGCCTGATCATCTCGGTACTGGGTGCCTTCCTGTCGTGGACGCTGCTGGCCTGCGAAGTGCTGCACGCGGCCGCCGAGGACCAGGCCATGCCCAGGCTGTTGAGCCGGGAAAATGCCCACGGCGTGCCCAGTGCCGCGCTATGGCTGACCACCCTGTTCGTGCAGCTGTTCCTGATTCTGACCTTCTTCACCGAGGCGGCCTTTACCCTGGCGCTGGAGCTGACCAGCTCGCTGACCCTGATCCCCTACCTGCTGGTGGCGGCCTACGGAGTGAAGCTGGCGCGCAGTGGCGAGACCTATGAAGACGGCGCCGGCCGCAACAAGGACCTGCTGATCGCCCTGCTGGCCACCGCCTATGCGGTGCTGATGGTGCTGGCCGGGGGCCTGAAGTACCTGCTGCTGTCGGCGGTGATCTATGCGCCGGGGACGCTGTTGTACCTGAAAGCGCGACATGAGCAGGGAGCGGCGGCATTCACCGGGCGGGAATGGGTGGTGTTCGGCGTGGTGCTGCTGGGGGGCGTGGTGGCAGTGCTGGGGTTGGTTGGCGGGTGGATTGTGCTCTGAATCTTCGATGACAGTACTGGCCTCATCGTCGGCAACGCCGACTCCCACAGGCCGGCGTGCGCTGTACCTGTGGGAGCTGGCGTTGCCAGCGATGAGGCCGGTACTGTCGACCGGATCAGCGCGCCGGCCGCAGGATCAGCACCCCCAGCGGCGGCAGGTTCAGCGACAGCGACAGCGGCTGCCCATGGCTGGGCACCGCACTGCCCTGCACCACGCCTTCATTGCCGAAGTTCGATCCGGCATAGCGCTGCGAATCGCTGTTGAACACCTCGTCCCAACGCTCGCCGAACGGCACGCCGATGCGGTAGCCCTCACGCGGCACCGGGGTGAAGTTGGCCACCACCAGCAACGGCTCGCCACTGGCACTCCAGCGCAGCCAGGCATACACGCTGTTGTGCGCATCGTCGCCGATCAGCCATTGGAAACCCTGAGGCTGGCAGTCCTGCTGATGCAACGCCGGCTCTTCGCGATACAGGCGGTTGAGGTCGCCGACCAGCCGTTGCACGCCCAGGTGCTCGCTGTATTGCAGCAGATACCAGTCCAGCTCGCTGTCATGGTTCCATTCGCGCCATTGGCCGAACTCGCAGCCCATGAACAGTAGCTTCTTGCCCGGGTGACTCCACATGAACGCCAGGTAGGCCCGCAGGTTGGCGAACTTCTGCCAGCGGTCGCCAGGCATCTTGTCGATCAGCGAGCGCTTGCCGTGCACTACTTCGTCGTGGGAGATCGGCAGGATGAAGTGCTCGGAATAGGCGTAGATCAGGCCGAAGCTCATCTCGTTGTGGTGATGCTGGCGGTGGATCGGGTCGTTCTGGATGTAGTGCAGGGTGTCGTGCATCCAGCCCATGTTCCATTTGTACGAGAAGCCCAGCCCGCCCTGCTGTACCGGCTGGCTTACTCCCGGCCAGGCGGTGGACTCCTCGGCGATGACCAGTGCACCGGGCACCTCCACGGCCACCACCTCGTTGAGATGACGGAGGAAGTCGATGGCTTCCAGGTTCTCCCGCCCGCCATGGCGGTTGGGCACCCATTCGCCGGGCTTGCGCGAGTAGTCGCGGTAGAGCATCGAGGCCACCGCGTCGACCCGCAGGCCGTCGATATGGAACTCGCGCAACCAGTGCAGCGCCGAGGCCAGCATGAAGCCGTGCACCTCGGTACGGCCAAGGTTGTAGATCAGCGTGTCCCAGTCCTGGTGGAAGCCTTCCAGCGGGTTGTCGTACTCGTACAGCGCGGTGCCGTCGAAGCGCGCCAGGCCATGGCTGTCGGTGGGGAAATGCGCCGGCACCCAGTCGAGAATCACGCCGATCCGCGCCTGGTGACAGGCGTCGACGAAGGCGGCGAAGTCTTCGGCGCTGCCGTAGCGCGAGGTCGGCGCGAACAGTGACAGCGGCTGGTAGCCCCAGGAGCCGCCGAACGGGTGCTCCATGATCGGCATCAGTTCGATATGGGTGAAGCCCAGTTCCTGCACGTAGGGGATCAACCGATCGGCCAGCTCACGCCAGTTGTACGAGCGGCTGACTTCACCAGCCTCGTCCAGCTCGCACTGCCAGGAGCCGGCATGCAGCTCGTAGATCGACAGCGGCGCGGCGATGCCCTGGACTTCGCCGCGCTCGCGCAACCAGTCCTGGTCGCGCCACTCGTGGGCCAGGGGCCCGGCGACCTTCGACGCAGTGCTCGGCGGCAGCTCGGTGGCGCGGGCCAGCGGGTCGGCCTTGAGCGGCAGCACGCCGTCACGCCCGAGCACCTCGTACTTGTAGGTTTCGCCTGCCGCCAACTGCGGAATGAACAGTTCCCACACGCCGCTGGCATGGCGCAATCGCATCGGATGCCGGCGGCCATCCCAGTTGTTGAAATTGCCCACCACCGAGACCCGCCGCGCATTCGGCGCCCACACCGAGAAACGTACCCCCGTCACTCCGTCGACCTCGATCGGCTGGGCGCCGAGGCGGTTGGCCAGGTCACGGTGATTGCCCTCGCTGAACAGGTAGAGATCCATGTCCCCCAGTTGCGGCCCGTAGCTGTAGGGGTCCTCGGTGACCTGCTCGCCACCGGCCCAGTGGATCCGCCAGCGATAACGTTCCACGCCCTGCTCCAGGTGCGCGGTGAACAGCCCCGGCACGGCCCCTTGCTGCAGTTCGGCGAGCACCTGCTCGCCTTCGCCGGCCAGCGCCTGAACGCTCAGGGCCTCCGGCAGATAAGCCCGTAGCCAGGTGCCTCCTGCACCATCGGCGTGCGCGCCGAGCACCGCGAACGGATCGGCATGCCGGGCATTGACCAGGTCGTCGATATCGCTACGGCCCAGTCCGCCCTGTTCCCTCTTGTGCACGCTCATCTACTGCTCTCCCCAAGTACTGACAAGCCCGTGAAGGCCATGCAAGGGCACGGCCAACCAGCTCGGGCGGTTTTCCGCTTCATAGGCGATTTCATAGGCAGCCTTTTCCAGGCTGAACAATTCGAGTGCCGCCTGCTCGCCCCCTTCCTTGAGCCAGGCGTGCGGCAGGCTGGCGGTGGCCAGGCCATAGGCCTGGACGAAGGCGTGGCGCGAGGCATGCAGGTAACGCCGGGTCACCCGCTGCCGGGCCTGCAGGTTGTCCGGTAGTGCCCCGGCTCCGGCGGCGCCGCGCAAGGCCATGGCAGCAGCGTAGTCGAACGAACGCAGGACACCACTGACGTCCTTGTACGGGCTGTGCCGGGCGCGACGCTCTTCCAGCGGCCGGGCCGGCTCGCCCTCGAAATCGATCAGGTAGGCATCGCCCTGCACCACCAGGACCTGGCCCAGGTGCAGGTCGCCATGCACGCGCATGACCAGGCCACCTTCGGCCTGCCGTGCCAGTTGCCCGACCTCGCGCAGCAGGCCGTCGCGCTGCTGCTCCAGTTCCCCGGCCAGGACCTGGCTTTCTTCGTCCAGCTCGCCGCAGTGCTGCGCCAGCAGGTCGAGGGCGGTGCGCAACTGATCGGCGATCTGCTCGCCCCAGCGGCGGCTGTCCTCGCTGTCGCTGATGCGGGTCTTGAAGGCTTCGTCTTCACTCGGCCGGGCGAGGATCTGGTGCATCTCGCCAAGGCGCTGGCCGAGCAAAGCGGCAAAGCCGGTGAGGTCTTCGAGGGCATGGGCGTGGCCTTCGCCGTGCAATGGCGCCCCCTGCATTTCGTCGCGGATCGCCCGTTCGAGGTTGTTCTGGGTCCAGTCCCAGGCGTCGCCCTGGTTGTTCAGGTAGCCCTGGGCGATGGCCAGCAGGTGCGGCTGGCCATTGGCGTCGACACGGTTCAGCCAGCCCAGCAGTGGCGAGATATTGGCGAAGCCGGCGGCGGTCAGGTAAGCGCCCATTTCCAGCTCCGGATGCACGCCGCCATTGACCCGGCGGATCAACTTGAGCACCAGGCTGCCGCCCACCACCACCGAGCTGTTGGACTGCTCCGCGGACAGGTAGCGCACTTCGGCCTCTTCGCCCAGGTTCAGCGCCGCCAGTTGCGGCGTCGATTCGAACTGCAACTCGCCCTCGCTGCCAGGCAGGCGCAGATGCTCGCGGAAACCGTCGAGCAGGTTGCGAACGAAGGTCTCCAGGCTGAACGCATCGGTGATCAGGCCGACCTGGCGCCCACGGCGGACCCGGGCCAGGGCCAATTGCTGGGGCAAGGCACTGTGGATCTGCTCCTCGCCGATAAAGCCGAACGGCAGGAAATAACGTCGCTGCTGACCGCCGCTGTGCACCTCCAGCTCGCCCAGCAGTACCGGGCTGGTCGAGGTGCCGAAGCGCACACCGTAGGCCAGCTGGACCTGGTCGATGGCCTGGTCCTTGCCGGCGAACCAACGGCGCTTGGGCAGGTACTGGGGCAGGACGGTTTGTTCGAGGGTCTGCCGGGCCGGAGCCTCCAGCAGTTCCTCCATGCGTTCTTTGACGACCAAGGTAGTGAACTCCGGCAAGGGTTGGGCCGCCTCGACATGCCAACTGGGCATCTGGTCCTTGGGCGCGAGGAGGAACCAGTAGAAGCCATAGGGAGCGAGGGTCAGCAGGAACGGCAACTGGCCGATCGGCGGGAAGGCGCAGCCGCCAAGCATTTCCACCGGCACCCGCTCGATCCACGGCGCCAGGTCCAGTTCCACCGCCTGGGCCGCACGGGACACGTTGGCCACGCACAGTACGGTTTCGCTGACGCCTTCCGGGCTGGTGTATTCGCGCAGGTAGGCGAGGATGCGCCGGTTGTTGGGGCTCAGCATCTTCAGGGTGCCGCGCCCGAAGGCCTTCTGCTGCTTGCGCACCGCCAGCAGGCGGCGGTTCCAGTTGAGCAACGAGTGCGGGTCTTCGGCCTGGGCTTCGACATTGATCACCTGATAGCCGTAATGCGCATCCATGATCGGCGGCAGCACCAGGCGCGCCGGGTCGGCCCGGGAGAAACCGCCATTGCGGTCGATCGACCACTGCATTGGCGTGCGCACGCCATCGCGGTCACCCAGGTAGATGTTGTCGCCCATGCCGATCTCGTCGCCGTAGTACAGGGTCGGCGTACCGGGCATCGACAGCAGCAGGCTGGTGAGCAGTTCGACCCGCCGTCGGTCGCGCTGCATCAGCGGTGCCAGGCGCCGGCGGATGCCCAGGTTGATCCGCGCCCGGCGGTCGGCGGCGTAATAGTTCCACAGGTAGTCGCGCTCGCGGTCGGTGACCATTTCCAGGGTCAGCTCATCGTGGTTGCGCAGAAAGATCGCCCACTGGCAGTTGGCCGGGATCTCCGGGGTCTGGCGCAGGATGTCGGTGATCGGGAAGCGATCTTCCTGGGCCACCGCCATGTACATGCGCGGCATCAGCGGGAAGTGGAAGGCCATATGGCATTCGTCACCCTCGCCTTCGCCGAAGTACTGCTGGGTGTCTTCCGGCCACTGGTTGGCCTCGGCCAGGAGCATGCGGTCCGGGTAGTGGGCATCGATCTCGGCGCGGATCTGCTTGAGGACGGCGTGGGTCTCCGGGAGGTTCTCGTTATTGGTGCCGTCGCGTTCGATCAGGTAGGGAATCGCATCGAGGCGCAGGCCGTCGACGCCCATGTCCAGCCAGAAACGCATGACCCCGATCACCGCCTTCATCACCTGCGGGTTGTCGAAGTTCAGGTCGGGCTGGTGCGAGTAGAAACGGTGCCAGAAGTACTGGCCGGCGACCGGGTCCCAGGTCCAGTTGGACTTCTCGCTGTCGAGGAAGATGATCCGCGTGCCAGAGTACTTGTCGTCGCTGTCCGACCACACGTAGAAATTCCGCGCCGCCGAGCCGGGCTTGGCCCGCCGCGCCTTCTGGAACCAGGGATGCTGGTCGGAGGTGTGGTTGATGACCAGCTCGGTGATCACCCGCAGGTTGCGCTTGTGCGCCTCGGCGATGAAACGGCGCACGTCGGCCATGGTCCCGTAGTCGCTGTGCACCGCCTTGTAGGCGGCAATATCGTAGCCGTCGTCGCGTCGTGGCGACGGGTAGAACGGCAGCAGCCACAGGGTGTTGACGCCAAGCTCGGCGATGTAGTCGAGCTTGGCCAGCAGGCCGGGGAAGTCGCCGATGCCGTCGTTGTTGGAATCGAAGAAGGACTTGATATGGATCTGGTAGATGATCGCGTCCTTGTACCACAGCGGATCATCGATAAAGGCCGCAGGGCGGCTTTGCTTCGCCATGCTCGGTTTCCCTTCTATTCAATCTTGTCCAGGCGCCAGATACCGAACGGCAGGTGCCAGGGCTCGATGCGCATCCACTGGGTCTTGCCATGCCATTCCCAGCGGTGGCCGTTCATCAGGTCTTCGCCGCGGGTCACGGCGTGGTCATCCAGGCCCAGCTCCCACAGCGGCAGTTCGAAGTGCGCCTCCTGGGCGTTGTGCGGATCGAGGCTGACCGCCACCAGGACGAAGCTCTGGCCATCCGGCGCGGGCTTGCCGAAGTAGACAATGTTGTCGTTCCAGGCGTTGTAGAAGCGCACCCCGAGGTGGCTGTGCAAGGCCGGCTGCTGGCGGCGGATCAGGTTGAGCCGGGCGATCTCGGCGATGATGTTGCCGGGCTGGGAGAAGTCCCGCGGGCGGATCTCGTACTTCTCGGAATCGAGGTACTCCTCCTTGCCCGGAATCGGCGCCGCCTCGCACAGCTCGAAGCCGGAGTACATGCCCCACAGCCCCGAGCCCATGGTCGCCAGGGCGGCGCGGATCAGGAATCCGGCGCGGCCGGAGTGGTGCAGGAAGAAGGGGTTGATGTCCGGCGTGTTGACGAAGAAGTTCGGCCGGTAGCACAGCGACCAGGGCGGCTGGTTGAGGGTCTCGAAATACTCCTGGATCTCCGCCTTGGTGTTGCGCCAGGTGAAGTAGGTGTAGCTCTGGCTGTAGCCGACCTTGCCCAGGCGCGCCATCATCGCCGGCTTGGTGAAGGCCTCGGCGAGGAAGATCACCTCGGGGTGACGGGCACGGATATCGGCGATCAGCCACTGCCAGAACGGCAATGGCTTGGTGTGCGGGTTGTCCACGCGGAACTGCTTGACGCCCTCCTCGACCCAGCCCAGCACCACGTCGCGCAGGGCCAGCCATAGCGCCGGTATGGCGTCGGCGGCGTAGAAGTCGACATTGACGATGTCCTGGTACTTTTTCGGCGGGTTCTCGGCGTAGCGGATGCTGCCGTCCGGGCGCCAGGAGAACCAGCCGGGATGCTCGCTGAGCCAGGGGTGGTCCTGGGAACACTGGATGGCGAAGTCGAGGGCGATTTCCAGGCCATGTTCTTCAGCGGCAGCGACCAGCCGGCGGAAGTCCTCGCGGCTGCCCAGTTGCGGGTGGATAGCGTCATGACCGCCGTCGGGGCTGCCGATAGCATAGGGACTGCCGGGGTCGTCCGGGCCGGCGGTCAACGAATTGTTGCGGCCCTTGCGGAATTTCATGCCGATCGGGTGGATCGGCGGGAAGTACAGGACATCAAAGCCCATGTCGCGAATCATCGGCAGGCGCGCGTGGACATCGTTGAACGTGCCATGGCGCCGGGGATCGTCGGTGACCGAGCGGGGAAACAGCTCGTACCAGCTGGCGAAGGCGGCGCGCTCGCGCTCCACGTCCAGGGGGAACTCCGGACTGCGGCTGAGGTAGCTGCGCGGATCGGCCTGGGCCATCAGCACGCGGGTGGCGCTGGCCACCAGGACTTCCACCCGGGCCGCTGGCGGCAAGCCCTTGTTCAAGCGCCGGGCGAGACCCGCCAGCTCCTCGCGCAGCGGGCCGGCGCTGCGTTCGGCAGCATGTTCCAGATGCAGGCGGCCTTCCTCCAGTTCCAGTTCGATATCCACGCCGGCGGTGAATTTCTTCTCCAGGTCGTGGCAGTAGGTGGCGTAGGCATCGATCCACGCTTCGATCACGAACAGGTGCCGACCGAGCTCGTCGATGCTGAAACTGCCCTCCCAGCGGTCGTTGCCGAGGAAGGTCATGTTCTGGCTGTGCCAGCGCCGGCCATGGGCCTGGCGCCAGTTCAGGGTGACCGCCAGCACGTCGTGGCCATCGGCGTACACCGTGCTGCCCACGGTGACCGTGCGGCCCACCTCGGTCTTTACCGCATGCACCCCGGCGTCCAGCACCGGCGTGGTGTTCTCGATCACCACCCGTGGCAACAGCAGGGCCTGGGACAGGGTCACGGGATCATCGGCGGGAGTGTCGGCGGCGGCCATGCGCTCGGTTTCGAAAGGCTCATTGCGGGTCATCGAACATCGCTCCGTTACGGCGTGACGGTAAGGGTTCAGAGCAATGGCAGGCGTGGGGGTTCAATAAAAAATGAGCATTGCCGCACGGGTGCAGTCCAATCCGGAACACCCTCAAGCGTGCGAGGTATCCCGATGAACATTCCTATCCCGGCGGAAACACCCGATCCGAACATCGACGACCCGACCCTGCCACCACCGGAGCCCCAGGAAGATCCGGAGGGCGTGCCGGTCAAGCCGACCATGCCGCCGACCGTGGGCGATCCGCCGAGTGAAGAGCCTCCGGTGAAAGTGACAGAGTAGACGGGTTGCCAGGGTGTGCCTGGCTTCAGGGAAGATGTTGTTTTGGAGGGCCTCATCGCTGGCAAGCCAGCTCCCACAGGTTCAGCGGCGCCGCAGATACTGTGGGAGCTGGCTTGTCGGACCGCCGAACCGCAGCGATGAGGCCCGAAAGAACAACTCAGTTCTGCTTGAGTTCCTCGATGCTGATCTCGCGCATCCTGAACTTCTGCACCTTGCCCGTGACCGTCATGGGGAATTCCTCGACGAAACGGAAGTAGCGTGGGGTCTTGAAGTGGGCGATGCGGCTCTTGCACCAGGCCTGCAGCTCGCCTTCGGTAGCACTGTGGCCCGGGTGGAACTTGATCCAGGCAACGATCTCCTCGCCATAACGCTCGTCCGGAATGCCGATCACCTGCACGTCGGCAACCGCCGGGTGACCGAAGAAGAACTCCTCCAGCTCGCGTGGATAAATGTTCTCGCCACCTCGGATGATCATGTCCTTGTTGCGCCCGGCAATGCACACGTAGCCCTGCTCGTCCATGCTCGCCAGGTCGCCGGTGTGCATCCAGCCGGCCGGGTCGATGGCTTCGGCGGTGGCCGAAGGGTTGCCCCAGTAGCCGAGCATCACGCTATAGCCACGGGTGCAGAGCTCGCCGATCTGCCCGCGCGGCACCACGCAGCCGTGTTCGTCGACGATCTTGCTTTCCAGTTGCGGCTGGGTTCGGCCGACCGTGGTCACGCGCAATTCCAGCTCGTCGTCCGGACCGGTCTGCAGGGATACCGGGCTGGTTTCGGTCATGCCGTAGGCGATCTGCACTTCGCTCATGTGCAGCTCGCTGATCACCCGGCGCATCACCTCGATCGGGCAAATGGCCCCGGCCATGATCCCGGTGCGCAGGCAGGACAGGTCGAAGTCGGCGCGCTGCGGCTGGTCGAGCACGGCGATGAACATGGTCGGCACGCCATAGAGCGCGGTGGCCCGCTCTTCGGCCACGGCCTGCAGGGTCAGGGCCGGGTCGAAGGCGTCGTTGGGGTAGATCATGGTGCTGCCGTGGGTCATGCAGCCGAGGTTGCCCATGACCATGCCGAAGCAGTGGTACAGCGGCACCGGGATCACCATGCGGTCGTGCTCGGTGAGGCCCAGGCTCTCGCCGACCATGTAGCCGTTGTTGAGGATGTTGTAGTGGCTGAGGGTGGCGCCCTTGGGGAAGCCGGTGGTGCCGGAGGTGTACTGGATGTTCACCGCCTGGTCGAACTGCAGGCTGGCCTGGCGGGCGTGATAGTCATCGAGGCTGACCCGCTCGGCCCACGGCGCCAGCGCGTCCCAGGCGAGCAAGCCCGCCGGCGGCGTGCTGGCCAGGCTGATCACCCCGCGCAGGTCGGGCAGGCGCTCGCAGTTGAACTGCCCCGGGGCCTGGTGCGACAGCTCTGGCAGCAGCTCGGCGAGCATGGCGTGATAGTCGGAACTCTTGAACGCTCCGGCGCAGATCAGCCACTGGCAGCCGGACTGCTTCAGCGCGTACTCCAGCTCGCTGGTGCGATAAGCCGGGTTGATGTTGACCAGGATGATCCCGGCCTTGGCGCAGGCGAACTGGGCGATACACCACTGCGCGCAGTTGGGCGCCCAGATACCCAGGCGATCGCCACTCTGCATGCCCAGGGCCATGAAGGCGCGCGCATGCCTGTCGACGGCGGCAGCCAGTTCGGCCCAGGTGTAGCGCAGTTGCTGGTGGCGAACCACCAGCGCCTCGCGGTCGGCGAAGCGCGCCACGGTACGGTCGAAGGCCTGGCCGATGGTCATGGCCAGCAAGGGCTTGTCCTGGCGACCCTGGGTGTAGCTCGGTTGATTCATGGCGTTCCCTTTTTGTGGTTGTTCTGGGAGCTGATCGGGGCGGGAACTACTCTCGCCTAAATTAACGTTAACGTAAAGGTCACCTTGACGATTGACACTGCCCCGCCTCAGGTTTACGTTAACGTAAAGGTGAAATACACAGCGCGGCTAGACTCCTGGGTCGCGACTCCCGCCAGACCGCCCCATCCAAGAACAATCAATAGAAGGTGCCCGAGCATGCTTTATCCCTCCCTGAACTTCGCCCTTGGTGAAACCATCGACATGCTGCGCGAGCAGGTGCAGGCCTTCGTCGCCAGCGAACTGGCGCCACGCGCCGCGCAGATCGACCACGACAACCTGTTCCCCGCCGACATGTGGCGCAAGTTCGGCGACATGGGCCTGCTCGGCGTCACCGTCAGCGAGGAATACGGTGGTGCCGGCCTGGGTTACCTGGCCCATGTGGTGGCGATGGAAGAAATCAGCCGCGGTTCGGCCTCGGTCGCCCTCTCCTACGGCGCCCACTCCAACCTCTGCGTCAACCAGATCAACCGCAACGGCACTCATGAACAGAAGCTCAAGTACCTGCCGAAACTGATCAGCGGCGAGCATATCGGCGCCCTGGCCATGAGCGAGCCCAACGCCGGCTCCGACGTGGTATCGATGAAGCTGCGCGCCGACCAGCGCGGCGACCACTTCGTCCTCAACGGCAGCAAGACCTGGATCACCAATGGTCCGGACGCCAACACCTACGTGATCTACGCCAAGACAGACCTGGAAAAGGGCCCCCACGGCATTACCGCGTTCATCGTCGAGCGGGACTGGAAGGGCTTCAGCCGCAGCAACAAGTTCGACAAGCTGGGCATGCGCGGTTCCAACACCTGCGAACTGTTCTTCGACGATGTCGAGGTGCCACAGGAAAACATCCTCGGCAAGCTCAACGGCGGCGTGAAGGTGCTGATGAGCGGCCTGGACTACGAGCGTGTGGTCCTCTCCGGCGGCCCGACCGGGATCATGCAGGCGTGCATGGACCTGGTGGTCCCCTACATCCACGACCGCAAGCAGTTCGGCCAGAGCATCGGCGAGTTCCAGCTGATCCAGGGCAAGATCGCCGACATGTACACCCAGCTCAACGCCAGCCGCGCCTACCTGTACGCCGTGGCCCAGGCCTGCGACCGTGGCGAGACCACGCGCAAGGACGCCGCCGGGGTGATCCTCTACACCGCCGAGCGCGCCACGCAGATGGCCCTGGAGGCGATCCAGATTCTCGGCGGCAATGGCTACATCAATGAATTCCCGGCCGGCCGCCTGCTGCGTGATGCCAAGCTGTACGAGATCGGCGCCGGCACCAGCGAGATCCGCCGCATGCTGATCGGTCGCGAACTGTTCAACGAAACCCGCTGAGCACGAAGGACGGACATCCATGGCTATCTTGCATACCCAGATCAATCCGCGTTCGGCGGAATTCGCCCACAACAGCGCGGCCATGCTTGAGCAGGTCAATGCCCTGCGCAACCTGCTCGCTCAGGTCAGCCAGGGCGGCGGCGCCAAGGCCCAGGAGCGCCACACCTCGCGCGGCAAGCTGCTGCCCCGCGAGCGCATCGACCGCCTGCTCGACCCGGGCTCGCCGTTCCTCGAAATCGGCCAGCTGGCCGCCCATGAGGTCTACGGCGAGGACGTGCCCGCCGCTGGCGTGATCGCCGGCATCGGCCGGGTCGAAGGCGTCGAGTGCATGATCGTGGCCAACGACGCCACGGTGAAAGGCGGCTCCTATTACCCGCTGACCGTGAAAAAACACCTGCGCGCCCAGGCCATCGCCCAGCAGAACCGCCTGCCCTGCCTGTACCTGGTGGACTCCGGTGGCGCCAACCTGCCGCGTCAGGACGAAGTGTTCCCCGACCGCGAGCACTTCGGGCGGATCTTCTTCAACCAGGCCAACATGAGCGCCCAGGGCATCCCGCAGATCGCCGTGGTCATGGGCTCGTGCACCGCCGGCGGCGCCTATGTGCCGGCGATGTCCGACGAGACCATCATGGTCCGCCAGCAAGCGACCATCTTCCTCGCCGGCCCGCCGCTGGTGAAGGCTGCCACCGGCGAGGTGGTCAGCGCCGAGGATCTGGGCGGTGCCGACGTGCACTGCAAGACCAGCGGCGTGGCCGACCATTACGCCGACAACGACGAACACGCCCTGGCCATCGCCCGCCGTTGCGTGGCCAACCTCAACTGGCACAAGCAGGGCGAGGTGCAGCAACGCGCGCCGATCGCCCCGCTGTATGGCGCCGACGAGCTGTATGGCGTGGTTCCGGCGGATGCCAAGCAACCCTTCGACGTGCGCGAGATCATCGCCCGCCTGGTGGACGGCTCGCTGTTCGATGAGTTCAAGGCGCTGTTCGGCACCACCCTGGTGTGCGGCTTCGCCCACCTGCACGGCTACCCGATCGCCATCCTCGCCAACAACGGCATCCTCTTCGCCGAAGCCGCGCAGAAAGGCGCGCACTTCATCGAACTGGCCTGCCAGCGCGGCATCCCGCTGCTGTTCCTGCAGAACATCACCGGATTCATGGTCGGGCAGAAGTACGAGGCCGGTGGTATCGCCAAGCATGGTGCCAAGCTGGTCACCGCAGTGGCCTGCGCCAGGGTGCCGAAGTTCACCGTGATCATCGGCGGCAGCTTCGGCGCCGGTAACTACGGCATGTGCGGACGTGCCTACGACCCGCGCTTCCTGTGGATGTGGCCAAACGCGCGGATCGGCGTGATGGGCGCCGAACAGGCGGCCGGCGTGCTGGCCCAGGTCAAGCGCGAACAGAGCGAACGCAGCGGCCAGGCGTTCAGCGCCGAGGACGAGGCGAAACTCAAGCAGCCGATCCTCGATCAGTACGAGCACCAGGGCCACCCCTACTACTCCAGCGCCCGTCTGTGGGACGACGGTGTCATCGACCCGGCGCAGACCCGGGAGATTCTCGGCCTGGCCCTGTCCGCCTCGCTCAACGCACCGATCGAAGCCACCCGCTTCGGCATTTTCCGGATGTGACCGATGACCGACTTCAGCACCCTCGAACTGCTCAAGGATCCGCGCGGCTTCGCCACCCTGTGGCTGAGCCGCGCGGACAAGAACAACGCGTTCAACGCGCAGATGATCCGCGAACTGATCATCGCCATCGACGAACTGGCCGCCGATGCCAGCCTGCGCTTTGTCATCCTGCGTGGTCGCGGCCGCCACTTCAGCGCCGGCGCCGACCTGGCCTGGATGCAGCAGAGCGCTGCCCTCGACTACCAGAGCAACCTCGACGACGCCCGTGAACTGGCGGAACTGATGTACAACCTGGCCCGACTCAAGCTGCCGACCCTGGCGGTGGTCCAGGGCGCGGCTTTCGGCGGCGCCCTCGGCCTGATCGCCTGCTGCGACATGGCCATCGGCACCGAGGACGCCCAGTTGTGCCTGTCGGAAGTGCGCATCGGCCTGGCACCAGCGGTGATCAGCCCGTTCGTGGTCCAGGCCATGGGCGAGCGCGCCGCACGGCGCTATGCCCTGACCGCCGAGCGCTTCAGCGGCATCCGTGCCCGCGAACTGGGCTTGCTGGCCGAGGCCTATCCGGCGACGGAACTGGAGGAGCGCCTGGAAGACTGGATCGCCAACCTGCTGCAGAACAGCCCGCAAGCCATGCGCGCCAGCAAGGAATTGCTCCGTGAAGTCGGTCCCGGCGAGCTGACCCCGGCCCTGCGCCGCTATTGCGAAAACGCCATCGCCCGGATCCGCGTCAGCGCCGAAGGCCAGGAAGGCCTGCGCGCCTTCCTGGAAAAACGCCAACCGGCCTGGCTGGCCGACTCATCCGCCAAGGAGCCTCGTCCATGAGCCGTCCCCCGTTGACTACCCTGCTGATCGCCAACCGTGGCGAGATCGCCTGCCGGGTGATGCGTACCGCGAAATCCCTGGGCCTGACCACCGTCGCCGTGCACAGCGCAGTGGACCGCGAAGCCCGCCACAGCCGCGAAGCCGATATCCGTGTCGACCTCGGCGGCGCCAAGCCGGCGGAGAGCTACCTGGTCATCGACAAGCTGATCGCCGCCGCCAAGGCCAGCGGTGCCCAGGGCATCCATCCGGGCTATGGCTTCCTTTCCGAAAACGCCGGTTTCGCCAAGGCCATCGAAGAGGCCGGGCTGATCTTCCTCGGCCCGCCGGCCAGTGCCATCGAGGCCATGGGCAGCAAGTCGGCGGCCAAGGCGCTGATGGAGACCGCCGGAGTTCCCCTGGTGCCGGGTTATCACGGCGAAGCCCAGGACCTGGAAACCTTCCGCGCGGCCGCCGAGAAAATCGGCTACCCGGTGCTGCTCAAGGCCACCGCAGGCGGTGGCGGCAAGGGCATGAAGGTGGTCGAGCAGGAAAGCCAGCTCGGCGAAGCCCTGGCCTCGGCGCAGCGCGAGGCGCTGTCGTCGTTCGGCGATGCACGGATGCTGGTGGAAAAGTACGTGCTCAAGCCGCGCCACGTGGAAATCCAGGTGTTCGCCGACCAGCATGGCAACTGCCTGTACCTCAACGAACGCGACTGCTCGATCCAGCGCCGTCACCAGAAAGTGGTCGAGGAAGCCCCGGCCCCCGGACTCAGTGTCGAACTGCGCCGGGCCATGGGCGAAGCGGCGGTACGCGCGGCCCAGGCCATCGGCTACGTCGGGGCCGGCACCGTGGAATTCCTGCTCGATGCCCGTGGCGAGTTCTTCTTCATGGAGATGAACACCCGCCTGCAGGTGGAGCATCCGGTCACCGAGGCGATCACCGGGCTCGACCTGGTCGCCTGGCAGATCCGCGTCGCCCGTGGCGAGGCCCTGCCGATCAGCCAGGAGCAGGTGCCGCTCAAGGGCCATGCCATCGAGGTGCGGCTGTATGCGGAAGATCCGGGCAACGACTTCCTGCCGGCCACCGGCAGGCTTGCGCTGTACCGCGAAAGCGCGGCTGGCGACGGGCGCCGGGTCGATAGCGGCGTGGCCGAGGGTGACGCCATCTCGCCGTTCTACGATCCGATGCTGGGCAAACTGATCGCCTGGGGCGAGGACCGCGAGCAAGCGCGCCTGCGGCTGCTGGCGATGCTCGACGAATTCGCCATCGGCGGGGTGAAGACCAATATCGGCTTCCTGCGGCGTATCCTCGCCCACCCGGCGTTCGCTGCGGCCGAGCTGGATACCGGCTTCATCCCGCGCTACCACGACGACCTGCTGCCAGCGGCAAGCGCCCTGCCCGCCGACTTCTGGCAGGCAGCGGCAGAGGCCTGGGTACAAGGGCTGCCACAGACCTCGCGCAGTGACGACGCCTGCTCGCCCTGGGCTTCGCGCCAGGGCTTCAGGGCCGGACGGCCGGCGCATGTCAGCCTGCACCTGAGCAGCAATGGCGAGCAGCAGGCCGTGAGCCTGGAACGGGCGGCGGCATCGCACTTCGTGCTGGACGGCGAGCAACTGCGCGTCGATGACAATGGCCTGCGTCGCCAGTACCAGGCGATCCGCCGCGGCGACACCCTGTACCTGCGCTGGAACGGCGAACTGCATGCGGTCACCGCCTACGACCCGATCGCCGAAGCCGAGGCCGGCCACGCTCACCAGGGCGGCCTGACGGCGCCAATGAACGGCAGCATCGTGCGGGTGCTGGTGGAACCAGGTCAGATGGTCGAAGCCGGGACCCAACTGGTGGTGCTGGAAGCCATGAAGATGGAACACAGCATCCGCGCGCCCCATGCCGGGACGGTGACGGCGCTGTACTGCCAGGAAGGCGAGATGGTCAGTGAAGGCAGCGTGCTGGTGGCGCTGGAGGACAGCGCCGGGTAACAGGTTGTCAGTATCGGCCCCATCGCCGGCAAGCCGGCTCCCACAGGGAGCTGAGCTGCCCCACAGAATCCGTGTTCGACGCTACCCCTGTGGGAGCTGGCTTGCCAGCGATGCTTGCAGAAACACAAACGGCGCCTCGGAGGCGCCGTTTTCATTGGTGCTGGTATCAGAAGCGGATACCGGCCTGGATGGCCACTCCGAGCAATTCGCAGTCATCACCGCACAGGGTGATCGGGTAAGTGGGATTGAGCGGCTTGAGAAAGCGCTGCCCGCCCTCCACCACCAACTGGCGCAACAGCCCCAGGGGGTTACCCGGCACCCGGGCGATCACCAGGCGCCCTACCTGGGCCTCGACCCCGGTATCCACCAGAACCAGCATGCCGGCAGAGATGCTCAGGCCACTCGGTGCGGTCATGGCATCGCCCTCTACCCGCAGCCAGAACGCCTTGCCCAGGGCCTTGTAGTCGGTGATTTCCGGTGCGCCCGGCGCGTCCTCGGGGTAATCGGCGAGCAGTTCCCAGTCCGACAGGGCATAGCGGAAGGTGGTGGGCAAACCGTAGTTGGCCGGTTCCTCCTCGCTGTCCGGCGTGGCCTTCATGCTCATATGCGGCAGCTCAAGGGCCACCAGCACGTGATTCATGCGGGTCAGGGTGAGCTCACGCTCGCCACGCAACCACAAGCCCACGCAGCCCTGGGTGACCCCGACGCGTTCGGCCAGTTTCTCTTGCGTGAGCTTGAGTTCACGCATCCGATCTTTGACTAGTGCGATCCATTTTTCCATCGCAGGCACGATACGGACTGCCCATCACGGCTCAATACACAAATTGTAGTATTTAAAATCAAGTAAAAAATACGACCAGTACTATATTTTTCCGCACTCCTCCAACCCCTACAAGGAAGGCCATCCCCATGAGTGCAACCACCGCCGACCACCTGCAGAGCGACTCCGTCCGCCGCGCCCTGGACTACTACTTCAACCCTGCTCCGGAAACCTCGCCCGGGCTGGAGGACATGCAACTGGTGGTCGCTCGCGACGACCTGCCTGCGCAGGCCGCCGACGAGCAAGCCGCCTGGCTGCTGCGCTGCGCCTCCTCCACTGCTTACGAGGCTGCGCAGAACGCCCGCGACCGGACCCGCGATCAGATTCTGATGGTGATGCACCTGGTCAATCTGGCGCGCGCGATGTGCGACCACAGCCACAACCGCACGAAAAGGGAGGAGGAAGCGCAACTGCCGGGATAGGTATCAGGAAGACATAACAACAACGTGGAAGGGCCGGACTGCCTGGCGCCCAGGCATAAGGAAAAAGAATTTTCGTAGAATTACAGAAAATTCATTTGACTTGAAAATGAGAACGATTATTATTGAACGCAACTGGTCGCGAGACTGGTTGGATAACCCGGAGCCCTTAGGTCGGACTCCAGATTATCTCCTCATCAGGCTAATCACGGTTTTTGACCCGGCTTTTTGCCGGGTCTTTTTTTGGGCTCTTCAGGCTAATGAAGGCGGTGTGTTACTGAATGTGGCGATGATAGCAAAGGACTATCGCTGCGGTAACCCCGTAACAAATCTTTGCTGAAATTAGCACTTGAGAATCAATCTCGTTACGATTAAGCTCTCAACCGCGTCAAGGAAGATGCCCCCCATTCCCCGCCTCCTCCGTTTCCACAGCAAGGAGCTAAACCATGACCCGTCTGTTGCTGCCGCTGGATCATCACGCCGAATGCACCGATGCCGCCGAACTGGCGCTGCTGCACCGCTTGAACGAGTTGCCACGCCGGGTCCAGCAGGTGTTCTTGCTGAACCGCCTCGACCAGTTGTCCTATGCCGTCATCGCCCAACGCCTTGATCTGCCCGACGCCACGGTCGAGCGGCAGATGAACCAGGTCCTGCACGCCACCCTGCCCTCGTCCACCCCGGCCGCGCGTACCGCCGGCCAGTGGTATGTGCGCCTACAGAGCCCGCAGGTCACCGCCAGCGAGCGCATCGACTTCCGCCGCTGGCTGGACGCCGCCCCCGAACACCTCGCCGCCTTCCATGCCACCGAACTGCGCTGGCGCAGCCTGCTCGCCCCGGCCCGGATCCTGGGCGAAAACCTCTGGTACAGACAGAGCCGCGCAGCGTTTTCCCTCGGCGGCTGCAGCGTGGCCATGGGCCTCGGCCTCGCCGCATTGCTGGCCCTGGGTTTCTGGTCCTGACCGGGTTGTGTAGAGTTGTCGCCCACAACAACTCTACACAGGACCCAGGCCATGACCGCACTGCGCATCGACTGCGACTTCGACTCCGGCAACATCCTCGTCCGGGATGCCAGCAATCCCGCCCAGGTACGCCTGGCGATCCGCCCCGATACCGCCAGCGCTCATTTCCAGTGGTTCCACTTCAAGGCCAGCGAGCTGACACCCGGCCAGACCTACACCTTCTCCCTGGAAAATGCCGGCGAGTCCTCCTACAACAAGGCCTGGGATGGCTACCACGCGGTAGCGTCCTACGATCAGCAGAACTGGTTCCGCGTGCCCTCGCGTTTTGACGGCACGGCCCTGCACTTCAGCCTCGAAGCCCAACACCCGCAAGCCTGGTTCGCCTATTTCGAACCCTACTCCCGCGCCCGCCACAACCAGTTGATCGAACGTGCCCGGCACTTGCCCAACGTCAGCCTGCTGGCCACCGGCCGCAGCGTCGAAGGCCGCGATATCCCGTTGCTGCGGGTCGGTGACGGCGCTGCTGGCAAGCGCAAGGTATGGATCATCGCCCAGCAGCATCCCGGCGAGCATATGGCCGAGTGGTTCATGGAAGGCGTGATCGACCGCGTCGCCGGCAACGATGCCACACTGCAACAGCTGCTGGCCGCCGCCGATCTCTATCTGATCCCCAACATGAACCCCGATGGCGCCTTCCGCGGCCATCTGCGTACCAACGCCAAGGGCTTCGACCTGAATCGCGCCTGGCAGGACGCCAGCAGCGAGCAGACCCCGGAGGTGCTGTTCGCCCAGCAGCAGATGAAGCTGCATGGTGTCGACCTGTTCCTCGATGCCCATGGCGACGAGGAAATCCCCCACGTATTCACCGCCGCCTGCGAGGGTAATCCCGGCTACACCCCGCGTATCGCCGCCCTCGAAGAGCGCTTCCGCAAGACCCTGTGCAGCCTGACCAGCGATTTCCAGGATGTGCATGGCTACCCGCGCAGCGCCCCGGGCCAGGCCAACCTGACCCTGGCCTGCAATGCCGTCGGCCAGGCCCATGACTGCCTGTCGCTGACCCTGGAAATGCCGTTCAAGGACCACGACGACGCGCCGAACCCGGCTACCGGCTGGTCGGGCAAGCGTTCGAAAGAGCTGGCCTCGGCGGTGCTGGACACGATCGGGCAGATGGTCGGCGAATTGCGCTGACCCAAAAAGCAGCATACGCGCACCCAGTGGGAGCTGGCTTGCCAGCGATTGCGGTAGTGAATTCACCGACATCATCGCTGGCAAGCCAGCTCCCACAGTGTCCGCATTTCAAGCGACTAGAACGCCACGTCGAGAATCACACTGTCCTGATACGCCCCCGCCGGCGGTGTGGTCTGGTCGGTGTAGACCTTGGCGTTGTAGTTGAATACCTGGCTGCCGGTCCCGGTGCCATTGCCGGGGTTGATATCGGCATCGCTGCTGGAACGCCGGGCCGTGGTCAGCGCCCCCCAACGCACCACTCCGGCACTCTTGAAGATGTCGTAGGCCAGGTAGTTGTTGGCCGGCGACTTCATCCGCCGGCGACCGCCCGAGACATACAAGCCATCGTTCAACCCCACGGTATAGGCACTGCCCTTGGTGCAACTGAGGCTGACGCTCTGGCTCACCGTGGAAAAACCGCTGACCACCGGCGCCGTGCCGAAGTTGATGGTCGGGGTGGTGATCTGGCAATCGGCGGTGACCGTCAGGGTCACGGTCATGGTGGTGGTGCCGCTGGTGGTCTGGCGTCCGAGGCACAGACCGCCGACACCGATGCCGTAGCAATAGTCCCAGTTCCAGAACACGCTGAAGGTTTCCGAATAGGTCCCGGCGGCGACATTGCTGCCGGTCAGGGTGCGCACGTACACCGGGATGGTCCCGGGCACCACGTTGCCGAGGATGCCGAGGGCATCGAGAATGCCGTTGCGGGCGAAGTCGTAGGCCTGGCCGCGGGTGATGGGGTGCGAGGTGGTGTTGTCGGCGTAGAGTGTGTACTGGATCACGTCGCCGGTAGGCCCGACCAGGCCGGTGGTGTTGTTGGTCGAGGTGAAAGTTGCCTTGAAGAAGTCGTCGCTGCGCAGCAACGTCAGCAGCGAGCCGCTGCAACGCAAACCGGCGTTGGTGCTGGAACTGGATTGCACGGTGGAGGCCAGGGTGGTCGAGGCGACGCTGCCGAACGCCGCGTTGGTGGCCTGGACTACCGTGCACTGGGCCTCTACCCGCTGGATGACCAAGGCCAGCAGCAGCCCCAGCAGCAAGCGCTTCATTTGCACACCAACGGGCCGATCAGCGGTATATCGGACTGCCCGGCATCGAGGTTGAACTGCACCAGGCATTTGCCACCCCCAGCGATCTGCACCTCGAGGGTGTTCTGCTCGGCCAGCCCCTCCAGATAGACCAGCCCGTCCCACCCCACCACCGCCAGCCCGCCGCCTTGCTGATGACGCACCTGGCTGCCCAGGGGCAGGTCCTGGTGCCTGGCATCCACCAGCTCGATGCTCGCGGCACGCACCCGGCTCAACGGGAAATTCAGCAGATAACCGGCACCGCGGCGCACCGCCACGCGCTGCTCGACGTTCTCGGCGCGGACATCGGCCGGCAGTTCAAGGGTGTCGATCTCGTACTTGCCGCGGTAATAGGCACTGCTCCAGGGCACCAGCAGATGCCCCTTGCTATCGGTATGACCCACGGTCTGGTTCTCGTAGCGCACCGGCACGTCGGCGAAGCCGTTGGTGCTGACCACTACGAAGGCGTCATCGATGCGATTGGCGGCGAACACCCCGGCGTCCATCCACACCAGCGAACCACTGGCCTCGGCCCAGCGGGTCATGCCGTCGCGGGTGCCGTAGGTACCAGCCTGGAGCTGCACCGATTGCAGGCGCCAGGTCAGGTCGGCCTGGCGGTAGGCATCCTGGTCGCCGCCGCTGGCATAGCCGAGGTTGTAGCCGAGGCCGCCATCGCTGGGCACCGCGCGGCTGTAGTTGACCCGCTGGACATTCTCGCCACTCTGGTTGCGCTCGGTGCTCAGGCTGAGGGTGCCGTGCAGATCGAAGGGAATCACCAGTTGCGCCTGGGTCGCCCATTGCTCGCCGCCGATCTCGCGGTTGGCCGACAGGTACAGGCTGGTATTGCCCCACAGCGACTTGCTCCAGCTCAGGTTGAACAGCCGGGTGCGCGTATTGTCGCCGGCACGCACATCGAAGTAGCCGGCGCCAAGGCTGCCGTAGCGCTCCAGGTTGAGGCTGACGGTGACCTGCTCGCTGCGCTGGCTCAGGCGCACCCAGGGGCTGTCCAGCAAGGACGCGTCGGCGTAGTCGCCATAACGCTCCAGGCGCTGATAATTGAAGCCGATGCGCTGGCTGTTGTACTGGTAGCCGAGGCTCAGTTGCTGACCGCTGCGGCTGTCGAAGGTGCTCTGGCTGACCGCCGCGTTGACCACCCCGAAGGTGCCCATCAGCAGGTTGCCGCCGACGCCACCCAGAGCCAGGGACTCGGCGGCCTCGGCGTGGGTCTCCAAGGTGAAGCTGTCGCTGACGCCGTAGCGCAGGCTGGCAGAGGTCAGCGCCTTGCCATAGGAAAAATCGCTGATCCCGTAGTTGCGCCGCAGGGCGCCGGCAGCCACGGAGAAATCGCTCATGCCCTTCTGCAACAGGCTGCTGGTGACATAGAACGGCAGCGTGGTGGACACCTGACGCCCCTGCGCGTCGGTGGTGACCACCACAGCATCGCCGGCGCCGTTGATGTACGGCACGTTGGTCAGGGTGTAGGGGCCGGGCTGCAGGTCGGCGCTGGCGCTCTTGTAGCCGTTGATGAACAGGTCCACCGAGGACGGCACCGCCGCCTCGCCGGCAAAGGCCGGCAGCGGATAGGTGACCAGGTCCGGGCGTACCGAGAAGTCCCGGGACACCAGCACCCCGCCCAGGCGCACCGAACTGGTCCAGGGCAGCGCCCCGCTGATCACGTCACCGGCCTCGAAGGTCAGCAGGCGCTCCTCGTCGGTGTAGCGGAAGGTGGTGTCGTAGCGCAGGAAGCCACGACGGTCATCGGCGAAATTGCGCCCGCTGATCGGCTCGCGCCACTGTCCGGTGGTGGAGAAGGTGCCCCAGCTGTCGAACACCCGCAGTTCGTTCCACACCGACAGGCTGCTGCCGACGTCATCGGTATCGTTCAGGTAGGCATCGTAGTTGAGCAACGCGCCGAAGCTGCTGAAAGCCTGACCGCCAGGACCCAGCGAGCGATTGCCGATGCGCTGGTTGGGCAGCCAGGCCGGGGGCACCTGCAGCATCAGGCGCTGGGCCTGGCTGTCGTAGTCGGCGTGCAGCCCGGCGATGCTGTCCAGGGCCACCTCGTCCGGCACCGCCACGGGAAATTCCAGGCCCACTGCATGCAGGTCGCTGGCCGCCGCATAAATGCGCCCGGAGCGCTGATGCACGACGATCACGTTACCGCTGTTCATCTGGTTGACCACCAGTTCGAGGTACAGCTCGGCATCGCTCACCGCCTCCTGCCCGGACGGCGGCGGTGGCAGCTCGCCGGCCCACAGCGGCGCCATCAGGCACAACGCCATGCCGCCCGCCACTACCAGCGTGCGGGTACTGCCCGGAAATCCCTTCACGCACCTCGTCCCACCATTGTCGGGTACTCCCTGAACCCTGATGCATCCTCTGCCCGCTCAGCTCACTGGCCACCCTGACCGATGGTCTGCGCCGTGTCGCCGCCATTGATGCGGCCCTTGAGTACGGTCGACGCCGAAGCCTGCACCGGTGCAGGCCAGCGCATGGTCGCGCCGGGCAGCACGTAGCCGAGCAGGCCCTCCACTACCGGACGGCTCTGCCCGCCCTGCTGCATCACCACATCGGTCAGGCGCGCATGGACCGGCCCGGTATTGCGGATCTCCACGTAGGAACGGCCCTGTGCCGAGACCTGGCGCCAGCTCAGTTGCGGCTTGCCAACCCCGGCATCGCTGCGCTGCCCGCTGGGATCGGCCTTGCCCCACAGGCCCTGGCCGTAGACGAACAGCGGCACCGAATAGCGCATCTGGAAACGGATCGCCGCCTGCGGCTTTTCCGCCGTGTCCGGCGGCAGCGCGGGGGGAATCTCATCGATGATGATGCGGTAGGCCTGCTCCTGGCCCACCGGCGAGGTACCTGTGCGAGCCAGGCGGATCAGTTGCTTCTGCCCCGGGGCGATCTTCGCCACCGGCGGGCTGCCGATGATCTCGCGCTGGCTCTGGTATTGATCGTCGAACTCGCCCTGGCGCCAGGCGAAGATGCGCACCTGCAGGCTCGCTTCTTCGTTGCCGCGATTCTCCAGCCACAGAGCGCCGGCCTTCTGCTCGGCCTCGATCACCGGATCGATCGGCCAGATCAGCACCGAGGTCGCTGCCTGCGCCAGCCCGGCCCAGCACAGCAGCATGCCCAGCGCCAGCCTCCCCCCATTACGACGCAGCGCGTCCCTGACCATGCAACTCTCCTTCGTCGTGTTCTTGTTATGCGGGCGCGAACGCCGTCAAAAGGTCAACGTCACTTGCAATACATCGCTGTAGCTGCCAGCCGGCAGCACACCGGTCAATTGCGCCCGGGCATACACCGGCAACTTGATCGCAGTGGGATCGGCGTAGCTGACGGTGATTGTCTGGTCGATGCCCAATACCTGGCTGAAGCCCGAATCGCTGTACAACTGGTAGGTCACCAGGTTGCTGCCGGTACTGCGCTTGAGATTGCGGCTGCCGTTGTTGTTCTGTCCGCCGCCGATCTTCATGCTCAGGGCCACCCCCGGCGTGCATTGCAGGGTCACCGTGGTGCCGCTGAGCTGGGTGGTCACCGCAGCGCTGGACAGCGCCGAGTAGCTGCCGAAGTCCAGATTGCCGTAGTTGCTCACCCCGCCCACCACCAGGCACCCGGCCTGGATCGTTGCATTGACCAGGAAGGTGCTGGTCAGCGCGGCGTCCAGCGGCATCGGCGCGGCCACCGCGCACACCGCCAGGGCCAGCGCCAGCCGCCCGTGCATGGCTAGAAGCTCAGCTCGACCGCCACGGTGTCGGTATAGGTCGCCGGCGGCAGGCCGGACTTGCCCACGGCCTTGCCGTACAGATTGACCGTCTGTGCCGCCCCGCTGCTGGTAGGCAGGGTGATGGTGCCGTTGATCGGCAAGGGCGTGGTCAGCCCGGAATCGGTATAGAAGTCATACGCCACAAAGTTGGTACCGCCGTCGCTCAACGCGCGGGTACCACCAGTGCCCTGACCGTCATGGGCCCCGGCACCGACCTTGATGACCGGGATCGCGCCATTGGAACAGAGCACGCTCATCGCTCCGCCCCCGGTGGCAAGCACCTGGGCGCCCGCGGTGGTAAACAGTGCAGTCTGGGTACCGAAGTTGAGGGCACCGAAGTTGACGCCGCTGGTGGCGGTGGAGCCGTTCACCTGGCAACTGGAGATCAGCACCAACGAGGCGTTGATCGTTCCGGTGACCGATGCCGCCTGGGCCTGGGATGCCAGCAACAGCCCTACGCTGGCGAAGAGAAAACGGGAGAGTGTCGGTTTCATGGTTCACTCCTTGGCTGTTACCAGTCCAGCGTCACCGTCAAGGTGTCGCGATATACGCCTGCAGGCAGGGCTTTGGGGTTGGCTACGACAACGCCGTAGATGGGGATGGGGATCTGCTGCGCACTGCTCACCGTGAAATTGAGCTGCTGGCCGATGCCGTAGTTGCTGCGCCCGGCCGGGTCGGTGGACAGTTGGTAGGGAATCAGCACGCCGCCATTGCTCAGCCGCCGGGTGGCGCCGTCGGGATTGCTGCCGCCGTTGATGGTCACGGTGAAAGCGCGGACTTGCGGATTGCAGCTGATCTGCAGGTTGCCGGTGCCACCAGGGTCGTCGACGGCGGCGCGCAACGTCTGGTTCCACAGCGGCCCTTGCTGGCCGAAGTCGAGCACACCGCCGCCGGCTGCCGGCGAGGTGACACTCGGATCGTTGCTGATCTGGCACGCCGAGGTCAGCACCAGGCGTGCCTGGATATGCCCGCTCATGGCGCCATGGACGCTGGTGCTGAGCAGGAGCGGTCCCAGGCTCAGCAGGAGAATGCGCGATGTCTGCATGCTGCTCGCTCCTTAAGCAGTGTCTCTGTCGGCCGTCACCAGGTGACGGTCACCTTCAACAAGTCCGAATAGCGCCCCGTCCGTGGAAGCTCGGTCTGTGTGTCGATACGTGCATACAAGGGAAGTTCAACCGATCCGCTGTCCGGTACGCGGCCGTGCTGGGCGATGTTCACCGACAGCGGCACACGCCAGCCCGGATCCTGGAACAGGCGATAGGGAATGGGCTTGGCCCGGGGATCGGCAGAAACCAGGTAACGAACATCACCGGTACCACCGTGCAGGCCGCCATCGACCTGCACCTGGTAAGCAGTATCGGGATTGCATTCCAGCCGTGGCGGCCGCTGTGCCAGCAACTGGCTGCTCAACGGTCCGGCAGGCGCGTCCAGACGCGGACCCTGGCCGAAATCCAGCACACCCAGGGCCTGCGCGGAGGCTGACCTTGGCTCGTGGATGAGCAGGCAACCGCGTTGCACGTCGATACGCACTTCGACGAGAAAATCCGTGGCAGCAACGCCTTGGGCTGTACAAAGTCCAAACAGCGCTACCAGTGACCGTCCCTTCACCTTCCCTCCCTTCCTTGCAGGAGTGACTGAAAATTCAGGTTAGCAGCCGAGAAAAATGCTGCCAGTCGATCAAGAAATGTACAGCTCTTGTACAGGAAATATCCGACGAACATCCAAGGCGTGGCTGGCGGCACTTTTCACTATCTGGTTAATATTGCCGCCGCTCATGCCATTACCCCTGAGGAGCCCGTCTTGCCCGCCTGGATCCGCTCGCCCCTGCGCGCCCTGCGTCACCGCCTGACCGCCGCTCGCCCGAGCGGGCCGGATGCCGACAGCGGGATCCAGCGTTTCTTCGCCGACAAGGCCCGACAGCAGGGCTACACCCTGAGCCAGGGCCAGCAGCGGGTCGTCGCCGCCATGGCCGAGCAGGCCGCCCGCCTCCCCACCGGCCAGGCCCGCAGCCTGTATCTGTACGGCCAGGTCGGACGCGGCAAAAGCTGGCTGCTGGACGGCTTCTTCCACGCCCTCGGCGACATTCCCAAGCGCCGCCTGCACTTCCATGATTTCTTCGCCCGCCTGCACCAGGGCATGTTCGAGCACCGTCGGGAAGACGACGCCCTGGCGTTGACCCTCGAAGCGCTGCTTGGCGATTGCCGGGTGCTGTGCTTCGACGAGTTCCATGTCCACGATATCGGCGATGCCATGTTGCTCACGCGCCTGTACAAGGCCCTGTTCGCCCGGGGCATCCTGGTACTGGTGACCTCCAACTACCCACCCAAGGGTTTGTTGCCCAACCCGCTCTATCACCAGCGCTTCGAGCCGGTGATCCGCTTGATCGAGGAGCGCATGGAGGTCCTCGAGGTCGGCGGCGAGCAGGACTACCGCGCCCTTCCCGACGCCGGTCGGCAGCAGCGCTTCACCCAGGGGCATTACCTCTGGCCCGGCACTCCTGAGCAGTTGCAGCGCCTCGGCTTCGACGCCCCGGCCCGGGACACGGTCCTGCACGTCAACAAACGCGAACTGCGCGCCCGGATCCGTGACGAGCGCAGCGTGGTGTTCGACTTCTCCAGCCTCTGCGAGCAGGCCACGGCGGTGATCGACTACCTGGAGCTGATCCAGCGTTTCGAGCACTGGACCCTCGAAGGGCTGCCGGACCTGGAGGACTGCACCATCGCCGCCCAGCAGCGCTTCATCAACCTGGTCGACGTGCTGTATGACCGCGACAAGCAACTGTTGCTGATCGGCGAACGGCCGCTGGCACAGAGCCTGGGCGGCAGCGTCGCCGACCTGGCGCGGACCCGCAGCCGGCTGGGGCAATTGCAGCAGGTTGGGCCGGAGTGATGTGGCGCGGCTAATGGCCTTATCGTCGGCAAGCCGACTCCCACAGGGTTCTGCGTCAACCACAGTACCGGTGCTCGACGCGATCCCAGTGGGAGCTGGCTTGCCAGCGATCAGGCCATCAAGCTCACCGAAAAGCCTCAGGCACTCCTCGCCAGCCCCGCCAGCACCTCCTCGATCTCCACCAGCACCGCCGGGTCATCCACGGTCGACGGCGCCACATAAGGCTGCTGGTCAGCGATCTTGCGCAATACCGCACGCAGGATCTTGCCCGAACGGGTCTTGGGCAGGCGCTTGACCACCCGCACCCGGTTGAAACAGGCCAGCGCACCAATCTGCTCGCGCACCGTGGCCACCAGCTCCGCCTGCAACTGCGCTTCGCTGCTGTCCACCCCATCCTTCAACACCAGCAAGGCCAGCGGCACCTGGCCCTTGATCTCGTCGCGCACACCCACCACGGCACATTCGGCCACCGCCGGATGACGAGCCACCATGTCCTCCATCTCGCCGGTGGACAGGCGATGCCCGGAGACATTAATCACATCGTCGGTGCGGCCCATGATGTAGACGAAGCCGTCGTCGTCGAGATAGCCGCCGTCCCCGGTGTGGTAGTAGCCCGGATAGGCCTGCAGGTACGACTCCAGGTAGCGCGGATGATCGCCCCACAGGGTCTGGCTGCACCCCGGCGGCAACGGCAGGGCGATGACGATGGCGCCCTGCTGGTTGGCACCGAGTACCTGGCCGTCCTCGTCCAGCACCTGCACGTGATAACCCGGCACCGCCCGGTTGCTGGAACCGGCGCGCCCGCCGCTGCCATGCAGGCCCAGGCAGGGGGCGGTCACCGGCCAGCCGGTCTCGGTCTGCCACCAGTGATCGTGGACGGTCTTGCCGCTGACGTTTTCCAGCCATTGGTGAGTGCTGGAGTCGAGACGCTCGCCAGCGAGGAACAACTGGCGTAGCGAACTCAGGTCGTAGCGGCGCAGCAACAGGCCGTCCGGATCTTCCTTGCGGATCGCGCGCATCGCCGTCGGTGCGCAGAACAGCCCGTTGACCCGGTACTGCTCGACCACCCGCCAATAGGCCCCGGCATCCGGGGTGCGGATCGGCTTGCCCTCGTAGAACACCGTGGTGCAGCCACTCATCAGCGGGCCGTAGACGATCAGCGAATGCCCCACCACCCAGCCGACATCGGAAATGCCCCACCACACCTCCCCCGCCTGCATGCCGTAGATGTTCTTCATGGCGAAGCGCAGGGCCACGGCGTTGCCGCCGTTTTCACGGACGATGCCCTTGGGTTTCCCGGTGGTGCCGGAGGTGTACATGATGTACAGCGGGTCGCCGGCACGCAGCTCGACCGGAGGTACCGCAACGGCGTTTTCCATAGCCGCCTGCCAGTCGAGATCGCGTCCTTCGATCAGCGTCGCCCGGGCCTGCGGGCGTTGCAGCACCAGTACCTGGCGCGGCTGGTGCGCGGACTGCTCCAGGGCGCGGTCCACCAGCGGCTTGTATTCGATGACCCGGTCGAATTCCAGGCCGCAGGAGGCGGTCAGCAGCAGGGTCGGCCGCGCGTCGTCGATGCGCAGGGCCAGCTCGTGGGGCGCGAAGCCGCCGAACACCACCGAATGCACCGCGCCGATCCGCGCGCAGGCCAGCATGGCCATCGCCGCCTGGGGGACCATCGGCATATAGATGACCACACCGTCGCCCTGCCGTACGCCCAGCTCGCGCAACAGGCCGGCCAGGCGCGCCACTTCGTCGCGCATCTGGTTGAAGGTGAAGGTCTGCTGGCTGCCGGTGACCGGCGAATCGTAGATCAGCGCCAACTGATCGCCACGGCCCTCCTCGATCTGCTGGTCGAGGGCCAGGTAGCAGCTGTTCAGGCGGCCGTCGGCGAACCACTGGTGGGTGCCGTCAGGGTTGTCGCGGAGGATTTCCGTGGGCTTGCGAAACCAGCCCAGCTCATGGGCCTGCTCGGCCCAGAAATCGGCGGGCGCGGCGATGGAGCGGTCATAGCACTGCTGATAACTCATCGATGAATAACCCTACGTTTGTTGTTATTAAAGGGCGAATCCGCAGTATGGCCCGCTGGCACCAGCCCGCTATCGAACTTAAGTCGCATGGCCGGCGGGCTTTGCCGCTATGATGGCGGCCTTTTTTCCTAAGGCAGCTCCCATGCACAGCCTCGACGACCTCGAATCAGGCCGCCTGGCCGGCACCGCCCGCCTCGACCTGGCCTGCGGCCTTGAGCGGTTTCCGCCAGCAATCTACGACCTGGCCGACAGCCTCGAAGTGCTCAACCTCACCGGCAATGCCCTGACCAGCCTGCCCGACGACCTCGGCCGCCTGCACAAGCTGAAAGTGCTGTTTTGTTCGGAGAATCGCTTAAGCGAGTTGCCGCGCGGCATCGGTGGTTGCGCGCAGTTGCAGGTGGTCGGGGTCAAGAGCAACCGTATCGAGCGGGTTGACGCCGCCGCCCTGCCGCCGCGCCTGCGCTCCCTGGTGCTCACCGACAACTGCCTGGAAAGCCTGCCCGAGACCATTGGCGACTGCGCCGAGCTGCAAAAGCTGATGCTCTCCGGCAACCGCCTGACCGGCCTGCCGGACAGCCTGCAACGCTGCACCAGGCTGGAACTGCTGCGCATGGCCGCCAACCGCCTGGAGCACCTGCCCGAGTGGCTGCTGCGCATGCCCAGGCTGGCCTGGCTGGCCTACGCCGGCAATCCGCTGCCGCCGGGCCTGCGCACGCCCGAAGCGCCCGCCGCCTTCAAGCGCATCGCCTGGTCGGACATTCACCTCGAACAACGTCTTGGTCAGGGTGCCTCGGGCATCATCCATCGTGCGCACCTGGCCGGTCGCGACGACGCCGTGGCGGTCAAGCTGTACAAGGGCGATATCACCAGCGACGGCACACCCCTCGACGAAATGAGCGCCTGCATGCAGGCCGGCGATCACCCGCACCTGATCCCCTTGCTCGGCCGTATCGACGACCATCCCCAGGGCATTCCGGCGCTGGTCATGGAACTGATCGACCCGGCCTGGTTCAACCTCGCCGGTCCACCGAGCCTGGACAGCTGTACCCGCGACATCTACCCCGCCGAGCGCCGCCTGGATGGCCCCGGCCTGCGCCGCCTGGCCCTGTCGATTGCCTCGGTGGCGGAGCATCTGCATGGTCGGGGGCTGAGTCATGGCGACCTGTACGCCCACAACATCCTCTGCGACGCCCACGGGCACAGCCTGCTCGGCGACTTTGGCGCGGCGTCGTTCCATCCGCGGGATGGCGGTCTTGAGGCCAGGCTGCTGGAGCGCATCGAAGTGCGGGCGTTCGGCATTCTGCTGGGCGAGTTGCTGGAGCGCTGTGACGAGGAACTGGCGTGGGTGCGGGAGTTGCAGCGCGAGTGCGTGCAGGAAGATGGGCTGGAGCGGCCTGGGTTTGCCGAGGTCGTCCTGCGTTTGAACTGATGGCCTAATCGCTGGCAAGCCAGCTTCCCACAGGGTCAGCACAGACTTTGAATCTTGTGCAATACCTGTGGGAGCTGGCTTGCCAGCGATGAGGCCGCGACAGGCACCACAAGACCCAATGACAAAGGGGCCGCAAGCGGCCCCTTTGTCATGCAATCCAGAGTCAGGCAGTCAAACCGACATAGACGTTCTGCACATCGTCATGCCCGTCGATGGCATCGAGGAAGGCTTCCACTTCGGCCAGGGCCTCGGCGCTCAGACCAGCGGCGCTGACCGGGTTTTTCGGGGTGTAGCCGATCTTCGCCGAGATCACGGTGAAACCTTGCTCCGGCAGGGCTTTCTGCACGCTGTCGAGGTCAGTGGTTTCGGTGATGAACAGGGTCGCGCCTTCATCGGCAGGCTCGAAGTCCTGGGCACCGGCTTCGATGGCCGCCAGTTCAGGATCGGCATCGGCGCTGTCCGGGGTGGCCTCGATCAGGCCGACATGGTTGAAGTCCCACGACACCGAACCCTCGGCGCCCAGCTGGCCCTTGCGGAACAGCACGCGGACTTCGGCGACGGTGCGGTTGACGTTGTCGGTCAGGCACTCGACGATCAGCGGCACCTGGTGCGGGGCGAAACCTTCGTATTTCACCGCGTGGTACTGCACCTGCTCACCCAGCAGACCGGCGCCTTTCTTGATTGCGCGCTCGAGGGTCTCGCGGGTCATGGAAGCCTTCTTGGCCTGCTCGATCACCAGACGCAGACGCGCGTTCATGTCCGGGTCGGCACCGCTGCGCGCGGCGATCTGAATTTCCTTGGCCAGCTTGCCCATGATCTTGCCCTTGGCATTGGCAGCTGCTTCTTTATGCTTGGCTTTCCACTGTGCGCCCATTTCGACTCTCTTGTTTCAGGTGTCGGTTCAGGAAACGACCGACAAAGTGGCGAGCAGTTTATACGCGCGAAGGCGGGCAATCGACAAAAAATATGAGTGCCCGCCCCGCTTCCCGCCTCAGGTGCGCAGCGGCTTGATCGCCATGGCGGTATTCGGTGCGACTTCGGGGTCATGCTCGGGTGTTGCCGGCCGGCTGTTCCAGTGCGGCACCAGCACCAGCGCGGAAAACAGCGCGCAGCCGGCGAAAATGATGAACACCGTGACCCCATCGAAGTAGCCCGGCAGCAAGCCACCAAGTATCGCCCCCACCGAGCCACAGCCGTTGACGAACCCGGCAGCAGTGGCCCCCGCTTTCGCCGTACCGAAATCGATGGCGGCGGCACCGCTGATCATCGAGTCCGGCCCGTACAGGGTCAGCCCCATGACGAACAGCAGAGCCACCACCAGCGCCACGCTGCCGGTATGCAGGGCGCCCATGAACAGCGCCAGGACCAGGGTCAGCACCAGCAGACTGATCACGCAGGCGGGCATGCGCCGGGCACCGAACAGCTTGTCCGAAGCCAGGCCGATCATGATCGGGCCGAGCAGCCCGGCCAGTTCGAAGGCGGTCGGGATGATCGCCGCGCCGACCTTGCCCACAGAGGGCATCTGCTCGAAGACGATCACCGGCCCCCACAGCAGGATGGCGTAGCGCGCCGGCTTGAGCAGGAAGTAGGCCAGGCCCAGGACCAGCACCGTGCGGTTGCGCAGAATGTCGCGCAGCGGCGCCCAGATGCTGCACAGTTGGCCGGCCGGAGCCATGCTCTGCGGCTCGGGCTCCACCGCCGGCAGGCCGACATCCTCGGGCTTGTTGCGTTGCAGGAAGAAGAACAGCAGCGCCACTGCGGCCACCACGGCGGCACTGGAGAAGAATGCCGCGTGCCAGGTGCCGACCAGGGTATAGGCCCACCAGCCGGCGAAAGGCGATGCCACCAGGCCGCCGAAGGCATAGCAGGAACTCCACAGCCCGAGCACCCGGCCACGCTGCGCGGCGGGAAAGAAGCTGCCGATGTTCTTGCATAACCCGGCCCAGCCGGTGGACTGCGCCAGGCCCTGGACCAGCATGCAGCTGGCGAACACCGGGAAGGTCGCGTAGCTGCCCATCACCAGTGCCGCCGCCGCGGAAATCAGCAGGCCGCCGAGCACCACCACGCGCGGCCCGAAACGGTCGGCGAGCATACCCCAGGTGAACTGGCCCACGGCATAGGCGGCCAGGTAGATGGCGTCGAGATTGGCCATGGCCATTTTGTCGAGGGTGAAATCGGGGTCTTCGCCGATGCCGAGCTTGGCCACGGAAAAGGCTTTGCGGGTGAAGTAGAACGCGGCGTAGGCGAGCCAGGTGATGGCAAAGATCTGCACGCGCCAACGCTGGATATCGGGGGTGTGCTTGTTCATGAGTCTGACCTCGGAGCTGAGTGTGCCGGCAGAATTGAAAAAAACGCCTGTTTTGTTGTTGTGTTGCGCACTCCGGTGACGAGTGGCCGTCACCGGGTCAGATGGGTGTCCGGCACTGCGGCCAGTTCCCCATGACCGGACAGTCACTCCCTGGCTGTCGGCGGGTGGGAAGATGGAAACAAATTGCACACTGATAAATAAAATCGATTTATCGTATTTCAAATATAAGTTCAGCTTGTTACAGGTGCTCCGATGTCGGTTTCCCAGGCTCAACTCAAGGCATTCCACGCCGTGGCCCAGCACGGCAGCTTCACCCGTGCGGCGGAAAAACTCTTCCTCACCCAACCGGCCATCTCCGACCAGGTGCGCAAGCTGGAGGAGCGCTACGGCGTGTTGCTGTTTCATCGCAACAAGCGCTCGGTGCAACTGACCGACCTTGGCGAGCGCCTGCTCGGCATCACCCAGCGCCTGTTCGCCTGCGAGGCCGAGGCCGATGAACTGCTGCGCGACTCCCGTGCCTTGCAGACCGGCACCCTGGTGCTGGCGGTCGACGCGCCGGTGCATGTGCTTGGCCAGGTGGCGCGGTTCTGCCTGGCATATCCGGGGATCAGCGTGAAGATCGAGACCGGCAACACCGACGAGTCCCTGGCCCGGCTGTTCAGTTACCAGGCGGATATCGCCCTGCTCGGCCGTGATGTCGAGGACGAGCGGCTGTACTGTCTGCCGTTGCGCGACGAGGCGATGGTCGCCTTCGTCTCCCGCAGCCATCCCTGGGCTGGACGCGAATCGATCCGCCTGGCAGACCTCGACGACACCCCGCTGGTGCTGCGCGAACCCGGCTCGGTGACCCGGCAGACCCTGGAGGAGGAAATGCGCCGCGCCGGGCTGCGCATCCGCCCGGCGATCCAGGTGGAAGGCCGTGAAGCAGCGCGGGAGGCAGTGGTGGTGGGGATTGGCGTGGGGGTGGTGTCGGCTGCCGAGTTCGGCGCCGATGCACGGGTCTGCGCCCTGCCCATCGTCGATTGCCAGCGCCGCCTCAAGGAGACCCTGGTGTGCCTCAACGAACAGCGCTCGCGGCGGTTGGTGGCGACGTTCATGGAGATGTTCGAGGAGATTTAAGACGCGGCCCCTGTGGGAGCGGGTTCACCCGCGATTACAGTAGTGAAGTCACCAACGTAATCGCGGGTGAACCCGCTCCCACAGCGACCGCGTCGAGTGCGCAGATACTGTGGCTGACCCAGAACCCTGTGGGAGTCGGCTTGCCGACGATAAGGCCGGCAGTCACACCTGCTTGCCTGCCACCATAGAATCTCCCACAGGGGTCGCGTCGCTCCTGGAGAGGCAAAGGGCAGTTTTCTTCAATACCCGCCACCACCCCCACCACTAGAGTCCAGGCCTCGTTCACTGCAAGAGAACCACCATGAGCCTGACACTCTCCATGGCCGCCTTCGCGCTGGCCTCCTCCATCTCCCCCGGCCCGGTCAACCTGGTGGCCCTGGCCTCCGGCGCCCGGCATGGCCTGCGTCCCGCCCTGCGCCATGTCACCGGGGCGACCCTGGGTTTCTGCCTGCTGCTGTTGCTGATCGGCTTCGGCTTGCACGCGGTGTTGCTGCGCTGGCCGGGACTGACCGAGGCCCTGCGCTGGGCCGGCATCCTGTTTCTGCTGTACATGGCCTGGAAACTCGCCAGCGACGATGGCCGCCTGGGTGACAGCGATCCGCACAAGGCCCCCGGCTACCTCTACGGCGCCGCCATGCAGTGGCTCAATCCAAAAGCCTGGCTGGCCTGCGTCGCCGGCGTCGGAGCGTTCGTCGGTCAGGGCGAGAGCGCCCTGCTCTGGCAATTCACGCTGATCTATCTGGTGATCTGCTACCTGTCCCTGGGCTGCTGGGCCTGGGCCGGTACGGTGATCCGCCAGCACCTGCAAGAACCCCGGCGCATGCGCCTGTTCAACCGCAGCCTGGCCACCCTGCTGGCAGCCAGCGCCGGCTACCTGCTACTGGGCTGAGCGGTAATGCCCCGGGGTCGCCGCCAGGTGCTGCTTGAAGGCCCGTTGCAGGTGGGCCTGGTCGGCGAACCCGGCCTCATGGGCGACCTCGGCGATCAACCGGCCCTGGCGCAACTGGGCACGGGCATAGCGCACCCGGTGATCCAGCAGGTAACCGTGGGGCGTCAGGCCGAAGTGCTGCTTGAAGGCGCGGATCAGGTAGGACGTCGATAACCCCGCCGCCTCGCCGATGTCCTCCAGCTTCAGCGGTTCGGTGCAGTGCCGGCGTATATAGTCCGCCGCCCGCTGCAAACGCTCGTTGCCCTGCCCCGCGTCCGCTGGCGCCGCCTCGATCTGCTCGCGCAGGCGGCCGAAGAAGCACTCGGCGGCGAGGCGCTTGTCCTCGCTGCCGCAGTGGCTGTCGGTGAGACGCTCATACAGCGCCAGCAGGCCGCGATACAGCTCCGGCGAGGTGCTCAGGGTCCGCGCCAGCGGTTCGAAACCCTGCTCGCGCAACCACGGCATATCGACATAGAGCATCAGGTAGGACCAGGGCTGGTCGGCGATCGGATTGCAGGCATGCACCACCCCGGGGTTCATCATCACCACGGTGCCCTCCTCCACCTCATGCCAACGCTGCCCGTCGAAATAGGTGCTGCGCCCGGCGGTGATCGCGCCGATGGAAAACCCTTCGTGGGAATGCCGCGAGTAACAGACCTTGCGTCCGTCGGCGACACCCCGGGCCTCGATGAACGCCAGCGCCGGATCGCGCCAGAAAGTCGAAGCAGTGCTCATCGAAAAATCTCCCGGGGCTGTACGAAAACGTTCACGAGCCTAGCACCCGGCGTCGTGCACCACCACCAGCAACTGCGCCGGCCGCTCGCCCAGGGAACGCAGGCGGTGCGGGGTCTGTGCATTGAAATAGAGGGCATCGCCACGCTCGAGGATGACCCGCTCGTTCATGAAGTCCACCTCGACACTGCCGTCATGGACGAAGAGGAACTCCTCGCCCAGATGCTCCTTGAAGGTGGAGTCGCTGAAGTCCATCGGCGGGCTGATCAGGAACGGCAACAGGCTGCGCTGGCCGATCTGGTTGGCCAGTACCGCGTAGCCCGGGCCCTGCCCGCTGCCGGACAGCGCCTGGCGCTCGCCACTGCGCACCAGACTGTAGCGCGTCGGGTTCGGCGCATCCTCGGCGAACAGCTCCTCGACATTGACGTTCAACGCCCGCGCCAGCTTGAGCGCGGCGGCAATCGACGGGGTATTCAGACCACGCTCGACCTTGGACAGGTAGCTCTTGGTCATGCCGGATTTCTCAGCCAGCACCTCAAGGGTGATGCCGAGTTTTTTCCTTAGTAATTTCAAACGGATAGACATGCGTCGCGGTTGATTCCAGTCAGCCAGGAAACTTTCGGCTTGCAAATGACACTTTGTGTCATATAGCCTTGTTTGTGTCACCAGACAAACCGCCCCGTTCGTTTTCCAGGCAACCGGGGCGGGCTACGCTCACATCACCGAGGATGGCTCGATGACCGACACAATGACACTGCCCAAGGACCAACTGGTCCGGCAGGCCCTTGCGCGGATGCAAGGTTCGCTTGCGGATAATACGTGGACTGTCAGGGAAAAGCTGGCCCTGACCTGTCGCATTCTCTTCGACCGCGGTCACGACTCCGGCCTGGCCGGGCAGATCAGCGCCCGTGGCCCGCAACCCGGGACCTTCTATACCCAGCAACTGGGCCTGGGTTTCGACGAGATCAGCGCCAGCAACCTGCTGCTGGTCAACGAAGACCTGGAGGTGCTCGAAGGCCAGGGCATGGCCAACCCGGCCAATCGTTTCCACAGCTGGCTGTACCGTGCCCGCCCGGACGTCAACTGCATCATCCACACCCACCCGACCCACGTCGCGGCGCTGTCGATGCTGGAGGTGCCGTTGCAGGTGTCGCATATGGACGTCTGCCCGCTGTATGACGACTGCGCCTTTCTCCAGCACTGGCCGGGCGTGCCGGTGGGCAACGAGGAAGGCGAGATCATCGCCGCGGCGCTGGGCGACAAGCGGGCCATCCTGCTCTCCCACCACGGCCAGTTGTCCACCGGCGCCGATATCGAGCAGGCCTGCGTCACCGCCAACCTGATCGAGCGCGCGGCGCAGTTGCAACTGCTGGCGATGTCCGCCGGCAGCGTGCAACCCATCGACCCGGCGCTGGGCCGCGAAGCCCACGACTGGATCGACCGGCCCAAGCGCCACGGCGCGGCCTTCAACTATTTCGCCCGGCAAAGCCTGCGCAAGCACGCCGACTGCCTGAACTGACCTTGCTGGAGCAGCGACCATGAGCAACCTTTTCCACGGCATCATCGGCTACACCGTCACCCCCTTCGCCGGCAGCGACGGCGAGCAACTCGACCTTACCGCCCTCGGCCAGTCCATCGACCGCCTGATCGATGGCGGCGTGCAGGTTATCGCCCCGCTGGGCAGCACCGGCGAAGGCGCCTACCTCAACGACCGTGAGTGGAGCCAGGTGGCGGAATTCAGCCTGGCGCACATTGCCCGGCGGGTGCCGACCATCGTCAGCGTCTCCGACCTGACCACCGCCAACGCCATCCGCCGCGCACGTTTTGCCGAAGCACACGGCGCCGACGCGGTGATGGTGCTGCCGACCGCCTACTGGAAACTCAGCGAGGCGGAGATCCTCCGTCACTACCAGCGCATCAGCGACAGCATCGGCATCCCGATCATGCTCTACAACAACCCGGCCACCAGTGGCACGGACATGTCGGTGCCGCTGATCCTGCGCATCGTCAAGGCGGTGGAGAACGTGACCATGGTCAAGGAGAGCACCGGCGACATCCAGCGCATGCACGCCCTGCAGCAGCTCGGCGAAGGCCAGGTACCGTTCTACAACGGCTGCAACCCGCTGGCCCTGGAAGCCTTTGTCGCCGGCGCAACGGGCTGGTGCACGGCGGCGGCCAACCTGATTCCGGTGCTTAACCAGCAGCTCTATCGCGCGGTGCTGAGCAATGATCTGGAACGGGCGCGGGAGCTGTTCTACCGGCAATTGCCCTTGCTCGACTTCATCCTGAAAGGCGGGTTGCCGGCGACAGTCAAGGCCGGGCTGAAGCTGACCGGGATCGACTGCGGTGTGCCGCGGGCGCCGGTGTTCGCGCTGGATGAGGCGGGGCGGGAGAAGTTGCAGGGGTTGATCCAGCAGTTGGGTTGACGCCGACGGCCTCATCGCTGGCAAGCCAGCTCCCACAAGGACCGCGTGCACCGCTGAACCTGTGGGAGCTGGCTTGCCAGCGATGGGGTCATCAGAGATTCGTGCCCCAAAAGCAAAAATCTTGTGCCCCACCAAGCATTTTTCCACCCCGCCAGCCCCGGGATACTACCCTCATTCCCACCCCACCCGATGAGGACATCCCATGACCCTTCCCCTGTTCGGCCTCGGCACCTTCCGCCTCAAGGACCAGGTGGTCATCGACTCGGTCAGCCAGGCCCTGGAGCTGGGCTACCGGGCCATCGACACGGCGCAGATCTACGGCAACGAAGCCGAGGTCGGCCAGGCCATCGCCGCCAGCGGCGTACCCCGCGACCAGTTGTACCTGACCAGCAAGATCTGGACCGAGAACCTGAGTGCCGAGCGCCTGATTCCCAGTTTCAAGGAAAGCCTGGCCAAGCTGCGCACCGACCACCTCGACCTGACCCTGATCCACTGGCCCTCCCCCGGCGGCAAGGTGCCGGTCAGCGAATTCATGGGCGCACTGCTGCAGGCCAGGGCCGAGGGCCTGACCAAGGAAATCGGCGTGTCCAACTTCACCATCGACCTGCTGCGCCAGGCCATCGCCGTGACCGGTCCCGGCCAGATCGCCACCAACCAGATCGAGCTGCATCCCTATCTGCAGAACCGCCGCCTGGTGGAGTTCATGCACAGCCAGAACGTCGCCGTCACCTCCTACATGACCCTCGGCTACGGCAAGGTCCTGCTGGATCCGCTGATCCAGGAAATCGCCGCGCAGCACCACGCCACTCCTGCGCAGGTCACCCTGGCCTGGGCGATGCAACTGGGCTACGCGGTGATCCCGTCATCGACCAAACGCGCCAACCTTGCCGGCAACCTGAAGGCCGTCGACCTGCGCCTGAGCGATGCGGACATGGCCCGCATCGCCACGCTGGACAGCGGCCTGCGCATCACCGACCCGACAGGCCTGGCACCGCAGTGGGACTGATCAGCCCTGGTCGGAGCACTCCTCCGCCAGCTTCAGGTAGTGCAGCTGCTGTTGCTGGCCGTGAGAGTCCAGGTAGGTCATGGTCGCTTTGACCACCTTGCACTGGTGATCGCCCTGGGGCTCGCGCAGGTCGAGGACCCGGGCGATATCCAGGGGCATGCCGTAGTGGTATTGCGGGATGCCGTCCTGGGACGCATGGGCGGCGCCAGGCAGCAGGAGGACGAGAGGCAAGAGCAAACGCAATTTCATGGCGAATCTCCTTGAAGGAAAGTAACGCACCGAGCTGCGGTCACATCACCTTTGAGTGTGGATTCGCCCTGTCGACTGCGTGGCGCGAGGGGATCAACGGCAGCGCAATCGGTTAATCTGACCAACTGCCTCCCCCCGGAAACCGCTCCCCCATGGAACTGCATATCACCCTGCACGGTCGCAAGGACCTGGCCGACCAGCTCTACCGGCAACTGCGCGATGCGATCGACTGCGGACGCCTGGCCGCCGGCACCCAGTTGCCGCCGACCCGCCTGCTGGCCGAGCAGTTGGGGGTGTCGCGCAAGACCGTGGCCGAGGCCTACTCGCGGCTGACCTCTGACAACCTGCTCAGCGGCCAGGTCGGACGCGGCACCTTCATTACCCCGCAGCCCCTTGCACGGCAGCCCGCCACCACGGAAATCCCCCTGGCCAGCGCGGACAGCCTCGCCCGCTGGCGCGCGAGAGGCATTCCCATGGGCCGTCCGGCCCTGACACAACCGTCGCGCTATGACTTTGTCGGCGGCGCTTCGAGCAAGGCGCATTTCCCCTTCGATGCCTGGCGCCAGTGCGCCCAGCACGCCCTGCGCCAGTGCCAGCGCACCGACACCCGCTACAGCAATGCCCAGGGCCTGCCCGAACTGCGCGAGGCCATCGCCCGGCATATCGCCTTCGCCCGCGGCGTGCGCTGCACGGCGGCGGATGTGCAGGTGTGCAACGGTGCCCAGCAGGCCCTCGACCTGATCGCCCGGGTGCTGATCGAGCCGGGTTGCAGCGTGGCCATGGAAGACCCCGGCTACCCGCCTGCCAGGCATCTGTTCGAAGCCCTCGGCGCGCGGATCCAGCATGTTCCGGTGGATGGCGAAGGGATTCGCGTCGACCGCATCGAAGCCGGCGCGCGACTGATCTACGTGACCCCGTCGCACCAGTTTCCCCTGGGCATGCCCATGAGCCTGGAGCGCCGCCACGCCCTGCTGGCCCGTGCCGCCGAGCTGGGTGCACTGATCATCGAGGACGACTACGACAGCGAGTTCCGCTACGCCAGCCGCCCCACCGACGCCCTGCAAAGCCTCGACGAGCATGGCCTGGTGGCCTACGTCGGGACCTTCTCCAAGACCGTCCTGCCGGAGCTGCGCCTGGGCTATGCGATCCTGCCGCCGGCCTTGCAGGAGCCGGTGCGCATCGCCAAGCAACTGAGCGACTGGCACACCTCGACCCTGAGCCAGTGGGCCCTGGCGCGCTTTATCGGCGAAGGCCACCTGGTCAAGCACATTCGCCGCTGCCACGAGCTCTACGCCGCGCGGCGCGAGCGCATCCTGCAACGGCTGGAGGGTGATTTGAGTCCGTGGTTCGCAGCGGTGCCGACCAGCGCCGGCTATCACCTCAGCGCCCTGGCCAGGGGCGAGCTGGATGTGGAGTTCGTGATCGCCCTGGCGCGCAAGGTGGAAGTGGGACTGTACTCGCTGGCGCCGTTCTACCGCGAAGCACCCGTGAAACCCGGCCTGCTGCTGGGCTTCGGCGCCATCGAACTGCTGGATATCGACCCGGCCCTGGACCGCCTGCGCGATACCCTGCAATCCCTCAGC
>Ga0222427_100404_pt1 | contig 70250 bp, 57 predicted proteins | sample 2B20Ametagenome_FD_182890 | JGI IMG/M metagenome (GOLD analysis project Ga0222427, IMG submission 182890) | Enriched microbial communities from leaf-cutter ant dump, University of Wisconsin, Madison, United States - 2B20A (version 2) | ecosystem: Environmental > Terrestrial > Nest > Insects nest... | reverse complement strand
GAGGCTGATGGCCTCATCGTCGGCAATCGGATCGCCGCCCGGCCGCTCCCACAGGGTTCCGGGTCAGCCGCATGATCCAGGTCAGACGCAGGACCCTGTGGGAGCTGGCGTTGCCAGCGATGAGGCCGGCAAGCACACCTGACCAGCAAGATCGATGTCGAGGCTGATGGCCTCATCGTCGGCAATCGGATCGCCGCCCGGCCGCTCCCACAGGGTTCCGGGTCAGCCGCATGATCCAGGTCAGACGCAGGACCCTGTGGGAGCTGGCGTTGCCAGCGATGAGGCCCGCAAGAACAACACGGACCCGCTCTGCAAGAAACGGATAGCGGTCTGCAAAAACCGGATATCGACCCCACCGCCACCCGCCTAATCTGGCCTCCGTCAGATAATAAAAACGGAGGTCCCGGCCATGACCCTGGGAATCGACTACCTGAATGCCCTGCTTGAGGAAGACAAGGACCAAGGCATCTACCGCTGCAAGCGGGAGATGTTCACCGATCCGCGCCTGTTCGAACTGGAGATGCAGCACATCTTCGAAGGCAACTGGATCTACCTGGCCCACGACAGCCAGATCCCCAACAACAACGACTTCCTCACCACCACCATGGGGCGCCAGCCGATCTTCATCGCGCGCAACAAGGACGGTGAGCTGAACGCCTTCCTCAACGCCTGCAGCCACCGCGGCGCCATGCTTTGCCGGCACAAGACCGGCAACCGCTCCAGCTACACCTGCCCGTTCCACGGCTGGACCTTCAACAACAGCGGCAAGCTGCTCAAGGTCAAGGATCCGAGCGCGGCCGGCTACCCGTCGTCGTTCAACTGCGAAGGCTCCCACGACCTGACCAAGGTGGCGCGCTTCGAGTCCTACCGCGGCTTCCTGTTTGGCAGTCTGAATGCCGACGTGAAACCCCTGGTCGAGCACCTCGGCGAGTCGGCGAAGATCATCGACATGATCGTCGACCAGTCCCCCGACGGCCTGGAAGTGCTGCGCGGCTCCAGCTCGTACATCTACGAAGGCAACTGGAAACTTACCGCCGAAAACGGCGCCGACGGTTACCACGTCAGCTCCGTGCACTGGAACTACGCTGCCACCCAGAACCAGCGCAAGCAGCGCGAAGCCGGCGATGAGATCAAGACCATGAGCGCCGGCAGCTGGGCCAAGAATGGCGGCGGTTTCTACTCCTTCGAACACGGCCACCTCCTGCTCTGGACCCGCTGGGCCAACCCGGAAGACCGCCCGGCCTTCGAGCGCCGCGACGAGCTGGCCCGCGACTTCGGCCAGGCCCGCGCCGACTGGATGATCCAGAACTCGCGCAACCTGTGCCTGTACCCCAACGTCTACCTGATGGACCAGTTCAGCTCGCAGATCCGCATCGCCCGGCCGATTTCCGTGGACAAGACCGAGATCACCATCTACTGCATCGCCCCCCGTGGCGAAAGTGCCGAGGCGCGGGCCAAGCGCATCCGCCAGTACGAGGACTTCTTCAACGTCAGCGGCATGGCCACCCCGGACGACCTGGAAGAGTTCCGCTCCTGCCAGACCGGCTACGGCGGCGGTCGCGGCTGGAACGACATGTCCCGCGGTGCCGAGCACTGGGTCGAGGGCGCCGATGAGGCGGCCAAGGAAATCGACCTGCATCCGCTGCTGTCCGGCGTGCGCACCGAGGACGAGGGCCTGTTCGTCCTGCAGCACAAGTACTGGCAGGACACCATGCTCAAGGCCGCCAGCACCGAGCCGCAACTGATCCCCGTGGAGGCCGTGTGATGAGCGCTCTCTATGCAACCGTGCGCGACTTCCTCTACCGCGAAGCGCGCCTGCTCGACGATGCCCAATGGGACGAATGGCTGGAGCTGTACGCCGCCGACGCGACCTTCTGGATGCCGTCCTGGGACGACAACGACACGCTGACCGAAGACCCGCAAAGCGAGATCTCGCTGATCTGGTACGGCAACCGTGGCGGCCTGGAAGACCGGGTGTTCCGCATCAAGACCGAACGCTCCAGCGCGACCATCCCGGATACCCGGACCTCGCACAACCTGAGCAATATCGAGATCGTCGAGGAAGGTGAGGGCCAGTGCCAGGTGCGCTTCAACTGGCACACCCTGAGCTTCCGCTACAAGACCACCGACAGCTATTTCGGTACCAGCTTCTACAGCCTCGACCTGCGCGGCGAGCAGCCGCTGATCAAGGCCAAGAAGGTGGTCCTGAAGAACGACTACGTGCGTCAGGTCATCGACATCTACCACATTTGAATCACCCGGCAAGACGTGGTTGGCGACCCTCGGGACGCCAGGCCCGCGGCCGCGTGCGAGGTGCACCATGAGCTACCAGATCGCGCTCAATTTCGAAGACGGCGTCACCCGTTTCATCGACGCCACCGCCAGCGAAACCGTGGCCGACGCCGCTTATCGCCAGGGCATCAACATCCCGCTGGACTGCCGCGACGGCGCCTGCGGCACCTGCAAATGCTTCGCTGAAGCCGGTCGCTACGACATGGGCGACAACTTCATCGACGACGCCCTGAGCGCCGACGAACTGGCCCAGGGCTACGTGCTGACCTGCCAGATGCGCGCCGAAAGCGACTGCGTGGTGCGGGTGCCGGCCTCGTCGCAGCTGTGCAAGACCGAGCAGGCCAGTTTCGAGGCGACCATCAGCCAGGTGCGCCAGTTGTCCGAAAGCACCATCGCCCTGTCGATCAAGGACGAGTCGCTGTCGCGCCTGGCCTTCCTGCCGGGGCAGTACGTCAACCTCAAGGTGCCCGGCAGCGAACAGACCCGCGCCTACTCGTTCAGCTCGTTGCAGAAGGACGGCGAGGTCAGCTTCCTGATCCGCAACGTGCCCGGCGGGCTGATGAGCAGCTTCCTCAGCGGCCTGGCCAAGGCCGGCGACCGCATGACCCTGACCGGTCCGCTGGGCAGTTTCTACCTGCGCGAGGTCAAGCGCCCGTTGCTGCTGCTGGCCGGCGGCACCGGCCTGGCCCCCTTCACCGCGATGCTGGAAAAGATCGCCGGGCAGGGCAGCGAGCATCCGCTGCACCTGATCTACGGCGTCACCAACGACTTCGACCTGGTCGAGCTGGAACGCCTGGAGCGCTTCGCCGCCGAGATCCCCAACTTCACCTTCACCGCCTGCGTAGCCAACCCCGGCAGCCAGTACCCGAACAAGGGCTATGTCACCCAGCACATTGCCCCTGGCCACCTCAATGACGGCGATGTCGATGTCTACCTGTGCGGCCCGCCGCCGATGGTCGAAGCGGTCAGCCAGTACCTGCGCGAGCAGAACATCGCCCCGGCCAATTTCTACTACGAGAAATTCGCTGCCGCCGTGTGAACCCTTTTCATGGGGCTGCCCCGTCGTGCGGGCAGGGTGGCCCCTTTTTTATTCGAGGTCGTGATGAACAGATTCGACGACAGGATCGCGCTGGTGACCGGCGCAGCCCAGGGCATTGGCCGCCGGGTGGTCGAGCGCTTGCTCGGCGAGGGGGCGAAGGTGATCGCCGTGGACCGTTCCGAGCTGGTGTTCGAGCTGGAGCAGGGCGACAGCCTGCTGGCGCTGACCGCCGATCTTGAGCAGTACGGCGATTGCCAGCGGGTGATGGCGGCGGCGGTGGAGCGCTTCGGCCGCCTCGACATCCTCATCAACAATGTTGGTGGCACCATCTGGGCCAAGCCGTTCGAGCATTACCAGCAGCACGAGATCGAAGCCGAAGTGCGCCGCTCGCTGTTCCCCACCCTGTGGTGCTGCCATGCGGCGCTGCCGTACATGCTGGAACAGGGCAGGGGGGCGATCGTCAACGTCTCGTCCATCGCCACCCGCGGGGTCAACCGCGTGCCTTATGGCGCGGCCAAGGGCGGCGTCAACGCGCTGACCGCCTGCCTGGCCTTCGAGAACGCCGGGCGCGGCATCCGCGTCAATGCCACCGCCCCCGGCGGCACCGAGGCGCCACCCCGGCGCATCCCGCGCAACGCCGCGCAGCAGAGCGAGCAGGAGCAGGTCTGGTACCAGCAGATCGTCGACCAGACCATCGACAGCAGCCTGATGAAGCGCTACGGCAACCTCGATGAACAGGTCGGCGCGATCCTCTTCCTGGCCTCCGACGAAGCCTCCTATATCACCGGAACGATTCTGCCCGTAGGCGGTGGCGACCTCGGTTGAGCACCGCTGCAACACGGTTTCTACAACAACAAAAACAAGAGATGGATGCCATGCGAAAAATCGACGTACACCAGGTCATCGACCAGGCGCCCTTTACCCGCTTTCACTGGATGGTGATGTGCTGGTGCGCATTGCTGCTGATCTTCGACGGCTACGACCTGTTCATCTACGGTGTGGTCCTGCCGGTGCTGATGAAGGAATGGGGCCTGACCCCGTTGCAGGCCGGCGCCCTGGGCAGCTACGCGCTGTTCGGCATGATGTTCGGCGCCCTGGCCTTCGGCAGCCTGGCCGACAGGATCGGGCGCAAGAAAGGCATCGCCATCTGCTTCGCCCTGTTCTCCAGCGCAACCCTGCTCAACGGCTTCGCCAGCAGCCCGACCGAGTTCGGCATCTACCGCTTCTTCGCCGGCCTCGGCTGCGGCGGCCTGATGCCCAATGCCGTGGCCTTGATGAACGAATACGCGCCCAAGCGCCTGCGCAGCACCCTGGTGGCGATCATGTTCAGCGGCTACTCGGTGGGTGGCATGCTCTCGGCCGGTATCGGCATCTACATGCTGCCGCGCTTCGGCTGGGAGTCGATGTTCTTCGCCGCCGCGCTGCCGCTGTTGTTGCTGCCGGTGATCCTCTACTACCTGCCGGAATCCATCGGCTTCCTGGTGCGCCAGGGCCGCAGCGAACAGGCCAAGGCCTTGCTCAAGCGCCTCGATCCGTCCTGCGCGCCGCAGGCCGACGATGTGCTGGAAGCCCACGACAACAAGGGCAAGAGCGTCTCGGTGCTGGAGCTGTTCCGCGGCGGCCTGGCGGTGCGCACCCTGTCGGTGTGGGTGGCGTTTTTCTGCTGCCTGCTGATGGTCTACGCCCTCAGTTCCTGGCTGCCGAAGCTGATGGCCAGCGCCGGCTACAGCCTGGGCTCCAGCCTGTCGTTCCTCCTGGCGCTGAACTTCGGCGGCATGGCCGGGGCGATTCTCGGCGGCTGGCTGGGTGACCGTTTCAACCTGGTCAAGGTGAAGATCGCCTTCTTTATCGCTGCCGCAGTGTCCATCAGCCTGCTCGGGGTCAACAGCCCGATGCCGGTGCTCTACCTGCTGATCTTCATCGCCGGCGCCACCACCATCGGTACGCAGATCCTCCTGTATGCCGGCGCCGCCCAGCTGTACGGCCTGTCGATCCGCTCCACCGGCCTTGGCTGGGCCTCGGGCATCGGCCGCAACGGCGCCATCGTCGGCCCGCTGCTCGGCGGTGCGCTGATGGGCATCAACCTGCCGCTGCAACTGAACTTCATCGCCTTCGCCATTCCCGGTGCGGTCGCCGCCCTGGCCATGACCATCCATGTACTCAGCGGCAAACGCGCAAGCCTGGCGGCTGCCCCGGCGGTTTGAGGCAGCCGCCACACCCATAGATCACAACAAGAGGTGAACACCATGACCGTGAAGATTTCCCACACTGCCGATGTCCAGAAGTTCTTCGAAGAGGCCGCCGGCCTCGGTAACGACGATGGCAGCCCGCGCCTGAAGCGCATCATGCTCCGCGTGTTGCAGGACGTGGCGCGGATCGTCGAGGACCTGGAGATTACCGAGGACGAGTTCTGGAAGACCGTCGACTACTTCAACCGCCTCGGCGGGCGCAATGAAGCCGGCCTGCTGGTGGCGGGCCTGGGCATCGAGCACTTCCTCGACCTGCTGCAGGACGCCAAGGACGCCCAGGTCGGCCTCACCGGCGGCACCCCGCGCACCATCGAAGGCCCGCTGTACGTGGCCGGTGCGCCGATCGCCCAGGGCGAGACGCGCATGGACGACGGCAGCGAGGAGGGCGTCGCGACCCTGATGTTCCTCGACGGCCAGGTGCTCGACCCGCAGGGCCAGCCGATCGCCGGCGCCATCGTCGACCTGTGGCATGCCAATACCAAGGGCACCTACTCGTTCTTCGACCAGAGCCAGTCCGAGTACAACCTGCGCCGCCGTATCGTCACCGACGCCGAAGGCCGCTACCGCGCCCGCAGCATCGTGCCGTCCGGCTACGGCTGCGACCCGCAGGGACCGACCCAGGAGTGCCTCGACCAGCTCGGCCGCCACGGCCAGCGCCCGGCCCATGTGCACTTCTTCATCTCGGCACCGGGTTATCGCCACCTCACTACCCAGATCAACCTGTCTGGCGACAAGTACCTGTGGGACGACTTCGCCTATGCCACCCGCGAGGGCCTGGTCGGTGAGGTGCAGTTCCGCGAGGACGGCGCCCGGGGTGTGGCGGGGCGTTATGCCGAGCTGAGCTTCGACTTCCAGTTGCAGGAGGCGCCGGATGCGGCTGCCGAGTTGCGTAGCAAGCGTCCGCGGGCGCTGCAGGAAGCCTGACCTCGCAGCTCTCACAGGCGAGCGCGATACCTGTGGGAGCGGGTTTACCCGCGATTGCCATGGTGAATTCACTACCGCAATCGCGGGTGAACCCGCTCCCACAAGGTCCCCGCAGCAGCCCCAAAACAATCAGCCGTTAACCGGCTCACGCGAGGTCCCATGAAAGACCTGTTCAAGGATTGCTCGCTGTCCGCCCTGGTGGCCGGGATGATCGCTACGGTGATCTCCTACGCCGGCCCGCTGGTGCTGGTGTTCCACGCCGCAGAAAGCGCCGGTCTGTCCCATGGCCTGTTGTCTTCCTGGGTCTGGGCCATTTCCATCGGCAGCGCCGTGCTCGGTGCGGTGCTCAGCCTGCGCTACCGGGTGCCGGTGGTGATCGCCTGGTCGATCCCCGGTTCGGCGCTGCTGGTCACCGCCTTGCCGCAGATCGGCCTGAACCAGGCCGTCGGCGCCTACCTGGTGACCAACCTGGTATTGCTGCTGATCGGTATCAGCGGCGCCTTCGACCGCATCATCGCCCGCCTGCCGGGCTCGATTGCCGCCGGGATGCAGGCGGGCATCCTGTTCAGCTTCGGCGTCGAGGTGTTCCGCGCGCTGCCGGCGCAACCGGCGCTGGTGCTGGGCATGTTCCTCACCTACGTGGCGATGCGCCGCTTGTGGCCGCGCTACGCGGTGGCGGCGGTGCTGCTGGTGGGCGTCGGCATCACCCTGTTCGGCGGGCATTTCCATAGCGACAAGCTGGTCTTCGACCTGGCCACGCCGCAATGGATCACCCCGGAGTTCAGCCTTTCCGCAGTGCTCAACCTGGCCTTGCCGCTGGTGCTGGTATCCCTGACCGGGCAGTTCATGCCGGGCATGGCGGTGCTGCGCAACGCCGGCTACCAGACCCCGGCAAGCCCGATCATCAGCAGCAGTGCCGTGGTCGGTGCGCTGCTGGCGCCGTTCGGCTGCCACGGGCTGAACCTGGCAGCCGTCACCGCCAGCCTCTGCACCGGCCGCGAAGCCCATGAAAACCCGCGCCGCCGCTATATCGCCGCGCTGTCCGGCTGCGCCCTGTACCTGCTGTTCGGCATCGCCGGGGCCACCCTGGTGTCGTTGTTCGCCGCGTTTCCCAAGGAGTTGATCGCGGCGCTGGCGGGGCTGGCCTTGTACGGCGCCATCAGCGAAGCCCTGGCCCGCAGCCTGGCCGAGCCCAGGGAGCGGGATGCCGGCTTGTTCACCTTCCTGGTGACCGCTTCGGGCGTGTCCTTCCTCGGTCTGTCGGCGGCGTTCTGGGGGCTGGCCTTCGGTCTGCTTGCCCATTGCCTGCTGGCGGCCCGGCGTCCTTCACCGACCACGGCTGCCGTGCCGCGCAGCCACTGAAACATCGGTTCCACCCAACGGCAGCGGCCTCACCGGACCGCCGCCTGGAAAGCTGCACCCCCAATAAAAACAAGATCAGAGAGCTTCCCGATGAAACACGTACCTTGCGTCATGCTCCCCCTCGGTCTGGCCGTCGCCAGCCCTTCGCTGCTGGCGGCCGAAGCGGACTTCTTCAAGGACTCCACCGCGACCCTGACCACCCGCAACTACTACTTCAGCCGCGACTTCTCCGACATCGTCGGCAGCAACCAGCAGTCCAAGGCCGAGGAGTGGGCCCAGGGCTTTATCCTCAACTTCAAATCCGGCTACACCCCTGGCACCCTCGGCTTCGGCGTGGACGCCATCGGCCTGCTCGGGCTCAAGCTCGACAGTAGCCGCGACCGGGCCAATACCGGCCTGCTGCCGATGCAGGAAGATGGCGTGGCCGCCGACAGCTACAGTCGCCTTGGCCTGACCCTCAAGGCGCGGCTGTCGAAGACCGAGCTGAAGTTCGGCGAGCTGCAACCCAACCTGCCGGTGCTGGCCTTCAGCGATATCCGCCTGTTGCCGCCGACCTACCAGGGCGTGGCCATCAGTTCGGCGGAAATCGACGGCCTGAGCCTGCAAGGCGGTCACCTCAAGTCCACCCACCTGCGCAACGAAAGCGGCGACGGCAAGATGGCCGCCATGCTCGGCCATGTGCCGCAGCGCCAGGCGGAAAGCGATGGCTTCAACTTCGCCGGTGCCGACTATGCCTTCAACGGCAACCGCACCACCGCCAGCCTGTGGTACGGCCAGCTTGAGGACATCTATGAGCAGGGCTTCCTCGGCCTCAAGCATTCCCAGCCGGTGGGCGACTGGGTACTGGGCGCCAACCTCGGCTACTACACGGCCAGGGAAGACGGCGACAAGTTGCTCGGCGATATCGACAACCAGGCGCTGTTCTCCCTGCTCTCGGCCAAGCGCGGCGGGCATACCTTCTACGTTGGCTATCAGGCCATGTACGGCGACAGCCCGTTCCCCCGGGTCTTCGCCAACATCACCCCGCTGGGCAACGAGGTGCCGACCTACGAGTTCGCCTACACCGACGAACGCTCCTGGCAGGCGCGCTACGACTACGATTTCGCCGCCCTCGGCATTCCCGGCCTGACCACCACCGTGCGCTACATCACCGGCGACAACGTCGATACCGGCCGCGGCTTCGAGGGCAAGGACCGCGAACGCGACCTGGATATCGCCTACGTGGTGCAGAGCGGGGTGCTTGGCGGCCTCGGCATCCGTGTGCGCAATGCCATGGCGCGCTCCAACTACCGCAGCGATATCGACGAAAACCGCCTGATCTTCACCTACACCTGGAAACTGCTCTAAGGAGGCGGCATGACGCGAAAAGGTCTGGCCCTGCTGGTTCAGGGCCTGTCCGGGCTCGCCTGTATCGCCGCGCTGTGGCATCCGGCCGGGATTGTCCTGGCCGTGACCGGCATGGCGTTGGCCGCCGTGCTCTGGCAGGGCGTGGTGGAGTATCGGGTGCGGGAGGTGATCGTCGAAATACCCGCTCCGCTACCGCCACCTTGTCCGCCGCCGGAGCCGCTGCAGGCGCCGGAGGACCCGCGCCTGCGCGGTTGCCTGGTGGCGCTGGGCGACGAGATCCACGCCACCGAGCAGGACATGCGCTTCGCCAACCAGCTGGCGCGGGAGGCGGGGGGCAAGGTCAATGCCAGTGCCGAGAGCATCCAGGTCTCTGCGGATATCCTCGGGCGCCTGGACAGTTCCATGGTCCAGGTCGCCAGCGCCTTCGACGAACTGGGTGCGCAATCGGTGCAGATCGGATCGTTGGTCGGCAGCATCCAGGACATCTCCAGCCAGACCAACCTGCTGGCGCTGAATGCCGCGATCGAAGCGGCCAGGGCAGGGGACCAGGGTCGTGGTTTCGCCGTGGTCGCCGACGAAGTGCGCAACCTGTCGCGGCGCGCGGCGGACTCCAGTGCGCGGATCCGCCAGATCGCCAAGGGCCTGGAGCAGTCGGCGGAGGAGGCGCGGTTGGGTATCGGGCAGCTTGGTGAGGCCGCACGTCAGGGGTTAGCGCAGTCCGGCGTGGCCTTGCAGGCCATGCAGGACATGCGCAGCGCGGCGGTGGCGCGGGTGGAGATTGTCGAGCGGGTGATGGGGCGTCTGGCCAGTCAGCGGGCGCTGGCGGGGGAGGCCGGGCGGTTGGTGAGTGCCATGGATTGAGGGGGCAATCGATGCCTCATCGCTGGCAAGCCAGCTCCCACAAGGATCGCGTGCACCGCGGACCTGTGGGAGCTGGCTTGCCAGCGATGAGGCCGGTAGCGACAACACAATTCTCCCTCTCAGTCGCCAAACGGCCCAGCCTGGGTAAACGCCCCGCCTTGCAAGCCGGCGCCGGCATCGCTCTTACCGTTCCCGCCCACCTGCTCCATCTTCGCTCGGAACTGCTCCGAACTGTCCTTCGGCGCAAAGCCCAGATGCGCCGCATACCGGTTGTCCCACCACAAATCGCGGTTCGCCGACACCCCATACACCACAGTGTGCCCGACATCCGCGGCGAGCAGCGCGCGCTCCACCAGGTGCGCCAGGTCGGCATAGCTCAGCCAGGTCGAGAGCATGCGCAGGTTGCGCGGTTCGGGGAATGACGAGCCGATGCGCAGGCTGACGGTTTCGATGCCGTAGCGGTGGAAGTAGAAGGTCGCCAGGTCCTCGCCATAGGACTTCGACAATCCGTAGTAGCAATCCGGCCGACGCGGCGAGTGCGCGTCCACCGTTTCTTCCTGCGGGTAGAAGCCGGTGACATGGTTGGAGCTGGCGAAGATCACCCGCTTGATCCCCTGTTTGCGCGCCGCTTCATAGATATGGAAGGTGCCGCGGATATTGGCCTCGAGAATCTCCTCGAAAGCGCGCTCGGTGGAAATTCCGCCGAGGTGCACGATGGCATCCACTTCGCTGGCCAGGGCCAGGACGCCAGCCTTGTCGGCCAGGTCGCAGGGGATCACTTCTTCATGGGCGCCAGCGGCGGGCGTCATGGTGCTGATATCGGAGACACGGACGATGTTCGCGTGGGCCTGCAGGGCTTCGCGCAGGATCTGCCCGAGGCCGCCGGCGGCGCCGGTCAGCAGCAGGCGGTGGAAGGGTTTTGTGGTGTCGAGGGTCATGAGGCTGCCTTTGCAAACATGACCGGGCAGCCGCAAGGGCTGCCCGGAGCGTGGATTACAGGAAGTTGTACTGGATCCCGATACGCCAGCGGGCCTGGCGGTCGTCGGTCGTGGAGTTGACCTTGATGTCACCCACTTCCATGAACGGTGCCCACTGCTTGTTGAGCTTGTACTTGATGATCAGGTTCTGCTCGTAGTCGCTCTTCTTGTTGTCGTAGCGGATGTAGTCGGTGTCGAAGTAGATGTACTGGTACTCGAATGCCCAGGGCCCTTTTGGGGTGTAGCCGAGCCAGCCTTCCAGACGGGTGGTGTTCTGGTTGTCCTTGGCCCGGTCGGCCTTGCTCCGGTCGATCTGGTCGCGGTCGAGGCTGCGGGCATCCTGGCGTACGCGGGTGGCGACGTACCAGGTGTCGGAGATCTTGTAGGTGTATTTCAGACCGAACTTGTAGGTGGTCGAGTCCTTGGAGCTGTCCATCTGGAATGCCGGGGTCAGCGTCGACTGCGGACTCAACTTGTAGTTGTAGTCCACGGTGAACTCATGGCCGTTGTTGACCATGTTGTCGTAGGCGACGTCTTCGCGATCGCCCGCTGTCTTGTATTTGATTTCGGCGGCAAACCCGAGGCCACTGTCCATCCGGTAGTTCATCTTGATCCGGTCGGAGTGGATGCTGTCGTCTTCGGTGAAACCGTGGCGGTAGTTGATGCTGGCCGAATCCGCGAAGGCGTGCAGGGACAGGCCCAGCGTAGTGACGGCCACAAGGCTGCGAAGTGTGATGTTCATGCGATCTTCTTTTGTTTTTGTTGTTGAGGTCGGTATGAGGCAGGTGTCGGTAGGGATGCTGTGGTCGGGGTGGCTCCGTGGCGGCAGGTGCAAACAAGTTATCGGACAACTCGATGGTTGTCTACGATTTCTTTCAATGTTGTCTGACGACAATTTATGATGGCTCTATTTAGCGGTTTACAGCGTATTCGCTAGGGGTTTAAGGCTGTTTTTACCCTGGTGAAAGGGTCTTGCATGTGCCTTGAGAAAGATTTCAAAGGGGTGCTTTTCAAAAGTTGTATGATGACGTAGGATCCTGTCCAGAGCGTGACTCTCCCGCCGCCAAACCTAATAAAAAGGCTCAGACGTCCATGATCATCACTGCTGTAAACGTGCAGATTTTTTCCTACCCCACCCGCCGCGCCGTCGACAGTGCCGGCCACGCCCACCCCGGTGACGTGACCCAGGCGAAGATGGCCCTGCTGCGCATCACCACCGAATGCGGCAACGAAGGCTATGCCCTGGGTGCTCCTGAACTGATCCGCCCCTATGTACTGGATGGCTTCGTGCGCAAGGTGCTGGTCGGGGCCAATGCCTTCGACCGCGAGAAGATCTGGCACGACCTCGCCCATTGGCAGCGCGGCAGTGCCAGCCAGCTCACCGACCGCGCTCTGGCCCTGGTCGAACAGGCCTTGTGGGACTGGGCCGGGCGCAAGCTGAACCTGCCGGTGCACAAGCTGATCGGCGCCTACCGCGACAAGGTGCCGGCCTACGGCTCGACCATGTGCGGCGACGAACTGCCAGGCGGCCTGTCCACCCCGGAAGAGTACGGCCGCTTCGCCGAGACCCTGGTCAAGCGCGGCTACAAGGCGATCAAGCTGCACACCTGGATGCCGCCGGTGTCCTTCGCCCCGAGCGTGGCCATGGACATCAAGGCCTGCGCGGCGGTGCGCGAGGCGGTCGGCCCGGATATCGCGCTGATGATCGACGGCTATCACTGGTACAGCCGCACCGACGCCCTGACCATTGGCCGCGCCCTGGAGAAACTGAACTTCGCCTGGTTCGAAGAACCGATGATGGAAGACTCCGCCGAGTCCTACGCCTGGCTCGCCGGCCAGCTGGACATCCCCGTCCTTGGCCCGGAAAGCCTCGGCGGCAAGCACCTGAGCCGGGCCAGCTGGGTGAAGAACGATGTCTGCGACATCCTCCGCGCTGGCGTGGCCGGGGTCGGCGGCATCGCCCCCTGCCTGAAGGTGGCGCACATGGCCGAGTCGTTCGGCATGGACTGCGAGATCCATGGCAACGGCGCGGCCAACCTGGCGGTGGTCGGGGCGATCAAGAACTGCACCTGGTACGAGCGCGGCCTGCTGCACCCGTTCCTCGATTACGACGAGGTGCCGGCCTACCTCAAGCGCCTGGTCGACCCGATGGACCAGGACGGCTTCGTCCATCTGTCGGACCTGCCTGGCCTGGGCGAGGATATCGATTTCAACTACGTCGAGACCAACACGCTGCACAGCTACTGATCCGTGCATGGCGGCGCGCGCCTGCGCGTGCCGCCCGAGAGTCCAATAACTACAAGAAAGGCAATCTCACATGAGCGTTCTCCCGAAACTTCGCGCGGGGGCCCTGGCGACGCTGCTGGCCCTGGGCGCCACGCCGCTGGCTTTCGCCAAGACTCCGGCCGACCAGTTGATCGTCGGCATGAGCATGATCAACCTGCTGTCCCTCGACCCGGCCGCCGCCACCGGGCTGGACGTGTCCGAGGTCAATGCCAACCTCTACGACATGCTGCTGGTCCAGGATGCCCGCCAGCCGGACAAACTGGTCCCGGCCCTGGCCGAAAGCTGGCAGGTCAGCGACGACCGCAAGACCCTGACCTTCAAGCTGCGCGAAGGCGTCAAGTTCCACTCCGGCAACCCGCTGAGCGCCGAAGATGTCGCCTGGTCGCTGCAACGGGTGCTCAAGCTCAACCTGGCCCTGGCCTCGACCTGGAAGGCCTACGGTTTCACCGCCGGCAACGTCGGCCAATACATGCGCGCCGCCGACGAGCACACCTTCGTCATCGAACTGCCGCGGCCGACCGACCCGCTGCTGGTGCTCAATACCCTGGCCACCTCGCCCAGCGCCTTTGTCCTCGATCGCAAGGTGGTGCAGCAGCACCAGAAAGGCGACGACATGGGCGGCGCCTGGCTGACCACCCATGCCGCCGGCAGCGGCCCGTTCGTGCTCAACGACTGGCGCGCCAACGACGTGATCCTGATGACCCGCTTCGACGGCTACTGGGGCGGCCCGGCAAAGCTCAAGCGCATCGTCATGCGCAACATGACCGAGTCGCAGTCGCTGCGCCTGATGGTCGAGCGCGGTGACCTCGACCTGGCCAAGGGCATGTCGGCACCGGATATCGAAGCACTGGAGAAGTCCGACAAGGTCCGCACCCAGACCGTGCAGCGCGGCACACTCTATTACGTCGCCCTGAGCGTGAAGAACAAACCCTACGACGACGCCCGGGTGCGCAAGGCCGTGCGCTCGCTGATCGACTACCAGGGCATCAACCAGACCGTCATGCCGCACTACGGCCAGCTCAACCAGCGGCCGCTGCCCCTGGGCCTGGCGGCGCGCCTGGACGATCCGGGCTATACGCTGAACGTGGCCGAAGCGAAAAGACTGCTGGCCGAGGCCGGTTACCCCGACGGCTTCAAAACCACCATCCGCGTGCTCACCGAGCCGCCGTTCATCAATATCGCCTCCAGCCTGCAAGCGACCCTGGCCCAGGCCGGGATCCAGGCGACCATCGTCACCGGCACCGGCAACCAGATCTACGGCGCCATGCGCGAGCGCAGCTTCGATATCCTGGTTGGCCGTGGCGGTGGCGGGGCCGAGCGCCATCCTCATTCCAGCCTGCGCACCCTGGTGTACAACCCGGACAACCGCGACGAAGCCAAGCTGAGCAACTTCCAGGGCTGGCGTACCTCGTTCTACAGCCCCGAACTGAACGGCCTGATCGAGCAGGCCGAAGTGGAAGCGGACCCGGCGAAGCAACTGGCCCAGTACCAGCAGATCCAGACCACCCTGGACCAGCAGGTCGGGGCGATCCTGCCGGTGTCGCAGATGACCGACACCGTGGTGCTGTACCACGACGTCCAGGACTACCAGGGCCATAGCGCCGCCACCACCCGTTACAAGGACGTCTACAAGGCCCGCTGAGGCCTGGTGCACGCCAATTCAGGAGTCCGTTATGTCTCTTTCCACTGCCTCCGTGCTGGGCGCCCGTGCGTCCGGCACCGCACGCCGGGCCGGCACGGTCCTGGTGACCCTGCTGGGCCTCTTGGCGCTGACCTTCTTCATCGGCCGGGTGATGCCCCTGGACCCGGTGCTGGCCGTGGTCGGCCCGGATGCCGACAGCTCCACCTACGACCAGGTGTACCGCGCCATGGGCCTGGACCAGCCGATCTGGACCCAGTTCGGCCTGTACCTGGGCGACCTGCTCCAGGGTGATTTCGGCAATGCCCTGCTCACCGGGCATCCGGTGCTGGAGGACATCAAGCGGGTGTTCCCGGCGACCATCGAACTGGCCACCCTGGCGATCCTGTTCGGCGTGCTGATCGGCCTGCCGCTGGGCGTGGTGGCCGCGAGCAACCAAGGCAAGGTCGGCGACCATGTGGCCCGGGTGATCACCCTGTTCGGCTATTCCACGCCGATCTTCTGGGTCGGCATGATGGGCCTGCTGGTGTTCTACGCCTGGCTCGGCTGGGCCGGCGGGGCAGGGCGCATCGACCTGGCCTACGACGGCATGGTCCCGGAAGTCACCGGCCTGCTGCTGGTGGACACCGCCCTGGCCCGCGACTGGGAAGCCTTTGCCAGCGCCCTGCGGCATATCGTGTTGCCGGGGCTGATCCTCGGCCTCAACTCGGTGGCCTACATCAGCCGCATGACCCGCAGCTTCATGCTCGAACAGCTGTCCCAGGAATACATCATCACCGCCCGGGTCAAGGGCCTGTCGCGGCGCCAGGTGGTCTGGGGCCATGCCTTCCGCAACATCCTCGTGCAACTGCTGACGGTAGTGGCCCTGGCCTACGGCTCGCTGCTCGAAGGCGCGGTGCTGATCGAGACGGTGTTCGCCTGGCCCGGTTTCGGCCAGTACCTGACCAGCAGCCTGATGCTCGGCGACATGAACGCGGTGATGGGTTGCGTGCTGGTGATCGGCCTGATCTTCGTCGCCCTCAACCTGATCAGCGACGCCCTGTACAAGGTGTTCGACCCAAGGACCCGCTAAGCCCCACGGCTACCTGGCATAACTACAAAAAGAAGGATGCCCCATGAAAACTGTATTTCCCGCCTTGCTCGGCGCCCTGCTGGCGCTGGGCCCGATGGCCGCGGCGCAGGCGAAGACCCCGGCCGACCAGTTGATCGTCGGCATGAGCCTGGTCAACCTGTTCTCCATCGACCCGGCCAACGCCCCGGGCCTGGATGCCTCGGGGATCAACGCCAACCTCTACGACACCCTGGTCAAGCGCGACAACGGCAACCCCGAGCAGCACCTGCCGCAACTGGCCCGAAGCTGGACGGTGAGCGAGGACGGCAAGCGCATCACCTTCCAGTTGCGCGATGACGTCAAGTTCCACTCCGGCAATCCGCTGACCGCCGAGGACGTGGCCTGGTCGCTGTACCGGGTGATGAAGCTCAACTTCGGCCTGGCCACCACTTGGAAGGCCTACGGCTACAGCCTCGACAACATCCAGGGCCTGATCCGTGCCACCGACGCCCACACCCTGGTGGTGGAGCTGCCGCAGCCGACCGATCCACTGCTGCTGATCGACTCCCTGGCCACCTCGCCCAGCGCGGTGGTGGTGGACCGGGTGGAAGTGCTCAAGCACGAGAAGAACGGCGACCTCGGCGGCGCCTGGCTGGTGACCAACGAGGCCGGCAGCGGCCCCTTCACCCTGAGCAAATGGAGCGCCAACGATGCCCTGGTGATGACCCGTTTCGATGGTTACTGGGGCGGCCCGGCGAAGATGAAGCGGGTGCTGTTGCGGCACATGACCGAGTCGCAGTCCCTGCGCCTGATGCTCGAACGCGGCGACCTCGACCTGGCCTACGGCATGGCCGCGCCGGACATCAAGGCCATCGAGGGCACGGACAAACTACAGGTCCAGTCCCTGCAACGGGGCACCATGTACTACGTGGCGATGAGCATGAAGCAGCCGGAATTCGCCAACAAAAAGGTGCGTGAAGCAGTGCGCAACCTGATCGACTACCAGGGCCTCGACCAGCAGGTCATGCCCCATTACGGCAAGCTCAACCAGCAGCCGATGCAGCTCGGCCTGGAAGCGCGCCTGCCTGACCCAGGCTACAAGCTCGACGTACCCAAGGCCAAGGCGCTGCTGGCCGAAGCAGGTTATCCGGACGGTTTCAGCACCACCATCCGCACCCTGTCCGAGCCGCCGTTCATCGATATCGCCGCGCGCATGCAGGCGACCCTGGCCGAAGGCGGGATCAAGGCCACCATCATTCCCGGCACCGGCAACCAGGTGTACGGCGCGATGCGCGCACGCAACTTCGAAATGATCGTGGCGCGGGGTGCCGAGCGCTATCCGCACCCGTATTTCAGCCTGCGCACCTTCGTCTACAACCCGGACAACAGCGACGCCGCCGGCCTGCCCAACTTCCAGGGCTGGCGCGCCTCGTTCTTCAGTCGCCAGCTCAACGACCTGATCGACCGCGTCGGCGTCGAGCGCGATGCCGGCAAGCGCCTGGCCATGTACCACGAGGCGCAGACGCTGTACGACCAGCAGGCCGGTCCGATCATGATGATTTCGCAGATGACCGACACCGCCGTGAGCGCGGTGGACATCAAGGGCTTTACCGGCGACGACGCCGAGGCGACCCGTTACCTGGGCGTCTACAAGCAACGCTGAGCACTGTCCGGGGTTGCCCCGGACAGCCATGAATCCACCGCGAGAACATGCCGATGATTGCCAACATGTCTTCCAGCGAAAGCGCCGCCAAGCGGCAACCCGACAGCACCCCGGCGTCCAGCCTGGATGCCCTGTACCGCAGCAGTCTGCGCGTACTGCGCCACCTGGTGCACAACCCCATGACCCTGGCCGGCTCGCTGGTGGCCCTGCTGCTGGTGGTGGTCGCGGCCTTCGCGCCGTGGATCGCCACCCACGACCCGATAGTGCAGAACCTCGCCAATGCCTTGCAGGCACCGAGCGCCGCGCACTGGTTCGGCACCGACGAATACGGCCGCGATATCTTCAGCCGGCTGGTCTACGGCTCGCGCATCACCCTCTACATCATTGCCCTGGTGACCGTCATCGTCGGCCCGATCGGCCTGTTCATCGGCACCGTCTCCGGCTACTTCGGCGGGGTGGTGGACACGGTGTTCATGCGCATCACCGATATCTTCATTTCCTTCCCCAGCCTGGTCCTGGCCCTGGCCTTCATTGCCGCCCTCGGCCCTGGCCTGGAGCATGCGGTGGTAGCCATCGCGCTCACCTCCTGGCCGCCGATCGCCCGTCTGGCGCGGGCGGAAACCCTGTCCCTGCGCAAGGCCGACTTCGTCGTCGCGGTGGAGCTGCAGGGCGCCTCGTCGAGCCGCATCATCCTCCGTCATATCGTGCCGATGTGCCTGTCGTCGGTGATCATCCGCCTGACCATGAACATGGCCGGGATCATCCTCACCGCCGCCGCCCTGGGCTTTCTTGGCCTGGGTGCCCAGGCGCCGCTGCCGGAGTGGGGCGCGATGATCTCCACCGGTCGCCGCTACATGCTCGAATGCTGGTGGCTGGTGGCAGTACCGGGGGCGGCGATCATGCTCGTCAGCCTGGCGTTCAACCTGCTGGGCGATGGCCTGCGGGACATTCTCGATCCGCGTAGCGAATAACCGGAGGCACCATGTCGACACCCAAACTCACTGTCGATTCGCTCAACGTGCGATTCGTCAACGGCAAGAAGGAAATGCACGCAGTGCGTGACGTGTCCTTCACCCTCGGCCGGGAAAAGCTGGCCATCGTCGGCGAGTCCGGCTCGGGCAAATCCACGGTCGGGCGCAGCCTGCTCAAGCTGCACCCGGCCAGCACGCAGATCAGCGCCAAGGCCCTGCGCTTCGGCGAGGTCGACCTGCTCTCGGCCAGCGAAAAGGCCATGCAGAAGATCCGCGGCAACCGCATCTCGATGATCATGCAGGACCCGAAATACTCGCTGAACCCGGTGGTCAAGGTCGGCGAGCAGATCGCCGAAGCCTACCTGGCCCACCACAAGGCCAGTCGTGCCGAGGCCCGCGAGCGGGTCCTGACCATGCTGGAAAAGGTCCATATCCGCGATCCGAAACGGGTCTACGACCTGTACCCGCATGAAGTCAGCGGCGGCATGGGCCAGCGCATCATGATCGCCATGATGGTCATCACCAGCCCGGAAGTGATCATCGCCGACGAACCGACCTCGGCCCTCGACGTCTCGGTACGCCAGCAGGTGCTCAACGTGCTGGAAGAGCTGGTGGTGGAAAACCAGATGGGCCTGATCTTCGTCAGTCACGACCTCAATCTGGTGCGCAACTACTGCGACCGGGTGCTGGTGATGTACGCCGGGCGGGTGGTCGAATCCCTCGCCGCCGCTGACCTGCACCACGCCGAACATCCCTATACCCGTGGCCTGCTGGCCGCCTTGCCGAGCATGGACAACCGCCGCCCGCGCTTGCCGGTGCTGCAACGCGACCCGCTCTGGCTGACCTGCTGAGGTAACCGACCATGTCCATGATCCAAGCCCAATCGCTGAACCTGAGCTTCGGCGTCGGCCCGGCGCTCAACCAGGTGCTGCACGACGTCAACCTGAGTGTCGAGGATGGCGAATCCTTTGGCCTGGTGGGAGAGTCGGGTTCCGGCAAGACCACCGTGCTGCGCTGCCTGGCCGGGCAGTACCGGCACTGGAGCGGGGCGCTGAGCATTGCCGGCGTGCCGCTGCAGCACAAGATTCCCAAGGAGCACTTTCGCAAGGTGCAGATGGTCTTCCAGGACCCCTACGGCTCGCTGCATCCGCGCCACACCATCGACACCGCGCTGCGCGAGCCGCTGATCATCCACGGCATGGACGAGCGTGACGACCGCATCAACGACATTCTGTGCAAGGTCGGGCTCAACGACAGCTTCCGTTACCGCTACCCGCACCAGTTGTCCGGCGGCCAGCGCCAGCGCGTGGCGATCGCCCGGGCGCTGATCCTGCAACCGCGGGTGCTGTTGCTCGATGAACCGACCTCGGCGCTTGATGTGTCGGTGCAGGCCGAGATCCTCAACCTGCTCTCGGACCTGCGCCAGCGCGAGAAGCTCACCTACCTGATGGTCACCCACGATCTCGGCGTGGTCAGCCACCTGTGCGACAAGGTCGCGGTGATGCAGCACGGCCGCATCGTCGAGCGCCTCGACTGCCAGGGCCTGAGCCAGGACCTGGCGACCCACGACTACACGCGCATGCTGGTCCAGGCCAGTCGGGATTTCAGTGCCGAGGGGAGCGGGCCATGCCTCACTGTCTGATCGAATGCCCGACGGCGCTGGCCGCGCGGGTCGGGGAGCAGGTGTTGCTGGCGACGGTGCATGACGCCATCGATGCCAGCGGCTTCTTCAAGCCTGGGGATATCAAGGTACGGATCGCCGGGTATGCCCATTACCGCTGTGGTGCGACGCAGGACGATTTTGTCCATGTGACCCTGTCGGTGCTCGACGGCCGCAGCGCTGACCAGCGCCGCAGCCTGGCCACCGCCACCATGCAAGCCCTGGTGGAGCTGCTGCCGGAGGTGGAGGTGCTGTCCATGGATGTCCGGGAAATGGAGCGGGCGGTGTTCGTCAACCGCAGCTCGCTTGGCTGACACCTATTCCCAGATCACCACAAAAACCTGTGGGAGCTGGCTTGCCAGCGATGAGGCCTGACCTGACAACACCTTTGTCAGCACCGGCCAAATCGCTGGCAAGCCAGCTCCCACAGGGTCCGCGTGCCTAACAAAAACAAGGAAGATAACAATGATGCGCCCCCTTATCGCAACCCTGGCCCTGACCAGCAGCCTGCCGCTCTGGGCCCTCGAAGCCCCGCCCAAACCCCAGGTCCCGACCCTGGCCCATGATGACCGGCAGATCATCCTGGTCTGGCAAAAGCCGGCCAACCACGCCGATATCGTCGACTACCACGTCTACGCCAACGGCAAGCTGCTCGGCGGCAGCAACGCCAATGCCGACCAGGTCTCGCCGGCCAAGCCGTATATCGACCGCTTCTACCAGCAGGACACGCGCAACTTCCATTACCGCATCGCCCTGCACAGCTTCACCGCCGAGGGCCTGCAACCCGACACCGAATACCGCTTCACCGTGCGCTCGGTGGGCCGCGACGGCAAGGAGTCCGCCGACAGCCCGGTGGTGGTGCAGCGCACCGGCAAGGTCCCGGCGCTGTTCGACGTGCGCCAATACGGCGCCAAGGGCGACGGCAACACCCTCGACACCGCCGCGATCCAGCGCGCAATCGACGCCTGTACGCTCGGCTGCAAGGTGCTGCTGCCCGCCGGCACCTACAAGAGCGGCGCCCTCTACCTGAAAAGCAACATGACCCTGGAAATCGCCGAGGGCGCGACCCTGCTCGGCTCCGAGCGCGCTGAGGACTACCCGCGCGATGGCTATATCCAGTACCCGTACTCGACCACCGTGCGCCCGGCCTCGCTGATCAACGCTTTGCCCCGCGACCCGCGCGCGCACCAGGCGTTCGAGAACATCCGCATCGTCGGCAAGGGCACCATCGATGGCAACGGCTGGCAGCGCAAGGAAGACGTGCGCGACGAACTTGGCCGCGCGCTGCCGTTCTACCTGCCCAGCGACAACACCCGCTACATGCACGACGGCGTGCTGGCCAAGGCCCAGGTCGAGCGGGCGGTGGCCGAGGGCATGAACGTCAAGGATGCCTACGGGCAGATGCGCTCTTCGCTGATCACCCTGCGCGATGTGAAGAACGTGTTCTACGGCGGCATCACCGTGGTCAACCCGGCGTACCACGGGATCATGAACCTGGAGACCGAGAACGTGGTGCTGGCCAACACCACCCACAAGACCTACGACGCCAACAACGGCGACGGCATCGAATTCGCCAACAGTCGCAACGCCATGGTCTTCAACAACTTCTTCGACACTGGCGACGACTGCGTCAACTTCGCCGCCGGTACCGGTGCCGAGGCGGTGAAGCAGAAGCCCCAGGACGGCGCGTGGATCTTCAACAACTACTTCCGCAAGGGCCACGGCATGGTGGTCGCCGGCAGCCACACCGGGGCGTGGATCGAGAACATCCTGGCCGAGGACAATGTTGCCGACGGCACCGATGCCGGGCTGCGCATGAAGAGCACCAACTTCATGGGTGGCGGCGCGCGCAATGTGGTGTTCCGCGACTCGGCGCTGCGCAATATCGTCAAGCAGGGCTTTATCTTCACCCTCGACTACAACGACCCCAACGCCAAGCTCGACTACCAGCGCTCGACCATCGCCGGGCAGTTCCGCGATATCCGCGTCAGCGATGTCAGTGTGGAAAATGCCGGCAGTGCGGCGATCGAGGTCAAGGGCGACAGTCAGCACGACGCCTGGCACCAGGGGCTGGTGTTCGAGCGGGTGCGCTTCAGCGGGCAGGCCAAGGCGAAGATCGATGGATTGCGTGATTCGCGGTTTGCTGGCGTGAGTTTCAGCGACCGGGAGCCTGGCAATCCATGGCAGGTCAGCAACAGTCAGGGCCTGGCCTTCAAGGATGTCGAGTAGCCGTCGATCTTGCGGCTGACCGAGGACCCTGTGGGAGCTGGCTTGCCAGCGATTTGGCCGGCCCTGGCAACCCCATTGCTCAAGCTGGCCTCATCGCTGGCAAGCCAGCTCCCACAGGTGTTGAGGTTGGCTGTGGAATGGGCGTTTTTACTCGCTATAGAACGCCTGCAGCTTCTGCGCCTCGCGCAGGCGCATGCGGCTGTTGTTCAGGTGCATGAACATCGCCGCACGCGCCGCGTCCACCTGGCGGCTGGCGATGGCGTCGAAGATCTGCTGGTGCTCGACGTTGATCCCGGCCAGGTAGGTGCTGCGGTTGCTCTGCCCGGTATAGGCGGAGTTCATCCGCGTGCGTGGGATCATCTTGGTGCCGAGGTTCTTCATGATGTCGATCAGGTAGCGGTTGCCCGAGGCCTTGGCGATCTTCAGATGGAACTGGAAGTCGGCATTGGTGCTGCTGCCGGATTTTTCCGGGCCCTGCATCAGAGCGTGCAGGGCCTGCTCCAGCTCTTCCAGGGCCTGGGGCGTGGCGCATTCGGCGGCCATGCCCGCAGCCTGGACTTCAATGCTGAGGCGGAACTCCAGCAGATCGAGAACGTCGGAAAGCAGACCGATGGTCGCCGGACCCACGTTGAAACCTTCCGGCGCCGGCATGTCGAGGACGAAGGTGCCGACGCCATGACGGGTCTCCACCAGCCCCGCCGCCTGCATGCGCGACAGCGCCTCGCGTACCACCGCGCGGCTGACGCCTTCGCTGTCCATGATGCTGGCTTCGGTGGGCAGCTTTTCGCCGCGCTGCAATTCACCGTTGCGCATGCGTTGGGCAAAGCGTTCGACCAGGGCTTCGGCGAGACGGCGGGGCTGCTGTGAGGCGAGGGCGATGAGATCCGGCATGGGCACGCTCTTGTTCGAATTGGCCGGCATTATAGTGCGTTTTGCCGGGAGGCTGCCGGTATACTGCCATCATCTTTTTCCTTGAGGGGACCCTCTGCATGCAACCCGCTTCCCCCGCCCGACGTCCGAGCCTGGCCCAGCGCCTGGTGCTCGAACTGTCGCAGAAAATCCACTCCGGCGAATGGTCGGCGGGCAGCAAGTTGCCGACGGAACAGGCGCTCACCGAGGCCCATGGCGTCAGCCGCACCACCGTCCGCGAGGCCCTGTCGCAGTTGCAGGCGGAAGGCCTGGTGGAAACCCGGCGCGGTATCGGCACCTTCGTGGTCGATGCGATTCGTCCGGGCGAGGTGGAGGATAGCGCAGCGGAAAAGGGCAGTAGCGGCGATGCTGTGGCGATCGCCGAACTGCGCTTGAGCCTGGAAGTGGAGGCCGCTGCCATCGCCGCGCAGCGGGCCAATGCCGAGCAGTTGCAGGCGATGCGTGCGGCGCTCGACCAAGCCGCCGCCCGGGGGCCGAACGATGAGGATGCGGTGCGTATCGACTTCGCCTTCAACCAGCAGATTGCCCTGTGCACCGGCAACAGTTTCTTCATCGATGCCATGACCCACCTGGGCAATAGCCTGCTGCAGGATGTGCCGTTCGACGACCGCCAGCGCTGGCTGCGCGAGCGCGAGCAGATCTTCGCCTCGATCAGCCGCAAGGACGCCGACGGCGCGCGGGCGGCCATGCGCCTGCACTTGGTCAATGGCCTGGTGCAGGCGCGGCGGGCAGCGCAGGGCGCCTAGCCCTCCGCCTGCAAAGTCGCCATATCGATCACGAAACGATACTTCACATCTCCAGCAATCATCCGCTCGTAGGCCTGGTTGATATTGCGGATATCCAGCATCTCGATATCGCAGCGGATGTCGTGCTCGGCACAGAAATCCAGCACCTCCTGGGTCTCGGCGATGCCGCCGATCAGCGACCCGGCAATCACCCGGCGCTTGAGCACCAAGTGCGCGGCATCAACCGCCGGCTCGATCGGCTCGATCAGCCCGACAAGAATATGTACGCCATTGAACTTGAGGGTTTGCAGGTACGGATTGAGGTCGTGCTGCACCGGGATGGTGTCGAGCAGGAAGTCGAAGCGGTCCGCCGCCGCAGCCATCTGTTCGGCATCGGTGGACACGATCACATGGTCGGCACCCTGGCTGCGTGCTTCCGCAGCCTTGGCGGCGGAGCGGGTGAACAGGGTGACTTCGGCGCCCAGGGCCTTGGCCAGCTTGATGCCCATATGGCCCAGGCCTCCCATGCCGAGGATGCCGACCTTGTGCCCCGGACCGACGCCATGATGACACAGCGGCGAGTAAGTAGTGATGCCGGCACAGAGGATTGGTGCCGCGCTGGCCAGGTCCATGCCCTCGGGAATGCGCACGACGAAGGCTTCGCTGACCACGATGCGGTTGGAGTAGCCGCCCAGGGTGTAGCTACCGTCGACCCGGTCCGGGGTGGTGTAGGTCATGGTCGGACCTTCCACGCAGTACTGTTCCAGGTCGGCATGGCAGGCTTCGCAACTGCGGCAGGAGTCGACCATGCAGCCGACGCCGACCAGATCGCCGACCCGGTACTTGCCGGCCTGGCTACCGACCGCGCTGACCCGGCCGATGATTTCATGGCCGGGCATCAGCGGGTACACGGCGATGCCCCATTGATTGCGGGCCTGGTGGATATCGGAGTGGCACACGCCGTAGTAGCAAGGGTGTCTACACATCTTTTGAGCGCAAGCGATTGGCAGGAAATCGCATCAGGGCCGCTAGGTGCATGCCTTGATTCTTGTTGTGCTCTTGAGATCGAGCGCCGCCCACGCGGCGCATCGCCGGCAACGCCGGCTCCCACATTTGTTGCAACGTGCCATGGCCTGTTGGATTTGAGTTGTCAGCCTTTTGCGCCTGCCGATTTATCGCGGTGCGGCTGTTGGGCTCGACTCGATACCGTGCTGTACAAACAAGGCAAACAACCATGGCCTGACAGACATAGGCACGTTACAACCTGTGGGAGCCGGCGTTGCCGGCGATGCGCCGCGTGGGCGGCGCTCGATCTTGAGGGCGCCAGACAAACATTGGCATGCACCTGTCAGCTTTGACCGGTTATTCTGCCGGGCACTCTACGGCCAACACGACGCAAAAGATGTGTAGATACCCATGCCTGCAGTAGAAGATATCGATGATCACATCGTCGGTGTGTGGGGCACGGCGTTCGAAGTGCATCGACGACCTCGCCGGGCGGGCGAACATGAGCGCCTCGGCCTTCCACGAGCACTTCAAGCGCACCACGCTGCTGTCGCCGATCCAGTACCTCAAGCGCCTGCGCCTGCTCAAGGCCCAGCAGATGCTGATCGGCGAAGGCCTCGGCGTGGCCCAGGTAGCGCACCGGGTCGGCTACCAGAGCAGCTCGCAGTTCAGTCGCGAGTACAAGCGCCAGTTCGCCCGCAATGCCGGCGACGAGCTGGCCCTGCACCGCGAGGCGAGCGTCGGCTGACGCTCACTGCTCGCGCCATTTCTCCAGCAGGATCGCGACGAATTTCTCCGCCGCAGGCGACAGCGAGGCACCGCGCCGATAGACCATGCCCAGGGTGCGGGTCACTTCCGGCTCGGCCAGGGGGATGCTGACCAGGGTCGGGTGATCGGCGCCGGGCATGGCCAGGCTGGGCATGGCCGAGACGCCGAGGCCAGCCTCGACCATGCCCAGCGAGGTGGACAGGTGCTGCACCTCATAGAACCACTTCGGCCTGACGCTGAGGCCGGCCAGGGCATGGTCGAGCAGCATGCGGTTGCCGCTCAGGCGACCGACGCCGATCAAGCGGTAGGGCGCCAGTTCCGACCAGGTCACCGCCTTGCGGCTGGCCAGTTCATGGTCGCGACGGCAGGCGAGAACGAACTTCTCTTCCACCAGCGGCACGAATTCGATATCGGCGTGCTGCCCGCTCATCATGTTGATGCCGAAGTCGGCTTCGCCGCGCAGCACCGCTTCCAGGCCGTCGTTGGCGCTGAGGTCGAGCAGGCGGATGCGGATCTTCGGGTACTGCTCGTTGTACAGGCGGATCACCGAGGGCAGGAAGTAGAAGGCGGCCGTGGGAATGCAGGCGAGGGTGACCTGGCCGCTCTGCCGCTCGGCCAGTTCGCGGATGCTCAGGATCGAGTCTTCGAAGTCATCCAGCAGGCGCCGGGCCTTGGGCAGGAAGTCGCGGCCGACGCTGGTCAGGCCGACACGACGGGTGGTGCGCTCGAGCAGCGGCGTGCCCAGGCCCTCTTCGAGCTTCTTGATCCGCCGGCTCAGGGCCGGTTGCGACAGGTGCAGGGCTTCGGCGGCTTCGTGGAAACTCCCGAGTTCGGCGATTTTGACGAAAGATCTCAGATCTTGAAGCTCATATTCCATGGAGAGGTGCCTTGAGCAGCGTGAATTTTATTGATGCTTGAAACGCAATAATGCGGACGATCTTTGCATTGGATTGATTTATCCGCGCCTGTCACTCTTGCTTCAACAACATCAATTATGCCGATTGATCAGCGAGAGTCAGTAGTCATGCAACGAATTCCCTGTGTGCTCATGCGCGGCGGTACCTCCAAGGGGCCGATCTTCCATGCCTGGGATCTGCCATCGAACGTGGTCGAGCGCGATGAAGTGCTGCTCAACATCATGGGATCGGGTCACGAGCTGGAAATCGACGGAATCGGCGGCGGCAGCCCGCAGACCAGCAAGGTGGCGATCGTCAGCCCGTCGCTGCACGCCGATGCCGATGTCGACTACCTGTTCGTCCAGGTGATGGTCGCCCAGCGCCGGGTCGATACCGCGCCGAACTGCGGCAACATGCTCTGTGCGGTCGGCCCGTTCGCCATCGAGCAGGGCCTGGTCAAGGGCCAGGACGGGCATACCCTGGTGCGCATCCGCAACCTCAATACCAACACCTTCGTCGATTCGCGGGTGGAAACCCCGGGCGGCATCGTCCGCTACGAAGGCCGTACCGCCATCGACGGCGTCCCTGGCACGGCGGCGCCGATCCATCTGACCTTCCTCGATGCGGTCGGCAGCAAGACCGGCAAACTGTTTCCCACCGGCCAGGCCAGCGACCTGATCGATGGTGTGCCGGTGACCTGCATCGACATGGCCATGCCGATGATGATCGTCGATGCCGCCCAGTTTGGCCTCAGCGGCGCGGAAACCCCGGCGCAGCTGGATGCCGACAGCGAATTGCTCGCGCGCCTGGAAGCGCTGCGGCTCAAGGCGGGGCGGGCGATGGGACTGGGTGACGTAAGCAGCATGGTCATCCCCAAGCCGGTACTGATCTCGCCGCCGCGCTACGACGGTACCTTGCAGGTGCGTTATTTCATGCCGCACAACTGCCACCGGGCGCTGGCGATCACCGGTGCCATTGGCCTGGCGACTGCCTGCGTCAGCCCCGGCACGGTAGCTATGGACATGCTTGGCGAGGCAGCGGCCGAACTGAGCCAGGTACGCCTGGAGCATCCGGGCGGCGGTATCGATATCGCCCTGTCGCGCAGCGGCGCCGACGGCCAGACCCTGCAGGCGTCGGTGGTGCGCACCGCCCGTCGGCTGTTCTCCGGATTCGTCTACGCGCCAACCCCGCGACGGCTCGCTGGCTGATACTGCAAGCACCGTCACCACAGCACATCCGCACAACTTCAAGAATTGGGTGATGCCTCATGAAACTCGCTAAATCGCTGTACTTCCAGATTCTCTGCGCCGTCCTGCTCGGCGTACTGGTCGGCCACTTCTGGGCGCAGCAGGCCATCGCCCTGAAGCCGCTGGGTGATGCCTTCATCAAGCTGATCAAGATGATGATCGCCCCGGTGGTGTTCTGCACCATCGTCACCGGCATCGCCGGGATGACCGATAAAAGCTCGTTGGGCCGGCTGATGAGCAAGACCCTGCTGCTGTTCCTGGTGCTGACGCTGATCAGCCTGGGCATCGGCCTGGCGGCGGTACACCTGTTCAAGCCCGGCGTGGGCATGAACATCGACCCGGCCAGCCTCAGCATGGCCGGCCTCAGCCAGTACACCGAGTCGGCGGCCAAATTGGGCGTGGTGGACTTCTTCATGCACATCATCCCCGACACCTTCGTCGGCGCCTTCAACAAGGGCGAGGTGCTGCCGGTGCTGTTCATCGCCGTGCTCTGTGGCTTTGCCCTGTCGGCCATGGGCGAGCGTGGCCGGCCGGTGCTGGACGTGCTGGAAGCGCTGTCGCAGATGGTGTTCCGCATCTTCGGCTACCTGATGCGCTTCGCCCCGGTCGGTGCCTTCGGCGCCCTGGCTTTCACTGTCGGGCAGTACGGCATAACTTCGCTGGGCTCGCTGGCCAAGCTGGTGATGACCCTGTACATCGCCTGCGCCTTCTTCGTCCTGGTGGTGCTCGGCGCGCTGTGCCGGATGCACGGCTTCAGTCTGTGGAAGCTGCTGCGCTACTTCCGCGAGGAGTTCCTCGTGGTACTTGGCACCTCGTCCACCGAGCCGGTACTGCCACGGATGATCGAGAAACTTGAAGGCCTCGGCTGCAAGAAGGGCGTGGTCGGGCTGGTGCTGCCCACCGGCTACTCGTTCAACCTCGACGGCACGGCGATCTACCTGTCGCTGGCGGCGATCTTCATCGCCCAGGCCTGCAATATCGACCTGAGCCTCGGCCAGACCCTGACCATGCTGGCGATCATGCTGCTGTCGTCCAAGGGCGCGGCGGGGGTGACTGGCAGCGGCTTCGTCGCCCTGGCCTCGACTCTGACCGTGATCCACGACATCCCGCTGGCCGGCCTGGCCTTGCTGATCGGTATCGACCGCTTCATGTCGGAGGCGCGTGCGCTGACCAGCCTGGCCAGCAACGCGGTGGCGACGGTGGTTATCTCGCTGTCCGAGAAGGCCTGCGACCGGGAGACGCTGCTGCGCGCACTCGACGAAGGCAAGTGTCAGCCGACTGTCGAGCCAGGCGAGATCGCCGCCTCCTGGAACCCCGGGCAAGCCCCGCGTCACCACTGATCCATCCCGTTCCACGTCCCACAACCCGAAGCCTTCGCCCGGCGCCATACTGCCGGGTGGGGACCCCGGCTGCCTGGCGGTAGCCGCCCACTATAAAAACAAGAGTGAATCCTATGCTCGCATTGCTGGGTTTGATCATGGTGGTGACCTTCACCTACCTGATCATGAGTAAACGCCTGTCGCCGATCGTCGCCCTGACCGTCGTGCCCATCGTCTTCGCCGTGATCGGCGGCTTCGCCCCGGACCTCGGCAAGATGATGCTCGACGGCCTGAAGATGGTCGCGCCGTCCGCCGCCTTGCTGCTCTTCGCCATCCTGTTCTTCGGCCTGATGATCGATGCCGGGCTGTTCGATCCGCTGATCCGCAAGATCCTCAAACGGGTCAACGGCGACCCGGTGAAGATCGCCATCGGCACCGCCTTGCTCTCGCTGCTGGTGGCCCTCGACGGCGACGGCACCACCACCTACATGATCACCTGCGCGGCGATGCTGCCGCTGTACAAGCGCATCGGCATGAACCCGATGATCCTGGCGACCATCTCCATGCTTTCGCTGAGCATCATGAGCGGCCTCAGCCCCTGGGGCGGCCCGGCCACCCGGGCCATCGCCGCACTGGGCCTGGATGCCACCGAATACTTCATCCCGATCCTGCCGACCATGATCGGCGGCGCGGCCTGGGTGGTGTTCACCGCGTTCCTGCTGGGCCGCACCGAGCGCAAGCGCATCGGCAATATCAAGCTGGAGTCCGGCGGCGGCAATTGCTACATCAAGGCGATCCTCGAAGACACCCCGCACAAGCGTCCGCGCCTGGCCTACGTCAACCTGGTGCTGGTGATCGCGGTGATGGTGGCGCTGGTGATGGGCCTGATGCATGCGGCGATCCTGTTCATGATCGGCTTCGTCGCCGCGCTGATGATCAACTACCCGCAGATCGAGCTGCAGAAAGAGCGGATCCTCGCCCACTCCGGCAATGCCATGACCGTGGTCTTGCTGGTGTTCGCTGCCGGGATCTTCGCCGGGATCTTCTCCGGCACCAAGATGGTCGATGCCCTGGCGCAGACCCTGGTCGCCTGGATTCCCGAGTCCTGGGGCCATTGGTTCCCGCTGGTGGTGGCGCTGACCAGCATGCCGCTGACCTTCGTGCTGTCCAACGATGCCTACTACTTCGGCGTGGTACCGATCCTGGCCAATGCCGCCGCGGCCTACGGCATCGACCCGGTGGAAATCGCCCGCGCTTCGGTGCTCGGCCAGCCGGTGCACCTGATGAGCCCGCTGGTGGCCTCGACCCTGCTGCTGGTAGGCATGGTCGACCGCGATATCGGCGACTTCCAGAGAGCCACGGTGAAGTGGGCGGTGCTGACCTCCCTGGTAATCACTGCCCTGGCCCTGCTGACCGGCGCGATTTCGTTCTTCGTCTGATCTCCCAACAACAATAAAAGAGTCTCCCATCATGACCCGTACCCTGAGTCGTGGGGCCGCCTGCGCCCTGTGTTTTTGCTACCTGCCCGGTGTCGGCGCCGCAGGCTTCATCGAAGACAGCAAGCTCAAGCTGCAACTGCGCAACGTCTACTTCAACGAAAACTTCCGCGACGAGCAGGGCCTGAGCGCCCGTGCGGCGGCCACCGCAAAAAGCGAGCGGGTTGAATGGGTCCAGGGTTTCCTGCTCGATTACCAGTCCGGCTTTACCCAGGGCACCCTCGGCTTTGGCGTCGATGCCCTGGGCCTGGTCGGCGTCAAGCTTGACTCGGGCAAGGGCCGCAGCGGCACCGGCCTGCTGCCGGTGCATGACGACGGACGGGCGGCGGACGAGTTCGCCAGCGCCGGGATGACCTTCAAGGCGCGCCTCGGCGACACGGTGATCAAGCACGGCACCCTGCTGCCGAAGAACCCCTTGCTGGTCTACAACGACGCCCGTCTGCTGCCGCAGACCTACCAGGGCTCGGAACTGGTGAGCAAGGACATCGCCGGCCTGACCCTCAGCGCCGGTCATCTCGACCGCTTCAAGCAGCGCGACTCGTCCGACAGCGTCGGCCTGTTCCTCGATGGCTACAGCGGCGGCGCATCGGGTGATTTCAGTTACGCCGGGGCCGAGTACGCCTTCAGCAAGCAACTGCGCGTGAGCTACTTCCACGGTGAACTGGAGAACTTCTACCGCCAGGATTTCGCCGGCATCCAGCACGACCTGGCGCTGGCCGGCGGCGTGCTGAGCAGCGACCTGCGCTACTTCAAGAGCCAGGATGCCGGCGCGGCGCATGGCGGCACCATCGATAACGACATGCTCAGCGGCCAGCTTGCCTACAGCCATTCCGGGCACACCGTCGGCGGCGGCTACCAGGTGCTCAGGGGGGATGCCGGGCTGCCCTATATCAGCGGCGCGACCGTGTACTCCTTCAGCAACGTCGGCATCGGCAAGTTCATCGAGGAAGACGAAAAGACCTGGATGCTCAGCTACGCCTACAACTTCGCCAGCGCCGGCATCCCCGGCCTGACCTTCATGACCCGCTACCTCAACGGCGACAACGACCATTCCGGCGCGGCCAGCCGCAGCGAATGGGAGCGCGACATGGAGCTGGCCTACGTGCTGCAATCCGGCCCGCTCAAGGGCCTGGGGATCAAGGCGCGCAACTATGTCTACCGTTCGGACTTCGCCCGTGGCCGTGACAGCAACAGGCTGTACCTCACCTACGACATCGCCATTTGGTAAAGCGCCACGGCGGGCCGGGTTGTGATCGGCCGGCACGCGGCATAGGCTGTGTGCCTGCCTTCACCCACCGCAACGGGTTCGCGATGACCGATTCGAACAAAGCATTCTCCCTGGCTACCCAACTGACCCGCCTGGGTCGCGACCACGACATGCAGCACGGCTTCGTCAACATGCCGGTGTTCCGCGGCTCCACGGTGGTGTTCAAGACCATGGCCGACCTTGAGGCGAACCGTGGCCGCTACACCTACGGGACCAAGGGCACGCCGACCATCGAGGCGCTGGAAAACGCCTGGAGCGAGCTGTCCGGGGCGGCGGGCACGGTGATGTCGCCGTCAGGCCTTGGTGCGTTGGCCCTGGCGCTGTTCACTACGCTGAAAAGTGGCGACCACCTGCTGATGCCCGATTCGACCTACCAGCCGACCCGCAGGCTGTGCGAGAACCTGGTGAAGAAATTCGGCGTCGAGGTGAGCTACTACGATCCCCTGGTCGGGGCCGGTATCGTCGAACTGCTCAAGCCCAACACCTCGACCATCTTCCTCGAATCCCCCGGCTCGCAGACCTTCGAAGTGCAGGACGTCCCGGCCATTACCGCCGTGGCGAAACCCAGGGGCATCAAGACCATCCTCGACAACACCTGGGCCACCCCGGTGTTCTTCCGCGCCCACGAGCATGGCTGCGACCTGGCGGTGGAGGCGGGCACCAAGTACCTCGGCGGCCATTCCGACCTGCTGATGGGACTGGTCACGGCCAACGCCGAAACCTGGCCGGAACTGCGCAAGACCTACGATTCCATGGCCATGCTGCCGGGCGCGGAAGACTGCTTCCTGGCCCTGCGTGGCCTGCGCACCCTGCACCTGCGCCTGGAGGAGGCCCAGCGTCGCGGGCTGGAGATGGCCCGCTGGATGGCTGCGCAGCCGGAGGTCGCCACGGTCCTGCATCCGGCCTTCCCGGACTGTCCGGGGCATGCGATCTGGAAGCGCGACTTCACCGGCTCCACCGGGCTGTTCTCGGTGATCCTCAAGCCCGGCTACAGCAAGCAGAACCTCGCCCACATGCTGGATAACCTGGCGATCTTCGGCATGGGCTATTCCTGGGGCGGTTTCGAGAGCCTGATCATTCCGTTCGACTGCACCAGCTACCGCACCGCGACCCGCTGGGACCCGGACGGCTTGGCGCTGCGCTTGCAGATCGGCCTGGAGGACATGGAGGACCTCAAGCGCGACCTGCGGGCCGGGCTGGATCGGTTGGCGGCCGTCTGCTAATCCGCTCGACTCAGCGGTTCACATCCACCACCAGGCGGCCACGCACTTCGCCGCGCAGCAGCCGCGCCGCCGCCTCGATGGCATCCCCCAGGCCGATTTCTTCGGTGATCAGTTCCAGGTGCTGCGGGCTGACGCTGCTGGTCAGCCGTTCCCAGGCCTCGACCCGCCGCGCGTAGGGCTGGGTCACGCTGTTGATCCCGAGCAGGCTGACCCCGCGCAGGATGAACGGCGCCACCGTGGCCGGCAGGTCCATCCCCTGCGCCAGGCCGCAGGCCGCGACGGCGCCCTCGGCGCGGGTCGCGGCGCAGACATTGGCCAGGGTATGGCTGCCGACCGAATCGATGGCTGCCGCCCAGCGTTCCTTGGCTAGCGGGCGACCGGGCTCGGACAGTTCGGCGCGGTCGATGATGCTGTCGGCGCCCAGGCGCTTCAGGTAGTCCGCCTCGTTGGCCTTGCCGGTGGCGGCAATCACCGAGTAGCCACGCCCGGCCAGCAGGCTGATGGCGAAACTGCCGACACCACCGCTGGCACCGGTCACCAGAACCGGCCCGTCGTTCGGGCTGAGGCCGTGGCGCTCCAGGGCCATCAGGCAGAGCATGGCGGTGTAGCCTGCGGTACCGATGGCCATGCTCTGGCGTTCACTGAAGGCCGAGGGGTGCGGGATCAGCCAGTCGCCATCGAGACGGGCCTTCTGCGCCAGACCACCCCAGTGGTTCTCGCCGACGCCCCAGCCATTGAGCAGCACGCGGTCGCCAGCCTTGTAGCGCGGGTGCGAGCTGTGCTCCACCGTTCCCGCCAGGTCGATCCCCGGCACCAGGGGAAACTGCCGCACCACCGGGCTCTGGCCGGTGATGGCCAGGGCGTCCTTGAAGTTCAGGGTGCTACAGGCGACCCGGACCGTGACATTGCCCTCGGGCAGGCGCTCATCGTCCAGTTCGGCCAGGCGGGTGGCGTAGTCGGGTTGTTTCTCTACCAGCAGTGCGTTGAACATGCTTCGGCTCCTGTTTAGACCGATCGTCTTTAAATGGGCCCGCGCGGTCATCGACGGATGCCGGCGAGAAAACCCTGAATGAAAATGTCCAGCGGCTGCACGCCCTGGACCAGGCGCGCGCGCAACACCGCGCCTTCCCAGCCGATCCAGAAATACGCGGCGAGGGCAGGGCAGTCGCTGTCGCGGGGGATTTCCCCGGCGGCGAGCGCCGCCTCCAGGCAGATCCGCAGGCGCTGCTCCCAGTCGCGCAGCACGCTGTCGAGCTGCGCGCGGAAACTCTCGGGCAGTACCAGCACTTCCTGGCCGAGATTGCCCACCAGGCAGCCGCGGCGGAAGTGATACCTGGCCATGCCGGCCTTGGCTTCTTCGACGAAATTGACCAGTCGTTGCAGGGGCGTGGCCTGCTCATCGAGAAAACAGCGATCGAGCTTGCGCGCGAAGTACCCGGCATAGCGTTCCAATACCGCCTGGCCGAACGCCTCCTTGCTGGCGAAGTAGTGATAGAACGAGCCCTTGGGCACCTGTACGCGCTTGAGCACGCTGTCGATACCGGTGGCGGCGAAACCCTGCTCGGTAAAGATCTCCATGCCGCAACGAAGCAGGAGTTCATGGGTTTCACTGTGGTCCCGGGGGACCTTGGGCGGGCGTCCTCTGCGGACGAGGGGCTTGGCGGAAGTCATGCCGATTAAATTAGACTGATCGTTTTTAAAGTCAACCCCAGGTGCGCTCAGGTGGCCGGATCATGAAAAAACGCCTTCCCCCGTTGAACTGGCTCAGGGCCTTCGAGGCTTCGGCCCGGCTGCTGAACTTTACCCACGCGGCCCAGGAGCTCAGCCTGACCCAGGCCGCCATCAGCCAGCAGCTCAAGGCTCTCGAATCGCAGCTCGGAGTGGCTCTGTTCAAGCGCTTGCCGCGCGGGCTGGAACTGACCGAGGCGGGCATGTCGTACTTTCCGGTGGTGCGCGAGTCGGTGGAGCGCCTGGCCGCAGCTACCGACGAGATCTTCGGCCAGGGCCATCGCAGCACACTGGTGATCCGCAGCAGCCTGGTGTTCTTCACCCACTGGATTGCCTCGCGGCTGCCTGAGTTTCGCCTTTTGCACCCCCAGATCAGCCTGCGTATCGCCAGCAACATCTGGGTCGACGACTCCGAGTCCGACGCCGACCTGGAGATCCGCTACGGCCAGGGTCGCTGGCCTGGCATGAAATCCGAGCGCCTGACCTGGGACACCCTGGTACCGGTCTGTGCGCCTCATCTGGCCAGTGCCGAGCGACCGCTGCAACGCCCCCAGGACCTGGCCCGCCACGAGTTGTTGCATGTGCTGGGCTACGAGGAGGGTTGGGGTTACTGGTTGAAGAAAAATGGCGCGGAACGGGTCGATTCCTCCCGGGGATTGCAGTTCGATACGCTGATTTCCGCACTGGAAGTTGCCGAGCAGGGGCAAGGTGTGGCCCTGGCCCGTTCCTCGCTGGTCGCACATCTGCTCGACAGCGGTCGCCTGGTCGCCCCGCTGGGGAGTGCGATCGCCACCCAGGAGGCGTTCTATCTGGTCTACGCCCCGCACAGCCGGGTCAATCCCGATGCTGCGGCCTTTGCCGACTGGCTGTGCCAGGCCGCCATCGCGTTTCGCGACCGCACCTGGTCGGGCAACCCCGACGACTACGGGCCATAAGCTGTCTCCGTCGCCCATAAGAAAAATGGCCCCTCAGGGCCATTTTTTATTGCTTTCGCCAATGGCGCATTTTTCTGAAAGTAGCGCCAGATCGCACACCGATCGCCAAGCCTCGACAACAACAATAAGACCCGGGCGGTTGCTGCAACCGCCCCGGCGCTACCTAGGGTTTCCGTATGGAACACACCAAGCAACTTCCCCTGCAGGGCGTCAATGTAATCGACTTCGGGCAGTACATCGCCGGCCCGGCAGTGGCGATGATCCTCGCGGACCTGGGGGCCACGGTCGTGCATATCGATCCGCCCACCGGCCCGTTGTGGGACAGCCCGGCCAACGCCACCCTGAACCGCAACAAACTGTGCTTGCACCTCGACCTGAAAAGCGCCGAGGGGCTGCATCAGGCCCGCGAATTGATCGCCCAGGCCGACATCGTGATCGAGAACTTCCGTCCGGGGGTGATGCCCCGTCTTGGCCTGGATTTCGCCGAACTGCGCCGCAGCCGGCCGGAGCTGATCACCCTGTCGATCCCAGGCTTTGCCAGCAACGACGAGCTGCGCCACGAGTGGCGGGCCACCGAGGCAATCATCGCGTCGGCCTCCGGAGTCTTCACCGACATGGGCCAGAACCGTGTGCTGATGGGCATCAACCCGAGCTTCTCGCCGCTGCCGCTGGCCTCCGCCTACGGCACCATGCTGGCGGTGTCCTCCGTGGTGCTGGCGCTGCAGGCGCGGGAAAAACACGGCGTCGGCGACCAGATCGAAGTGCCGCTGGCGGCAGCAGTGATGGAAGGGCTGTCTTACAACTCGATCCAGATTGATGGTTATCCGCTGCGCTACAAGACTCTGCGCGAGAAGGAAAGCGAGCGGCGCAAGGCGCAAAACCTGCCGATGAACCTCAGCTACGAAGACCTTCAGGAGTTTCTCGATCCCTTCTACCGCACCTACGAATGCGCCGACGGGCGCAAGTTCTATGCGGTCTGCCCGTCGCACCGTTCGCACGCCAAGCGCTGCCTGCAGGCCATGGGGTTGTATGAGGAAATGCTTGCCGCCGGCCTGCCCAAGGTCGAGGACCCGTACCTGCCGATCGCACAATGGGAAGGCAACGCCTCGCTGGGCGTCTACCCGCTGCCGGCCGACTGGGCCGCACGTATCTCGGCGCGGATGAAGGAGGTGTTCCTCACCCGCACCGCTGCGGAGTGGGAAGTGATTTTCGGCGAGGGGCGCTTCCCCGGCGCGGCGCACCGTTCCACCCAGGAGTGGCTGCACGACGAGCATGCCAATAGCGCCGGCCTGGTGATCGAGGTCGATGACCGCGAATACGGGCGGATGAAGCAAGCCGGCCCGGTTGCCTGGCTCGAAGGCTGTGCCGAAGCCATGCTCAAGCCGGTATCAAGGCGCGACGTGAGCTTCGACGAAGCCCTGGCCAGTCTGGCCGAGCGGCCGGCACCGAAGCTGCCGGCACCCCGCCTGGAGGCCCCGGCCGGCTGGCTGGACGGGGTCAAGGTACTGGACCTGACCAACGTGATCGCCGGCCCGCATTCGGCCTCCTTCCTCGGCCGCTTCGGTGCCGAGGTGGTCAAGCTCGACCCGGTCAAGCCCAACTACGACCCGTGGAACACCGTGGTCTTCGGCCTGTCGTCGGCGCGGGGCAAGGAAAGCATCCTGGTCGATCTCAACCGCGACGACGGCCGCGAGGTGTTCAACCGCCTGGTGCGCAGCGTCGACGTGATCGTGATGAACGCCCCCGACCGGCAACTGGCGCCGCTGGGCCTGGACGAAGCCAGCCTGCAGGCGGTCAACCCCGGGGTGATCTTCTGTCAGCTCGACTGCTTTGGCGGCCCACGCCGTGGCCCGCGCACCGATTACCTGGGCTACGACGACCTGATCCAGGCCACCACCGGCATCATGCTGCGCTTCGGCGGCGGCATGCAGACCCCGGAAGAGCACGCGCATGTCGGCACCATCGATGTGATGTGCGGTTTCGCCGCCGCGCTGGGGGTCGCCACCGCGCTGTACCAGAAACACCACAGCGGCCAGGCGTACCGGGCGCGCACCTCGTTGGCGGCGCTGGGCAACCTGGTGCAGATTCCGTTCTGCTACGACTACGCCGGGCGCGGTCCTTTCGACGAACCGTCCGGGCGCGAGGCCATGGGCTACAGCGATCTGTCGCGTTTCTATCGCACCGCCGACGGCTGGATCTACCTGGATGCCGACGAGGCTGACCTGCCACGCCTGCGCAGCATCGCCGAACTGGCCGGGGTGGAGCAGGCCGCAGACCGTGCCGCGTTCCTCGCCGCCGCCATCGGCCGCATGAGCGGCAGCGTGCTGCAACAGCGCTTGCAGGCGGCGAACGTCGCCGCGGCCGTACCGGACAACATCGACAGCCTGCGCCAGGCCCATAGCCGGGCTGCCGATGGCCTGCCCGGCACCGACAATGGCAGCTACTCGTTCAGCATCTACCGCGACCACCCCAGCGGCCATTGCATCACCCAGCTCGACCCCTATGCGATCCGTCCCCGTGTCGCGCGGATCCGGGCCTTGCCGCCAGCAGAGAAGTTCGGCGCTTCGACCCGCAAGGTGCTGCAGCGCCATGGCTACAGCGATGAGCGCATCGACGCCCTGATGCACAGCGGCGCCATCGGCGAGCGCTGGAGCGACGCCTACCTGCCGGGCTGACCGGCATCCTCGAACCCTTTCACCAGAACACGAGCTGCCGGCCCGCTTGCGGGCCCGCGCATGCCTCGAAAAAGAGAGTGCTGCATGACTTACTCGAGCATCCTTCCACGCTTCCTGCAAACCGGTGCCGGCGCCAGCCAGCAACTGCCCCAGGTGCTGGCCGCGCTGGGTTGCGCACGGCCGTTGATCATCACCGACCTGATGATGGTCGAACTGGGCTACGCCGGGCGTATCCGCGAGGTCCTGGCGGCCCATGACCTGCAGGCCGATATCTTCTCCGACACCGTGCCCGAGCCCACCGTCGCTTCGATCCAGGCCGGCGTGGCCTGTGCCCGGGACGGCGGCTACGACAGCATCATCGCCCTCGGCGGCGGCAGTCCCATCGACAGCGCCAAGGCCATCGGCATCCTCGCCCGTCATGGCGGGGCGATGCGCGATTACAAGTTCCCGCGCCAGGTGAACGAAGCCGGCCTGCCGATCATCGCCGTGCCGACTACCGCCGGTACTGGCTCGGAAGTCACCCGCTTCACCATCATCACCGACGAGCAGAGCGACGAGAAAATGCTCTGCGTCGGCGCCGGCTTCATGCCGGTGGCGGCCCTGGTCGACTTCGAGCTGACCCTGTCGCTGCCGCCACGGGTCACCGCCGATACCGGCATCGATGCCCTGACCCATGCCATCGAGGCCTATGTCAGCCGCAAGGCCAACCCGTTCAGCGATGCCCAGGCGCTGGCGGCGATGCGCCTGATCGGGCCGAACCTGCGCCGCGCCTATCACCAGGGCGACGACCGCCAGGCACGGGAGGCGGTGATGCTCGGTTCGACCCTGGCCGGGTTGGCGTTCTCCGCCGCCTCGGTGGCCCTGGTGCACGGCATGAGCCGGCCCATCGGTGCGTTCTTCCATGTGCCCCACGGCCTGTCCAACGCCATGTTGCTGCCGGCGGTCACCGCGTTCTCGATTCCCGCAGCCCGTGACCGCTACGCCGAGTGCGCGCGGGCCATGGGTGTCGCCAGTGCCGCGGACCTCGACGATGTCGCCGTGGAAAAGCTGCTGGCCGAGCTGGAAGCGCTCAACGAGGAATTGCAGGTGCCGACCCTGGCGCGTTTCGGTGTCGACCGCCAGCAGTTCTTCCAACTGATGCCGACCATGGCCAGCCAGGCCCTGGCCTCCGGCTCGCCGGGCAACAACCCGCGGGTTCCCAGCGAGGCCGAGATGGTCGAGCTGTATCGCAGCCTTTGGTAATTCCCCCCTTATTTCGCACACGAGGAGTACCCCATGAACACAGTAGGCCACCTGATCGACGGCCAGATCGTCACCGAAGGCAAGCGCACCCAGGATGTCTTCAACCCGGCCACCGGCGCCGCCAGCCGCCAGGTCGCCCTGGCCTCGGTCGCCACTGTCGAGGCCGCCATCGCCGCGGCCGAGGCTGCTTTCCCGGCCTGGCGCGACACCCCGCCGATCAAGCGCGCGCGGGTGATGTTCCGTTTCAAGGAACTGCTCGAACAGCACAGCGCGGAAATCTGCCGGCTGATCGGCGAAGAGCACGGCAAGATCAGCCACGATGCGGCAGGTGAGCTGCAGCGCGGCATCGAGAACGTCGAATACGCCTGTGGCATCCCCGAGCTGCTCAAGGGCGAACACAGCAAGAACGCCGGTCCCGGCATCGACTCCTGGAGCGAGTTCCAGCCGCTGGGTGTGGTCGCCGGGATCACCCCGTTCAACTTCCCGGTGATGGTGCCGCTGTGGATGGTGCCGATGGCCATCGCTGCGGGTAACTGCTTCGTGCTCAAGCCGTCCGAGCGCGACCCCAGCTCGACCCTGTTCATTGCCCAGTTGCTGGAAGAGGCCGGCCTGCCCAAGGGCGTGATCAACGTGGTCAACGGCGACAAGGAAGCGGTCGACGTGCTGCTGCGCGACCCGCGGATCCAGGCGGTGAGCTTCGTCGGTTCTACGCCGATCGCCGAATACATCTATTCCACCGCCACCGCCCATGGCAAGCGTTGCCAAGCCCTCGGCGGGGCGAAGAACCATGCCATCGTGATGCCCGACGCGGATATCGACAATGCCGTCAACCAGCTGCTCGGCGCCGCCTTCGGCTCCTCCGGCGAGCGCTGCATGGCCCTGTCGGTGGCGGTCGCGGTGGGCGATGCGGCGGCCGATGCCCTGGTCGAGAAAATGCAGGCGGCGATGGCCGGGCTCAAGGTCGGTGCCTACAGCGACAGCAGCAACGATTTCGGACCGGTGATCACCCGTCAGCATCAGCAGAAGGTGGTGGGCTACATCGACAGCGCCGAGGCCGATGGCGCCACGGTGGTGGTGGATGGTCGCCAGGTGCGGGTGGAGGGCTACGAGAATGGCTTCTTCGTTGGTGGCACTCTGATCGACCGGGTCACCCCGGACATGCTCAGCTACCGGGAAGAAATCTTCGGCCCGGTGCTCCAGGTGGTCCGGGTCGACAGTATGCAGCAGGCCATGGCCCTGATCGATGCCCACGAGTACGGCAACGGCACTTGCATCTTCACCCGCGATGGCGAGGCGGCGCGCTTCTTCTCCGAGCGGATCAAGGTCGGCATGGTCGGTATCAACGTGCCGCTGCCGGTGCCGGTGGCCTATCACAGCTTCGGTGGCTGGAAGCGCTCGCTGTTCGGTGACCTGCATGCCTATGGCCCGGACGCGGTGCGCTTCTACACCCGGCGCAAGACCGTGACCCAGCGCTGGCCGTCGTCGGGTGTGCGCGAGGGCGTCGAGTTCTCCATGCCGACCCTGAAGTAACCCTCTGCACCCGGCGGCGGCCTGCCACGATGTTGCCGCCGGGTGCGCTTTGCGTCACCGGTTTCAACCAACAAGAACAATGGAAAGGTTGTGATGCCCGATTTCAAACGCTCAAGTTCCACTCCAGTGCAGGGCAGGGTGGATATGCCCCTGATCATCATCAGCATCCTGGTCATCGCCGCCAGCGTCACCGGGCTGACCCTGTTTCCGGAGCGCTCGGTGGCGTTGGCCGAACAGGCCTTCGACGCCACCACCCGGCTGTTCGGCGCGCTGGTGCAGATGGTCGGCTTCCTGTGCGTGCTGCTGATTGCCTGGATCGCCTGCAGCAAGTACGGCCATATCCGCCTGGGCGAGGGCAGGCCGCAGTACGGCAACCTCAGTTGGGTGTTCATGTTCATCTGTGCCGGGCTGGGTTCGGCGACCATGTACTGGGCGTTCATGGAATGGGCCTACTACTACGTCACGCCAGGCCTGGAGGTGCTGCCGCGCAGCAAGCAGGCCCTGGAGTACAGCAGCGCTTACGCCTTCTTCCACTGGGGCATCACGCCCTGGGCGATCTACGGCATCGCCTCGCTGGCCATGGCCTATCACTTCCACGTGCGCCGCAACCCCGGCCTGCGCCTGTCCTCGGCGGTGGAGGCGATCACCGGCTTGAAGTCCACCGGGCCGGCCGGGCGGCTGATCGACCTGATCTTCCTGATTTCCACCTTTGGCGGTCTGGTGCTGACCATCACCCTGTCCTCGGCCACGGTCGCCAAGGGCCTGTCGATGCTGTTCGGCCTGAGTGACGGCTTCGTGCTCAAGGCGACCCTGGTGATCCTGGTCACCCTGGTGTTTTCCCTGAGCTCGTGGATCGGCATCGGCCATGGCATGCAGCGCCTGGCCCATGCCGCCTGCGGGCTGACCCTGGTGTTCGCCCTGGTGGTGCTGCTGCTCGGCCCTACCGAATTCACCCTGAACAACATCGCCAATGGCCTGGGCCTGATGCTGCAGAACTTCGTGCACATGAGCCTGGCCACCGACCCGGCCGGCAGTGGCGAGTTCGCCCGCGGCTGGACGGTGTTCTACTGGCTTTACTGGATCACCTATACCCCCGGCGTGGCGCTGTTCGTCACCCGGGTTTCCCGCGGGCGGCGGATCAGGGAGGTGGTGGTCGCCATGGTGCTGGGCGGCTGCGCCGGCTGCTGGCTGTTCTTCGGCAGCCTGCAGAGCTTTGCCATGCACCAGTTCATCAGCGGGGTGATAGACGCCCCGGCGTTGCTCGATGGCAGCGGTGGCGAGGCGGTGGTGTCGATGCTGCTGCTCAGCCTGCCGTTCGGCAAGGTGCTGGCAGTGGTGTATTTCCTGCTGATGCTGGTGTTTCTCGCCTCGCACCTGGATGCGGTGGCTTTCTCGGTGGCGGCCACCAGTACGCGCAACCTGCAGGAGGGTGAAGACCCGGCGCCGGGCCTCAAGCTGTTCTGGTGCCTGATGCTGGCGGCCATCCCCCTGGCGATGCTGTATATCAACGCGCCCTTGCACACGCTCAAGACCGTGGTCACCTGTGCGGCGATTCCGTTCGTGCTGGTGCTTGGGGTGAAAATGTACGGGCTGTTCAAGTGGATGAGGGAGGATTACGGGGATATTCCGGCGCACCTGATCGAGCTGGGCAGTGAATTTTCGCCGTCGGCGAGCATCGTGGAAAACCGCGCTATCGCCTGATTGCACGAGGCTTTGCGTGCGGATTGCCGAAAAGGGCAATCCGCTTTTTTCGTTTGTGCTGCAGGGCACGCATCCGGCTTTTCGGTCATAAGTTTTATAGGGGCTTTCCCCCTTTTTTTATTGCTTTCGCCCCCGGCCGATTTTTTCGACAGTACGTCAACGGTCAGCGCAAGCGCCCGTCACCACATAGTCTTCGCAACCGATTCAGAAACTCCATCGAACAGAATAATAGGGGTACATCTTCATGAAGCGAGCAACCTTGCTGTTGTTGGCCGGATCTCTTTGCGCCTCGGCTTTTGCCGCGGAGAAAATCACGGTCGTCTCCTACGGCGGCAGTCTGTCTGCCGCACAGGTCGAGTCGGCGCACAAGCCATTCACCAAGGCCACCGGGATCGACGTGGTGTCGGAGGACTATTCCGGGGGGATCGCGCCGATCAAGACCCAGGTCGACGGCAAGCAGGTCACCTGGGATGTGGTCGACGCCGAACTGCTCAATGTTCACCGCGCCTGCTCGACCGGCCTGTTGGAACGCATCGATCCGAAAACCCTGGCCCCGGCTCCGGACGGCACTCCGGCCGAGGAGGACTTCATTCCCGGCGCCTTGAGCGACTGCGGGGTCGCCAGTTACGTCTGGTCCACTGTGGTCGCCTATAACACCAAGGCCTTCAAGGGCGAACAGCCGAGCACCCTCAAGGACTTCTTCGACCTCAAGCGCTTCCCCGGCAAGCGCTCCCTGCGCAAGGCGCCGCAGGTCAATCTGGAGTGGGCGCTGATGGCTGATGGCGTGCCGCGGGAAGAGGTGTACAGCACCCTGGAGACCGAGGAGGGCATCGAACGTGCCCTGCACAAGCTCGACACCATCAAGGACCAGGTCATCTGGTGGGAAGCCGGGGCCCAACCGCCGCAACTGCTGGCCGACGGGCAGGTGAGCATGGCCTCGGCCTACAGCGGGCGCATCGTGCTGGCCAGCCGCAAGGAAAACCAGCCGTTCAGGATCGTCTGGGACGGCCAGGTCTACGATATGGAGGCCTGGGTGCTGCCCGCAGGCAATCCGCGCAAGGCGCAGGCTTTCGATTTCCTGCGCTTCGCCACGCAAACCACGGTGCTGGCCGACCAGTCCAACTACATCCCCTACGGCCCGACCCGCTACTCGGCGCAGAAGATGGTCAGTCCTGACGTACAGGCCGACCTGCCGACCAGCCCGCAGAACTTCGCCACTGCGCTGCAGGTGGATTCGCTCTGGTGGGGCGACCACGCCGACGAGCTCAACGAGCGTTTCAACGCCTGGCTGGCGCGCTGATCATTCCCGGGGCAGTGCGTGGCGCTGCCCGTCCTGACACAACAACAAGAAACAGGTGCTTCCATGGAATCGCAGGCGTTCGTCAGCTTCCGCAATGTGCAAAAGAGCTACGACGGGGAGTCCCTCGTCGTGAAGAACTTCAACCTGGAGATCGAACAGGGCGAGTTCGTCACCATGCTCGGCCCGTCCGGGTCGGGCAAGACCACCTGCCTGATGATGCTGGCAGGCTTCGAAACCGTCACCCACGGACAGATCTGCATCGAGCGCAAGCCGGTGAACGATATCGCCCCGCAGAAGCGTGGGATCGGTATGGTGTTCCAGTATTATGCGCTGTTCCCCCATATGACCCTGGAGGAGAACCTGGCCTTCCCCCTGAAAGTGCGTGGGCTGTCCCGCAGCGAGATCCAGGATAAGGTCGGCAGGGCGCTGGACATGGTTGCCATGGGCCGGCTGGGCAAGCGCATGCCGGCGCAGTTGTCGGGTGGGCAGAAGCAGCGGGTGGCCCTGGCCCGGGCGCTGATCTTCGAGCCGCGCCTGGTGTTGATGGACGAACCCCTGGGCGCCCTCGACAAGCAGTTGCGCGAGCAGATGCAGTACGAGATCAAGCGTCTGTCCAAGCAACTGGGCATCACCGTGGTCTACGTCACCCACGACCAGAGTGAAGCCCTGACCATGTCGGACCGTATCGCCGTGTTCAACGACGGTATCGTCCAGCAGCTGGCCACCCCGGCGGATCTCTACGAGAAGCCGCAGACGGCCTTCGTTGCCAGTTTCATCGGCGAAAACAATCGCTTGTTGGGCCAGTTGCAGGCGCGCCAGGGCGAGCACTGCACGGTGCGCGTCGGCGAGCACTCGATCCAGGCGCTGGCGGTGGACACCGCGGAGGAGGGCGCGGCGACCGTGCTGTCGATCCGCCCCGAGCGGATCCTGCTCAACCCCGGGCAGTGGGAAGCGGAAAACCGCCTGCCGGGACGCATCCTGGAAGTCATCTACCACGGCGACCATTTGCGTCTGCGCCTGGAAATCGCCGGCCATGATGACTTCATCGTCAAGCTGCCCAACGCCAGCGGGCGGGCCTGCCCGGCGCCGGGGGAACGCTTGCTGGTCGGTTGGGCGGTCGATGACTGCCGCGCCCTGAATGCCTGAGTGAGCAAGTCTTCCCGACGTATTCCGGAGTTTCCCATGAGCCGTTCATATCCTGTAAACCCAGGCCTCGTCCTGCCTGGCGAGGCGGGTGACACCCCGGGCCTGAAGGCCCGCCTGGCACGCGCCGAACGCATCAACAAGACCCGCTCGTTGCTGCTGGTCCTGCCGTTGCTGGCTTTTATCCTGGTGTTTTTCCTGTTGCCGATCGGCAGCATGCTGATGCGTAGCGTGGAGAATCCGACCCTCTCCACTCAGATGCCGCGCACGGCCCAGGCGCTACTGGCCTGGGACGGTCGAGAGCTACCGGGCGAAGCCCTGTACGCCAGCCTCGGCGAGGAAATGCTCGGTCTGGTCGATAGCGGCCAGCTGGATCTGGTCGGTTCCGACCTCAACCGGGTCCGCAGTGGCCTGAAAAGCCTGTTCGCCAAGAGTGCCCGTGAGCTGGCGAAGGCCCCGCCGCCTCCAGGCGGATACCGTTCCGAGCTGAGCCGCATCGATGCGCGCTGGACGAAACTGGATACCTGGAGCCAGCTCAAGGCCATGGCCCCGACGCATTCGGCGATTCACTACCTGGCTGCCCTTGATCTGCAATACGACGAGCATGGCGAAGTGGTCCGCCAGCCGGAGTCGCGGAGGCTTTACGTCGAGGTCCTGACCAAGACCCTGGGTATCACCCTGGGCATTACCCTGCTGTGCATGGTCCTGGCCTACCCGCTGGCCTGGATGCTTGCGACCCTGCCGGCACGCGTCGCTAACGTCCTTATGATCCTGGTGCTACTGCCGTTCTGGACCTCGCTGCTGGTACGCACCACAGCCTGGATGGTCATCCTGCAATCCAACGGCGTGCTCAACGCGACCCTGCTCAAGCTTGGTCTGCTCAGCCAGCCGCTGGACCTGATGTTCAACATGACCGGCACGGTGATCGCCATGACCCACATCCTCCTGCCGTTCATGGTCCTGCCGCTGTACAGCGTGATGAAGAGCATCGACCAGAGCTACATCCGCGCCGCCCACTCGATGGGGGCCAGCTCGCTGCGCACCTTCCTGCGCGTCTACTTCCCGCTGTCGCTGCCGGGACTGAGCGCCGGCGGCATCCTGGTGTTCATCCTCGCGATCGGCTACTACATCACCCCTGCTTTAGTGGGCGGGCGTACCGGGCAGATGATCAGCAACTTCATCGCCTACCACATGCAGACCTCGCTCAACTGGGGCCTGGCCGCGGCACTGGGCAGCCTGTTGCTGCTGATCGTGCTGTTCCTCTACTGGCTGTACGACCGCGTGGTCGGCATCAGCAACCTGAAACTGGGGTAATCGACATGAGCCTTCCTAGCTATACCGGCCCCTTGGGGCGCACCTGGTTCTACAGCGTGCGTGGCCTGGCCAGCCTGGTCCTGATGTTCCTGGTATTCCCGGTGCTGGTGGTGATACCGCTATCGTTCAACGTCGAGCCATACTTTAGCTTTACCAGTGGCATGCTCAGCCTGGATCCGGCGGCGTTTTCCCTGCGCTGGTACCAGACCCTGCTGGACGACCCGATGTGGCTGCTGGCGTTTCGCAACAGCCTGCTGATTGCCGTTGGCGCCACGTTGCTGTCCACCTTGCTGGGGACCCTGGCGGCGCTCGGCCTGAGCCGCGCCAACCTGCCGTGCAAGGCTCTGCTGATGGGCACGCTGATCTCGCCGATGATCGTGCCGGTGATCATTTCCTCGGCCGGCATGTACTTCTTCTACAGCCGCCTTGGCCTGGCGCAGAACCATCTGGGCCTGATACTCGCCCATGCGGTACTGGGCACGCCGTTCGTGATCATCACCGTCACCGCCACCCTGGTCGGCTACGATCATTCCCTGAGCCGTGCCGCTGCCAGCCTCGGGGCGTCGCCGGCCTACGGATTCTGGCGCGTCACCTTGCCGATCATCCGTCCGGGCATTATCTCCGGCGCGCTGTTCGCCATGGTGACCTCGTTCGACGAAGCGGTGGTGGTGCAGTTTCTTGGCGGCCTGGAGCAGCGCACCATTCCCCGGCAGATGTGGTCCGGCATGCGCGAGCAGATCAGTCCGACCATCCTCGCCGCAGCGACCCTGCTGATTCTTGGTTCGGTCCTGCTGCTGGTGCTGGTCGAGGTACTGCGGCGGCGTTCGTTGCGCCTGCGCGGGCTGGCAGGGTAAGTGCGCCAGTAATTTCCAGAACGATTGCCACAGCCTGCCGTCAGAGTTAGCAACGACTCGATCCGAGACCTGCTTGCAAGGAGGTGGCAATGACCGCAGCAAAAGGCGACTACATAGACTGGCTGGTGGCGCAATCCATGCTCAAGGCGGCCCAGGACCGGGCCCGGAGCTATGCCGGCCAGTCCCGGCTGTGGATGAACCCCTACGCCGAGGCCCGTCCGCGGCGGGCCATCGAGATCGCTTCGGTGTGGCTGACGGTCTATCCCGATTCCATCATCGCCGCCGAGGATAGTTCGGTGCTCGACGCCCTGGGCGCCGAGAGCCTGTGGAAGGGGCTGTCGGAGCTGGGCGTGCAGGGCATTCACACCGGGCCGATCAAGCGCTCGGGCGGCATCAGCGGCCGGGAATTCACCCCCAGCGTCGACGGCAACTTCGACCGCATCAGCTTCGATATCGACCCGCTCTACGGTACCGAGCAACAGCTGGTGCACCTGAGCCGCATGGCCGCCGCGCACAATGCCGTGACCATCGACGACCTGATCCCCTCGCACACCGGCAAGGGCGCCGATTTCCGCCTGGCGGAGATGGCCCACGAGCACTATCCGGGCATCTACCACATGGTCGAGATCCGCGAGGAGGACTGGCCGCTGTTGCCGGAGGTGCCTGCCGGCCGTGATGCCGTCAACCTCAGCCCGGCGCAGTGCGATGAACTCAAGCAGCGCCAGTACATCGTCGGCCAGTTGCAGCGGGTGATCTTCTTCGAGCCCGGGGTCAAGGAAACCGACTGGAGTGCCACGCCGCCGGTGGTGGGGGTGGACGGCAAGACCCGGCGCTGGGTCTACCTGCATTACTTCAAGGAGGGCCAGCCGTCGCTGAACTGGCTCGACCCGACCTTCGCCGCCCAGCAACTGATCATCGGCGACGCCCTGCATGCTTTCGACTGCCTCGGTGCGCGCGGCCTGCGTCTGGATGCCAACGGTTTTCTCGGCGTCGAGATCCGCGCCAACGACAGCGCCTGGTCGGAAAGCCACCCGCTGTCCCTGACCGGCAACCAGATCATCGGCGGCATGATCCGCAAGGCCGGCGGCTTCAGTTTCCAGGAGCTCAACCTGACCCTCGACGACATCGCCCAGATGTCCAAGGGCGGGGCCGACCTGTCCTATGACTTCGTCACCCGCCCGGCCTACCAGCATGCGCTGCTCACCGGCGATACCAGCTTCCTGCGCCTGATGCTCGGCGAAATGCAGCGCTTCGGCATCGACCCGGCGTCGCTGATCCACGCCTTGCAGAACCACGACGAACTGACCATCGAGCTGGTGCATTTCTGGACCCTGCACGCCAACGACATGTTCCTCTACAAGGGCCAGACCTTCCCCGGCAGCATCCTGCGCGAGCATATCCGCGAGGAAATGTACGAACGCCTGTCCGGCGAGCACGCGCCGTACAACCTGCGCTTCGTCACCAATGGCGTGTCCTGCACCACGGTCAGCATCATCACGGCGGCGCTGGGGATCCGCGACCTGGGCGAGATCAGCGCCGAGGAGCTGGCCCTGATCCAGAAGATCCACCTGCTGCTGGTGATCTACAACGCCATGCAGCCGGGGGTGGTGGCGCTGTCCGGCTGGGACCTGGTCGGCGCGTTGCCGCTGGCGGCGGAGCAGGTGGCCGAGCGCATGGGCGATGGCGACACGCGCTGGATCCATCGCGGCGGCTACGACCTGGCCGACCTGGCACCGGAGGCCGACAGTTCGCTGCGTGGCCTGCCCCGGGCCCGCTCGTTGTACGGCAGCCTGTCCAGCCAGTTGCAGCGGCCCGACTCGTTCGCCAGCCAGGTGAAGAAGGTGCTCGCCGTCCGGCAGGCCTATGGCATCGCCGCCAGTCGCCAGGTGCTGGTGCCCGAGGTGCAGAGCCCGGGCTTGCTGGTGATGGTCCATGAACTGCCGGCGGGGAAGGGTACGCAACTGACTGCGCTCAATTTCGGTAGCGAGGCGATCTCCGAGGAGATCGTGCTGGAGGGCTTCACCCCGGGGCCGGTGGTGGACATGCTCGGCGAGACACTGGAAGGGGATCTGCACGAGGATGGGCGGTTGCTGATCAACCTGGACCCGTATGAGGCGTTGTCGCTGCGGATTGTCAGTAGTAGTGGGCATCTGTAGATCTTGTGTTGTCTGGGCTGGCCTCATCGCCGGCAACGCCGGCTCCCACAGGTATGGCATGCACCCTGAAACCTTGTGGGAGCCGGCGTTGCCGGCGATAGGGCCATCAGCCACAGCGCATATTTACCCGCTGACCTCTTCCTTGAACCTCAACCGCCACCCATGCAACAACGGCTCGGTATACCCGCTAGGCTGCTCGCGCCCCTTGAACACCAGGTCGCAGGCCGCACGGAACGCATGGGACGCCTCGAACCCCGGCGCCATCGGCCGATACGCCGGGGCCCCGGCATTCTGCCGGTCCACCACCGCCGCCATGCGCTCCAGGGTCTGGCGTACCTGCCCGGCATCGACCACGCCGTGGTGCAGCCAGTTGGCCACATGCTGCGCCGAGATGCGCAGGGTGGCACGGTCCTCCATCAGGCCGACGTTGTGGATATCCGGCACCTTGGAGCAACCCACGCCCTGTTCGACCCAGCGCACCACATAACCGAGGATGCCCTGGCAGTTGTTGTCCAACTCCGCCTGGATCTCGGCGTCGCTCCAGTCCCGCTGCGGGCTGACCGGAACGCTGAGCAAACCATGCAGCAGCCCGGCCCGTTCGGCCTGCGCGTCGATCTCTTCGAGTCCGGCCTGGACCTGCTGCACATCCACCTGGTGATAGTGCAGCGCATGCAGGGTGGCGGCGGTGGGCGAGGGCACCCAGGCGGTATTCGCACCGGCCCTGGGGTGGGCGATCTTCTGTTCGAACATGGCCGCCATCAGGTCCGGCATGGCCCACATGCCCTTGCCGATCTGCGCTCGTCCACGCAGGCCGCAAGCCAGGCCGACCAGCACGTTGCTGCGCTCGTAGGCGGCGATCCACGCACTGCCTTTCATATCGCCCTTGCGCAGCATGGCGCCGGCCTGCATGGCGCTGTGCATCTCGTCACCGGTGCGGTCGAGGAAGCCGGTGTTGATGAACACCACACGCTGTGCCGCCTCGGCGATGCAGGCCTTGAGGTTGACGCTGGTGCGCCGCTCCTCGTCCATGATGCCCATCTTCAGGGTATGACGCGGCAGGCCGAGCAGGTCCTCGACCCGGCCGAACAGGGTGTTGGCAAACGCCACTTCCTGCGGCCCGTGCATCTTCGGCTTGACGATATAGACGCTGCCGCTGCGGGAGTTGCCTTTACGCTGCAGGTCGTGCAGGGCGGCGAGGCTGGTGACCACGGCATCGAGGATACCTTCGGGGGTCTCCTGACCATCCTGGTCGAGGATCGCCGGGTTGCTCATCAGGTGGCCGACGTTGCGCACGAACAGCAGCGAGCGGCCGGGCAGTGTGAGTTCGCTGCCATCGCGGCCGTGGTAGCGGCGGTCCGGGTTCAGGCTGCGGGTGATGGTCTTGCCGCCCTTGCTCAGGGTTTCGCTGAGGTCGCCCTTCATCAGTCCCAGCCAGTTGCGATAGACCAGCACCTTGTCGGCGGCATCCACCGCCGCCACCGAATCCTCGCAATCCATGATGGTGGTGATGGCGGACTCCACCAGCAGGTCCTTGACCCCGGCGGCATCGCTGGCACCGATGGGGCTGCTGCGGTCGATCTGCAACTCGATATGCAGCGCGTGGTTCTCCAGCAGCACGGCAGTCGGTGCGTCGGCGCTGCCTTGATAACCGGCGAACTGTTCGGGCTTGACCAGGGCGGTGTCGCGGCCATCAGCGAGGGCTGCCCGCAGTTCGCCGGCAACGATCCGGTAGCCCGTCGCCTCGGTATGGGAGGCACCCTGTAGCGCAAACACCTGATCGAGGAACGCCTTGGCCCAGGCCACCACCCTGGCGCCACGGGTCGGGTTGTAGTCGGCGCTTTTCCCTGCACCGTCGGTCTCGTCGATCATATCGGTGCCGTACAGGGCGTCGTACAGCGAGCCCCAGCGGGCGTTGGCGGCATTCAGCGCATAGCGGGCGTTCATCACCGGGACCACCAGTTGCGGGCCGGCCTGGGTGGTGATTTCGTGGTCGACCTGGCGGGTGCTGACCTTCACCTCGGCGGGCTGGGGCTGCAGGTAGCCGATGTCTTCGAGAAAGGCCTGGTAGGCCGGCATGTCCGCGATGGGGCCGGGGTGTTCGGCGTGCCAGCGGTCGAGCAGGGCTTGCAGACGATCCCGCTCCGCCAGCAGGGCGCGATTTTGCGGGGCCAGGTCGTGGACCAGCTGATCGAAGCCGGCCCAGAACTGCGCCGCATCAACTGCCGTGCCTGGCAGGACTTCGTCGTCGATAAAGCGTTTGAGGTTTTCCGCCACCTGCAGGCGGTGGCTGGCGATACGCTGGGTCACGGCATGTACTCCTGAAGAAATGATCGGTTCAAAGCGCGGCGACAGCCGCGGCCGCAACCTGTGCATCCTGTTCCGACTTGACGCCGGACACCCCCACGGCGCCAACCACCTGGCCCTCGACGATCACTGGCACGCCGCCTTCCAGCGAGGTCAGCAGTGGTGCGCTGAGAAAGGCCGTGCGCCCGTTGTTGACCATCTCCTCGTAGCCCCTGGTCTCGCGTCGGCCAAGGGCGGCGGAGCGGGCCTTTTCCGTGGCGATATAGGCGCTGATCGGCGCGCAGCCATCGAGGCGCTCCAGGGCCAGGGGATGGCCGCCGTCGTCGACGATGGCGATGCTCACCTTCCATTGGTTGCGTTGGGCTTCCTCGCGGGCGGCGGTGAGGAGGCGGGTGATGTCGCTGTGTTCCAGCACGGCTTTGCTTTGCATGGGGTTCTCCTTTTTTCGACTGTGTAAGCGGTCTCTGTGGGAGCTGGCTTGCCAGCGATGGCGATGCTGAATTCACCGACGCTATCGCTGGCAAGCCAGCTCCCACAGGGGACGCGTGTGTTATGCCAAGGCTTCTTCCACCAATTCGATCCAGTGCCGCACCGGCGTGCGCCCGGCGCCGTCGAGGTGGGTCTGGCAGCCGATATTGGCGGTGACGATGACTTCCGGATTACCGGCCTCCAGGGCATTCAGGCGGTTGTCGCGCAGGCGCCGGGACAGCTCGGGCTGGGTCAGCGAGTAGGTACCGGCCGAGCCGCAGCACAGGTGCCCGTCGCTGACCGTGGTCAGGCTGAAGCCCAGGCGCTGGAGAATGTCTTCCACCGCACCACCCAGTTTCAGGGCGTGCTGCAGGGTGCAGGGGCAGTGGAAGGCCAGGCGCCGTTCGGCATGAATACCAAGCTGCTCCAGCGGCTCGGCACCGAGCACCTGGGCCAGGTCGCGGCTGAGCTGGCTGACCCGCGCGGCCTTGGCGGCATAGGCCGGATCCTGTTCCAGCAGGTGCTCGTAATCCCGCACGAAAGCGCCACAGCCACTGGCGGTCTGTACGATCGCTTCGGCCCCGGCCTCGATCGCCGGCCACCAGGCATCGATATTCCGGCGCGCCCGTTGCAGCCCCTGTTCCTGGGCATTCAGGTGATAGTCGACGGCACCACAGCAACCGGCTTCCCGCGCGCTGACCACCGAGATGCCGAGGCGATCCAGCACCCGTGCCGCCGCCGCATTGGTATTGGGCGACAGCGTCGGCTGCACGCAACCTTCCAGCATCAGCACCTTGCGCGGATGGCGGTCGAGTGGACGTGCCTTGGCCGGCACGGGACGACGCGGCAGCTTGGCCTTGAGGCTCTCCGGCAACAGTGGACGGAACACCTGCCCGGTGCGGGCCAGCGCCTTGAACACCACGGGATTCGGCACCAGCGCCCGCAGGCCCTGGCGCAGCAGGCGTTCACCCAGTCCGCGCGGCACCTGTTCTTCCACCACGGCGCGGCCGATATCCAGCAGGTTGTGGTACTCCACCCCGGACGGACAGGTGGTTTCGCAGTTGCGGCAGGACAGGCAGCGGTCCAGGTGCTCGCGTGTACTGGCGGTAACGTCCTGGCCTTCCAGCACCTGCTTGATCAGGTAGATGCGCCCGCGCGGGCCGTCCAGTTCGTCGCCCAGCAACTGGTAGGTGGGGCAGGTCGCGGTACAGAAGCCGCAATGCACGCAGGAGCGCAGGATGCGTTCGGCTTCGGCGGCGCGGGGCAGGGCCTTGGCCTGTTCGCTCAGATGGGTTTGCATGGCGTTTCAGACCTCCGCGTACAGTCGGCCAGGGTTGAAGATGCCCTGGGGATCGAGCTGCTTTTTCAGGTTCTGGTGGTAGCGCAGGAGCAGCGCGGGCAAGGGCTGGAACGGCGTTTCGTGGGCGCCGTAGCGGGTCGCATGACCGCCTGCCGCGGCCACCACCTGGCGGATCTCCTCGGCCGGCGCAGCGCTCAGCAGCCAGCGTTGCGCTCCGCCCCAGTCGAGCAATTGTTCGCCGGGTAGATCCAGGCACGGGCTGCTGTTGGGCAGGGACAGGCGCCACAGCGGCTGTTCGCTGGCGAAGAAGGGCAGGCGGTGTTCGCGCAACTGCGTCCAGTAGCGGCTGTCGATCCGCTCGCCGCCGAGGCGCTGGCAGGCGGACTTCACCGAACCTTCGCCCCCTTCAAGGCGCAGGTACAGATGTTCGCTGTCGTGACAGGCGGCGCTGATCGGCAGCGGCTGCTGGCCCCATTCGGCCAGTTCGCACAGCGCTTCGGCGGCGCCCATTTGCAGTTTCAGGCTGACGCAGGTGCGCGGCTTGGGCAGCACCTTGAGCGACACCTCGGCCAGCACGCCCAGGCAGCCGAAACTGCCCGCCAGCAGGCGCGACAGGTCGTAGCCGGCGACGTTCTTCATCACCTCGCCGCCAAAGCGCAGGAGCTTGCCGTGGCCGGTGATCAGGCGGGTGCCGAGCACATGGTCGCGTGCCGATCCGGCCCAGGGCCGACGCGGGCCGGACAGGCCGCTGGCGATGGCGCCGCCAAGGGTCGCGTCGGGGCCGAAGTGCGGTGGCTCGAAGGGCAGCATCTGGCCTTTTTCCTCAAGCGCCGCCTCGATGTCCGCCAGCGGCGTACCGGCGCGGGCGGTCAGCACCAGTTCGGTGGGGTCGTAGCTGACGATGCCGCGATGGCTGCGGGTGTCCAGCACCTCGCCCTGGACCGGGCGCCCCAGCAGCGCCTTGCTGTTGCCGCCCTGGATGCGCAGGGCGATAGCGTTGTTCAGGGCGTGGTTGACCTGCTCCAGCAGGTCGGTGCTGTGATCGTGATCGATGCTCATCAGAAGCGCTCCAGATCCGGAAAGGGCAGTTTTCCCTGGTGGATATGCATCGAGCCAAACTCGGCGCAGCGGTGCAGGGTGGGGATGTTCTTGCCGGGGTTGAGCAGGCCTTGCGGGTCGAAGGCATGCTTCACCGCGTGGAACAGGGTGATCTCCTCGCTGCTGAACTGGGCGCACATCTGGTTGATCTTTTCCCGGCCGACGCCGTGCTCGCCGGTGATGCTGCCGCCTACCGCCACGCACAGTTCGAGGATCTTCGCACCGAGGGCCTCGGCCCGTTCCAGTTCGCCGGGCTGGTTGGCATCGAACAGGATCAGCGGGTGCATGTTGCCGTCGCCGGCATGGAACACATTGGCCACGCGCAGGCCGAACTGGCCCGACAGTTCCTCGATGCCGCGCAGCACCGCCGGCAGTTCGCGGCGCGGAATGGTGCCGTCCATGCAGTAGTAGTCCGGGGAAATCCGCCCCACTGCTGGGAAGGCGTTCTTGCGCCCGGCCCAGAAACGCACCCGTTCGGCTTCGTCCCGGGCCAGGCGCACGTCGCTGGCACCGGCCTGGCGCAGCACGGCATCGACCCGCTCGCAGTCCTCGCGCACGTCCGCCTCGACCCCGTCCAGCTCGCACAGCAGCATGGCGGCGGCGTCCACCGGGTAGCCGGCGTGGATAAAGTCCTCGGCGGCGCGGATCGACAGGTTGTCCATCATCTCCAGGCCGCCGGGGATGATGCCGGCGCCGATGATATCGGCCACCGCGCGCCCGGCTTGCTCCACCGAGTCGAAGCTGGCCAGCAGCACCCGCGCCACCTGGGGCTTGGGCAGCAACTTGACGGTGACCTCGGTGACGATGCCGAGCATGCCTTCGGAGCCGGTGAACAGCGCCAGCAGGTCGAAGCCGGGGGAATCCAGGGCATCGCTGCCCAGGGTCAGGTGCTCGCCCTCGACGGTGAGGATGTCGACGCGCAGCAGGTTGTGCACGGTCAGCCCGTATTTCAGGCAATGCACGCCACCGGCGTTCTCGGCGACATTGCCGCCGATCGAGCAGGCGATCTGCGAGGATGGATCGGGGGCGTAGTACAGGCCATGGGGCGCGGCGGCCTGGGAGATTGCCAGGTTGCGTACCCCGGGCTGGACCCGGGCGAAGCGGCCCTCGGGGTTGACCTCGATGATGCGGTTGAAGCGCGCCATCACCAGCAGGATGCCTTTTTCCAGAGGCAGGGCGCCGCCGGACAAGCCGGTGCCGGCACCGCGGGCCACCACTGGCACCTGCTCGGCGTGGCACAGGCGCAACAGGGTCTGCACCTGCTCCAGGCGTTCCGGCAGTACCACCAGCAGCGGCACCACACGGTAGGCGGACAGGCCGTCGCACTCGTAGGGGCGCAGGTCTTCGGCGCTGTGGAGGATTTCCAGGTCGGGCAGGGCCTGGCGCAACTTGCCTAGCAACCGGGGCTTGTCGACATTGGGCAGGGCCCCGTCGACCCGTTCGTCATAGAGGATATTCATCGGCTCGGGCGTCCATTTCTTGTTATTGGCTGAACGCCTTGCAGACTGCGGGGGACAGGCGGGTCGCGTCGATGCCGGAATGAACTGGTCCTACCAGTTTGTGGGCGGGTTTCAAGCAGAAGATCGCTATTGCGGCGATTGTGTCGATACACTCCGGAGACAATTCATAAGAAAAATCGTACTGGTCCTACCAGTCCTGGAGCGTCTTCTCATGGCCGATTCCACCCCGGGCAAGACCCAGGTCGCCGACCAGGTGGCCGAACGTATCGAAAAGCTGATCGTCGATGGTGTGCTCAAGGTTGGCCAGGCCTTGCCCTCGGAACGGCGCCTGGTGGACAAGCTGGGTTGCTCGCGTTCGGCCCTGCGCGAGGGGCTGCGCATTTTGCGTGGGCGCGGCATCGTCGAGACCGAGCATGGCCGTGGCTCCTACGTCGCCGACCTGAGCCGCGCCGAGGACACCACGCCGTTGATGCACCTGTTCGCCTCGCAGCCGCGCACCCTGTACGACCTGCTTGAAGTCCGTGCCCTGCTGGAAGGGGAGTCGGCGCGGCTGGCGGCCTTGCGCGCCACCGATGTCGACCGCCTGCTGATCAAGCGCCGCTTCGATGAAATGGTCGCCTCCACCGAGCAGGATGCCCGCGAGCAGGCCCGTCTCGACCATGCCTTCCACCGGGCGATCAGCGAGGCCTCGCACAACCCGGTGCTGGTGCACACCCTGCAGGGCCTCAACGACCTGATGCTCAGCACCGTGTTCGCCTCGGTGAACAACCTCTACTGCCGCCCGGCGCAAAAGCGCCAGATCGACCGCCAGCACTCGCGGCTGTACCACGCGGTCATGGAGCAATTGCCGGAGCAGGCGCAGCGCGTGGCGCGGGAGCATCTGGGCAGCATCCGCGACAACCTGCGCGAGATCGAGCAGGAGGAACAGCGGCTGGTGCGCGCGACCATGCGTTTGCAAGGTTGGGAGTGAGGGGGCGTCTGTGCGCCTCATCGCTGGCAATGCCAGCTCCCACAGGTTCTGTGACAGACCTGGATCATGCGGCTGGCCCGGTACCCTGTGGGAGTCGGCGTTGCCGACGATGAGGCCATCAGCCTTGACATCGATCTTGCTGGTTGGGTTGTGTTCTTTGGGGCCTCATCGCTGGCAATGCCAGCTCCCACAGGGTCCGCGTCGTTCTTAGATCTGTTCTCTGCGCGATAGCGCAGCCTGAAAGGCTGGGCGGACTCCCACAGGTTCTGTGACTGACCTGGATCATGCGGCTGGCCCGGTACCCTGTGGGAGCCGGCATTGCCGGCGATGAGGCCAGCAGCCACAACATCAATCTGCTTGCCTGCCACCATGGAATCCCCCACAGGTTCTGCGTCTGGCCTGAAGCCGTCCTGTCGTACCCTTTCCACCCCCACTTGATTCCGGGTCTACCGCCCAACGGCATCAATGTATTTTTCAGTGTTTTTTAATTCACAAAAAAACATTTACAAAGTCGATGCACGCTGCAACTATGTCCCGGCGAATTGAAAAAAACAAAATCGCCCGGCGCTGATCCCCATCAGGCCACAACAACAACGATATGATCAGAACCTTTAGGCCGGGCCTGCCATGACCGGTCCTTCAGCGAAGGAGAACCTCTCCCGTGCATCGCTTCCATAGTCCTTCCCTTGCCCGCAGCCTGCGGGTTGCGAGCCTTGCGGCCATTGGCGTGCTGGCCCAGCCGGCCTTGGCCGATACCACCCTGCGCGTTGGCCTGGGGGCCGATATCCGCAGCACCGAACCTGGCGTCAATCGCGACGAAAACACCGATACGGTGATCCTGCATGTGGTCGAGGGCCTGGTCGCCCACCGTGAGGACGCTTCGGTCGGGCCGCTGCTGGCCAGCGCCGTGGACGTGTCCGACGACGGCCTGACCTACCGCTTCACCCTGCGCGACGGCGTGCATTTCCATAACGGTGCGACCCTGAGCTCGGCCGAGGTGAAGTGGACCTGGCAGCGCTACCTCGATCCGAAGACCCAATGGCGCTGCCTGCCCGAGTTCGACGGCCGCGGCGGGGCGAAGATCGTCGCCATCGACACCCCGGACCCGCGCACCGTGGTGTTCACCCTCGATCAACCCAACGCGCTGTTCCTCGCCTCGATGTCGCGCCCCGACTGTGGCGGTGCGGGCATCCTGCATCCGGATTCGCTGGCCGCCGACGGCAGCTGGAAGGCGCCGGTGGGCACCGGGCCGTTCACCTTCGCCGAATGGAAACCGGGACAGTACGTGCGCCTGGCGCGCTTCAAGGACTACAGCGCCCGCGCCGAAGCCGGCCCGGACGGCTTCACGGGCAACAAGCAGGCCCTGGTCGACAACCTGCGTTTCATGATCATCCCCGACCCCTCCTCGGCCAAGGCCGCGCTGCTGTCGAACAACGTCGACCTGCTGCCCGACGTCACCGCCAGCGACGCCCAGGAACTCAAGGCGGTACCGGGCATCCAGGTCTCGGTCAGCCCGATCATGGCCATCTGCGGCCTGCTGTTCCAGACCAACGACCCGCTGCTCAAGGACGTGCGCATCCGCCAGGCCATCGCCCATTCCCTCGACTACGGGCAGATGGTCACGGCGCTGTCCAACGGCCTGTCGCAGCCGAACAACTCGGCGATCCCGCAGACCAGCGCCTTCCATGACGAAGTGGCGAAACAGGGCTACCGCTACGACCCCGAGGAGGCCCGGCGCCTGCTCAAGGAGGCCGGCTACAAAGGCCAGCCGATCAGGATGATCGTCAACAAGCGCTACCAGCAGATGTTCGACATGGGCGTGCTCAGCCAGGCCATGGCCCAGGCCAGCGGCCTGAATATCCAGATGGAGACCCTGGAATGGGGTACCCAGCTGGAGCGCTACCAGAGCGGCAACTACCAGATGATGTCGTTCTCCTACTCGTCGCGCCTCGACCCGGCGCTGGGCTTCGACTCGCTGATGGGCGACAAGAGCAAGGAGCCGCGCAAGGTCTGGGACAACCCGCAGGCCCAGGCGCTGCTGCGCGAGGCGGTGCGCGAGAACGACACGGGCAAGCGCCAGGCGCTGTTCGACCGCCTGCACCAGCTGATGATCGAGGACACGCCGATGGTGATCATCTACAACGGCACGGTCATCGGCGCGCTGCGCGACAGCACCCGTGGCTATCACTCCTGGCCGGTGGCCAAGCCGCGGTTGTGGGGCGTCAGCCTCGCGGCGAAGTAGGGCGGGCCGGACGATGCTGCGCTTTATCCTGCAAAAACTCGGCATGGCGGTGCCGACCCTGCTGCTGATCTCGCTGATGGTCTTCGCCCTGATCCGCCTGGTGCCTGGCGACCCGGCGCTGCTCATGCTCGGCGATATGGCCGACCCGCAGAGCCTGGCCGACATGCGCCGCACCCTGGGCCTGGATCATTCGCTGGTGACCCAGTTCCTGATCTGGTTCAAGGCGGTGCTCAGCGGTGACCTGGGCTTCTCCATCAGTACCCGCGAAGCGGTGCTGCCGCTGATCCTCGAACGCTTCGCGGTCAGTGCCGGCATTGTCCTGGTGGCGGTGCTGCTGGCGACCCTGATCGCGGTGCCGGTGGGCCTGCTGGCAGCGTGGAAACAGAACAGCGCCCTCGATCTGGGCCTGGTCATGAGCGCCACGCTGCTGCTGTCGATCCCCAGCTTCTGGCTCGGCCTGCTGCTGCTCTATGCCTTCGGCATCAAGCTCGGCTGGCTGCCGGTGGTGGGCTACGTCAGCTTCGCCCAGGACCCCTGGCAGGCGCTGAGCTACCTGGTGCTGCCGATCGTCACCCTGACCCTGGTGGAAGTCGGCGCCATCACCCGCATGGCCCGGGCCAGCACCATCGAGGTGTTGCGCCTGGAGTACATCGCCCATGCCCGGGCCAAGGGTCTGTCGGAGCGTGCGGTGCTGTGGCGGCATGCCCTGCGCAATGCCTTCGCCCCGACCTGGACCCTGGTCGGCCTGATCCTCGGCAATCTGCTGGGCGGCATCGCGGTACTGGAAACGGTGTTCACCCTGCCGGGCATCGGCCGGCTGATGGTCGATGCGATCTTCGCCCGCGACTACCCGGTGCTGCAGGGCTGCCTGCTGCTGATCACCTTCGTCTATGTGCTGGTCAACCTGTTCGTCGATCTGCTCTACCCACTGTTCGATCCAAGGGTGAAGTTATGAGTTCGAAACCCTCCCTGGCGCCGCTGGCCGCGCCCGCCGCGACGCCGCGCAAGGCGCTGCGGGCCTGGCCGCCGGCCAATGCGCTGATCGGCGCCACGCTGCTCGCGCTGCTGGTCCTGCTGGCCTTGCTCGGCCTGGTCTGGACGCCGTTCGACCCGCTGCGCATCGACCTGCTGTCGCGCTTGCAGGCACCTTCGGCGCTGCACTGGCTGGGCACCGACGAGTTCGGTCGCGACGTGTTCAGCCGCCTGCTGATCGGCGCCCGCACCAGCCTGTGGATCAGCCTGCTGGCAGTGTCGTTCGCGGTATGTGCCGGCACCCTGATCGGCATGCTCGCCGGCTACCTGCGTGGCTGGACCGACCGCCTGCTGATGATGTGCAACGACGCGCTGCTGGCGTTTCCCGGCATCCTCATGGCCCTCGGCATCATGGCCATCATCGGCGCCAGCCAGTACGGCATCGTCCTCGCCCTGGGCATCGCCTACACGCCGTCGGTGGTGCGGGTGGTGCGCGGTAGCGTGCTGTCCCTGCGCGAGCTGGAGTTCATCGAGGCCTCGCGGGTGATCGGCAACTCCGAGCTGTACACCATGCTGCGCCATATCGCGCCCAACTGCCTGGCCCCGCTGTGCGTGCTGGCCACCAGCATGTTCGGCTGGGCGCTGCTCTCGGAAAGCGCCCTGAGCTTCCTCGGCCTCGGCGTGCCGCCACCGGCGGCGACCTGGGGCAACATGCTCGCCAGCAGCCGGCCGTACATCGCTTCGGCGAGCTGGCTGGGCATCTTCCCCGGGCTGTTCATCTGCCTGGCGCTGCTGGCCATCAACCTGTTCGGCGATGCCCTGCGCGATCGTCTCGACCCGCGCATGAGGAAATGACCATGACCCACGCCAATTCCCTGTTGCAGGTACGTGACCTGCAGATCCGTGTCGGCGAGCACGGCCCGCTGGCCGTAGATGGCCTGAGCTTCGACGTGGCGCCGGGCGAGATCGTCGCTCTGGTCGGCGAGTCCGGCAGCGGCAAGACCATGGCCGCCCGCGCTGCCATCGGCCTGCTGCCGCTGCCGATGCAGGTCTGTGGCGGTCGCCTGGAGTTCCAGGGCCAGGACCTGGTCAGCCTCGACACCCGCGCCCTGCGTGCCATCCGTGGCGCGCAGATCGGCATGGTGTTCCAGGAACCGATGGTCTCGCTCAACCCGGCGCTGACCATCGGTCGGCAGATGGCCGAGGCCCTGGAGCTGCACACCGACCTCGACCCGCCGGCGATCCACCAGCGCTGCGTGGACATGCTCCAGCGCATCGGCATCCGCGACGCCGAGCGCTGCCTGGACTCCTGGCCGCACCAGTTCTCCGGCGGCATGCGCCAGCGCATCATGCTGGCCTCGGTGATGTTGCTGCGGCCCAAACTGCTGATTGCCGACGAGCCGACCACCGCCCTGGATTGCCTGGCGCAACTGGACGTGATCGAGCTGATGCTGGAGCTGACCCGCGAGCAGGGCACGGCGATCCTGTTCATCAGCCACGACCTGTCGCTGGTCGCACGCTATGCCCACAAGGTGGTGGTGATGCGCCAGGGCCAGGCGGTGGAGCAGGGCGCCATCGGCGATATCCTCCTGGCACCCAAGGCCGAGTACACCCGCCAGTTGCTCGAAGCCCTGCCGCGCCGGGGCGAATTGCCACCGCTGCCGGCCAGCGACGGGCCGCTGGTGGAGGTCGACCAGGTGTGCATCGAGCACCCGGGCCCGGCCAATTTCTGGGGCAAGCGTGCATACAAGCGGGTGGTGCATTCCGCCAGCCTGAGTATCGCCCCGGGTGAAACCCTGGCCCTGGTCGGCGGCAGCGGGTCGGGCAAGACCACCCTCGGCCGTTCGCTGGTCGGCCTGGTCAAGCCCTGTGCCGGTGCGATCCGTTTCAAGGGCGTGGACATCCTCAAGGCAGCCAATCGCACCCACCGCCTGCAATGCCAGATGATCTTCCAGGACCCGTTCTCGTCCCTCGATCCGCGCATGCGCATCGGCGAGATCCTCCTCGAACCGCTGCGCCACGAGCCGGGCCTGAGCGCCACCGGACGCCGCGAGCGGGTGGCGCAGACCATGCGCGATATCGGCCTGCCGGAAGCCTTCGCCGAGCGCTTCCCGCACCAGTTGTCCGGTGGCCAGCGCCAGCGCGTGGCGATCGGCCGGGCACTGGTGCGCCACCCGCAACTGGTGATCGCCGACGAGCCGATCTCGGCCCTGGACATGACCATCCAGAAGCAGATCCTCGAACTGTTCGAGCGCCTCCAGGCGCGCTACGGCTTCGCCTGCCTGTTCATCTCCCACGACCTCTCGGCGGTGGAGCGCATCGCCCACCGGGTGGCGGTGATGCACCAGGGCGAGGTGGTCGAGGTGGGCAGCCGCGAACAGGTCTTCGATGACCCGCGCCACCCCTACACCCGGCAGTTGCTGGCGGCAGCCAGCCCGCTGGAGAAGCTCGACGACGGCAGTTACCGAATACGTCGCGCCAGCTGACCTGAACCCCTGATCCAACCCCAGCGCGCCGGCTCCCGCAGCGGCGTGGCGGGGCAAGTCATGTCCGAAAAACAACAACAACAGCCTTTCCACAACGACTGCCAGGAGCCAGAACCCAATGAAACACGCAAACCTCAACCTGTTGCTCACCGGTGTCGGCCTGCTCTCCGTGCAGGCCCATGCCGACTTCATCAAGGACAGCAAGGCCTCGCTGGAACTGAAGAACTACTACTTCAACCGCGACTACCGGGAGGACGCCGGCCAGTCCAAGCGCGAGGAGTGGGCCCAGGGCTTCACCCTCAACCTGCAATCGGGCTTCACCGAAGGCACCGTCGGTTTCGGCGTGGACGCGGTGGGCATGCTCGGCCTCAAGCTCGACTCCAGCCCGGACCGCTCTGGCTCCGGCCTGCTGTCGCGGGACAACGAGGCCGAAGCGGGCAAGCCGAGCTACGCCAAGCGCGCCCAGGACGAGTATTCCAAGCTGGGTGTCACCGGCAAGGTGCGCTTCGCCCAGAGCGAACTGCGCAGCGGCCACCTGCTGCCGGACCTGCCGACCCTGCAACCGAACACCAGCCGGATCTTCCCGCAGACCTTCCGCGGCACCCAGCTCAAGTCCGGCGACATCCCCGGCCTGGCCCTGATCGGCGGGCAGATCGACCGGGTGCGCCAGCGCGAGTCCACCGACTACGAGGAAATGGGCCTGACCAGCCAGAGCGGCGCCTACCGCAGCTCGGCGAAAAGCGACAAGTTCCGCTTCATCGGCGGCGACTACAAACTCACGCCGAACCTGCAACTGACCTACCACTTCGCCCAGCTGGAGGACATCTACCAGCAGCACTACGTCGGCCTGAAGCACAGCTTCGCCCTCGGCGGTGGTGCACTGAAGACCGATATCCGCTACTTCGATGCCGACAAGGCCGGCGCCGGGCTGGCCGGTGAAGTCGACAACCGCGCCCTGAGCACCCGCCTGGCCTGGAGCTACAAGGGCCACACCTTCGGCGGCGGCTATCAGGAGCAGTTCGGCGACACGCCGTTCACCTATGTCGACGGCACCAACACCTTCCTGTTCTCCGAGTACCAGTTGAGCAACTTCTCGCAGACCAAGGAACGCACCTGGCACGCGCGCTACGACTACGACTTCGCCGCCCTGGGCATTCCCGGCCTGAGCTTCTCGACCCGCTGGGCCAAGGGCGACCAGGCCGTGGTCAAGGGCTTCGATGGCGAGGCGCGGGAATGGGAGCGGGATATCGACCTGGGCTACGTGTTCCAGAACGGGCCGCTGAAAGGGCTGTCGCTGCGCTGGCGCAATGCGTTGACCAAGGCCAACTACCTGCGCGACATGAACGAAAACCGGGTGATCCTCGGTTACACCGTGGCGATCTGGTAATGGACGGGGTGGCGCGAATGCATGGCCTATCTGCTGGTCACGGTCCCTGTGGGAGCCGGCGTTGCCGGCGATCGGGGCAACGCCGAGGGTCAGCCCTTGCCCCGCGCCACCCCCATCTTGCTCGCCACTTCCAGATGGCGATGGAGCAGGGTCGAGGCCCATTCGTTGTCGCCCTGTTCCAGCGCATCGAGGATCGCCAGGTGTTCGCGGCACGAGACCTTGACCCGCTCGACGTTGTTCACCGAATGGAACTCGCTGAGCCGGCGCAGGCGGTTCTGCTGCTGCACCGCCTGGAGGATGTAGGCGTTGCCCGAGGCGGCGGCGAGCAGTTCATGGAACTGCGCGTTGCTCTCGAAGAAGCGCTTGCTGTCGGCCACCCCTTCGAGCAGGTCCAGTTGCTGCCGGCGGCAGCGCTGCATCTGCTCGGGGTTGAGGCGGAAGGTCGGCTCCAGCAGCCCGGCCGGCTCCAGCAGCATGCGGAAGCGGTAGCTCTCGAAACGGGTCTGGCGGTCGCTCAGGGTCGGCGCGAACTGCCAGCCGTGGCCGTGCTTGCGCTGCATCACGCCTTCATCGGACAGGCGCAGCAGGCAGCGGCGCAACACGCTCTTGCCGACGCCGTAGCGGCGCAGCAGGTCGCTTTCCGAGACCTGGTCGGGCAGCGCCTGGTTCAGGCGGTCGTCGATCAGCCGGGCATACAGCGCATCTTCTTCGTTGTGCAGCTCGCTGACCTGGGTCTGCGCCGCCACCGGCTCCAGCGGCACGCGAAAACCCTGCTGCGGCAGTGGCTCGATCAGTTGCTGCCCGGCCAGGTAGGCCAGCGCGCCGCGTATCGGCGAGCGCGACACGCCGAAGCGTTCCGCCAGCTCGACTTCCTTCAGGTGGCTGCCGGCAGGCAGTTCGCCGTTGTGGATGGCCGTGAGGATCTGGCCGGCAACCTTGGTCTGCAGCGAAGTGAGTTGAGCCATGGGGCGATGTCGTTCCTGTGACGGGTGAGGAGGGCGGGGGAGACAGCCCCGTCAATGTACCCATTGTTGTTTTATTTTGCATTTAAAAACATTGGCGGTTCGCCGCCGAGCTTTCGAGGAATCGCGTTGATGAGTTACATCCCACTGCCACGAGCCTTGCCCCGGGACAAGGGCGTCGATCCCCAGGCCATCGTCGACTTTCTTAGCGCGGTCCAGGCCGCCGGGCTGGAGCTGCACAGCTTCATGCTCTACCGCGATGGCGCCGTGGTCAGCGAGGCGTTCTGGCGGCCATATGCGGCACGACGCCCGCATGTGCAGCACTCGGCGACCAAGAGCTGGACCGCAACCGGCATCGGCCTGTTGATCGACGACGGGCACCTGGCGCTGAGCGACAAGGTGGTGGGTTTCTTCCCCGAACTCTGCCCGCCGCAGATCAGCGCCAATCTCGCGGCGATGACCGTGGAAGACCTGCTGACCATGCGCACCGGGCACCGCCGCGGCATTTCCGGCGGCGACTGGCGCAACCTGGCCAGCAGTTGGGTCCAGGCCTTTCTCGACGAACCGGTGGAAGAAGCACCGGGCCGTTCGTTCATCTACAGCAGCGCCAGCAGCTTCATGCTCTCGGCCATCGCCAGCAAGGTCAGCGGCCAGACCCTGCATCAGTTGCTCGACGACCGGGTGCTGCGCCACCTGGGCATGGACCCGCTGACCTGGGACCTGGCTCCGGAGGGGGTCAACAGCGGCGGCAATGGCCTGAGCTGCACCAGCGAGGACTCGCTGAAGTTCGGCGTGCTGCACCTGCAACGCGGCCAGTGGAACGGCGCGCAGCTGCTGTCACCGCAATGGATCGACGCCGCTACCCGCAACCAGGTCGAGGACGTGTGGATGGGCGAGTTCGACGGCAAGCAGTACCTGCCGCGCAATCCCGCCGACAACGCCAGCCGCCGCGAAGGCTATGGCTACCAGTGGTGGATGACCCGCCACGGCGGCTACTACGCCTCCGGGGTGTTCGGCCAGCAATGCATCGTGCTGCCGGAGCAGAACAGCGTGATCGTCTTCACCAGCGGCCTGCGTCTGGGGGAAAAGCGCTTGCATGCAGCGCTGTGGCAGCACCTGTTCCCCGGCCTCGGCCGCAGCAGCGACAACGCCGACGCGGCCCAGGCGCGACTCGACGCGCTGGTCGACAGCCTGCGCGTGCCGGAACTGGCGGGGGCCAGCGATTCCCTGGCGCGCATCGAGATGGCCGGGCGCTGGCGCATGGAGCCCAACGAGGACCAGGTCAGCGAGATCGCCCTGGCCTTCGACGCCGAGGGCTGCGACTTCACCCTGGTCGATCATCGCGGCAGCCACCGGGTGCGGGTCGGCCTGCACCAGGCCGTCGAGTCGTCCACCAGCATCACCGGCAACTACCTGCACCACCAGTACCAGCCCGAGCAGACCCCGGTGGTCGCCCACGGACGCTGGGACCAGCAGGGCAGCCTGCACATGCTCTGGCGCTTCGTCGAAACCGCCTTCACCGACCATGTCCACTGCCGCCTCGACGACGGCGTGCTGCTCTTCGACCGCGGCGTGAACACCAATGCCGGCGCCCTGCAACGCCCGACCCTGCGCGGCCAGCGCCTCTGAACCAAGGACATCCGTCATGACCCAAGCTTTGCACACCGGCCTGTGGGCCCCCTTTACCCCGATGCGTGACTTTGCCCGCCAGCCGATGCTGTTCGAGCGCGCCGAAGGCATGTACTACTTCACCCCAGAAGGTCGCCCGGTGCTCGACGCCATGGCCGGCCTCTGGTGCGTCAACGCCGGCCATGGCCAGCCGCGCATCGTCGAGGCGATCCGCGAGGCGGCGGGGCGCCTGGACTTCGTTTCCTCGTTCAAGATGAGTCACCCGGACGCCCTGCGCATGGCCGATGCCCTGGTGGCGGTGGCGCCGCGCGGACTGGACAAGGTGTTCTTCACCAACTCCGGCTCGGAAGCGGTGGACACCGCCCTGAAGATCGCCCGGGCCTACCATCAGGCCCGTGGCGACTGTCGCCGGACCAAGCTGATCGGCCGCGCCAAGGGTTACCACGGCATGGGCTTCGGTGGCTTGTCGGTGTCGGGGATCGGCCGGCAGAAGCGCGACTTCGGCCCGCTGCTGGGCGATGTCGCGCACCTGCCGCTACCCTACGACGCCAGCCTGCGCTTCAGCGCCGGACAGCCGGAGCAGGGCGCGCACTACGCCGAAGCCTTGGTCCAGTTGCTGGAAATCCACGACCCGGCCACCGTGGCCGCAGTGATCGTCGAACCGGTGACCGGCTCCGGCGGGGTCTACGCGCCGCCGCTGGGATACCTGCAACGCCTGCGCGAGCTCTGCGACCAGCACGGCATCCTGCTGATCTTCGACGAAGTGATCACCGGCTTCGGCCGTCTCGGCGACAGCTTCGCCGCCCAGGCCCTGGGCGTGACCCCGGACCTGATGACCACCGCCAAGGGCCTGACCAACGGCGCCGTGCCCATGGGCGGCGTGCTGGTCGGCGCGGCGGTGTACGAGGCCTTCATGCACGGCCCGGAAACCGCCATCGAGCTGATGCATGGCTACACCTACTCGGCGCACCCGCTGGCCTGCGCCGCCGGGCTGGCGACCCTGGCAGTGCATGAGGAACTGGGCATCAACGCCCATGTGCGGGCGTTGGCGCCGGTCTGGCAGAGTGCGGCTTTGGCGTTGCGCGGGCAGCCGCTGGTGCGTGATGTGCGGGCCATCGGCCTGCTCTGCGCGGTGGAACTGAACGGCCGCGCGGCGGAAGTGGCACGGCATTGCTTCGAGGCCGGGGTGCTGGTGCGTGCCTCAGGCGATAACATCGTGCTGTCGCCGCCGCTGGTGGTGACGGCCGAGGAGATCGGGCTGATCTTCGATACCCTGCGCCAGGCACTGGAGCGGGTCGCATGAACGCCCTCGACTTCTATATCGACGGGCGCTGGGAAACGCCCGTGGCGCGGCCGACCCTGGAGGTGATCGATCCCCATGACGAGCAACCGTTCAGCCGTATCAGCCTGGGCCACCGCGACGATCTCGACCGCGCCGTGGCTGCCGCGCAGCGGGCCTTCGTCGGCTTCTCACAGTGGACTCGCGAGCAGCGCCTGGCGTTGCTCGCAGCGATCATCGGAGGCTACCGCGCACGCAGCGAAGAGCTGGCGCAACTGGTGCATCGGGAAATGGGCGCGCCGCTGTCCCTGGCTCGCTCGGCCCATGTGCCGGCCGGGCTTGGCCATCTGCAGCGGGCCCACGACGTGCTGCGCGACTACGCCTTCGACCGTGCCCATGGCACCACCCTGGTCTGCCGCGAGCCGATCGGCGTGTGCGGCCTGATCACCCCGTGGAACTGGCCGCTCAACCAGCTCACCTGCAAGGTCGCGCCGGCCCTGGCTGCCGGTTGCACCCTGGTGCTCAAGCCCAGCGAACGGGCGCCGATGTCGGCCATGCTGCTGGCGCAGATCCTCCATGACGCCGGGGTGCCGGCGGGAGTGTTCAACCTGGTCAATGGCGACGGCGTGACCATCGGCGACGGCATTGCCCGCCATCCGGGGATCGACATGGTCTCGTTCACCGGCTCGACCCAGGCCGGCATCGCCGTGGCCAAGGCCGCGGCGGACACGGTCAAGCGGGTGTCCCAGGAGCTGGGCGGCAAGTCGGCCAACCTGATTCTTGCCGATGCGGATTTCGACGTTGCGGTTCGCCACGGCGTCAGCGCCTGTTTGCGCAACAGCGGCCAGTCGTGCAATGCACCGACCCGGCTGTTGGTGCCGCGTGCCTTGCAGGAGCGGGCTATCGAGATTGCCCGGGAGGTGGCGCAGGCGGTGTGCTTCGATGACCGCACGCCTGCCAGCGCCATGGGGCCGCTGGCCAATGCCGCGCAGTTCGAGCGGGTGCAGCAGATGATCGGTGCGGCAGTGGAGCAGGGCGGACGCCTGGTTTGTGGTGGTGTCGGGCGGCCGGTGGGGATCGAGCGCGGCTATTTTGTCCGGCCGACGGTGTTCGCCGATATCACTCCGGATTTGCCGCTGGCCCGTGAAGAGGTGTTCGGCCCGGTGCTGGCGATCATGCCTTACGACAGCGAGGAACAGGCTATCGCCATGGCCAACGACAGCCTCTACGGGCTGTCCGGCTATGTCACCGCCGGCAGTCTGGAGCGGGCTCGCGCGGTGGCGCGGCGGCTGCGTACCGGCATGGTTCACCTCAACGGCAGCAAGGCCGACAACGGCGCGCCCTTCGGCGGCTACAAGCACTCGGGCAATGGCCGGGAGTGGGGCGTGCATGGGCTGGAGGATTATCTGGAGGTGAAGTCGGTGTTTGGTTACCAGCCAGGCTGAGAGGTCGGTTCTGATGGCCTCTACACATTCCGGCCAGGTGAAACGCGGATCCTGTGGGAGCTGGCTTGTCGGAACGCCGAACCGCAGCGATAGCGGTAGTGAACTCACCGGCGTCATCGCTGCATAGGTATCTACACAACTTCAGATCAGCCATGAAGCCACAGGCCGCCGAGTACCTGTGGGAGCGGCTGTTAGCCGCGATTGGGCGCGAAGCGGCCACAAAACCGGTGCCCTCGGTGTGTCA
>Ga0222427_100401_pt1 | contig 70593 bp, 55 predicted proteins | sample 2B20Ametagenome_FD_182890 | JGI IMG/M metagenome (GOLD analysis project Ga0222427, IMG submission 182890) | Enriched microbial communities from leaf-cutter ant dump, University of Wisconsin, Madison, United States - 2B20A (version 2) | ecosystem: Environmental > Terrestrial > Nest > Insects nest... | reverse complement strand
GCAATAGTGTTTACCATACACTAAGCAAAATATTCTTGCAAGAATGGTTTATTTTACTGCAATTTTGCACCCGTAAAAGCATAAAACCAAAATTCAAAAAAATGGCTAGTACAGCAAATGAAACAAGTTTTTTCAGCGATGTCTGCAAAAACTTTGACAACGCCGCCAAATTCACCTCACACCCCGAAGGTTTATTGGCACAAATTAAAGCATGTAACAGTGTATACCGTTTCCAGTTCCCCATTCGTAGAGGAAACGGATTTGAAGTAATTGACGCGTGGCGTGTAGAGCACTCGCATCACATGAGCCCTACCAAGGGTGGTATTCGTTATAGCGATATGGTTAACGAAGATGAGGTGATGGCTCTTGCAGCGCTAATGACCTATAAATGTGCCATCGTAAATGTACCGTTTGGCGGTGCCAAAGGTGGTATCTGCATTAACCCTAAAAATTATACCGTTGCCGAATTGGAAACCATCACTCGTCGTTATACTACTGAGTTGATCAAGAAAAACTTTATTGGCCCTGGTATCGACGTTCCTGCTCCCGACTACGGTTCAGGCGAACGCGAAATGAGCTGGATTGCGGATACTTACATGACCATGAACCCTGGCTCTCTGGACGCTCTTGGCTGTGTTACCGGAAAACCAATTGCGTTACACGGTATCCGTGGACGTAAAGAAGCGACTGGTCGTGGTGTTGCCTATGCCGTTCGTGAATGTGTTAGCCATGCTGACGACATGAAAAAACTAGGACTTACCGCTGGCTTAGACGACAAAAAAATCATTGTACAAGGTTTAGGTAACGTAGGCTATCATTCTGCAAAATTCTTAACTGAATTTGGCGGTACTATTGTAGGCGTATGCGAATTTGAAGGCGCTATCTACAATGCAAACGGATTGAACATTGACGAAGTTTTTGCTCACCGTAAAAACACAGGTTCATTATTAGGTTTCCCAGGTGCTACAGATTTTAAAAACTCTAAAGAAGGTTTGGAGCAACCATGCGATATCTTGGTTCCTGCAGCTTTAGAAAACCAAATCACCGCAGAGAACATCCGTAACATCAAAGCTAAAGTAATTGCTGAAGGCGCAAATGGTCCTTGTACACCAGAAGCTGAAGAAATCTTCACTGAAATGGGTGGTATCATCATCCCTGATATGTACTGCAATGCTGGCGGTGTAACGGTTTCTTATTTCGAATGGTTGAAAAATCTTTCGCACGTAGCTTTTGGTCGTATGGAAAATCGCTATGCGGAAAACTCAAATGCGAACTTGATCAACACTTTAGAGAGCCTTACTGGAAAAACCATTCCTGCGGAGCACCGTTTAATGATTGTTAAAGGAGCATCGGAATTAGAGTTGGTAAATTCTGGTTTGGAAGACACCATGATCCACTCCTACCGCGAAATCAGACAAACTTTGATTGATAAACCAGAGGTTAAAACGTTAAGAACTGCTGCTTTTGTAAATTCAATTGACAAAATTGCCGTTTCTTATATGAATTTAGGCGTTTGGCCATAGACTGGTTCTAAATAACACCAAAGCCCCGTAATTTATCTGTTACGGGGCTTTTTTGTTTATCAATTAATTGTCAAGATATAGATAAAAGGGAATGCACAATACCCTAGCCTACATAGTTTTCCTATCTTTGTTGACTGTATTTTAAATCATACCAACACCATTTGTACAGATGAGAAAAAGTGCCATCATCGGTTTAATTACCATTGCGATTTGCATAGGCTTTTTAGTGAGTCTTAATGCCGACACCGACTCTTACGCAAACTTCAATGAAGCTGCCGAATCACAAAAAGAAGAACATGTGATGGGCTACTGGGAAAAAAGTAAAGGCATGTATTACGATGCCGTTAAAGACCCAAATCATTTTGCTTTTTACATGAAAGATGAAAAAGGCACGGTAAACAAAGTGGTACTTAATGGTTCAAAACCTCAGGATTTTGAGCGCTCTGAAAAACTGGTATTGATCGGAAAAATGGAAAACAGCACTTTCTACGCTTCAAAGATTTTAATGAAATGTCCTTCAAAATATAATGATAATATGGTTGAAGTAAACCAGGATGGGACAGTTAAAGAGATAAAGGGGACAAAAGAATCTAAATCTTAATGGATATACAGTTTATTGGAGAGAACCTCCTGCCGGGCAAGATAGGCCAATTTTTCATCGTACTTTCGTTTGGCGCATCACTACTTTCAACCATTGCCTATTTTTTTGCGACAAAAAACAAAAATCTAGAAGACAAATCATGGACCAGAATTGGAAGAATAGGCTTCTGGGTAAACGCCATCAGTATTATTGGTATCGGAGCTACCCTATTCTATCTGATTTTAAATCACTATAACGAATACAATTACGTTTATTCACACTCTTCAAAGGAATTACCTGTTTATTATATCGTTTCTGCATTTTGGCAAGGACAGGAAGGTAGTTTTTGGTTATGGGCATTGTGGCAAACCGTTTTAGGTTTAATTTTAATATTCAGAGCTAAATCGTGGGAAAATGGCGTAATGACCATCATCGCACTTTCTCAAACCTTTTTAGCTTCCATGCTATTAGGTGTCGATATCTTAGGTGCACGTGTAGGTTCATCACCTTTTATTTTGCTAAGAGATGCAATGGATCTAAAGTCTATGGCTCCTATTTTTGCTGATCCTGAGAATTATAAAAATTATTTGAGTTTCATTACTGATGGAAAGGGCTTAAATCCGTTACTACAAAATTATTGGATGGTAATTCACCCGCCAACCCTATTTTTAGGTTTTGCCAGTATGATTGTTCCCTTTGCTTACGGTATTACGGCCTTATGGCAAAAACGTTATAAAGATTGGGTAAAACCTGTATTACCTTGGGTATCATTTGCCGTAATGATTTTAGGTACAGGTATCATTATGGGTTCTTTTTGGGCTTATGAAGCACTTAACTTTGGTGGCTTCTGGGCTTGGGATCCCGTAGAAAACGCTTCTATCATTCCATGGCTTACCTTAATTGGTGGTTTACATGTAATCATTGCTTACAAAAATACCGGTCATGCGTATTTCACCGCAATGGCCCTAGTTCTCGTAAGTTTTATTCTTGTTTTATATGCTTCCTTCTTAACCAGAAGTGGTATTTTGGGTGAAACATCAGTGCACTCTTTTACCGACTTAGGTATGTTTGGCCAGTTGGTTTCTTACATCGTAGTCTTTTTAGGCATTGCTATTTTCTTTGTCGCTTGGCGATGGAAAGAACTACCTATTACTCACAAAGATGAAGAAACCTATTCACGTGAGTTCTGGATGTTCATTGGAGCCTTAGTGGTTACCGTTTCTTGTATCCACATCATTTTTGCGACCTCAGTACCGGTATTTAATGCGGCTTTTGGTACTAACTATGCACCCATTAAGGATGCCGTTAAGTTTTATAACCAATGGCAGGCACCTTTTGCAGTATTGATTGCCTTGATTTCAGGCTTCTCTCAATTCCTGAAATATAAGCGTACTGACCCTCGTAAATTCTACAGCAGTTTAATTTCTTCAGTCGTATTTTCGCTGGCCATTACTGCTGCAATGGTTTGGATAACGGGTGTTTATACCAACCTCATGTACATTATCCTTACATTTAGCTGTATTTTCGCGATTTTAGCTAATGCCAGATTGTTAACTGGGATTTTCACCAAAAGAGGGAGCAAATTGGCAGGTTCGGCCATTGCCCATATTGGCTTTGCCCTTTTATTAATTGGTGCTTTAATTTCCGCAGCTACTAGTAACCCAATTTCCATTAACGAAACGAATTTCATTCCGGTTAAGGACTTCGAAAAGGCTGCCAAACCAGGTGAAAATATCATGCTTTATAAGAACGAGCCTAAAAAAATGGGCAAATACACCGTTACTTATGTGAGCGACACCACCATTCAGCCAAATACCTATTACAAACTTAATTTCAGGATAATTGACGAGCAAACAGGTAAAGTAAAGGAAGACTTTTCAGTTAATCCTAGCATACAGGAAAATGACAGAATGGGCTTAATTGCTTCTCCTGACACGAAACATTACCTACTGAAAGATATTTATACCCACATTACCAGTGCTGCTCAGAAAAAAGAAGAGCATGCCGACCATGAGGGACATACAGAAGAAGAGAACTATAAAGCTCCTCGCATTGTTGCTCTAAAAGTGGGAGATACTGTTCATACTAGTAGTGGTGTATTAACAGTAAAAGCACTTAACAACAAACCCGTGGTTAGGGACTTAAAAATTGAGAAAGAAGATTTAGCGGTAAGCTTACCTTTAGAAATTAATGTAAGCGGCAAGATTTACAATGCAGAGCCATTGTTCTTGATCAAAGGCAATAATACTTTCGATTTTGCACGTAAAATTGATGAACTTGGGTTAAGGATTAGATTTACGAAAATCATTCCTGATGAAAACAAATTTGAGATTCAAATTTTCGAGAAACCTCAACAAGCAAAAGATTGGGTGGTATTCAAATCCATCGAATTCCCATATATCAACTTATATTGGATTGGTACCATTGTGATGGTGATTGGTTTCTTGATGTCTATTTTCAGACGGAAAAAAGAACTGAAAACTGATCAATGAAAACTTCCATCATAGGTTCAGGAAATGTAGCTACACACTTAGCCAAAGCCTTGCATCATGCCCAAGTAGAAATACGCCATATTTGGTCGCATCAATTTGAAAATGCAGCGCTATTAGCCAAACAAGTTGGAGCTAAAGCAGTTCACCAAATTTCCGAAATTGCCAATGATGAAAACGCTACGGAAAGCGACATTCTACTAATTGCAGTTAAAGATGATGCCATTGCCGAAGTTGCGGCACAGTTGAAAGATTATCGTGGTTTGGTTGCACATACCTCGGGGGCGGTGCCCTTAAGTGTATTGAGCGAAAATACCAACTATGGTGTATTTTATCCGCTACAAACCTTTTCTAAACATAAAGCACTGGATTTTGATCAAATACCTTTGTGCTTGGAAGCCAATACGGGACAAAACTTACAGCATTTAAAAACGCTTGCTAACCGTATCAGTAAAAATGATTTTGAGGTAAATAGCGAACAGCGAAAAATATTACACCTTGCCGCGGTTTTTGCCTGCAATTTCCCTAACTACCTATATGGCGTTGCGCAACAGTTGTTGGCTCAACACCAACTTGATTTCGAAATCATCAGGCCTTTAATTGCCGAAACTGCTAACAAAGTACAAACGGCCCTACCTATGGAGGTGCAAACTGGTCCCGCAGTTAGAAATGACGAGCAGACCTTACAAAAACATGAAGATTTGCTCAAAGAGCATTCGGATTGGTTAACGATTTATAAACTATTGAGCGAGCAGATTAAAAAAACCAGATAATACCGTTTTTTTGATTTTGGCTGCTTACTTTTGCATTGTATTATGAGTATTTTCAAACTAAAAATAAATTTCGAAGAAGAGGGAAAAGAACCTGTTGAACTCCCTATTGCCGCTGGCGAAGATGTATTAGACGTAGTTTTAGACAATGGTATTGAACTACAACACAATTGCGGCGGCGTTTGTGGTTGCAGTACCTGCCACATTTACGTGAACAAAGGCATGGACAATATTCAAGAAATCTCAGAAAAAGAGGAGGACTTTATTGATCGTGCGGTAAGGCCAAAAATCACTTCAAGGCTAGCTTGCCAATGTGTAGTTTTGGATGGAGATATTGAAATCACTATTCCAGACCAATCAGGCTTTTTAGGACATTAGGAAATTTATAATTTTAGATTTACGACTGACTGAACAGATTTAAAAATCTTAAAATTACAATTGATAGTTTCAGTTAGCCGATTAAACAAATCAACAGTTAACCAAAACAAACATTACACCCCCTTTTACAACAACAACATGAACAACGATAGATTTGCACTCCCTATTTACTGGAATGACCACGAGGACATTGCCCTTGAGCTTTACGAAAAGTTTGGCGATGACTTTGACGAGGCAAAAATCTATAGAATTAGATTTACAGAATTGATCGAATGGGTTTTGGAGCTTCCTAATTTTAAAGGTACCAGAGAAGAGTGCAACGAAGGCCACTTAGAACAGATCCAATCTGCTTGGGTATACGAGTGGAGAGATAATCAGTAACTAGTAATTAGTGGTTAGTAGTTAGGAGCTAGTAATTGGGGCTTACCGACTAAAACCCGTAACTGACAACACGCAACCTAACTATGCTACAAAACCTTAAAAACATTAATACTTTCATTTTTGATGTAGATGGTGTATTGACCAACGGAACGGTGATTGCTACAGAAAGTGGCGAATTGCTTCGTTCTTTTAATATTAAGGATGGCTATGCCTTGCAATTGGCCGCCAAGAAAGGTTACCATATCTGCATTATTTCAGGAGGAAAAGGCGTAGCGATGCACAAGCGTTTTGAAAGCTTGGGTGTTGCAGATGTTTTTTTAGGTATAAGCGATAAAATAGAAGTCTTTAACAACTACCTTCAACAAAAAGGTATTAGCCCTGAGCAAGTACTGTACATGGGCGACGATATTCCAGATTTGGAAGTAATGAAATTGGTGGGTATTGCCACTTGTCCTTCAGATGCTGTAGAGGAAATTAAAGCCATCAGTCATTACATTTCTCCTAAAAATGGAGGTGAAGCTGCTGTTAGGGATGTGATTGAAAAAGTACTTAAAGTGCAACACAACTGGCATGGAAGTACACCTTCCGCAGCAGAAGCGAGTAAATAAGTCGCTTTTTGTTTCTTACTGCCAATACATCATTAATTATAATTAGCCCAATAGATATGTCAACATGTTGATACATCTATTGGGCTTAACATTTTTTAACAGAATTATCTTTCAAATAGATTAAACCTATTTTGTGTTTTATGCTCCAAATAAAAAACAAAAACAATAATTCTAAACACATGAAAAAATTGATGATGATTTGCGGGCTATTATTTGGTATGGTAGCATTTGCACAAGCACAACAAGAAAGTGGCAGACCAGGTGGTCCAGGAGGCCGTATGGGTGCCAACCCAGAAGCTAGAGTAAAACAGTTAGACGAAAAACTTAAGCTTTCTGATGACCAAAAAGCAAAGTTGACTACTATTTTTACCGAACAAGGGGAAGCACAAAAAAAATTACGTGAGGAAGCAGGTGGCGACAGACAGGCAATGATGGAAAAGATGCAGAAAATGAGAGCTGAGCTTGAAACTAAAATAAGCGCTGTGCTAAACGATGAGCAGAAAAAAACCTATAGAGCCATGGTAGAGGAGCAAAGAGCTGAAATGGAAAAAAGGCGCCAAGGCGGCAACTAAAACTTCAATCAATCAATAAAAAGCAAAGCGGCCAATGGCCGCTTTGCTTTTTTATATATGGCTCAATAGCAATTGATAAGAATCTTAAATCTTATACAGCATCACAGGTTGAGCATTTTATTTTTAAATTTGGCGCTCATAAACATTCATTATGCTTCAACTTACGGCGCCAATTATATTAGCATCCAAATCTCCTAGAAGGCAAGAACTCTTACGTTTAATGGGCCTAGATTTTTCTGTCGAATTGAAGGATGTTGATGAAAGTTTCCCAGATACGTTAACTGCTCCTGAAATTGCTATTTATATTGCTGAAAAAAAGGCCAAAGCATTTATTGGCGATGCCAACCATATTGTGATTACCGCGGATACTATTGTTGCTATTAACCATGAGATTTTAGGAAAACCTAAAGACCAAGCAGAGGCGCAAGAAATGCTTGCCAAACTATCGGGCAATAGTCACGAGGTTTACACAGGTGTAAGTATCAGTTACCAAGGTAATATCACTTCTTTTTATGATCAAACTACTGTCATTTGCCGTGAATTGAGTAGCGAAGAAATCAACTACTATATTGATAACTACCAGCCTTTTGACAAAGCTGGCAGTTACGGTATTCAAGATTGGTTTGGTCTTACTGTAGTGCGAAAACTGGAAGGTTCGTATACCAACGTGATGGGGCTTCCTACGGAGAAATTGTATGACTATTTGCGTGGCATTTAGTTAGTTGATTAGTTTTTTGGATGTTTGGATATAGGCTATAAGTTACGAGGAATAGGCACTTTGCAACAGCGTTTTTTTGTTCCTTGTTCTTTAATCCATACTACTAGCTCCTAACCACTAGCCACTAATTACTAACCACACCCCTAATGCTCATGTCCTCCGGCATTGCTTAACTTGGCATTTACAAAAAAGGCACCTTTTACTACTACTACAGTATTTTTAGGAATTTCGTTTAGGAACGTTACGGCAGTATATCCCATATCAGATACGCCTTTAAGCACTTCTACCCTTTCAAAATTCATACTTTCCTTTTTCGGCTTCTCTTTTTCATCATTTTTATGTCCTTCACCTTCCTCATGTTTTTCGACCGTCTTGGTTGTTTGTAGAAACACATAGTACTTTCCATCAGCAGCTACAATGGCATCGTTGGGTACTGCCGGGGTCATCACATTGTTAAGGCTTACTACTCCTGTAATATTCATCCCGTCAATAAGTCCCTTTTTGTTTCCATTTACCTTACAATGCACAGCAATGGTTTTACTATCATTTTCAAAGGACGAACCTATGCTAAACACCGTGGCATCGTATTCGGTAGTAGGATTGTTTGTCAGTGTGAAATGAATAGTTTGTCCTACTTTCACCTGCGGTAAATCCTTTTCGAACACTTGTAAATCCAAATGCAATGAGCTATTATCTACCACTTCTATTACTGGCGATGAAACATCCACATAACTGCCTATTTTGGCAAAAACATTACTCACAGTGCCACTTAAAGGACTAGTAACCACTAAAGCTGACTTCAAATTACCATTGTTTACCGAGCTTGGATTGATACCCATCAAATTTAACTGCTGATGTAATGATGCTCTACGCGTACGTAGCGTGTTCAGTTCTGCTGTGGCGTTTTCCAAATTTTTGCCCGTACCTGCGTTACCTTGGTTTAAGGTTTTTTGACGTTGTAGTTCTTGTTCTGCCAAAATAATTCTACTACCAACTGTTAAATACTCTTCCTGTAATTGTATAAACTGCGGATTAGTTATTGATGCAATCACTTGGCCTTTTTTTACATCATCGCCAATTTGCACATTAAGCGTTTTCACTACGCCGCCGTATAGCGAAGTGGCATTGGCTTTATTGTTATTAGGCACGCTTAACATCCCATTTGCCCTGATGGTGGCGGTAAGTTCTTTTCGCTCAATAGACGCCCATTGTACGCCAACGGTTTCTATCTGCTCTTGGGTAAGCGTAGCAATGTTTCCGCTTTCCTCTTCATGGGCTTCTGTAGTGTTGGCTTCTTTAGCATTTTCTTTCATTGTATCGTCTGTTTGCTTGTTATTGTTACAGGCGATAAGCAAACTAAAAGCTGCAACAGCCATCCAAAGCTTATTTTTATTCATATTGAATTTCATGATTATCTTTTATTGATTGATGATGGAATAGATGTTAATGACCGATTGGTTAACTTGCTGAATACTTTTCAGGTAATTCAATTGGATATCGGTAGCGGTTTGCAAGGCATAGAGATATTCCAGATAACCTGCATCTCCTGTTTTATACCCTAATTGTGCTGCAGATAATATTTCTTTGGCATTAGGAAGTGCATCTTTCACGAAATAATTATACTGTTTCATATCTTGTTGATATTGCAATAGTGCGTTTTGCATTTGTGCCATTAAATTTCGTTGCTGCTGCTGGGCATTGGCTTCTGCCGCCTGTTGCTGATAGTCAAATGAACGAACCTTGGCTCTATTAGCCCCAAAAGTTAAGGGAATGGCCAAGCCTATATTTACCGAACTAAACCTATTGCCTGCACTAAAATACTTTTCGCTACCATTTACGTTTTGAAATCCAATTAATGATTGGTTCACATATCCCAAAGTAATATCAGGCAGAGCCTGCGATTTTTCTACCTTTTTGTTTTGTGCGGCAATCAAAGCCTCCTGATAAAATGATTGTACGGCCGGATGACTAGCTACCGCCGTACTGTCCAGCAGGTTATTGATTTGTAAAGGCGCAAACACACTTGGCTTAATCAATTCAAAATCATCTTTCGTATTCAATAATGCTGTTAAGCTGGTATGGGCATTGGCCAGATATACTTCATTTTGCTTCAACAGGAGATTAATTTCTCCTCTTTTGGCCTGCGCAGTGCTCACGTCTACCTTTTTGGTGTCTCCTGTCTTGTACCTCAATTGCGCAATTTTGATAAAATCAGCATAAAGGCTATCCAATTGTTTTAACTGCTGATGGTTATGTTGCAGGTAAAGTATCTGATAGTAATAACTGCGCACTTGGTTTTTCAATTCCAATACGGTAAGTTCTCTTTGCAGTTGCTTGCCTTTTATTTCGGCATTGATCAATTGTTTCCTCGCTCCAAATAAGGTTGGGAAAGGAATCGTTTGCGATACCTGATAAGATTGGTCAAACTGGGTACTGTTGTATTGCCCCAGTTGTGCATTTAAATCAAGTTTGGGCAATTCTCCTGCTGTTCTCTTTAAAGATTCGCTGGCTTTTATTTCCAAATCGCCTGCTTTTACGCCCAAGTTACGGTCAACGGCCATCTGTATAGCTTGGTCAACGCTTAACTGTTTCTTTTGGGCATTAGCGTCGAAGCTAAAAACAAGTAGCAAACAGGTTATCAATCCTATCAAAAGCTGCATTGCGATGTTATTTCTCAAAATATTTTTCATGATTTAATCTATTTCTGATGTAGTGTAGGGTTCAGTTGCCTTTGCATTGCGATTAAAAATCATATACAGCAAAGGCAATACAAAAAGCGTGAGGAAGGTCGCTGTCATCAAGCCTCCTATCACTACGGTAGCCAAAGGTTTTTGTACCTCGGCTCCTGCACTGGTACTTAGGGCCATTGGTAAAAAGCCCAAGCTTGCAACGGTAGCTGTCATGAGTACGGGACGCAACCTAATTTTGGTGCCTTCTAACACTCTTTCGAGCATATTTTTCCAGCCTTCTTTTTGTAATTGGTTAAATGTGCCAATCATCACAATACCATTGAGTACCGCTACGCCAAACAGGGCAATAAAACCAATACCGGCACTAATACTGAAAGGCATTCCACGCAACATAAGGGCAAACACCCCACCGATGGCGCTCATGGGAATGGCGGTAAATATCAAGGCGGCCTGCTTAAACGAACGGAAAGTGAAATAAAGTAGCACGAAAATGAGCAACAGTGATACAGGTACCGCAATCATTAACCTATTACTTGCCTCCCGCAAATTTTCGAACTGCCCACCGTAGGTGAAATAGTAGCCTGTTGGCAATTTCACTTGTTGGTTAAGCTTTTGTTGAATGTCTTCTACCACACTTTGCACATCTCTACCCGATACATTGAAACCGATGACAATCCTCCGTTTACCAGCTTCCCTACTAATTTGGGCAGGACCTAATTTGTACTCCACAGTGGCTACCTGCGACAAAGGAATTTGGTTACCAGTTGCTGTGGCGATCATCAAGTTACTCACATCTTCGATACTACCACGATGCGCACTGTCCAAACGTACTACCAAATCAAAGCGTCTTTCGTTCTCAAATACTACCCCTGCGCTTTTTCCTGCAAAGGCAGTACTTAGTACATCGTTCACCTCTTGAACATTAAGCCCATAATTGGCAATACGCGTACGGTCGTAGGTCACATTTATTTGTGGCAAGCCACTTACCCGTTCCACTTGTGGCGATGTAGCACCTGCTACGTTTTGTATAACTTTACTAACCTGATTGGCATAGGCCGAAAGAGTATCAAGGTTTTCACCGAATATTTTTACGGCAACGTCTTGTCGTATGCCCGTCATCAACTCATTAAAACGCATTTGTATAGGCTGATTTTTCTCAAAAAATACTCCTGGTATGGCTTCTAATTCTTCCGTAATGGCATCAGCCAACTCCTCATAGCTCCTGTCGTCTTTCCATTCCTTTTTGGGTTTCAGCAAAATCATTAAATCAGTCGCTTCAGGCGGCATAGGATCAGTAGGAACTTCACCAGCTCCCGTTTTACCCACTACCATTTTTACTTCATCAAACTGTCTAATGATCCTCGAAGCCTGCATGGAAGTCTCAATACTTTGGCTCAATGAGCTTCCCTGTGGTAAAATGCAGTGAAAGGCAAAATCTCCCTCTTGTAACTGGGGAATGAACTCGCCGCCCATATTTTTAAAAAGCAACAAACAGAAAGCAAAGACCGCTACGGTAACGCCTATCAACCAATATTTAATGCCAATAGCTTTTTTCAGTAAAGGTTGATATCTTTTTTGCAACCAATTCATCATCCTATCGGAGATGGTTACTTTGTTCGATACCTTTTTGGAGAGGAACAAGGCACACATCATCGGGATGTAAGTAAGCGACAAAATGAGTGCGCCAAAAATGGCAAAGCTTACCGTTTGTGCCATAGGGCGAAACATTTTTCCTTCAATACCTACTAAAGTGAGGATAGGAATGTATACAATAAGGATAATGATTTCACCAAACGCGGCACTGCTACGAATTTTGGATGCCGATTCGAATACCTCTCGGTCCATTTCCTGTTGGGTAAGTTTATTTACCGATTTACGAAGCCCCAAATGATGCAGGGTTGCCTCCACAATAATTACGGCCCCGTCTACAATCAAACCAAAATCGATGGCGCCCAAGCTCATGAGGTTGGCACTTACGCCAAATACGTTCATGAGCCCTAGCGCAAACAACATAGAGAGTGGAATAGCCGAAGCCACGATAAGCCCCGCCCTTAAATTACCCAAAAACAGCACCAGTACAAAAATCACAATCAGCGCACCTTCTATCAGGTTTTTTTCAACGGTACTAATGGCTCTTCCTACCAAATCGGTACGATCTAGATAAGGTTCAATCACGATATCTTCTGGTAGTGACTTTTGAATAATTGGCAATTTCTCTTTGATGCGTTTCACTACTTCGTTACTGTTCTCACCTTTCAGCATCATGACTACGCCACCTACGGCATCTACCTCGCCGTTATAGGTCATGGCTCCATACCTGATCGCGTTTCCAAAACGTACTTCGGCCACATCCTTAATAAAGATTGGCACACTGCCCGTTTCATTCTTAACACTGATATTTCTTACATCATCTAGCGAAGTGACCAAACCAATTCCCCTAATAAAATAAGCGTTGGGTTTTTTATCAATATAGGCTCCGCCAGTATTTTGGTTATTTTTTTCAAGTGCATTAAATACCTCGGTAACGCTAACCCCCATTGCTCTTAAGCGATTGGGATTGATTGCTACTTCATATTGTTTCAGTTCTCCACCAAAGCTATTTACCTCCGCTATTCCCGGAGTTCCATATAACTGGCGTGCAACAATCCAGTCCTGCATAGTGCGCAAGGCTTTGGCATCGTATTTCTTCTCGCTTCCTTTTTTGGGGTGGATGATATATTGATATACCTCTCCCAATCCGGTGCTTACTGGCGCAAGTTCCGGTGTGCCAATGCCTTTTGGAATTTTTTCTTCTGCTTCTTTCAGTTTTTCATTAATGAGCTGACGAGCAAAGTAAATATCCACCTCATCTTTAAATACTACAGTAATTACAGATAGTCCAAACCTCGAGATGCTTCGGGTTTCTTCTAAATCTGGAATATTGGCGATACTTTGTTCGATGGGAAAGGTCACCAGCTGTTCTACCTCCTGTCCAGCCAAGGTGGGACAGACAGTAATGATCTGCACCTGGTTGTTGGTGATATCGGGGACGGCGTCGATTGGGAGTTTAGTGGCGCTCCATACTCCCCAAATGATCAGCAGCAAGGTCATTGCGCCAATTACGAGCTTATTCTTTATGCTAAATTTTATAATATTGTCTAACACGGTAATGTCGTTTAATTTTTTTTAAAAAAGATGGATTAGCCACTATGAAGTAGTAGCTATGGATAACCAAGAATGCATGAATGGAAAATGAGAAGCACAGACAGACAACTTGTTATAGATAAACAACACAAGCGCCTTGCCCTAGGTCATCTCTACCAAAAGCATGGGTTATTCAAAAAATTAAACGGTAAGTTTGGGTGGGTTCCAAATGTTTCCATGATACTTGGAAACTAATTGATAGTCACGCAACGCGATTTTTTTTTCGGCGAAGGTTACTTTAGGCTGCTCAACTTCTACCAGTTTAAAATCAAAGGTAGTAAGGCTTACACTGCAACAACTGCAATAGCAAAAAGGAGCACAGTTATCGTCCTTATCTTTTTCGTGGCTGTGCGATTGTACGGTTTCAACTTTTGGGCCATCGTCTTTACATTGGTTACCAGCATCGCTACAAGGCAGCGAAGCAAGCGCCAATAAGTAAAAAGCCCATATGGTGAGTAACCATCTCATTACAACACAAATATAAAGTATTTTATGGTTTCAGCGCTTCTCGTTTAACACTAAAAAGTAAAAGTATAGCACCTATCGCTAAAATGATCCATCCCCATTGGAAGTGAATTGCTTTACCCAAAATGTTATCAGCAAACTTAAGCCCAAAATAATGGGTAGATTTAAAATAGACCGCGGCCGCCATTAGAAGTACCCAAACAAAAATCACCCTGGTAAGCAACCTGAAAGCCTTAAGCTGTCTTACAAAAAAGCATAATGCTGCTATTGCAATAAATGAATAGGTAATTAAAAACAGGCGAATATCTGTTTTATATAGGCCCCAGTTTACCCATTCAAAAATAATTTTAACTTGTAATATTGGGCAAAAGCCTGCTACAAACACTAGAAATAGCCCCAAAAGAGCCATTGTTTTATTTACAATTAGCATACGGTGTATTTAGACTGCTAACTTAAAAAAATAGATTGGGTTTTGTCTTTGTATTTTACAATTTTTGGCGCCCATTTTCTGATGACCTCTTCTATTTCGGCCGGTTTAAATGGTTTCGCAATGAAATCTTGCATTCCGGCTTCCAAACACTTGTCCTTACCATCGCCAAGGGCATTAGCGGTAAGGGCTATGACTACAGGGTATTCATACACACGATAATGCTTTCTGATTTCAGTAGTGGCTACGGTACCATCCATAATGGGCATTTGCATATCCATAAAAATAAGGTCGAACTCATTTTGTTTAACCAGTTCCAAAGCCAACTGTCCGTTAGATGCCTTCATGCAATCGTAACCTAACTTGCTTAGTGTTTTGGTAATGAGCATCAGGTTAATTTCGTTGTCATCGACTACTAAGATATTCAAAGGATATGAAGTTGAAAGAGCAACGTCCAATACTGACTGCTGCCCCACTATAGGTTTAAGTTTTTGTCCGCCACTCATTTCTTTAGTCACGATGAAAAAGGTGAAAATAGAGCCTTTTCCTACAACACTATCTACCTTTACCTTACCTTCCATCATAGAAATAAGATTGTAAGCAATATTAAGACCTAAGCCAGTACCTCCATATTTTCTTACTGTAGTATGATCAACCTGTACAAAAGGTTTGAATAGGAACTTAATGCGGTCCTCAGCAATGCCAATTCCTGTATCTTTTACAATAAACCCTAAGCGCATAAAACCATTTTCATCTCTATCTATGACCTTACATTCTAGCGAAATGTGGCCTTCTGTAGTAAATTTTACCGCGTTGCCCAAAAAATTGAGCAATACTTGTTTCAAACGTATTTGGTCAATGTAAACAAACTGTGGCACGGCTTCATCTACCCAATAATCAATCTTTAATTGCTCCGAAGATTTTTTGGGAAGGATAGCGAAAGCTTGAGCAATAAGCTCCCTAATATTGGTAGTAGTTTTATCCAATTGAACTTTCCCTGCTTCTATTCTGGAGAAGTCCAACACGTCATTTACAATGCGAAGCAAAGATTCTGCACTGTTGTGAATGGTTTTAGCGTACTCTTTCTGTTCTTCATTTAAAGTACCTTGCAATAACAAATTGGACATGCCTAGTACACCATTCATCGGTGTCCTAATTTCATGGCTAATCATTGCTAAATATTCTGATTTGGCATTATTTGCCGATTGCGCTGCAAGCTTCGCATTTTGAATCTCTTTGGAGTGGGCCAATTGTTTCTGCAAAGACTTTTGCGACCGAAAATAGAGGATGATGATCATGACCATTACCAAAATGCCCACACTCACTACTAGTAAACTTAGGTTCTGATAAAAGCTGTCGTTTTGCGAGATACGCGTCTTTAGCTCATCTCGTTCCTGTTTAATAAGCTTGTTTAATAAGGGCTGCGTAGTCCCAGCTTGTTTGCCAGTCCCACCAACATCTAAAACATTACCTGTTTGTACTAATTGGCTGCTATAAAAGCGAATTTCTGCTTCTAAGCTACTTGATACGGCATTTACCTCTGCGCTATGGGACTCTGCCTCTTGGGACATTGCCTCAAGTACTTCCTTATCTTTATTTAAAGTGTTAAGATATACTCCGAGGCTATCTGCTTGAGCCGAATCGGCACCTAACAGGTTTACATAGGCATAATTGGCACTTTGCAATACATTGCTCAGTGAGACCAATTGATCTACAAGATGTTGTTTTTGTTTAAAATAACCTGTGTTTTCCTTGTTATAGGAGAACAGAGAGATACCCCCGCCTATGAGAGCGAGGATAAGCAACAACTTCACCATAAAGTTGACAAACAATTTCTTCGACGCAGGCAGACTCATAACTTTTATCAATCTTTACGGATTTTATTTGGTTATCCTTTGGTATTGATACCCATTTTGTCTGCAAAATGCGCACAATAATCCCTAAGGTCTTCAACAATGTTTTTTTCGCCTGTAGCTCTTAAAAAACTATCGCCCATGGTTTGCAAAGTTTCATAAAAGAAACGTTTCATCTCATCAACCGGCATATCCTTGGTCCATAAATCTATTCTCATTGAGTTTTTATAGTTATGGTCCCAAAGAGCCAGCATCATTGATTTTGCTGCCATTTGGTCTTTGTTCTCTGAGTCTGTAGATTCCCAAAGGATATTTTCGGGAACATTTTTCTCATCTAACTCTACGGTAATCTTTATTTCTGCTTTTTTCATTTCTTTATTTTTGCTGTGATTATTGTTTTTGGTTAACCGAAAACACTTATTTTCAACACCAAGATGAATATGGCAGTTAAGACTACAAGCATCAGTTGTACTAGCCAAAGTCTTGCCAAACTTGGTATAAATTTTCTAAAAATTTGATCGCTTAAAATTGATACGAAGAAAACTAATAAACCCAAGGCTATGAAGACTCCCTTAAATGCATCATTGGCGGGAACCAAAAGCCAGCGTTTGTTAATAATTAAGCTAAAAACAGCCATAATACTTAACGCTGATACAATGTTCAGTGGGGTTAGTTTTACTTTCAAAGCTATCTACGTTTTGGTTTTGGTCTGCTAATTTTTTTTGAACCTTTTTTAGGACTGCTGTTAAATTGTTTCTTTTTTTCGTGGAACGCTCCCTTAAAGTCGGGATTTTCTTTCCTCTTTTGGGCATCAATTTCCCTTGCTATAGCTTGCCTTTCCTCATAAGGGGTCTCTTCCACAAACACTTCCTTAGGTAACTGTTCCTCTGGGATTTGCTGTCTAATGAGCTTTTCAATTTTATCAATGTAATATTTTTCCGCTTCGTTGTAAAAGGTCATGGCTGTTCCTTCGTTAAACGCCCTACCTGTTCTGCCAATACGGTGCACATAGTCTTCAATAACAATAGGCACATCAAAATTAATGACGTGGCTTACTTCGCTTACATCAATTCCTCTAGAAGCTACGTCAGTAGCCACCAAAACTCTAATATTTCCTTCTTTAAAGCTATTGATGGAATTGATACGTGTATTTTGCCCTTTGTTGGCATGAATTACCCGCACCGCTTCTTCGCCAAACCTTCTCGAAATGAAATTGTTAATATTATCGGCAACGGTTTTGGTTTTGCAAAAAATGATGAGCTTTTTAAATTCTTCATCGTTCTTAAGCAAATATTGTAACAGGTTAATTTTGGTCTTGAAATTAGGCACGGCATACAGCACCTGCGTTACCGTTTGTGCGGGTGTGGCTTGCGCAGCCACTTCAATGGTCATCGGGTTTTTCAGAAAATCGCCCGCTATTTTTTGCACCAAATCGCTCATGGTAGCAGAGAATAGCAAGTTTTGTCGCTTGCGTGGCACCACCTCCAAAATACGATGAATGGAACCAATGAAACCCATATCCATCATTTTATCAGCTTCATCCAACACCAAAAATTGTAGGCTTCGGGTATTAATATCGCCAGCTAAATAAAGATCTAAAAAACGTCCTGGCGTAGCCACCAAAATATCTAGTCCCTTTGAAATTTGCTCTTTTTGGGTTTTAGGGCCAATGCCTCCAAAAATTACCACGGTTCTCAAATCGGTATAAGTAGAAAATAACTTTACTTGCTCCTCTATCTGCAAAGCCAGTTCACGGGTAGGCACCAAAATTAAAGCTCGTGGGTTTTCGCCCTGCGCATATTTCAACTTCATGAGCATGGGCAACACGTAGGCAGCTGTTTTGCCAGTTCCCGTTTGTGCAATACCAAACAAATCCTGACCAGACAAAACTGGGCCAATGGCTTTTTCTTGTATAGGAGTTGCTTCTACAAAGCCTGCTTCTTCTACTGCGTTCAGTATTTGTCTGTTGAGTTTAAACTCATCGAATTTTTTTGGCATAGCTGCAAATTTACGATTATTAGTTAGAAGTCCGATGCTCGAGAATAGAAGTTCAGAAGGATACATATAAACTTACAACCATTCAACAATCGAAAGCTGCAAATATAAAACCGCTTATCTTCGGACTTTCAACTTCCGACTTCCGACTTTATCTATTACCTTTGAAGCATGAGCACAATCTTAATTAAAGCAGCCAGTATTGTAAACGAGGGCAATATATTCACTTCAGATCTTCTAATAAAAAACGGAAGGATAGAGAAAATTGATTCCAATATTAATGCGAATGCCGATATTGAAATCAATGCAGAAGGTTTACACTTGTTGCCGGGCATGATTGACGACCAAGTGCATTTCCGCGAGCCAGGTTTAACTCATAAAGCAGACATCTTTACCGAAAGCATGGCGGCCGTAGCTGGAGGCATTACTTCTTTCATGGAAATGCCCAATACTGTGCCTAATACCTTAACTCAAGAACTCTTAGCAGATAAATACGCCATTGCCAGGCAAACTTCATTGGCCAACTACTCTTTTTACATGGGAGCTAGCAACGACAATATTGAAGAGGTGCTTAAAACCGACCCTAAAAATGTTTGTGGTGTTAAGGTGTTCATGGGCTCATCTACTGGAAATATGCTGGTTGACAACGAAAAAACCTTGGAAAACATCTTTAGCAAGGCACCAATGTTAGTTGCTACGCATTGCGAGGACGAAGCTACTATTCGACACAACCTTGCTGTTTATAAAGAGCAATATGGAGATGACATTACGATTGACATGCATCCACTCATTAGAAGTGCTGAAGCTTGCTATAAGTCATCGTCTTTGGCAGTAGAGCTTGCCAAACGTTATCAAACTCGCTTACATATTCTACACATCTCCACTGCTAAAGAAGTGAGCTTATTTGACAATACCCTACCTTTGGCCGAAAAAAAAATTACCGCTGAAGCCTGTGTGCATCATCTTTGGTTTAACGATACAGATTACGCTACAAAAGGTAATTTCATTAAATGGAATCCTGCCGTAAAAACTGCTGCCGACCAAGCGGGCATTTTACAAGGTTTATTGGATGGCCATATCGATGTGATTGCTACCGACCATGCGCCACATACCATCGACGAAAAGAACCAAGCTTATTTACAAGCGCCGTCTGGAGGTCCTTTGGTACAACATGCCTTGCCTGCATTATTGGAAATGCATTTACAAGGTAAAATCTCTTTAGAAAAGATTGCAGAGAAGGCTTCACACAATGTGGCTACTTGTTTTAATTTAAGCGAACGTGGTTTTGTAAGAGAAGGCTACTGGGCCGATTTAGTTTTGGTTGATCTGAATGACCCTTTCAAAGTGACTAAATTAAACACCCTATATAAATGCGGATGGTCGCCTTTTGAGGGGCAAACTTTTGGCGCCAGCATTACCCATACTTTTGTTTCTGGAAACTTGGCTTACCAAAAAGGGAAGTTTATGACCAGCGAAACAGGTCAGCGCTTAACGTTTAACAGATAATTCTTAATTTAAATTGACATCGGTTAAAAATATACGCAATACGACTTTTGTCCTATTAGCCTTAACGCTCGCTATTTTTGTTTTTGGTTTATATCCCCAAGCGGTTGAAAGCTATTACAGCGAGTTCATATTTCCAGTAATTTCAAAGGTACAACGTAGTATTGCTTCGTTTTTTCCTTTTGCCATTGGCGACTTATTATATGCTTTATTGATTATTTATGTCATTAAAGAAATAGTCATCTTCATTAGTAAAACTAAAAAAGACAGGGATATTTATCTTGTCTTCGCCTTAAGAGGTTTAAATTTTCTCTTGATTATCTATATCTCTTTTAAGTTGTTGTGGGGTTTGAACTACGCTCGACCGCAAATTAACCAGCAGCTTCAAATCAGTAAACAGCCTTACCAAAAAGAGCAACTTTTGCAATTGAGCTCCTTTTTCATCAACAAGTTGGAAAAACTAGGCAATGCTATTGGCAATACAGCCGCAAATTATACCATAGAAGAATTACAAGACCGTTCGGCTACTAGCTATAATTCCTTGGCGGTAAAACAGCCATTATTCGAATATCAATATCATGCAGTTAAGCCCGCAGTTAGTGGTTGGTTAACGAGCAAACTGGGCATAGAAGGATACTACAATCCATTATCAGGGGAGGCCAACATTAATACGAAGCTCCCAGAATTTGTTCTACCTTTTGTGGTTTGTCATGAAATAGCACATCAATTAGGGGTTGCTCGTGAAGACGAAGCTAATTTAGCGGGTTATTTAGCGGCCATTCATAGTGAGGATATCCATTTCCAATACTCTGCTTACTATAATATGCTAAGGTATGTACTCTTTGAAGTGAGAATGAAATATCCAGAAGACTACAATGTCCTCATTACCCAAATACCGCAGCACGTAATGGACAATTTTAAAGAGGAAAGAGAGTTTTGGGCAAAATATAACGGTTCTATGTCGGTTTACATGGGTAAAACCTTCGATAAAATCCTAAAGCTTAACAATCAACAAAAAGGGATCAACAGCTATCAGGATATTGTACTTTGGTTAGTAAATTATCATCAAAAGGAGTTATAGGTTGCCAGTTACGGGAAGAATATCCACACTCATAACTTGTAACCCAAAACCCTCACTCACTTAACCGTGTATCGCCTGCTTAGTTCCGTAACTTTGAATAAGCTTACCTTCAAACTCGAGCCATTCTTTCCAACGTTTATCCACATCTACGTCGATGGTATACTTACGTGCAAAGTTGAGGAAAGTGGTATAGTGTGTGGCTTCAGAAACCATTAACTCGTGATAAAACTTGGCTAGTTCTTCATCTTTAATGTTTTGCGACAACACCCTGAAACGTTCACAACTACGGGCTTCGATCATGGCAGCAAACAACAATCTGTCAATAAAAGCTTGATTTCTACTACCGTCTTTTTTACTAAATTTCACCAATTGTCCCACATAATCATCTTTACGTTCACGACCTAAGGTATAGCCACGTTCTTTAATGATGTTGATAACCATTTGAAAATGCTGTAGCTCTTCCAAGGCAATGGCCGTAAGCTCATCAACCAAATCCTGATGTTCCGAGTTTTGCGTAATCAAGGTAATGGCATTACTGGCCGCCTTTTGTTCGCACCAAGCGTGGTCGGTCAAAATTTCCTCCAAATTAGTTTCGGCAATATTGGCCCAACGAGGGTCGGTGAGTAATTTAAGTCCTAGCATGGCCGCAAAATTAAAAATTTATATGGTTGAAACGCTGTAAAGTTCAAATGTTGTAAGGTTGGCTAATAGCGGTCAAAGAAATCTTCCAGCTCAATCGTAATTCGTAAACCCAAAATCGTACTTTTTAATGCACCTTTGTAAAACATGGCAACAAGAAAAGTATTGTTTATTGGCTTGGTTTGGCCAGAACCTACCTCATCAGCAGCTGGTACCAGAATAGTACAGTTGGTACAATTGTTTTTGGCCAATGGCGATGAAGTGCATTTTGCCTCAGCGGCTTCCAAAAGTGAGTTCAGTTTTGATTTAGAAAGCTTAGGCGTCACCAACCACGATATTAAACTTAACGATAGCACTTTCGATAAATGGCTTGCTGCGCTAAATCCCAGTTTGGTGGTTTTCGATAGGTTTATGATTGAAGAACAATATGGTTGGCGAGTACAGGAAAACTGCTCGAATGCCGTGAAGATTTTAGATACCGAAGACCTTCATTTTTTACGCCATGCCAGGCAAGCAGCTTTTAAAAGTAAAAAGAGTCTATCAGAAACGGATTTGTTTAACGATGTGACTAAGCGGGAACTAGCTTCAATTTTACGTTGTGACTTGTCTTTGATCATTTCCCAAGCAGAAATAGCGCTTTTACAGCAGTTTAACATCAGCCCTAAAATTCTCTATTACCTTCCTTTTTTGGAAAAAGAAATTACTTCTACTTCAGACTGGAATATTTTCGAAGACAGGAAGGATTTGGTTTTCATTGGGAATTATCTGCACGAACCCAATTGGCAAACCCTGCAATATTTAAAAACGACAGTTTGGCCGCTATTGAGAAAAAAACTACCTGAAGTTTCTTTACATATTTATGGGGCCTACGCTTCTGAAAAAGTGACGCAATTGCACAATCCGAGAGAAAAATTCATGGTACACGGCAGAGCTGAAAATGCAAGAACAACGATTGCTCAACATCGCATACTGCTAGCTCCCCTACTTTTTGGTGCTGGTGCCAAAGGTAAATTTATTGATGCCATGCAAACTGGAACACCAATTGCCAGTACCAGTGTTGGTGCGGAAGGAATGGCTAACGGATTAGATTGGGCAGGTATCATCAACGATGATCTAGCACAATTGGTTAATGAAACGGCAACGCTTTACCAAAATAAAGTTGATTGGGAAAAAGCACAGCAAAATGGTATTCAAATTATCAATCAATTATATGCTAGAAATAGTTTTGAAGTACCATTTCTGCAACAAATCACCCATTTAGAAGAAAACTTAGCTGAACGTCGCAAACAGAATTTCTTGGGGGAGATTTTAAAGCACCATAGTTTGCAAAGCACGAAATATATGTCGTTATGGATTGAGGAGAAGAATAAATAATGAGAGAAATGAATTTTCAATTTCGCAACATTACAACATTACAACAAATCTGAACCACAAAGTATGTAAATTTGCCACATGGCAAAAATATCCATCAATCTGGCAACAGGTTCATTACAGAAAGAAGAAATTATTGTAGGTATTGATTTAGGCACCACCAACAGTTTAGTGGCCTTTATCAATCCTGAGCAGAATCCACAAGTGATTAATGATGCTGGCAAAGGTGTTTTGGTACCTTCGGTGATCCACTTTAACCAACAAGGCGAAGCCGAAGTGGGCAATGAGGCCAAAACTTTCCTTACTACCGACCCAACCAACACTATTTTTTCTGTAAAACGATTGCTAGGCCGTTCATACAAAGATGTTGCCGAACACAGTGATATTTTCAGCTATAAAATTATCGACGATGATACCGATTCACTGGTAAAAATAAAAGCCGGTGATAAATTTTATACCCCAATTGAGCTGTCCGCAGAAATTTTAAAAGAATTGAAAGCTCGTGCGGAACATGCTTTAAAAACACCTGTGAACCGTGCGGTAATTACCGTTCCCGCTTATTTTAACGACAGCCAGCGCCAAGCCACCCGTGATGCAGGAAAGCTAGCCGGACTTGATGTATTGCGTATTGTGAACGAACCTACTGCAGCCAGTTTGGCTTATGGCTTGGGCTTAGACCCTTCACAGCAAAAAACCATCGCGGTTTACGATTTAGGTGGTGGTACTTTCGATGTTTCTATCCTTCAAATCCAGAATGGCATTTTTGAAGTGTTAAGCACCCATGGAAATACTTTTTTGGGTGGTGACGATTTTGACCGTGCTATTTTCAATTATTGGATAGAGAAAAATCAGTTAGATGCTAAAACCATCGCCAGCGATAATGCCCTCACCCAAAGCTTAAGATTACAAGCTGAAGCGGCAAAGAAAGCATTGACCACGCAAAATCTATACAACGAAAAACTAGGAGATATTTGGTGTACACTAGATAAACAAACTTTCGAAGGCCTGATTGCTAGCAAAGTGCAAGAAACCATCGAAGCATGTCAATTGGCTCTGAAAGATGCCTCCTTGAGCATTGCAGATATAGATGAAGTGGTATTGGTTGGAGGTTCTACCCGTACGCCTTATGTGAAGAAAGCCGTAAGTGAATTTTTCGGAAAAACAGCTCATGACAATATCAACCCTGATGAAGTAGTGGCTTTGGGAGCTGCTGTACAAGCAGATATTTTGGCCGGAAACCGTTCAGATATCTTATTGTTAGATGTTACCCCACTTTCACTGGGAATTGAAACCATGGGCGGCCTAATGGATGTCATTATTGCCAGAAATAGCAAAGTACCTACCAAAGCCGGTCGTCAATATACTACTTCAATAGATGGACAGGTAAACATGAAAATATCCGTTTACCAAGGCGAACGTGATTTGGTAAAAGAAAACCGTAAACTAGCCGAATTTGACCTAAAAGGTATCCCTGCTATGCCCGCGGGACTGCCTAAAGTAGATATTAATTTCCTGCTCAATGCAGACGGCATTTTAACCGTGCAAGCCATTGAACTACGTTCGGGTGTAAAACAGGAAATTGAGGTAAAACCGAGCTATGGCCTTAGCGATGAAACGGTAGAAAAAATGCTCATTGACAGCATCACCAATGCACAAAGCGACGTAGCACAACGCATGTTGATTGAAGCGCGTAGCGAAGGTGAGCAATTGGTTTACACGGCCGAACGTTTCATCGAAAAAAATAAGGCGCTACTTACCGAAATGGAAATTGCCGATACACAAACTTACATTCAGCAGGTAAAGGACGCTTTGAATAGTGGTGAGAAAGATTTGATTCTTAAGAAGACAGATGAATTGAACGAATTTACAAGACCATTTGCGGAAAGAGTAATGGATACCGCCATTGGACAGGCCATGAAAGGCAAGAAAATAGACGAATAAAAACATTAGTGAATTGGCTTATCTGATAGAGCGTAATAGTAAAGAATGGATTAAGGAGCTAACCGCATAATAGAACCACCTAAGATACCTTAGAACATCTTAGGCACAATTAACCTATTAACCAGTGCACCGTAATTACATGAAGAAAATTTATATACTCAGTGGTTTAGGCGCAGACGAAAGGGTGTTCAGGTATCTAGATTTTAAAGATTTAGACATCACTTTTATACAGTGGATTAAACCACTAAAAAATGAAACTATTGTAAATTATGCACAAAGAATTCGTGAACAAATCAAATCTGAAAATCCAATACTCATAGGTTTATCCTTTGGAGGCATTGTAGCTACTGAATTGACTAAAATAATCCCTGTTGAACAGCTCATTCTTATCTCTTCGTTAAAGACCAGAAGAGAAATACCAGTTGTTTATCGATTAGCAGGTCGATTGCGTTTACATCAGCTTATTCCCTATTCATTCTTGAAAAAAGACCATTCCTTAAACAGATGGTTGTTTGGTATAATCCGTAAAAATGATAAAGATTTATTCAAGAGAGTTTTAGCAGATACAGATATTGATTTCTTAAAATGGGCAATTAATTGCATTGTAAAGTGGGACAACACGCAATTACACCACAACTTATTTCATATCCACGGGACTAAGGATAAATTACTTCCTTTTAAAAATGCAGGAGAAACTATTGGCATTGAAAATGGTGGTCATTTAATGGTATTAGATAAAGCAAAACAGGTTAGTGAGGTTTTGCATCAGATTATTTAAATCAAGTGTTAGTTGACGGACTTAAATTGTTGTTTATCGACAATTATCGCTGTTCATCGAAATTAAAACCTAAAAACAAAATCTTGCTGTATTATTGAATATATACTATTCGGTTTTAATTTAACACAGGATGAAAGTTTCATTTTTATTAGGACTTCTTTGCCTAATCTCTTTTCATATTTTCGCACAAGACATTTCTGCTTTAAACGATGACTTTTCAGACACTTCTTCACTAAAAAAATGGTCAATATTGCACCAAGTAGAGAAATGGCCAAATAAATTAAACACCCTAAAAATAGAAGACGGCAAACTTATTCTTGAACCTCGTACCTCTGGATGGTTTCAAGATGGAAATGCCCCATTCGTTTATAAAACCATCAATGGAGATTTTGACGTGAAAGCAAGAGTTAAATCTAGCGGAATATCCTCAGACATTGCGACAAGCCTTTGGTCGTTAGGAGGCTTGATGGTAAGAATTCCTAGAACAGAAACTGCAGAAAACTGGTCTCCTGGCAAAGAGAACTGGATTTTTATGACTACGGGAATTGCTGCCACAGAAAACAAACAGGTTATTGAAACAAAGTATACCATAAATAGCCGCTCTAATCTAAAACTTCGTGACGCCCGTGCCGAATGGATCACTTTAAGGATTGTGAGAATTGGACATGCGTTTATCATGCTTTACAAATACGATACAGATAAAGCATGGACAGTCCACGAAAGATTTTATCTACAACAATGGCCTAACCAACTACAGGTAGGTTTTAATTGTTATACCAGTTCCCCAAATGTACCTACAAACAATCAGGATGAGATAAGCTTTAACAAAACACTACATCCAAATGAAGGCCCGCTGAATATGCGCTTAGCTATCGACTACATTAGCTTCAAGCGCCCAACGATAAGCTATGGAGGGAGTTCACCGTACGAGAATTGGTATAACAATGTGTATAAAAATCGTTTAACAGATTACAATGTTTCTAATGCCGAAATCTTAAAATTACTTGGTGAATAAAGTTATCACTTCCTACAATGATGCTTTACATTAAAGCATCATAACACCTTTAATCTCGCCAACTTTTTTATAGATATCCACTACTTCATCCGCATTTTGCACTTGCTTGTTTACAGTAATTGCTAAATATTTACCTGTTTTAGAAGGCTTTTCAACAAACTCGTCATCAGGCAAAACCGCTTTTAGTTCCTCAATTTTAGTGTGGTCACCAGTAATGATGAACTTAAAGGTATACACCCCAGGAAATGTCTGCACACTTTCCAGTTTCTCCTTAAAGTTTGCATATGCATCAGCATTGCTGTCTTCGGGAATATCGTTAAAATCTATGTTCTTATTTAATTTTTTATCATCCATAACTATTACTTATCAAATTCTATTCCTAAGTACAATCATGCTAATTTGGCAGTAAACAGTTCACGGTTTTCAATTTGCAGTTTTCAGTTAACCGATTAACCAAATCAAACAGTTAACCAAACCTTTCAACATATCCATCAATTCCCCTTACAATTTCTTATTTTTGAACTTTAAAAAGGATATAAGATTTTGGATTACTTAGCAGGATTAAACCCACAACAGAGAGCAGCAGTAGAGAATACCGAAGGGCCAGTAATGATTGTAGCTGGTGCAGGTTCAGGAAAAACGAGGGTAATTACCTATCGCGTGGCACACTTGATACAAAAAGGTGTTGACCCATTCAATATTTTGGTGTTGACCTTTACCAACAAAGCCAGTAAGGAAATGCGTGAGCGTATCGAAAAAGTGGTTGGTGCAGAGGCTAAGAGCATTTGGATGGGAACGTTCCACTCCGTGTTTGCCAAAATTTTACGTGTAGAAGCAGAGAAAATCGGTTATCCAAGCAATTTTACCATCTACGATACTGATGATTGCAAAAGCTTAATCCGTACCATCCTTAAAGAAATGCAATTGGATGATAAGCTTTATGCTGCAAATATTGTTTACAACCGTATTTCTCAAGCAAAAAACAACCTTATTTCTGTTGCCGAGTATGTGAACAATCCAGCCATACAAGCAGAAGATGTTGGGAATAAGCGTCCGTTACTAGGTCAGATTTACGAAACCTATGCCAAACGTTGCTACAAGGCTGGCGCCATGGACTTCGACGATTTATTGTTCAAAACCAACGTACTACTAAGGAAACATCCAGACGTACTTAACAAGTACCAACATAAGTTTAAATACATCATGGTGGATGAGTATCAGGATACCAACCATTCGCAATATACTATTGTAAAAAAACTGGCTGCAGCTCACGAAAATTTGTGTGTGGTAGGTGACGATGCACAGAGTATCTACGCTTTCCGCGGAGCTAATATTCAGAATATCTTAAATGTAGAACGTGATTATCCTGATTTGAAAGTGTACAAACTGGAGCAGAACTATCGTTCTACACAAAACATTGTTGAAGTTGCCAACAGCATCATTGCCAACAATAAAAATCAGTTAGAGAAAAATGTATTCTCAGCCAATGAACAGGGCGACAAAATTAAAATATCAAGAGCTTTTACCGATAATGAAGAAGGTAAATTAGTAGCCGAAGCCATTGTACAAGAACGTACTGGAAACGGGCTAAACTATACCGATTTCGCCATTCTTTACCGCACCAATGCCCAAAGTAGGGCTATGGAGGAGGCTTTGCGTAAGCTAAATGTTCCTTATAAAATCTATGGCGGACTGTCCTTCTACCAACGTAAGGAAATCAAAGATTTAATTGCTTACTTCCGTTTAACTTTTAACCCAGCTGATGAGGAAGCATTGAAGCGTGTCATCAATTATCCTCGTCGTGGTTTGGGAGATACAACACTAGATAAAATCTCCGTGGCGGCAAATGAACATGGGATTACCATGTGGCAAGTGATTTGCGATCCACACCAATACTTAGGCGGTCGTGTACCTAACCAACTGAATGATTTCTCAATGATGATCAGAGCATTTGCAGCAGAGTCTACGAAATTAGATGCTTATGAAACCGCATTGTACATTGCTCAACATTCAGGGATTTTAAAGGAATTACATAGCGATGATAGTGTAGAAGGTAGAGCTCGTTACGAAAACATTCAAGAGTTATTGGCGGGTATCAAGGAGTTTGCGGAACGTGAAGATATTGAAGACCGTAGCTTAGCGATTTTCATGCAGGATGTAGCCTTGTTAACTAACGATGATAAAGACAAGGATAAAGATGCAGATACCGTGTCGTTAATGACCATCCACTCAGCCAAAGGTTTGGAGTTTAAAAATGTGTTTGTGGTTGGTTTAGAAGAAAACCTATTCCCGTCGCAAATGTCGTTGACTTCTAGAACTGATTTGGAAGAAGAGCGTCGTTTATTCTATGTAGCCATTACCAGAGCCGAGAAAAAACTAACTCTAACTTATGCCACTTCGCGTTACCGTTGGGGGCAATTAACTTCTTGCGAACCTAGTCGTTTTATTAATGAAATTAGTCCCAAATACTTAGAGTTAGATGCCATTAAACAGGCAAAACCTAGTTTTAGTAGTGGTGGCTTTGATACCGAACGTAAAACGTGGAGCCAACAAAGAGAACTTCAGCAAAAACCTGCTTCGCAACAAACGACATTTAAACCTAAACCAACAACTTCTATCCTTCCAAAAGCCCACGTACCTACGGCAGGCTTTACCCCAAGTGCCGCACATGAGTTTCAAAATGGCATGGAAGTAGAACACGAAAAATTTGGTTTTGGTAAAATTGTGCAGTTAGAAGGAAAACTTCCCGATGTAAAAGCAACGGTATTTTTTCAAGGCTTAGGCAATAAACAGTTGTTGTTAAAATTTGCAAAGCTGAGAATAGTAAGATAGTTTTTTGGTCATTGCCTACGTTTAGCCTAGCGCCTAAGGATATGTCCTATCTTTGTTTAATGCCTAAATAAAGAATCGCTTTTCCTTGGATTTCAATGTCCAACAGGATTTTTTGTCCTTTTCAGGCCTACAATTTCTTGCCTTTTATTTAGGTATCAACTCTTCTATTTACCCGTACAAAATTGAACCATTTTCGAACGAAAACGAACCCTCCTACCTCGAGTTTGTATGTAGCTTTATCAAAGCCAAAGGAGGTACTCCACTGTAAACCAAATATTAACCATCCATTTCAACTTTAGTTAAAATGGAATAGCTAGCTGCTCCCCTTCACGTCTCTTTTGGTGTAATCACATTGAATTCATAGAATTTCTAACCAAATATTTAATGTTTAAGACCATGAGAAAACTAAACTTTATGAAAGTGGGTAAGGTCGCCCTAATGGCTTTTATATGCCTACATTCCATTTCCTGTTCCAAAAATCCTGAAAAAGAGTTACTGGAATCCGCTAGTATTGACGCGCTGAAGAAATCAGACATGAATATCGCTGCTATCCCTGGCAATGTGGTGGTAACTCCTACCTACAATAGTACTGCTATTTTACGCAATCCGTTAAATGGATGGGTAATGTACGGCCGCCGTGAAGCTACCGACACCTATTGGGATTCAGAGTTTTACGTACCACAGTTAGGCCAAAATGTAAAAGCAATTGATTATGCATCGGCTTGTTACATCCGTACCAGCTGGCGATCGTTAAATCCAAGCCCTGGCGTGTATGCTTGGAGAGATTTAAATTCACAAATTGGTAAGTTGATTAATGGTGTTAAAACCAGAGGGCTTCCTATCGCTATGCGTATTGTAGTAGATGGACGTGACCAAGGCGAAAATACTCCTGCCTTTGTGTTCAATGCTGGTGCCGCCTATTGGTTGTCGAACCCCGCAGTTCCATCCCAGAAAACACCTTTCCCTCAAGACCCTATTTTTAGGCAGCATTATGCCACGTTTATCGAAGAATTGGCAAAGGATTTCAATGATCCAGTGGTGACTTCTTTTATCGATGCTTACGGTTTGGGTAAATGGGGTGAAGCACATAATGTAGTTTACGCCAACCCAGGTACCTTAACCGATGCCCAAACAGAAACTGCTAAAGAAGAGACTTTAGATTGGTTTATGGCATTATACAACAGAACCTTTACCAAAATACCATTGGTAATGAATTATCATCGGTTAATTGGCCATCCTACCAGTTGGGGTGCAGTAAATCCATATAGCGATATGCTGCTCACCAAAGCCATTAATCAAGGATATAGTTTGAGGCATGATGCTTTTGGCATGACCGATTATTATCAGACTTGGGAAAAAACATTTGCAGCTACCTGGAAACATAAACGCCCAATCATTATGGAAGGTGGATGGATCACCACCGGCACACATCGCTATTGGATAGACTCGAGTAATGAATATAGAGAAGGCCATCCCGAAGATGTAAGACAGGGTGAGTTTGACCGATCGGCTGAAGCAGCAGTAAATATGATGGATTTCCGTGTTGGTGAAGTAGCCTCTTGGTTTCAAAATAGCTTTACATTGGTTCAGCGCTTTAATGCTGAAGGTGGCTACCGCCTATATCCTGATGAAGTTTCTTTACCTAGCACTGTCATCACTGGCACAACAGCCAACCTGAGTCATCGCTGGAAAAATATGGGCTGGGGTTATTGCCCCAACAATATCCCTCAATGGAATTACAAATATAGAGTTGCTTTTGCTATCCTAGATGCCTCAGGAACTGTTAAAAAACTTTTTATCGATAATGTTAGTGATCCGTCTAAATGGATTAAAAACAATCCGGTAGCCTATAATTTCACCACAACAGCGGTAGATTTAACCCCTGGAACTTATACATGGGCGGTAGCCATCATTGATAAAACCAACGCCAATAAACCAGGTATACAGCTTGCCGTGACCGGTAATTTTGTAAATGGATGGTTAAAGCTTAACGATCTACAAGTAGAAGCGCCAATTGGGCAAAGTATTAAACTAAAAGGCCCCAACAATCAATTTGTATCGGGAGAGAATGGTCTAAACCCAATGATGTGTAACCGTGCAACAGCCTCAACTTGGGAAACCTTTACTATTGTTGATGCCGGTAGTGGAAAAGTGGCACTAAGAAGCATGAACAAATATGTATCTTCTGAAAATGGCGCAACCACAGGAATTACCTGCAACAGGACTACCATTAGCGATTGGGAAAAATTCGACTGGATTGTAAATGCCAACGGCACCATTTCGTTAAGGGGAAATAACGGCAAATACATCTCCTCAGAAAATGGACAATCGGTAATGAAGTGCAATAGAACAACTATTGCGGGTTGGGAAACTTTTACATTAGCTAATTAAAATAACACCCTCTTAAGTCAAATGACTTAAGGGGTGTTTATCCTTATACAATGACCAAAATGATTAATTTTTAACAATTTTTTCAAAGGTCCAGTTTGTTTTTCCTTTTAGCCCTATAAGATAAATGCCTTTGGGTAATCCACTTAAATCTACGTCCAAAGAACTTGTCCCAGCGGTCAAAATCCAAGACTTGACTAATTTACCATCTGGACTTAGTAATTTGACGTTAGTATATTGATTTGGTTCGAAACCAACTACTCCTTTATCTAGAATAGGATTAGGATAGATGTCGATTTTAGATTTAACCAAGTTGAAGGTAATTACCTTTGTTTCCAATTCATTTTCTTTTCCATCTATATCTATTTGTACTAAGCGGTAATAATTATCGCCTAACAAAGGTTGTTTGTCAAAAAAGCTATAAACAGCTCCCATGCTATTATTGCCTTTACCTACAACATTGCCTATCTCTTTCCAATTTCCTGTTTCACCACGACGGAATACTGCAAAACCTTTGTTATTCGTTTCTGAAGCCGTACGCCAATCCAACTGTACAACATGATCTTCTATTTTAGCCGTAAAACCGATTAACTCCACCGGCAATACTAAGGGCACCACCGGCCCCCTCAATGGGCTTTCTACTGCTGTTCCATTCAAAGAACCATCTCTAGGAATTACCTGAAAGGAAATATATTTATTGACATCTGCCGCTACTAGCGTATAAGTATTGCTTGTGGCTAAGGGTATTACCGCTTTATTTAGCCCCGAGGCATTATTTGAACGGTACCATTTAAAACTCGAACCATTTTCTGTATTATTTTCAGGATCCGAATAACTATAGCTTCCTGTTAAAACCTGACCTTCTTTCAATGTGCCTGTATTCACCACATTACTTGCTGTAGGTGCCATATTGGCTGTCGACCCAAAAATCCTAAAATTGTCAAAGGCAAATTCCTGTGTACCGCCGGCGTCCGCTCTAACCCTGATACGCAAACTCATATTAGTTCCTGTTCCTGCAATACCCCAAGTAAACTCCGTAGCATTTCTAGATAATAAAGTGCCGTCACCCAAGCCATCATTATTGGTGTCTTCTCTCAATTGCCCCGACAAGCCTCCTGGCGCACTTGCATCTGGATGAATAGCCCCCAGAAGTTGCCAGCCTGCTCCATCAATATTGTATTCCACGATCAAAAAATCAATATTCTCTATTGGAGTAAAGAGCTTGTTTTGCCAACCAGGTGTATTATAAGCGGCGAAAAGTCCTTTAAAGGATAAATTTGACTTACCTGCAATAGATATTCCCGACCATACAATCGTCTGTTCTTTTTCAGCGAGATCGTTACTGCCCGTCTTTACTCTATCAATATCTTCCCCTGCCCAAAATTTGCCCGAAAAACCCTGATAGCTTGTCAAAATCTCATAGGGGCTCTGCGGTGACTGTAAAGACAAATTTGTTCCATCAGTACGAATAAAATAATAAGTAAAGGGACTAGAAGGCCCTCCTGTATTCAATGAAGGAGTTCTCGTTCCTGAACTGGGTGCCCCCGTATCTTCAAAAGTATCAGACCAAATCACCTGCGCTCCAACCTTTAATGAACCACAAAGTACTAAGAGCATTAAAATCGATTTTTTCATTTTATTTTTTTTCTATTTATTTTATTTCCAGAGAGTTTTAATCCTTCCTCCTCAACAATTGGCTAAGCAATAGCTTCTCATTGCCTTTCTAACCTATTAGTTCACCCACTAAGATAAGGGGCCATTCCAATCCAACTGTAGTACTATTTTATCTCTTTCAAAAGGGAGGATAAAAAAACATCATTACGCTATCTTTTTTTATAAAAAACTACTACGGCCAAACATTTTACAAAAAAACAATCAACTGACTTTAAGTTAATTACACACAAATTAAAACAGAATTTGAAATAGAGTGTTTATAAACACAATTGTTAAAACAAATAGTTTATAGAAAACAAGCCTGTAGCATTGCCATCAATTTTCGAATGCAGAATGGGATAATTAAAAAAATAGTGAAATTTGCGAAATACACATTGTATCTCCATTCCTGTATTACCAACAAAAGCATGAGCTTGTGCAGGTAGTATTTTTGCACAAAAACAGGTATTTGACAGATTTTTCTAAATCATTATATTTCGCCTAAACAATGGCCGGTGCCTCCACCAACGCAGCAGCCCTATGTGGGTACCCAGCCACTGGACACATAACGCTAAAGACCAAATATTTATTCCAATGATAAAAATGTCAAATCACGAACAGAGCGATATAGACTACCAGAAGCGTATTGAAACAATACTCGAAAGCTTCACTGATGGCTTTTTCGAAGTAGATTCGCACTGGATTGTCTCTTATTGGAACCGTACCGCTGAAGTACTGTTAGAGAAGCCAAGGGCCGAAATCATTGGTCGTAATCTTTGGGAAGCCTATCCCGAAGCTGTGGAGCTTAAGTTCTACACGGAATATCATCGTGCTATGACAGAACAGATTTCAGTTCGATTTGAGGAATTCTTTTATCCTAAACAAATGTGGTTCGAAGTTTCAGTGTTTCCCAATGGACAAGGGCTTTCCATTTATTTCAAGGACATTACCGAACGCAAGGCTACCACTGCACAGTTGGAGCTGGAACGACGAAAATACCGAGACCTTTTTGACCAAAACCCTTTGCCATTATGGGTATACGATACCAATCAGCTCAGATTTCTAGACGTTAATCAAGCAGCGGTAGAGCATTATGGCTATAGCAGAACAGAATTTCTGCAAATGACTATTGATCAGATCAGACCTGAGGCCGACTTACCTGCCTTTCATGAAACACTAAAAACTTATCTTAAATCAGATAACACTGGTACTCACTCTGTGAGGCATTGCAAAAAAAATGGTGAAGTGATAGAAGTGGTCGTAAAAGGGACGATGATCGAGTTCAATGGCATGCCAGCAAGGATGGTGGTAGTGGTAGACCGGACTTCAGAAATCCGTGCAGAATTAGCAAAACAGCAAAGTGTAGCCAAACTTAGAGAGATTTCCTGGATCCAAACCCATCAAGTACGCAGGCCACTTTCCAATATTATGGGGCTAGTGTCTCTTTTAGAACGCAACAAATGTACCGTCGAAAGTGCAACGCTATTGGAAAAACTAAGAACCGCAGCAGAGGAGCTGGATTCGATATTGCTCAAGCTTACTAACAACGGACATCAATAATGTTCTATTCACCATCGTGTAGAAAAAGATATATTAATCTCGTAAATCTTTGAAGCCTTGTTTTTTCTCGTTAAGGGTTTCTTTTACAAGCGTTATTATTTCGTTCGGTAAGTTTTTGATTTTTTCATCTTGCCAAGCTTTTTCATCATCAATTGATTTATTGACCTCCTTAACTGCCTTTAGCGCATACAAGGCAGCTCCCATACTATGGTCAGCCATATGAGCTGTTGAAACAGCCTGTCCAATTGATCGAGCAATGTATTTCAATATAGGATTTGTTAAATTACGTGCCAAAGCATGTACATCACGAGCAGCTTTCATTGCCAAACCAGTTTTTACATTCCCTTTTTCCCATTCTTTCGCGACATAAAGCGCATAAATTAACCTATTATCAATCGCTTCTTCCTGCACTAATGGTAGCACATGCTCGGCACATGCTATTGCCCAGTGCATTAGTTCTCGTTGATGGTCTAACGTAAGCTCGCCGCCCCGGTGTTCTGCTACAAACTTCCTATTTCTCATCTCGTAATATACTGATAATCTTATTTTCGGCAATAGATTACGAAATTCCAAGACGATCTATTTAAAAGAACTATGGCACCAAAGCTGTTTTGCTATAAATGTGGTATTCTCCAGGTGATAAATTTTGGCCGTAATGATTAGAAGATAGGGTAATATTACCACCCACTGCATCATACCAAGTGCCGCTGCTACCAAAATCAATATTAGCTATTTGAGGCACCACATCGAAATTACCTACCACCACTACAGTGTTATTTCCTTCTATAAGCTTAATATACTTAACTCCGCCTGTTAGGTTATAACTAAAGCTGGTCGAATTAAATATGCCATTGGCTTTTTTTAACCTAATCAGTTTCGCATACCTATCGTAAAGTTCCTTTCTATCCGCCTCTTCGAAATAATTCCATCTGATAGGCTTTTCTCCTGTCCTACCGTTATAATCGATATTTACTTCGTAACCCAATTCGCCAAATTGCCAAACCATTTTGGGGCCTGGAATAGCCAACATAAAAGCTGCAGCCATCTGTTGTCTCTTAAGGGCTGTATTTAGCACTTTAACATTATAGGTTCCGGCAGCATTTCCATAGGTCAAATTTTTATAATTTAAACGCTCTTCATCATGGCTTTCGATATAGGTAACCAAATTTTCTGGCTTAGCAAAACCATGATCAGTGTAAAATCCCCATTGAAAGTTAGAATTGCCCAACCAGCCCATGGTTGCCTCATTCATATTATGGTTAATGTTGTTCCATAACATCATCCCTTCATCGGCAAGTATTTTTTCCTCAGTAACATCGGCAAAATGCTCCAAAATCACATAAAAATTATGAGCATCTATGCTTTTGATATAATTATTGTAATCTTTCCAAATGTTAACCCTTGAAGCATCGTAAGCCGAAAAACTAGCGTCATCATTGGATTGCTTTTGCGTAAATCCTTTGGATAAATCAAAGCGAAACCCATCAATTTTGTATTCCTGCATCCAAAACTTCATTACATTTTTTGAAAATGTCTTGGTCGCTCCGCTTTCATGATTAAAATCATATCCTACATTGTGAGGGTGTTTAGCCTCTATATTAAACCAAGGATTATTAGCGGTTGGCTTACTGCCATCAAAATATAGTTGTACCATCGGCGATTGACTAAAAGAATGGTTCAAAACCATATCCAGAATAACTGCGATTCCTTTGCCGTGGCATTCGTCTATGAATTTTTTCAAGTCATTCTTGGTCCCATAATATTTGTCTGGAGCAAAGTAGAATGAAGGATTGTAACCCCAGCTCAAATTTCCTTCAAACTCGTTTACAGGCATTAATTCTATGGCATTTACCCCTAAGTTTACCAAATAATCTAGTTTTTGCAATGCGGAATTGTAGGTATGCCCTGCGGTAAAATCTCTGATCAAAAGTTCGTAAATAACAAGGTTATTTTTAGCTGGACGAACGAATGAACTATTTTTCCAAGTATAGGTTGGTTGGCTGGCCTGCATGACACCTACAATACCTGTAGTTTTTCCAGTTGGATAGGCTTTGAGATTAGGATAGGTTACCTGATTAATATAAGCATCGTTTACAGGATCCAAAATCTTTTCGCAATAAGGATCCGCAATTCTCAATTGGTCATCTACTAAAAACTGATAAGCATACTCTGTGGTCGCATTTAGATTGTCAATCTTAATCCAGAAATAGTTGCCATCTGGCGTTTTGGTCATTTTGGATGTCGTGGCCGACCAGTTGTTAAAGTCACCCAATAAAGCAACCGAATTTTTGCCCGGAGCATATAGCGTTACGATAGCCATGGTTCCATTGTTTGTAAAAACTACGCCTTCTTTAGCCCCTGCAGGTAATTCTGTAGATGGTGCCGTCGGCACGACTGGTTCAGGTGTTGGATCTGGATTTTCGCTTTTCTTACATGCGAAGGCCAAACATATCAAAAACACATGTAAACAGATGATTTTCTTCATGGACTAAAAAATTAGAGATTAAACCGTTTTATTTTCCTCTATTGCCAATTCAGTTGCCAAAATTTGATTTTCTTTTCTATTGTCTTTTATCCATAGATAACAGATCACTGCGGCCAAGATCATTAAACCTCCACCCAACTGTACAGCTAATAAACGATCGTTGTTTAGAACATTCCTCATCAGCCAACCGAAGCCTAACGAAGCGATAATTTCAGGCATTACGATGAAAAAATTAAAAATCCCCATGTAAATACCCACTTTGGCTTTCGGCAAATGCCCACTTAACATAGCATACGGCATAGATAGAATACTTGCCCAAGCAATACCTACTCCTGTCATACACAGATACAACATATTTTTATCGTGGACCCAGGCTACGCTGATTAACCCTAAAGCACCAGACAATAAGCAGATGGCATGAGTTGCTTTTCTGCCCAAGGCATCGGCTATTTTAGGCAACACTAGTGCAAACAGGAAGGTGACCACACTATAATATGCCAAAGTTAAACTACCAAAATCAGCACCTGCGGCATATACCGGATCGCTCGCATCTTTCCCGCCGAATACGTTCACGGCTACTGCAGTAGTATAATAGAACCACATCAGGAATAAACCTGGCCAGGTAAAAAATTGCACTAGGGAAATGATACGCATTTGCTTTGGCATTTGCTTAAAAGCGGCCAAAATTTCTCTAACCCCATTGATAAAACCTTTACCCTTTTTGCTTTCTACGATTTCTTCTTCGGTAGGCGGATACTCTTTAGTGGTTAATACGGTATATAAAACGGCAGCAAAAAAGAAAAATGCCCCCAAATAGAACGAGTACTTTACGTTGTGGGGAATTTCGCCAAAACTGGCTACGTTGCTTACACTGAACATATTGTTAAAAATCCATGGCAAGGCCGAGGCAATGCTGCCGCCTAGGCCAATCATCATGCTTTGCATGATAAAACCTCTATTTACCTGATGATCCGGAAGCTTATCCGATACGAAAGCTCTGAATGGCTCCATGGCCACGTTGCCAAATACATCTAATATCCACAACAAACTGGCCGCCATCCACAACTCGCTACTGTGCGGCATAAAAACCAAAGCTATCGACGCTATTAATGCACCAATAAAAAAATATGGTCTTCTTCTTCCCCATGTTGGGTGCCAAGTTCTATCACTCAAATAGCCAATGATAGGCTGTACAATCAAACCCGTAAGTGGTGCTGCCAAAAATAGCAAGGGAACTTGGTCTGGATTAGCACCTAAATTCTCATAAATGCGTCCCATATTGGCTCGCTGTAAATCCCAGCCAAACTGTATACCAAAAAAGCCCACGCTCATGTTAATAATTTGCGATAGGTTTAATACTGGCTTCTGTATTGGTTTTTGACTCATGATTTCTTTAGTTTAGCTTAAAATTCTATAATTTGTGCCGAAGCAGGCGATATGATTACCGTGATGCTTCCATCCTTAACTGGCAATATTTGATTGTTCAATAAGTCTTTAGCTTCTTTTATTGGTTTTATTCCTAATATATCTGATGGCAGTTTAATCTGTTTTGTCAGGCGATTTGTCCTGTCGAAGTTCACGACAACAAGTAATTGTTGTTTTTGGGAATACCTCAAGTAAGCGTAAGCTCTTTTTTGATCGCCCAACGGTATTTCGAAAATTTCACCGTTTGTTATGGCATCACTTGTTGCTCTTATTTGCATTAATTCTTTATAAAACTGGCGAATTCCTTTTTCATTTTTATCCAGTGTTGCGCCATCGAACTCTCCGTTGTTCATCCAACGTTGATGATTAGGCACTCCCCAATAATCAAAAATCGTGGTACGGTTATCTTCTTGGCCAAAACCTTCAGCACCTGTACCCGGCTCACCTACCTCCTGCCCAAAGTAAAGCATTATTGGTCCCTTTCCCAAGGTGGCCGAAACAACCATGGCCGGGAAAGCTAATTTAGCCTCTCCAGCAAATCCCTTCGAAGCAATGCGTTCTTCGTCATGGTTTTCTAAGAAGCGAAGCATTTTATGATCAAATCCGGCAGTTTCCTTTTGCCAAACATTCCTTATATCTTGTACATTGGCGTATTCTTCATTTCTAATTAACTTTTTTAGGCCATCGTATAATCCCACTTTATCATACAAATAATCAAATTTGCCTTCGTTAATATATTGGGTATACACTTTTGGATCATAGGCCTCGCCAATAAAAATAAGCTTGGAGTTAATTTTTTTAACTTCGGGAATCACCCAGCTCCAAAATTCAACGGGTACCATTTCGGCTACATCACAACGAAAACCATCTACTCCTTTTTCAGCCCAGTAAACTAAAATTTCCTTCATTTTTGTCCACACTGGCGGAATAGTTTCCAGGTGCTTGGTTTCTTTTCCATCTACATATTCTACACCATAATTCAATTTGATGGTTTCGTACCAATCATTTGCCGAGGGCTGCGCTTTGAACACATTATTACCCGTTGCCTTTGCAGGATTTTCTTCGTATTTACCATCCTGTAAATCAGACAGTTCATTTTTTTGATGATCAGAAACAGGAACTCGAAAAGTTTGCCCTGGCAGGTAATAGAAATCATTCTTCACATCAAATGCAACGGATGTATTGTCGTTTGCACCAAAATCGGCAACACCTGCAGGCTTAGCTTTTGATTGGTAGCTTCTGGCTACATGATTGGGAACAAAATCGATGATCACCTTCATATCTTGGTCGTGGGTCCGTTTGATCAACGCTTCAAATTCGGCCATCCTGTGGTCTACCTCTACGGCTAAATCAGGGTCTACATCATAATAATCTCGGATGGCATAGGGTGAACCAGCTCTTCCTTTCACCACATCGGCATCGTCTTTTGCTATACCGTACTTGCTATAATCGGTTAAACTGGCATGTGCAATGATTCCAGTATACCATACGTAGTCTACCTGCAACTCTTTTAAACCTTTTAACGCTTTATCGGTAATGTCATTAAACTTACCACTGCCATTCTGCGTTATGGTCCCATAAGGAATATTGGTGGTAACCTTGTTCCCAAATAATCGGGGCAAAAGCTGATAAACCACTAAATTGTCTTTCTTCATTTTTTGCTGACCTTCTACGGTTTTACAGGGAAAGAGCTGTAAAAAGGCTATCGATACTAAGGACATTCCAGCTAACCTCATGTTGATCACTCTAAATAAATGTTGCACTCCATTGCTCATCATCAAATCAATTTAAACCAATAAAGAATTGGCAACTTTTAGCTCGGTATTTCCTTTGAGCAGATAATCATGCTGATGGATAACCAAGTGCACGGGCTGTTGGGTAGTATTCGTAATATTGATTTCGGAAGCGTTGATATTTACCTTGATATTTGCACCTCTAAAACCCACCGTAAAAGCAAATGATTTCCATTTCTCCGGCAAGAATGGATTGAAAATAAGTTTATCGTCACGTACCCTCATCCCTGCAAAACCTTCTACTACACTCATCCAAGTCCCTGCCATCGAAGTAATATGAAGCCCATCTTCGGTATCGTTGTTATAATCATCCAAATCTAAGCGAGAAGTTCTTAGGTAAAACTCATAAGCCCTGGCTTCGTCGTTTAGTTTTGCTGCCAAAATACTATGTACGCAAGGCGATAACGAGCTTTCATGTACGGTACGGGGTTCATAGAAATCGAAATTACGTTTATGAGTATCAAAGTCGAAATCATCTTCAAAAAAGTAAAAACCTTGCAATACGTCGGCCTGTTTAATGAAGCAAGAACGCAAAATCCTGTCCCAGCTCCATTTTTGATTCAAAGGTCGATCTGCTGCTGGCAAATCTTTCACCAAAATCTGCTCTTTATCCAAATAACCATCTTGCTGCAGAAAAACCCCTAATTTTTCGTCATATGGATAATACATATTGGCTACGATATGCTGCCAATCTGCAAATTCACTTTCTGCTACATTTAGTTTCGAAACTAAAACTTGATACCTTTCAGGATGTTTCTCGGCGACTATCTCTGCGGCTTTTTGTGCATACTTTAAGCACCAAACGGCTAAGTAGTTAGTATACCAGTTATTATTAATGTTGTTTTCGTATTCATTTGGTCCTGTAACACCTAGCATTACGTATTGCTGCTTGTCCATACTCCAATTTACACGTTGCTTCCAAAAGCGTGCAATGCCAACCAAAACTTCTAAACCGTACTGCTGCAAATAGTCTTCGTCTCCTGTATAACGAATATAATTATAGATGGCATAAGCAATAGCACCATTGCGATGGATTTCTTCAAAAGTGATTTCCCACTCATTATGGCATTCTTCACCGTTTATGGTAACCATCGGATATAGGGCAGCACCGTTTTTAAATCCTAGTTTTTGTGCATTCTCTATCGCTTTATCTAATTGTTTATAGCGATAAACCAATAAATTCCTGCTTACTTCCTGTGGTGCCGTAGCCAGATAAAAAGGCACACAATAAGCTTCGGTGTCCCAATAAGTGGAACCGCCATATTTCTCACCGGTAAAGCCTTTTGGGCCGATATTTAAACGGTCGTCCTTGCCCGTGTAGGTTTGGAACAACTGAAAGATATTAAACCTGATGGCCTGTTGCGCGGCAACATCTCCCTCAATCACGATATCGCTTTCTTCCCATTTCTGGGCCCAAGCTTGCTTTTGTTCCGTTAACAACGTATTGAAACCTTTGCCTACCGCCTTCTCCAAAACGACTTTCGCTTTTTGTAGGAGTTCATTTTTAGCGTGGTTTTCTGACGAAAGGTTGGCAACTATTTTTACGATGCTAAGCTCTTCACCGCTATTGATTTCTACCTTGCATTGCTGTGCGATATATTTTTCTTTTCTTATCGCTTCCAGCTCTGCTGAAATTTCCTTGCCTTGTTTATAAATGGCCGTATGGCTTGCTGTACATACCTCAAAAGCTGTCTTTTTGGTCTTTAGGGTCAGAAAAGTATCCTTCCCTTGTAAGTCATCGGCTACAAAGTCCCAGAATTTTTCATCGTAATTACTGTCTTGATTCTTTATATCCCCATCGGTAAAGGAAGTGATGGTTAGCGTGCCATCAAAATTTAAAGCCTTTATGGTATATTCCAATGCGCCTATTTCATCATCAGCGATGCTACAAAAGCGTGTAGCCACAACCTGCACCTGTTTACCGCTGGCCGTAGTGGCTCTAAATTGACGTTGCAAGTGGCCTTCTTTCATGTTCAGCACACGAGAAAATTCTTGTACGCTGGCTTTGGCCAAATCTAGCTCTTCATCATCAATTTTAATGCTTAGGCCAATCCAATTAGCGGCATTAAGAACTTTTGCAAAATATTCCGGATAACCATTTTTCCACCAACCTACTCTGGTTTTATCGGGATAATAAACACCTGCAACGTAGTTGCCCTGCAAGGTTTCGCCAGAGTACGTTTCTTCAAAATTGGCGCGTTGGCCCATTCGGCCATTGCCTAAGCTGAAAATACTTTCCGATATCTTATTCAAATGGGGATCAAAACCTTCCTCAATAATATTCCATTCGTGTGCTTTGATATAATTCTTCATCTATATTATGCTATCTTCTTCCTTTATAAATCACTTAATTGTTTTAGGCTAACAACGGTTATCTCGCTTAAATCTCTAACTACTATATCCGCTTGCGTAAGTATTTCAGGCTTACCTATGCCTATGGCTTTCATGCCTGCTCTCTTCGCTGCTTCTATACCTGCTACGGCATCTTCAAATACTATACATTCGCTGGGCTGCACTTCTAGAAGCGAAGCTCCTTTTAAAAAAACTTCAGGATCGGGTTTAGACCTGCTGACCAAGTTGCCATCTACCACCTCATCAAAAAAATGGCTAAGCTGCGTTCTCTCTAAAATTAATGCCGAGTTTTTACTGGCAGAACCTAAAGCTATTTTATAACCTGCAGCCTTAACAGCAGTAAGAAAAGCTACCGTGCCCGGTAAAACCTCTTCAGGAGTCATTTTTGAAATCATTGCGACATACCATTCATTTTTTTGATCGGCAAGTAGCTGTTTCTCTTCTTGGGTTTTCTCTACCTTGCCCCATTCCAAAATTTTATTCAAACTCTCTACCCTGCTGACTCCTTTAAGCTGTTCGTTCTGTGCCTCCGTAAAATCGAAACCTAAATTATTGGCCAATTTTCGCCAAGCTTTAAAATGGTAGATGGCCGTATCTACCAAAACGCCGTCCAGGTCAAAGAGGCAAGCTTTTAAGGCTTCTGGTGATTGATTTTTCATTGTGAGATGTTTTTAAATTTATTGTAACTCCAATACCAGGGTAGAAGTTGCGGGAACTTTAATGGTACTGATGTCGTTAATCATTTCTTCTGTCACTACATTTTTTGCCGCAGTTGATGATAAGATCCTTTCCATGAAACGTTTAGTAGAAAGGGTTTTTTCTACTGTATTACTGTTCATAATGACCATCACCGTTTTATGGTCGTTATACCTGAAGTACACATAAATTCCCTCCTCAGGGATAAATTGCATCATTTTACCAGTTTGTAGTACATCATTGTTTTTACGGTAATTGGCCAGTTTTTTCACATAATTGAAGGCTTCGTTTTCTTTGTTGCTTCTGCCCGCAGCAGTGAACTTATTGCTTTTATCTCCTTGCCATCCCCCTGGGAAATCATCTCTGACCAAGCCGTCTGGATTAGCGTAGTTTTTCATCAAGATTTCGGTGCCATAATAAAATTGTGGAATGCCACGGGTGGTTAGCAACCACGCAATGCCTGATTTATATTTATTGAAATCTTCACCTACTACCGAATAAAACCTACTGATATCGTGATTGTCCAAAAAGACTACATTGCGTGTTGGATCTTTGTACAGATAATCATTAGCAAATACGTTATACAGTCTTACCAAGCCATCCATCCATCCAAATTTTCCTGTTAAAGCTTCGTTAATGCCCCAAAGCGCTTGGAAATCTGTAACTCCTTGCAACTTGGTATCAATCCCCTGATTGATTTTGTTGCCTTCAGTAAAATAGGCCTGATTGGGTACGCCATGCACCCATGTTTCGCCAAAAAATGTAAAATTTGGATACTCAGCAGTAATTTTATTGGCCCAGTCGGCCATAAATTCTAAGTTGTTATAGGCATAGGTATCCAACCTAAATCCATCCAAGCCCGCATACTCTATCCACCAGATATGGCTTTGGGTAAGGTAATTTCGTACAAAAACATTGGTTTGGTCTAAATCAGCCATGTGTTTGTCAAACCAGCCCTTTTCCATCAAATCTTTGTCTCTTTTAGCTACATACGGATCAAAATGTACCTGCTCCCGATAAGTGGTTTTTGTATATTCAGGCCATTGATGTACCCAATTTTTCATCGGTAGATCTTTAATGGTAAAGTGCTCCGTTCCGAAATGGTTATGTACCAAATCCTTGATCACTTTCATTCCCCTAACATGGCATTCGTCTACCAGTTTTTTGTATAGTTCGTTAGTTCCAAATCTTGGATCTATCTTATAATTTTCTGTGTTGGCGTAACCGTGATAAGAGGTTTTCGACTGGTTGTTTTCCAATACCGGATTTAGCCAAAGTGCGGTTACTCCTAATTCCTGTAGATAATCTAAGTGATTGATAATGCCCTGCAAGTCACCACCATGTCGATAGAACATGCTATCCCTTTTTAGCGCAGTTTCGTTCATTCCCTTTACTACATCATTGGTCTTATCGCCGTTGGCAAAGCGATCTGGCATGATCAGGTAGATAAAATCTTTGGTATTTACACCTTGGTGCAGTTGATCATTTTTGACCCTTTGTTTAAGTTCGTAAACAAATTCGGCCTGCTTTTTTTTATTGGAACTAAATACGATGGGAAACTTACCGGGTTTTACATCTGCAGACAACTCTAAATCTAAAAACAGATAGTTGGGGTTCTCTACTTTGTGTACTTCTACCAGCTTTACCCCATCATAGTTGATTGCCACACTATTTGCTGAAATATCCTTCCCGTACACCAACAATTGGAGCTTTGGGTTTTTCATACCGGTCCACCAAAAAGCGGGTTCTACACGCTGCAACTTGGGAAGCTGTGCAAATAAGTTTGCTCCAAAAAAGAGGGCGAATAAAATGGAATATAATTTCTTCATCATTACTGAGTTAATACCTGATTTCAAATTGCTTGTCGACGTTTTCTACCACTAGGCTTTTGACTTTATAACCTTCTACTGGATTGGCTGTACCTTGCGGGTCGAAACGTGAAATTGGTGTAAGAAAAGACACAAAATCATCTTGCAAAGCTTTACCTGCATTGATTTTATCGGCTACGCTGAAGCCATGGAAAACCACTTTTAGTTTGGTGAATTTTGATTTGTACTTCCCTTCTACCTTATGGAACACAATCTGCTTTTTAACAGCATCATATATGATATTTCTTTGGTAGAAGTCGCCTTTTTCATAATTGTAGCTTTCACCATCGTCTTCGTAGTAGTTGAAGCTGTTGTTGCTATCTCCTTTATAAATGTGGATCACCAAAGTATCTGTTGGTTTTTCGGCCGTGGTTTGCACCAAAGATTGCATCGGTACAATACTGCTTTCTTTCACAAAAACCGGGAGCTTTTGCATGGTTAAACCAATTACCTTTTCCGTGTGGCCTTCAATAACTTCTCCGGTATAGAAATTATACCACTTTCCTTTCGGGAAAAATACGTTACCGTAATTTTTGGTACTTTCGAAAGGGGCCACTAAAAATGCTGGACCAAATAAAAATTGGTTTTGAAACTGGGTGTCGTAAACCTTGGGCTCAAATGTGTTATCAATAGCCAAACTACGCACCACTGGCAGGCCTGTGGTAACAGCTTGGTTAAATGTGGCATACAGATACGGCAGTAAACGGTAACGCAGGTTGATATAGTTTCTGGAGATTTCGGTCACCTCTTCGCCATAGCTCCAAGGCTCGGATGATTTGGTATTCACGGCCGTATGGTTACGAAAATAAGGGTTAAATGCACCAATCTGTATCCAACGGGCGTATAAACTCACTGATGGATTACCTGTAAAACCACCAATATCCATTCCTGTGAAAGCTACCCCGCTTAACCCTAGGCTGCTCATCAAACGTACGCCCAGCAGCATATGGTCTTCCTCAGAACGATTATCGCCTGTCCAAATGGCCGTGTAACGTTGCAAGCCAGCATAACCAGCCCTTGTTAAATTAAATGGACGCTTATTGGTTGCCGCAATAGCGCCTTCAAAACTCGCCCTCGCCATTTGCATACCATAAACATTATGGGCTTGTTTGTGACTAGCTAGAGCCCCTTCGTAATTAAAAATAATATTCGAGGGCATTTTTTGACCCCAGCTGGCAATCTCATTCATGTCGTTCCAAATGCCATCTACCCCCGTATTAGAAAAGAACTTGATTTTTTCCTTCCACCAATCCCTACCCTTAACAGCAGTAAAATCTGGAAAATGGCACCACCCTGGCCAAACTTGTGCCGTAAAATCTGTACTGTCTGGATATTTGACAAAAATTCCTTTCTTCACGCCATCTTCGTAGGCCTCGTAGCCTTTTTCTACCTTAATGCCCGGATCAACAATCACTGTCGTTCTAAAACCTAAGGCATTTAACTTTTTGTTCATTGCCAAGGGGTCGCCAAACCTACTTTTGTCCCATGTAAAAAGCTTGTATTGGTCCATGTAATGAATATCCAAGGTAATGCCGTCCGCTGGAATTTTCTTTTCCCTTAAAGTTTGCGCTATACGCATCACCTCAGTTTCTGGATAGTAGCTATAACGATTTTGTTGATAGCCAAGGCTCCAAAGCGGGGGCATTTTCATGCGCCCGGTCAAAGCGGTATATGAAGTAATAATATCTGCTAATTTTTGATGGTAGATGAAATAGTAGTCTAGTGTTCCACCCTGTGCCGAGAAGGAAGAAAATCGATTATTGCTAGCTCCAAAATTAAAGTCGGTTTGATAGGTATTGTCTAAGAAAATACCATAATTCAGGCCGTTATGTATACCCATGTAAAAGGGTATAGAGGAGTACAATGGATCTTGTCCCGTTGAATATCCGAAAGCGTCATAATTCCAATTGGTGTAACCATTACCTTTTCGATCCAGATTTCCGGTTTTTTCGCCCAAGCCCACAAAACGTTCTCCTTCTTGCATATGCTTATACGCGGTCACTTCTTCGGCAACCCATGAATTTTGTAGGCCTTTTTCATCTTCGTTGATCAGCTTTCCATCCAACGTATAAAATGCCACCGCAAAGGGCTTCTTGGAAACCACAGCCTTCAATGAATCCGTTTGTAGCACAATTTCATTTTCATTTTGCGTTATGTTAAGCTTGGTTGGTTGCGGTCCCATCACTACGGCATATGAAAAATCTTTTGCCAAAGTCTTTTTATCTAGCCTTACTCTGACGATACTGGGCGAGTAAACCCTGATTTCGCCATAGGCATTTTCAGTTTTAAAACTTAAACTTTGGGCTTGTATTTCAACCTGCGTAATGTTTCCAACAGACATTACCGGCCCGTGTTGGGCCATTGAGCAATGTATATAGATATAGCACAGGAAAAAAAGGAAAAAACGTTTCATATTAAAAACACTGCTTTCCGAAAAGTTGCTACCTGTAGTAGATAAAGCTTTCCGGAAAGCAATCAGCTATTGGTTATAAAAAATATACTCTGCAGTAAGGTCGTTGAAAAATATTTTGTACTTGCCTGCTTTAACAGAAAGGTTGCTACCATCTCGGGTTCCCACGCCGTACTTCTTCGTTTCGTTTCCGGATGGAACACCCCAGTTAACTTCCCAACCTGTAGCAATTCTGAATTTCAGCTCAGAATTTTGGTCAAATTGCTGTACAATCTGCCAGATATGTGGGTTAAAGGTAGTTTTAGACATCGCATTGATATTTCCCCAACCATTAAAACCACCAATAATACCAATAGACGCATATGTAGTAGCCGATGAAGTATTGTAAGGTGTGATAGAAAAGGTTAAAGCCTTGATATCTATTTTCACCGTGTAAAAATCCGCGGTAACCACATTAAAAGTACCAGGATCTGGATCTGAGCTCTGCGGTTTTACCTTAACCCCTCCTGCACCGTCACTACCATATTGTGTATTCCAACTACCTACGGCGGTAATAAACTTAAATTCACCAGCGTTTAAATAGCCGGTATAAGTGTACAAACTACCATTGCTCGCATCCCTGAACATATAAGTAGGGTTGGTATTATCCCATTGGTGTTCGCTTGCAGAACCTACCATGAATAGATTGATTTCTCTTATAATGCTCAAATCATTTACGTAGTCCGCGTATTTCTTTACATTGCCAGAAGTAGCTTCTATAGTCCATTGTAACCTTGCGGACGCTGCTTGGTCGGTAAAACCTTTAGAAGTTAACAATAGATCTAATGCTTGATGGCTGATGGTAAATGTAGAATCCGAGCCTGCGTTATTGGAAGCTACTTCGTAGATTGGGTTATCGAAACTTCCACCTTCTGCTACCAATTTAAGCTTATAAGTAACGGCATTAGCTGTTTTTCCTGGGAAAGCCTTTTGCCATTTAAAAGTGAGCAGATCAGTCGCCGAATTAGGGTTAAGCACTACATTTGTAGCAAACGTAGATACAGGTCCATACAATACAAAATTGCTGATTCCGTCACCAAAACGAGTAACGGAAATGCTGTGATTTGCATTTGCAAACTCTTTTTTACTGCCATTGTTGGCTACTACATTCCAAATCAAATCCGTTTTTGCTCCTTCTGCAATGTTTTTGGCTTTTAGCAAATCATCTAGTTGCTTTTGAGTGATGGTCAACTTATTGCTCTTTCCATTGTCGTTAGAAGGTATCTCCAACAAAGGTTGCGACAAGGAACCGGTTTTTAATGCTGCAACAAATGTATACGTAGGTGATGTAGATACGCCTGGTTTAGCTGCCGACCATGTAATTTGTATTTGTGCATTAGGGGTGGCGCTATTTAATACCAGCATAGCATTATTCTCTGGTACCGAAAGTGTAAAGGCTCCTAGCGCTTCACCCTTCGATTCATTATCAAAATCGATTTTCTTACATCCGAAAACTATTACTGATAATGACAGTAATAAATAGAATAGTTTATTCTTCATCTCAATAATTAATTAAAGGTTAGATAAGCCATTTCAACCACAGGGCCATAAGTAGCCGTATTTCCACCATTGGCATCTCTAAGATTGCCGGAAAATTGGTAACTGAATTTAGAGAGTGTGGTTCCCGCCGGAAGCGTGATCAATTTTTCAGGGATAAAAGAATATGAGTATAGCTTATCTGACTCTTTTTTGGCAATCAAATCCGATTTCCTAGCAAATTCATTTCCACCTGCGTCATAAAAGATGATGGTCACTTTTACATCATACAATCGCTGTAAGGATTGCTCCGTAGCCAGATCCTGATGGAAATATACCGTAGCCATGTCTGTTTGATCTAACTTGGCAGGAAATACCCTGAACTGCGAAGGGATAAAAATTAACGGATCAAACTTATAGGGCTTAAAATCTTGTGTTTGTTTAGATCCGTCTTTGGTTTTAGCTAAAAAGCCAAAATTGATCAGTTCTGCAGGGCTTTGACCAAACAAGGTTGTTCCGATAAATTTGAAAGTGAACTTATTAGTGGCAATTTTAGTAAACTTAGCCGCTTCGGAAGAGCTTCCCCATTGACCATTTACAATTCCATCTTTTCCTCCTCCTACGCCATCATTGGAAAATATCCAGATATAAATATCGTCTACACCCGCCAAAGGAGTTCCGGCAACATCCAAGGTAATGGTTACTTCATCTTCTGCAGTAAAAGATGCCGGGCTAAAAGTCACTTGTGAAAAAGCCCACAGTGTACTTAAACTAAATATAATTGATAATATTAATTTTCTCATAACGGCATTACTTTTTAGTGAACTCATATTGGTAAGAAAGAATAACCTTGCCATTGATCGACTTATTTTTAACTAAGTACAGTTTGCCGCCGCTTAAACCTGCATAGGAACCTAGGGACAGTTTATTGGTAACAGTACCGTTCTTCAACTCGATGATGGTGGGTGCCATTTGATTGTCTACAGACCAGTTTCCCGAGGTCAGGTCGACGATTTTAGGGGCATTGCCATTGGTAACGGTGAAAGTGGATGGTTTGCCGGACCCATCTGCCTGTAAGACTAAAACGAGGTCCTTATAAGTATATACACTGGTAATATCCAATTCCTTATAAGGGAATCCTTTTGTTTTGGCATCTTGATCAACTTGCACCACTTTCGTTAGGTTCCATGTACCCTGCATTTGCTTAATGACTTCAACATCGGAAGTTATTGGGCCGAACTCTTCTGGCTTACATCCGAATATAGTAAGGATGCAGACCACGATTGATAAATATTTTAATGTCTTCATGATTGTTAGTTTTTAGTTACAACCGCCTTCCGGGTTACGTGTGAAACCGGTGTTGGTGGCCATTTCTCCCTGAGGAAACTGAAGTATTAAACCATTGCAGTTCCATGCAGCACCACGTTTATCTATGTTTTCTCCTCTAGCACCAATTCTTTTGATTTCCGATAAGCGATTTCCTTCCCCAGCAAGCTCTATACTGCGTTCTAAACGAGCATTTGCCTTGATCAAACTTGCGGAAGAACTAGACGGTATTGATTTTGTACCACCGTAGGCCCTATTCAGGATATCGTTAAGGTCCTGAATGGCTACGTCCAAATGGGCATTCTGCTCTGCGGCAGCTTCGGCCCTGATCAACTTCATTTCTGTTAAGTGAAAAACAGGAATTTCGAATCTATCGTTATTGTATTTTTTAGAAGCGATAAAACCCGGATATTTAACGGTTTCGTAAAGTGCTTTCCTAGTATCGTTGGCTGTATTTACTGTGGCCCAAAAAGCAGTGGTAAACCTTAAAGTAGGTAAATTGAAATCAGATCTAAACTGTCCTCTCAGCTCTCCTCCGGGCTCATAAGTGCCATAACTATTGATGATCTTAAAAATACTTTCTTTGGAGCCTGTTTCCGAAAAACGGGAAGCGTAAGTATCTAAAAAGAATTTGTTTGAACTGATGACCTGATCGGCATACGTATAGGCATTTACAAAATCATTCATCTGAAAATAAACTTTTGCCAACAAAGCTTTAGCCGCCCATTTGGTGGCATACCCATTGTTATTATCTGGCAATTTCACTTCTGCTATTTTCAGGTCAGCAATGATCTGGTCATAAACCTGTTTCACCGTGGCCCTTGGCTGTGACACAATAGTGGTTGCAATTCTCAAAGGCACACCCAAATGACTATTGTCTGATGTATAACCATAAGGCTGCGCCCACAATTTCACTAATTCGAAATGGCTCAGTGCCCTTACGAATCTTCCCTGCCCTTCCAGATTATCTTTCATGGCATTGGTAACTCCAAGGTTCTCCAATACCACATTGGCCCTATAAATAGCCTGATAAATATCGGTATACATATTGTTCTTATACTCACCAAACACCGATGTTTTACGGCCATAGGTTTCACCAAAATCGCCACTTAATTGCGATCCATCCAATTGATCAGCCATTAATTCGCTCATCACCTGTATCTTTCCACCAAACATATTACCACCACCTACAATCTGGTAGGCGCCATTCATCGTTTCTATGACACCTTTTTCATCTGCCAATGCAATAGTTTTTGGAATAGACTGCACCGGCGGCGCATCCAAGAATTTTTTACATCCAGTACCAAAACCTGCAACTACAGAAAGTACCAAGAATGATTTCCATATATTTTTATACTTCATTTCCATTTCTTTTTCGTTTAAGTTTTGTACTAAAATGAGGTTGATAGCCCAAAAGTGATCGATTTCTGTTGAGGCGTAGTCAGGTAAGTAACGTTAGGACTCATGTTCCTATCTTGCGGATTTTCGAAATCGCGGGCAATTTCCGGATCGCCTCCTGGATACTTACTAAAAGTGAGCAAGTTCATGCCCGTAGCAAATAACCTTAGGTTCTGCAATCGCAATTTCGTTAACATTTTGCTTGGGAAATTGTAAGACAGGGTTACTTCTCTTAAACGTACAAACGTAGCATCGTATAAAAACATGGTAGAGTTGTACTGCCATTCACTCGACAGGCCGGTATAAGTTCCGCTGTTCATGGTTAAACGAGGGAACTTTGCAATATCTCCCGGTTTTCTCCAACGATCGGCAATATCTTCTCTGATATTCCAGTCGGTAACCACGCCCAATTGGCGTTTGGCGGATCCATCATATAAATTTCCGCCTATGGCAAAGGTGAACAATGTATTTAGTTCAAAACCTTTGAAATTGAATGTATTGGTTAAACCACCTACATAATCAGGCAGGATTTTACCTACAATCACACGGTTATCCAAAGAGAAGGTCTTCGTTTCAAAGCCATCTTTATCTAACCATATCGGTAAACCATCATTAGGATCTACTCCTTTGTACCTTACCAAATAGTTAGCCCCTATCGGATAGCCAGCGGCCACCCTCGTATCATTGGTTCCACCACCAATGGCATCAGGAGTTAGATTTCCAATACTTAAAACTTCATTATAATTTTTAGAGGCATTTAAACGGGTAGTCCATTTAAATTGATTAGACTGGATGTTGATGGTGTTCAATCCTAATTCCACCCCTTCATTTAAAATCTTTCCTACATTGATAAAACCATTTGCAAAACCTGTAGAAGGAGATATAGAGCCAGAAATTAGTGGTTCACTTGTCTTTTTCTGATAGTAAGAAAATTCTCCGCTGATTCTTCCATTAAAAAATCCGAAATCCAATCCTAGGTCAAGGTTTCGTCCTGCTTCCCATTTCAATGCAGGGTTTCCAACGTTTACTGGATATAAAACAGGTTGCCCATTATAGCTTCCCGAATACTGAAATTGTTGGAAATATTGTCCTGGCGCAAAGCCTGCACTACCTACCAAACCATAACTAGCCCTTAATTTAAGGTTGCTGATCACTTTGCTATTCTTTAAAAAATCTTCTTGATTGATATACCATGAGGCAGAACCTGATGGGAAATATCCATATTTGTTCTCTGGACCAAACTTAGAAGAGCCATCTCTACGGAACACGCCCTGTAAATAGTACTTATTTTTGTAAGAGTAATTAATACGACCAAATAAAGAAGAGAAAGTATCCCTATCGAAACCTGCGTAATAGTTAAGGCTATTGCTTGCCGTCATTAATGCAATTGCAGCATCATAACTAGCTCTGTCTTTGTTAAAAGGTCCATCTGCTTCTCCAAAAATGCCATTTCTAAATAATGATTTATCTGAAAACTGGGCTTCTGCTCCAACCATGAAAGACAATTTGTTATTCTGGTTAAATTGTAGGTCATAGTTTGCTGTTCCAGTAACTGTCCTGTTGAAAACCTTTGTTGGGTACGCACTGGCATAACCTCTAGTGGCATTCCTTAAGGAAGCAGGTGTAAAGACATTATCGTCAACATCCAGATTATCCATATTGGCAATTGCCTTTATGCTTAGATTCTTAACAGGTTTGAGTTCGAAAGTAACACCTCCAATCAACCTCTGGTTAATGGTCTTCCAATCTAACAATCCTATATTTCTTGCGGGGTTTGCTCCATTACTAAAAAATGAACCATCGCTATTATAAACTGGATAAATTGGCAGCGCAGTTGACATTGCATCTCCCAAACCTCCTGCCCATGCCGCATTTACACGGTTATTGGTTCCCTTGTCATAAGCGATGTTGATACTTGTAGAAAAGTAAGAAGTTGGCTTAACATCTAAATTAATCCTAAAACCGTAACGTTCATAGGAGTTTCCTTTTAAAAAACTGTGGTTATCACCATAGGTTGCCGAAATATAAGTATTCACCTTTTCAGTACCATGGCTTACCGAAATGGCTTGGTCGTTCGATTTTCCTGTTTCGGTTACGATTCCCCACCAGTCAGTATTATTTTGCTGCGCCTGTGCCCAGGTCAAACCACCAGGTAATGGAGCCAGACCAGTGTTTCCATCATTGGTCCATGCTTCTTGGCGTAAGGCCAACCACTCTGCTCCACTGGCAAAAGTCGGTTTATTGGCATAGGTACTTAATCCGTATTTGCTGGAAAGGGTAATTTTCGGCTTTCCACCCTTACCTCTTTTGGTGGTGATCAAAATCACACCGTTTGCACCTCTGGAGCCATAAATTCCCGCAGCAGCGGCATCTTTTAATATCTCTATCGATTCGATATCGTTTGGATTGATTGTAGCCAGCGGATTCTGGTTCATTGCTCCTCTATTTCCGGCAATGAATGGATCTGAAGTAATTGGAATACCGTCCAATACATAAAGTGGATCACCACCAGCACTGATAGAGCCAATCCCCCTTATCCTAATGACCGACCCACTACCTGCCAAACCACTACCCTGGGTAACCTGTACTCCTGGGGCTTGGCCCTGCAAGCCTGCTTCGAAACTTGGTGTAGGCAAAGAAGTCAGCTTATCGCCCGTAACTTTTGATATCGCCCCGGTCAATTCTCGTTTGGTCTGCGTACCATAGCCTACAATGACTACATCATCGAGCATTTGGTTATCCTGCGCCAAGGTTAAGGTTACATTGGTATTGCCAGCCACCTTTAAAGATCGCTCTAATGTTTTGAAACCAATCGACCGGACTTGCAGCACCACATCGCCATAGGTTACGGCTAACTTAAACGAACCTTCGTTATCTGTCGAAACAGCCTTGGTCGTTCCTTTCACAAAAACAGAGGCACCTGGCAAAGGGAGACCAGTTTCATCGAGCACCTTTCCAGATATGATTCCGGTCTGTGCCTGGACTTTCAATACCGTAAAAAGAAAGAATACCAAAAGCCCCTGTTTTAACAGGTAAAATACTTTCATACTTGGGTTAATTTGGTTAATAAAATTTGGTTAGATTTTTAGTTAAAATACACGAAGGACTAATTTACAGGCTGTTTTCGTAATTCAAAATTTATTTGAAAATTAATTTTTGAGCAAAAAATCAAGAAAAAAAATCAGAAAAAGATAACACTTAGTCCAACGTTTATAATATTTCAAAAAAATACAAAATATAACATAAATAACTAATAATAAACAATTTAAAAATTAAAAATAAGAATAATAGTGTAATAAAAACACTAAGCAATTTCATACACTAATTACCGGGAACGTTCCCAATTTTATTGGTCAACTTTGAACATGTTTTTCGGGAACGTTCCCGAAACAGAACCATAAATTCTTCCTAAAATACACTAAGCAGCAAAAAAAGTTGATTTTTTCAGGCGGGTAAAACCAGGTAAAAAACGAGGTTATTTCAGGGTAGAATTCCTAGCAAATAGTTTAGATTTTAGCACCACTTCTTGAATGGTATTTACCGCCTGTCCACCCTCCAACATATCGAACAAAAGCTGTGCAGCCTGGCTACCTATTTCCGCAGCTGGCTGAGTAATGGTGGTTAAGGAAGGGTTGAGCAAAGGAGCAATCTCTAAGCTTGAAAAACCTATCACCTTAATGTCTTTAGGAATGTTCAGTTTCAGATCATAGCAGGCGTAGTAGGCTGCAAACGCCAAACGTTCAACTGAAGCAAAAATCCCATCAGGTTTCAGCTCTTTAAGTGCTTCTTTAATGATGATATTGTTTTCTTCGTAACTATTGCTGCAATCTATAATAAATTTGTCCTCAAACTGGAGCTGATGTTTCTCTAGTGCATCAATGTAACCTTGCATACGTGTTTTCCCAATACTGAGGCTCTTGTTAACTACTAAGTATGCTATTTTTTTACAGCCTTGCTGGATAAGATGTTCTGTGGCTTTGAAACTGCTGTCATAGTCATTGGTCACCACCCTAGGCACATCTATGTCTTCATACACTCTATCAAAAAAGACCAATGGCAGGCGCTTTCCACCTAACCTGTTCAGATAGCTATGGTTATTGGCTTCCCCGGAAGCAGACATGATGATACCATCGGCCCTACCGTTGTGCAAATGCCTTATGAAATCTACTTCCTTCTGGTAATCGTCATCCGTTACATAAATCAAGATATGATAGTTATGCTGTCGAGCAATGCGTTCAATTCCGTGGATGGCATGTGAAAAGTAGTTATTAGCCAACTCGGGCACTATAATGGCAATGGTACGGCTCTTTTGTTCCCTCAAATTGCTTGCATAATGGTTCGGCTGATAGTTCAGTTCTTTTGCTTTGGCCAAAATACGCTCCTTGGTATCCGCCTTAATATCGCTATTGTCCCTAAATGCCCTAGAAACTGTTGATTTGGAAAGATTTAGCTCTTCAGCTAATTTCTTGATGTTTATACGTTCCATCTATATCTATCAAAACTACCTTGGAACAAAGATAGAGCTTATACCGGATATACCAACATATCCTTACTGAGCTTAGACTGGGACTTATTAGAAAAGTAGTCCATAAATTTTTGGTAATAAGACGGTTATTTTCGCCAGGATAACATTGCCTTGAACGCTATTAAAACAAAAAAACCCTCCAGATGAAGAATCTGAAGGGTTTCGTCGGGGTGGCAGGATTCGAACCTACGACCTCCACATCCCAAATGTGGCGCGATACCGGGCTACGCTACACCCCGATGGTGGTATCACCTTTGTTGGCGGTGAGGGCGGGATTCGAACCCGCGGTACCGTTACCAGTACGACAGTTTAGCAAACTGTTCCTTTCGGCCTCTCAGGCACCTCACCTTCTCCACACATTTTCTGCGTTTCGAGGTTGCAAATATAGCAATTCATTAATGTTTGCAAAAAAAAATTACGTTGTTTGTGGATAATCTACGCGAACATGATAAATACTCATTAACATCGTCTTGAATATCAGCTTAATAGTTTCTAAATCTTTTAACGTTAAATCGCAATTATCTAGCTGATTTTGTTCCAACTTATAGTCAATGATGCGTTCAACCAGGTCATTGATGTTCTGTGCATCCGGATTTTTAAGGCTTCTCGAAGCGGCTTCCACCGAATCGGCCAACATCAAAACACCAGTTTCCTTCGAAAAAGGAATAGGTCCAGGATAGCGGAAAATATTCTCATCAATAAATTTCTCTGGCGAATTTTTCAGGAAAGACTGGTAGAAATAATCTACACGCGTATTACCGTGGTGCGTGCGGATAAAATCAATTACCGACTCTGGCAATTGATGCTTTCTGGTAATTTCAATTCCCTTATGCACATGCCTAATGATAATTTGAGCACTTTGCTCGTAAGGCAACTTATCATGCGGACTGGTTCCCGTTTGGTTTTCAATAAAGTATTGCGGGTTTTCCATTTTACCAATATCGTGATATAAAGCCCCCGCCCTCACCAACAGGGCATTGCCTCCTATTTTAAAAATAGCAGCCTCAGCTAAATTGGCTACTTGTAAAGAGTGCTGGAAAGTACCCGGAGCCTTAAAGGCAAGCTCTCTCAGTAATTTATTATTGGTATTAGTTAGCTCAATAAGTGCTACGTCGGAGGTAATCCCAAAAACTCTTTCAAAAGCATAGATCAATGGATACGCTAATAATGACAAGAGTACGCTAAAAACAAACGGTAAGAAGTTGGCCCATTCAATATGGCTTAGGGAGCCCTCTCTCAACAGGGCAATCCCCATAAAGGAAATAAAATAAGCACTCAAGATGAATGATGCCGAAATCAACAATTGTTCTCTCTTTACCAAATTCTTAATGCTATAAATGGCCACCATACCCGCGGTGGTTTGGTAAAACACAAACTCAAAGCTATTGGGTACAAAAAATCCCGCAATCAAAATCACCAGTAAGTGAAGGTTCAGCGCCAACCTTGTATCAAACAATATCCTAATGATAATAGGTACTATACAAAAGGGAATCAAGTAAAGGTTGGAAAGATTGAATTTGATGGACCACGTGAGTACCAGCAACATGGATGTGATGACCAGCAGCAATAAAGAAAGCTGTCGGTTATCAGCATAAATGTCTTTTCTGAAAAGGAATAAGAATACCATCAACAGGGTAACAATAAAGCCCACTAACAATACCTGCCCCAAAAACACCAACTTATCATCGCCTACACTTTTGGTCTGCGCATCGTAGTTTTCCCTAAACGACACCAATTTCTGGTACACTTCTTCATCAATTACCGTTTCTTTGGCAACAATGAGCTCCCCTTTTTGCACCATTCCCTTAGTAGTTGAAATACTATTCAAAGCATTATTCTGAACCGTGGCCGTTAAAGTTTCATTAAATATAACATTAGGCTTAAGGTGACTTTCTGCTAAATCGAATACGGTTTTAGCAATTTGAGGCTCATTGGTCTTAAAACTTTCCTTCAAATAGGCCAGTGCGGTTTCAATAGTAAAAACATCTTGCGAATTGCTTTTGGTAGAAACGTTGTTTCGCACCAATGAAAAATCATAATAACTACCGCCTTTCTGATGTTTGGGATTGATATCAATAATTCCTCTAGTATAAATAGATTGCAAGATTTGATGGGAACGCTGTCTATTGATTTCCTTATCACGTTCGTCTAGTGTATTGGATTTCCATTTCACATCAAACTCGTTCAAATACGCATCGCTCTGGTCTTTGAACACCTCCTCTTTATATTCGTAAATAGGCAGGATATTTTCCAATACCGATTTTTTATCGAGATTGATTTGTTGAGGTGTTTTTAAAATGGCAAAACTAAATGGCGAAACCAAATCCTTATTCAACCAGGTTTTACCTTTCTCAAATTCATACCTAAACCGAGGCTGCTTGGGCAAATAGAGTGTAATAATCAACACACATACCACCATCATCACATACTTGAGGTTAGATGAATACTTGCGGTAAAGTATTTTGTGCGAGTTCTTTTTAATCTTGGCCAAAATGTAATCCTTTATTTAAATCAAAATTAGTATTTATTTCTGCAATAGCCTACAAAGCATGCCATAGAAACAAATCTCATAGAGAAAACAAGTTTTTATTTTTAAATTTTTAATTTATATTTGATATCAAAATAATATCAATCATGCAAACAGAAAAAATTATCAACCCACCTTCAGGCTACCTTACCCTAGGCGTTTTTATTGCGCTATTAGCTTCTGGAATTTATCTTTTAGCCATACGTGAGTTTGGCTGGGGCGCTGGCATATTAACAGTAGATTTCATTTTGGTTTTACCAGGGCTCATTATTGTAAATCCTAACGAGTCGAAAGTGCTGACCCTATTTGGCAAATACGTAGGCACCGTTAAATCAGATGGTTTTTTCTGGGTAAACCCATTAACCGCTAAGAAAAAGTTATCGTTAAGAGCCAGAAACCTCAATGGTCAGCAATTAAAAGTGAACGATAAAATGGGTAATCCCATTGAAATTGGGGCTGTAGTAGTTTGGCAGGTACAAGAAACCGCCAAAGCCAGTTTTGCGGTGGAGGATTATATTCAATATGTAAGCATACAAAGTGAAGCTGCAGTAAGGCACTTGGCTAATAGTTTTGCCTATGACAATTTGGAGGACGAAGATGCAAGAATTACGCTTAAAGATGGTGCTGAAACCGTTAATGCCTTGTTGGAAGAAGAATTGAATGAACGCTTATCCAGAGCTGGCATTGAAGTAATAGAAGCCCGAATTTCGCATTTAGCCTATGCGCAGGAAATTGCTAGTGCCATGTTGCAACGCCAACAAGCTACGGCTGTAATTGCGGCCCGAAAACTAATTGTAGAAGGCGCTGTGGGCATGGTAGAAATGGCTTTGGAACGATTGTCGGAGAAAGACATTGTCACCTTGGATGAAGAAAGAAAAGCTGCCATGGTCAGTAATTTATTGGTGGTACTTTGTGGCGATAGAAATGTACAGCCAGTGGTAAACACCGGTACACTTTACAATTAATAAAATAATGCCCGAGAAAGATAAAAAAGCATTTGCTTTGAGGATAAACCCTTCACTGCTCAAAGAGATAGAAACTTGGGCCGCCGACGAATTTAGAAGCACCAATGGCCAAATTGAATTTCTGTTGAACGAAGCGGTAAAATCTCGCCGAAAAAAAGCCAATAAGAAAAACGATGACAATGTATAGTTAACGTAAATAAAATGTGGTTTGCGGCTGTATTTTAAAGATTATCCCTAAATTGCGCCCAACCAAATATATATTAAACATTACAAATGAAAGAAGTAGTTATCGTATCAGCGGTTAGAACTCCTATTGGCAGTTTTGGCGGCTCACTTTCAAGTTTTTCGGCTACGCAACTAGGTGGTTTTGCCATTAAAGGTGTACTAGAAAGAATTAATCTTAAACCAGAATTGGTACAGGAAGTGTACATGGGCAATGTATTGTCTGCCAATTTAGGTCAGGCACCCGCCACACAAGCGGCAAAATATGCCGGCCTCCCTGATTTACCCGCTACCACAATTAACAAGGTTTGCGCATCGGGCACTAAAGCCATTATGTTAGCGGCGCAAAGTATTGCGTTGGGACAAAATGAAATTGTAGTTGCCGGCGGAATGGAAAGCATGAGCAATGTTCCCTACTACTTGGATAAAGCCAGAAATGGCTACCGTTTAGGACACGGACAAATTACCGATGGTTTGGTAAAAGACGGTTTATGGGACGTTTATAACGATTATCACATGGGTTCGGCAGCTGAACTTTGCGCAGAAACTTGCAACATTAGCCGTGAAGACCAAGATAATTTTGCCATCGGATCTTACAAAAGAGCTCAACAAGCGCAAAGCGATGGAAAATTTAAAGACGAAATTATAGCCGTAGAAATTAAGGACAGAAAAGGAGAAATCACCTTATTTGCTAATGATGAAGAGCCAGCTTCGGTAAAATTCGATAAAATACCTACCTTAAAACCTGTCTTTAAAAAAGACGGAACAGTAACCGCAGCCAATGCCTCAACCCTAAATGATGGTGCGGCTGCCTTAGTTTTAATGAGTGCAGAAAAAGCAAAAGAATTAGGCATTACCCCATTAGCAAAAGTACTAGCCTATGCCGATGCCCAGCAAGCACCAGAATGGTTCACTACTGCTCCATCGAAAGCAATTCCTTTAGCTTTGCAAAGAGCAAACATCACCAAAGAACAAGTAGATTATTTTGAAATCAACGAAGCTTTTTCGGTAGTATCTTTAGCTAACAATCAAGAACTAAACCTTAATGCCGACAAAGTAAACGTGAATGGTGGCGCTGTAGCCATTGGTCACCCACTTGGTGCATCAGGTGCCAGAATAGTGGTTACCTTGCTATCGGTATTAGCTCAAAATAATGGAAAAATAGGCGTTGCCGGAATTTGTAACGGTGGCGGTGGCGCCAGCGCAATAGTTATAGAAAATCTTCGTTAACAAAATTTAAATGCAGAACGGTTTTTTGAAGACGATTTTTTCGGTTTTAGTAGTGTGCTCAACGATGGGAAATATAAAAGCCCAGCAACAAATAGCACCTACTAAATTGCCTCAACTACTTAAAACTCTAGACACCCTTTCGGCTTATAGTGATTCTACCGTAAGTGTTAAAGATGATGTAGAACGGGCAGCTTACAATACCATGTTTGTAAAAAAGCTAATCGGCACGTTAAAAATACCCCATTCCTTTCAATTCAACTTCGATTCCCTAGCTAACGTCACCGTGCTAAATGCACCCAACCAATCGTTTAAGATTTTTACTTGGTCGGTTCCCCTTTCTGATGGCAGCTATAAATATTATGGCACTATCCAACTAGCCACTAAAGATGGTTCATTGAAACTGATCCCCCTGAATGATGCTACGGAAACTTTTACCGACGACAACATCATTACCAACCAAAAGAAATGGTATGGTGCCCGTTATTACGAAATGATTCCTGTAACCTATCCTGGTAAAAACCCTTATTATATTTTATTGGGATGGAAAGGCAACAACGAAAAGACCAACAAAAAAGTAATCGAAATCCTATCTTTTGAAAAAGACCAAGCTATTTTTGGCAAAAATGTTTTCGAACTGAGCAGAAAAGCACCCGTTAAAAACAGGATAGTTTTCGAGTATGCCAAGAAAAACTCCATGACCTTAGCTTTTGACAAAAAAGTAAACATGATTATTTTTGATCATTTAGCTCCTTTCGAGGCCAACATGGAAGGAAATTTCGAATATTATGCTTCTGACTTAAGCTTTGACGGTTACGCCATTAGCTATCCAAGGTTATATTTGAAAGAGAATGTAGAGGTAAGAAACGACGCTTCCAATTTAGACGAATTATACAGCACTCCGCGTAAAGCAACAACACTTTTTCAAAAAGGCAAACATTAATTTTTTACAGAAATGTAAATGTATTAGCCTATATTGCACCAATTTTTTTTAAAAAACTAAGACTAACTTATTAAATAATCTATGCAAACAAATACTGCAGAAAATCCAAACGATTTTTTTAAAAGTAAGGTATTAGGGCATCCTTCGGGGCTTTTTGTACTTTTCTTTACCGAAATGTGGGAGCGTTTCTCCTACTATGGAATGCGAGCCTTATTGGTTTTGTTTTTCAGCGCTTCTGTTTTAGATAGCGGTTGGGGATGGCCAAAAGAGCACGCTTTAGCCATTTTCGGAACCTACACTGCATTGGTTTACCTTTCTACCATGCTTGGTGGCTACTTTGCCGATAAAGTAATTGGTATTCGATGGGCCGTAGTGGTGGGCGCACTGTTAATGACCTTAGGGCATGCGTGTATGGCACTAGAAACCTCTTTCTTCATTTATGCAGGCTTGGTTTTCTTGGTGTTCGGTAGTGGTTTCTTCAAACCCAACATGACTTCTATCGTTTCTGAAATGTACAAAGATTTCCCAGAGAAAAAGGATGGTGCTTATACCATCTTCTATATGGGCGTAAATGCAGGTGCATTTTTTGGGATCATGCTTTGTGGCTATTTAGGTGAAAAAATTGGTTGGAGCTGGGGTTTTGGTGTAGCAGGTATTTTCATGCTATTTGGTTTATTGCAATTCTGGTTTGCACAAAATATTTTTGGAAACATAGGCCTCAAACCTGTTAAAGCAACACCAGAAGAAAAAGCAGCTGCCGCTTCTACAGAACAGGAAGGTGGCAAATTAAATCCATTCACTAGCTTTCACATGATTTTAATTGTATTGTGTGTTGGTTTAGGATTAGCTTGGATTTTAAATGACCCTGTTAATAAAATATCGGAAGGCACTACCAACCTTTTCAGTTTCAGCCTATTTGGAATTGATGGCAGTAATTTCATCATCTTAACTGCTTTGGTATTATTCTTAATTTTATTGGTATCGAGAATTAGCAGATATGATAAAGTACTTAAAGATAGAATGATTGCCATTGTGTTTTTCGCCATCATCACCATGATTTTCTGGTCGATTTTTGAGCAAGCACCAGGTTCATTAACCTTATTTGCAAAGGATTATACACAAAGGATTTTAGAAGGAACTTCGGGCACTATTTTCAAAATTGCTGACGCTCTTATAACATTTGTGCCGCTTACAATCATTACTTGGGTACTTTTCAAATTATTTGGCCAAACTTTCAAGAGGTTTACATTATCGAACATAATTTTAAGCATCAGCTTTGTGATTATTTGGGGAGTTGCGATTTGGAAAGTGAGTAATGAATACAAATCAACCTCTTATAACGTTGAATATCAAAATGCTAATGGCACTGTAAACACTGGAAAGGTAGTATCTTCAGAATCTTACAATGGCAATCAACAAGTTTCCATTATCGATGTAGAAAATACATCTTTTTATACTCCAAATGAGCAAGCGAAGATAGAAAACAATGCCTTAGTAGACAAAGACAAAAACTACCTTGGCGATGTATTTAGTGGTAAAATCAGCAATATTGTTGATCGTGAAAAACCAGGTGCATTTGGTACAGTAGTTAGCTATGCCGAGATAGAATTTACCAATGCTGCAGGCCAAACACTAAAAAGAGAAATCAGATTAGCTAAAGGCGAAAAAGAGTCGTTAAAAGTAGGCGACACCAAAGAAATATTGATTAACCACAACATCAAATACGATGCTGACCAAACCTCTCCAATCAAAGCAACTATCACCTCAAAAGTTGCCGCTACAGAGGTTAATGCAAGTTGGTTCAACATCTTAAACTCACTTTTCATTATTACTTTGGCACCGCTGTTTTCTAAGTGGTGGAGCAGCAAACGTAACCCTTCGGCAAATAACAAATATGCCATCGGGATGTTATTCTTAGCTATCGGTATGGCTTTCGTAGCCTTCGGTGCTGCATCTATTCCTGCAGGAGCTAAATCGGCTTCGGTAAGTATGGTTTGGCTAGTATTTGTTTACTTATTCCATACCATGGCCGAACTTTGTGTATCTCCAGTTGCACTTTCTTATGTAAGTAAATTGGTACCAGGCCGCATGATTGCCATCATGTTTGGAGTATGGTACTTAGCCGTAGCTATTGGTAATAAATTAGCGGGTATATTCGGCGAAGTTTCAGAAAGTGTAGCAGGTGAAAAAGGCTATAGCTATTTCTTCTGGACACTTACAGGAGTTTCATTAGCTGCCTCTTTACTGGCCTTTGCTTTAGGCCCAATTGTTAAAAAATTGATGCATGGTGTAAAATAAGTACTGCAAAATCTATACATAACAATAAAGGCTCCCAAGTTGGGAGCCTTTATTGTTTTACGACCAAAAAATTCTTTATTTATTTGGCTGTGGAGTAGTTCTTAAATATGGTTTAATCACTTTATGTCCTTTAGGAAACTTTGCGGGAATATCCTCTGTTTTAATGCTGTTTACCACAATCACATCTTCGCCATCTTTCCAATCAGCAGGTGTTGCTACACTGTAGTTTGCAGTAAGCTGAAGCGAGTCTATCACTCTTAAAACCTCGTTAAAGTTTCTACCCGTTGAAGCAGGATAAGTGATCATCAGTTTTACTTTCTTATCTGGTCCTATCACAAAAAGTGAACGTACTGTTAAAGTTTCCGAAGCGTTTGGATGGATCATGTCATAAAGGTTTGCCACCACTTTGTCTGGATCTGCAATAATCGGAAAATCTACGGTTGTATTTTGGGTTTCATTAATGTCCTTAATCCATCCCAAATGAGACTCTACCGGGTCAACGCTTAATGCTAAAACTTTTACATTTCTTTGATCAAATTCGCTCTTTAACGACGCTGTTCTACCCAATTCTGTGGTGCAAACAGGAGTATAATCAGCCGGATGTGAAAACAAAACTCCCCAACTATCACCAAGATATTCGTAAAAGTCTATCTCACCTATAGATGTTATAGCCTTAAAATTCGGAGCAATATCGCCTATTCTTAAACTCATGGTATTAATATTTAAATGAAAAATCGATTAATTATTTAGTCAAGTTACGAAAAATCAAGAGAACAAATCGCCCTGTCCTTTTAAGAAATTGATACGTGGCAGCTTACTTCCCAGTTTTTGATTGAATTTTTCAATGGTATAATCAGCAATAATCGGTGTATCACTTTCATCGTGTTGGTGTAAAAAGAAGTAAATCTCTTCTAGTCCTCTATCCAACCAATTTTCTAAGCGTACGATCCAGTCATCTACTCTTTTTTTATCAGAATTCTCTAAAAATTGCCCCCCATTCCCTACAAAACGAACGAATGCCTTTGGCGTAGGTAATTCCATGTGCACACAGTCACGTCTACCGCTGGCATCTGTAATGGCCGCTCCTATTTTTAGGTCTGCCAAAAGTGAAAACAGCGCTTTTCTATCACTAGGCTGCGCAAACCATTCTTCATGGCGCACTTCTACAAATAAATTGAAATCTCTTGGCAGTGCTTCTAAATATCTTTTTAAGGTATCAAAATTCTTTGGGCCAAAGTTATCACCCAATTGCAAAAAGCAAGGACCTAGCTTGTTGCCAAATGCACTAATAGACTTCAAATATAAATCAGTTTCTGCCTGTGCGTTGTTCAAACGCTTGAGATGGGTAATAGCCCTCGAAAACTTAGGGCAAAACACAAAGTCTGGACGTTTGTCTGCTAGTTCCTTCCACTTTATGATTTGCTCTTCTTTGGGTATTCCATAAAAAACTGCATTTAGCTCAATGGAATTAAAATGCTTTACATATTCCCCTAAGAAATCTTTCTCTTTAGTTTTCGCAGGATAAATTAGGTTTACCCATTCTTTTCTCCCCCATTTAGCACAACCCACAAAAAAATTGGGATCATCAACTCGTTTACCCTGTAAGGTGAGCTTAGTTTGTTCGCCATCGGGAGGCAAGGTAAAATCAATATCTTTAATATGTTGGGGTTCTACTCTTCCAAATTCCATAGCTAAATATAGTTAATTAGCCACAGATGCACATATAACATTTAGATAAACTGCATCTGCAACTATGGTTGATTTGCCGTAATACCTCTATGTGTCTATGTGTTTCATTAAAAAATAAAATATAACCACATAGGCACATAGCAAACAATAATATAAACGAATAAAATATCTGTGCATCTGTGGTCTACAAAAAACTTCCTTCAAAGAAAAACCCCGAATACAAATAAATGTTTTCGGGGCTTCATTATATTAACTGTAAAAACTAGTTGTTGTTATATACTTTGATCATAAATACATAATCCTGCATTTTCTGTACTTGCTTATTACGTTTCAAGCCTCTCAAACTACTTTTCTTACCGTAAGAAACTCTTCTACTTAAAGAATCTTGTGGAATAGCGTTTAAAGCTTCCATAATGTATTTAGATTTCACAGCGAAGGTTGCGCCATCGGTTTTATTTTCCTTACCATTAATAATTCCAACCACATTACCACTATTGTCTAACAATGGTCCGCCACTATTTCCTGGATTTACTGGAATAGCGACTTGGTAAGCTAAAGTATCGCCATTGATGCCGCTTCTTGAACTTACATAACCATCACCCAATACAATATCGTCTTTAGGGAAACCCAAAGTAAATACCGACTCTCCAATACCAGAGGTACCACGTTTAATGGTATAAGGCAATGTTGGTAGGCTTTCAAAACTTTTATCGCTGATTTTAAGAATAGCAATATCATTTACCGGATCACTATAAAACGCTTTGGCTTTATAAGAACCATTATTATTCTGCACATAAACCGAATCTGCACCACGCACTACGTGATAGTTGGTTACAATATAACCGTTACCAGAAATAGCAAAACCAGTTCCTCCAAATCTTGCGTTATTGTTGTTATTACTGTTTTTATTGTTAGCTTCTCTGGTTTTAATATCACGGATCAAAGTATTTTGGGTAGTTCTTAGCCTAGCCATATCCTTACTCATCGCTTCAAAAGTACCAGCTTGCTTATTGTTGCTCTGTATTGAATACAAAGAAACCATAGCCAATAAAATAAACGATGCTGCAATAGCCACTGCAGATCTATTATTACGCCAAAATTTCACCAACTTAGAAGGATGTGGTCTTAAATTTTCAGCCAACGCAGGAACATCTATTTGCGAATGTACAACATCCATTTGCTCCCTAAGCTTCACCACATGTGCATACTGCGCCATCGACTCTAAGAATACCTTATGCGCTACTACCTTATGGTCAACCACAGAATCATTACTACGTAATTGCTCAAAGGCAACACGTTCTTCTGCTGTAAGTTTCCCATTTAGGTAATCTTCAATAATAGCCTCAAGTTCTATCTCGTTTCTCATCTTCTATGATTGAAAAAATAATTTCTTTAACCGTTGCAAGCACTTATACTTCTGTGTCTTTGCATTATCTGTATTCGTATAGCCAAACTTCTCACAGATTTCCTGCATCGAATGGTTGTGGATATAAAAATCCTGAATAATTGTTTTGCATGGCTCTCCCAAACTATCCAACGCTACCTTCATCTTATCAAACTGCATGTCTTTTTGCTCATGCACTTCCATATCATCATCTACCGTTAACACATCCTCGAAATCGGCAATGTTATTGGTCTTTTTGCTTTGCTGGGTAAGCTTTTTTAGCCAAATCCTTCTACTTACTGAGTAAATATAGGTCTTCAGCTTACTGCTCAACTCAAAATTCCCGCTACGCACTTTATTGTAAAGCACAATAATAGCTTCCTGATAAACATCCTTGGCATCATCCTCGTCGCCGCTATTATTTAAAATAAACTGCAGCACCATGGGGAAATATGCCAAATATACCTTATTTAAAGCCTCTACCGAGTTATTGAGTATTCCTAATACAACTTCTCTATCTGTTGGTATCTGACTGCTAAACTTTATACTCACCTATTAATACAATTAAAATCAAATGGTAACCCAATAATAATCAAAAAAATCACAAGCAATTATCAAGCTCGCAATCTACTATTTTTTAGCAAGCACTCTGGAGCTGCTATGATGGCATCTTCGCGCTTTATGCCTCACTATTCGGCATGCCCACTACAATTGGGTTTATCGTACTCTCGCCTGCATAAAAAACGTACATTTTAATACCAAAGCGTCTAAATAGTAACCCATAAAAACCGTTGAAAACTTTTTTTTATTTTTTTTCAAAAACATAAGGTTACCTTTTTACCTTTGCGGCATTAAGATGTAAAATTAATTAATTATTAAATCAGAAATTTAAAATGAAAAATTTATTCAAATTCGGCTTTTTAGCTTTAGCATTATCTTTAACTGTAGTAGCTTGTTCTTCAGAGAAAAAAGCTGAAGGTACTGACACTACTGCTGTTGATACTACTGTAGTTGATACTACTGCTGCTGATACTACTAAAGCTGTTGATACAACTAAAGCTGATACTACTGCTGCTCCAGCTCCAGCTGCTCACTAGTCAATAGTTGAACAAAGTATAAGAGCCTTTCCAATTGGGAAGGCTTTTTTCATGGAGTAAACCTTCAAAACCAATCATAAAGCACTAAAAACAAGATAGTTAAATAAAAGCAAACCGTCTATTTTGTGGGTTACCTTTTTAAAATTGATGTATTAATCAGTATTAATTACAAAAATTTAAACTGAAAATTAAGATGAAAAATTTATTCAGATTCGGCTTTTTAGCGCTAACATTATCTTTAATGGCAATAGCTTGTACTCCAAAAAACAATTCTGCGGCTACAGATACTACTGCTGTTGATACAACTATAGTTGACACTACTGCTACAGATACTACCAAAGCAACCGATACAGTTGTTAAAGCTGATACTACCAAAGCTGCTCCTGCTACTCACTAGTCAATAGATAAAAGCCCTACATATGTGGGGCTTTTATCATACTCAGAATAAGGTAACCATAAAAAAATACGTTTTAAATTAATTTTATTCAACTGAAAAACAGATAGTTAAAATAAAATTTTAATTTTTATATTTTTATTGGGTTACCTTTTTAGAATTGCGGCATTAACAGTAATTAATTAATTATAAAAAAGTTTAAACTAAAAATTAAAATGAAAAACTTATTCAAATTTGGCTTTTTAGCATTAGCATTATCTTTAACTGTAGTAGCTTGTTCATCAGAGAAAAAAGCTGAAGGTACTGACACTATCGGTTCTGACACTACTGTAACTGCTGATACTACTGTAACTGATACAGTTGTTAAAACTGACACTACTGTTGTTGATACAACTGTAAAACACTAAGCCATAATTTAGTGAAATTATAAAGGCCCCGAAATTCGGGGCTTTTTTCGTTTAGTTACTTGTGGTTCAAACTACATTCTTACATTAAGCATTTTGCTTTTTCAGCTATGTTAATAGCCAACAAATGTTAACTTTGCACATCTTAATAAAAATCAGCAAAATATGACTTTATCTCCTCTACAAGCTATTTCTCCAATTGATGGCCGTTACAGAAAAACTACCGCTAAACTTGCCGACTATTTTTCTGAGTACGC
>Ga0222427_100399_pt1 | contig 70611 bp, 69 predicted proteins | sample 2B20Ametagenome_FD_182890 | JGI IMG/M metagenome (GOLD analysis project Ga0222427, IMG submission 182890) | Enriched microbial communities from leaf-cutter ant dump, University of Wisconsin, Madison, United States - 2B20A (version 2) | ecosystem: Environmental > Terrestrial > Nest > Insects nest... | reverse complement strand
ATTCAAAAAATCTGTCTTTTATTGAATCATGGGTTTTGCTAAATTTAAATTCCGCAGCAACTCTTAGCTTTATTCTCAGTTTTGATATATTCTGGCTCACTTCATAAGCAATATCTTTATCTTCAAATAAAACCATTCCTATAATGAAAAATTTACTTGAGCCTTTAGAGAGCTTAAATCCTGGACATCCACTTTCATCAATAAAAACTAGCACCCCGCATTCCTTATAATTAAAATAAATTAAGCCAATATTCTAATTATAAAACTTTATAATGCAAACAGACTTTATCCATAATGGAAATTTAATGAAGTAAACAACCGTCCGCTAAAATCGTACACTTGTTAACGGCATTTATGCCGTCGATACTGCTTGCAAAGAATAGATGTATTTCCCGATTTCCTCAAAACTCTTAGTCATGATTAATCCTCTAGGCTCAACTGCCTTGCTCTGTCAATTATATGCCCAGCCGTAACGCCGAAATATTGAGAAAGGTAAAACAATTTATTATCAGAGTGAATGTAGCGTTTCCACTGCTTTTTGAATTCTTCTTCTGGCATTAAAAGGCAATAGGCGAATAAATTTGCTTCTGCTTCTTTATCAACCTCTTCTTTTGTTTCACAATGCCTCAGTTGTTCATAGCGCAAGCCTAATGTCATAATTTCCTTTCCTGCCTATTTTGGAAAATATAAATATTCTTATTTTCCTTTTGTCATATATTCAGCATATATGTACATGCCGCCTTTTATAATTACGTACAATAGATAGCCACTACAGCATAGATTTAAAAAGCAAGATATTACAATAAGCCAATAAGGAAGCTGACTAGACACAACCCAGGGCAAGAATATCCCCAGGTTGCAAAAAAGCAAGAATGCCAACGATATAATAAAGAATATTCTTATCTTCATTATTGGTTAGCCCCTTTAATATTAATAAATGGCGTAGCATTGCCTGTAACTTGCGGTAGCTTACCGTCCCACTTTTGGATGGCTTGATATTGTAAAAATTCAGCAGTTAATGATTTATTTACAATGGCATTAGCGTCAGCTTCGGCTTTAGCCTGTATCATTTTCTTTTGCGCCTCAGCGGTAGCGGTAGCCACCTCATTTTGAACCTTGATAGCGTTTTGAGTAGCTTGTATCTTAGCATCTATCGAGCTTACTACAGCGTCAGGTAATCTAAAGGTGCCAATTAAATATATCCTGTCAACGTCAATACCATCCTCTTTAGCTTGCTGCTTTACAGACTCATTAACACGCTTCATGAAGACTTCTTTTTGAGGGCCATAGATTTGTTCAACAGTCATTTGAGAGGCGGTTGAGTTCATGCAGTCTCTTACCATATTTCTTAAGAATGTGTCTGTAATTTCTTCAACACCTCGTCTATAACGTTGGAATACAAGAGCTACGTTTTCTGGTCTTATTTGATAAGTAATGCCCACATCAGCATTAATAGTTAGCCCGTCCTGTGTTTGCATTGTAATGGACTCATCTTTGTTAATCTCATGCCCTTTAGTCCACGTGTAGTTTTGCAGAAAAGTGGGAAATTTATAGAGTTCTTCGTTAATCCCTACCCAATACCTGCCCACGCCTACAGAGCGTTCAGAAACGCCTTTTTCGCTGCCGTAGAGATTAACAATAATACCCTGATAACCGGCGGGCACTTTTGAGCAGCCTGTTAAAATTGCTGCCGATAAAATTACACTGCCCACTAATAATTTATTCATTCAACTACTCTCCTCAATTAAATTAAAAACTTGTGCCGAATTTGCTATTTGATTTCTTTTGCTAAAGCACGTATTTCCTTAACCAGCATGGGTATCTTTCTTTTTATAAGCTTAGTAAGCATGGTCTTGTATCTTGCTTGATAAGCATTGTAGAGCTTTTTGCTCATCTCTTCATATTCATCATATAGCTTTTTAATCGGCTTCAGCTCTTCATTATCAAAAGCATCAAGGCGAATAGGCGTCCCAAGGCTGCAAAAGCCTCTCTCTTTTATTAGATACTCTAATTTGCGAAGATTTTTACTTATCTCTACGTTAACATCTGGTTGTTCCGGTTGCATTGTTACCCCTCCTAAAAACTTGTGCCGAATTTGTGGCCTACTGACTAAAAATCAGTTGAATTTGTTACGAAAAACAGACAATTAGCCTATTGATTTTATTAGGCTAAATTGTGCCAAAATAGTGTGTTTTGTTATGTTTAAAAATAGGCTGTTTTTCTTTATAAATCAATATGTTACAAGGATAGCGGTTACTATTTCGTAATCAGTAGGTCGGGTGTTCGATTCATCTCACCGGCACCAATGAAATCAAGGCTCTTTCCCACTTTAGAGGGCACTACCTTCATGCACATAACACTTTAACTCTTATGCGATAATTCTCAAAGTTTTTAAAGCCATACGCTCTACGTTGTATGAGTTTCATTTTCCGATGGAAGCCTTCGGTAATACTATTGGACTTAGTAAAGCGCCACATGCAGACAATCTCCTCGCGCCATTGGTACAAGGTTTTCCCTAAGGTCTGTAGCGGTTTTAAGGGCTGCTGTTTTAAGGATTTAACAAAGTTTAGAAATACCGGTAGTAAGCGTTTACATTTTCTTGCTTGGCAATGCTTTTCCATAAGTAGCTGATGCAGTTGCTGTTTGAAATGATAAATAGCTTCAATAGCAGGCTGTATTTTAAAGTAGTCCTGGCGTTTATGTTGTTGCCTGGAATTTAGACGTTCGGGATTTGTTCTAAGCGCCCCTAATAATCCACGGTTATACTTCATGCTAGGGTCAAGGGTTTGGTAGGTTTGAAGGCACAGCTGGTTAATCAGACGAATCACATGAAACCTAGCGGCATGCAATGCTCGGCCACTATTTTCGCGTTAGGGAAGTAGCGTCGAACGAGCTTACGATAGGTACTGCTGAGGTCCATGCAAATAACCTTTACTTTCTCTTTACCGGGTAACGCATGTAGATAGGCTTCGATGTCCTTACCCGTACGCCCTTTGACCACATCAAACACGCTATGGTTTCTAAGGTCACATAAGGTCGTGGCAAAGCCCTGTTTGCGGCTAAAGAAGTGTTCATCAATGCCGAGCACCTGTGGACAGGGCTTATGCTTTATTTCCTGATGCTCGCGCCAATAGCCTTGATGATACCACCTTTCTATCGTGGCTTTGCCTAAGCGCAAATGGGTACTCAGTGCCTTTTGTGATACGCCCTGGGTATGCTGATAAAAGACTTGTTGGCGTAAGGGCTCAGACGCTCGCTGATACTTCAAAATACCTGGGAAGCGCTGGTTGAAATAGCGCTTACAGCTATAGCACTGAAACTTATGCGCCTTAAAGCGCAACACACTTTGCCGAAGACCTATGGATACATGCCGTACTACGCGCATGAAGCTATCTTTCTTGCGTAAACGTGTACCATCACAATGCACACACCTTGCTCGACGCCTATAGTTAACATCTATTATGACAGGATTAATTCCATTACCTTTTTGATTGCAAATCCCGGTAAATGTAGGATACGCTCTTTCTTGGGCACTTTACACCTCACTGTCGCAAGTGATTCAAGGCTTTAGCTTACGCTAAGACTCGTTAAAGTGCTCCCTTCTTTGGGGGAAAGCCATTTGTTAGCAATGCATTAGCACACTCAACATGTCGCTACATTGAATGTTTGATCAGTTGCTCCCAACTATTAAAGAATTTAGTTTCACAAAGGCCGGCTTATGAACAGTTTGGGGTCAGCGCTTAAAGTTACTTGAGAGCATAGCTACAGTCGGTTATGTGCCAGAAGGGGGCATTTCGAAGGCAAATGTGTTAATAGATGCAAAGTAGGCTCAATTACTTAAACAGCTTGAGTCAATTATGGACTCATAATTGAGGGCGCTTGATAGTTATTTTTATTTTAATGTGTTGATAAATAATCACTTTATTCTTTCATTACTTTCTATTTTTATGATTTAAAGAAATTAAATTGATTGAAAAACGATCACTATGTAGCTAATCTAATGAACCTCATAATTACAAATAGAAAGGTTTAGACATGTCTAGGTGCACAGCGCCAATAAATGGGCACCGCTCAGCGAGCGCAAGAGCAAACTGTCCCGCATGTGGAAATAGCTATGGCGGTTACCGCTCATATTCCTCCTCGTCCTATTCCCCCTCGGGGAGCAATGGAGGCGGTGGGAGTAGTTCCAGCGGTTCTAGCAGCAGAAAACCGCGTTGGTCTCCTGCAAGTTCATCCGTAGTGTACACTTCTGACGAAGTTCGTTCTCTCACGCCAATCCGACAAACTGTTGAAACGCGGGCAACAGAGCAACCTGATCTTCGTGACGTCTTTCTTTGCCACGCATGGGATGACCGAAAGGGGGTAGCCAAAGAGTTACACGATTTACTCGTGGCAGCAGGCGTAAGCGTTTGGTTCAGCGAGAAAGATCTTGAACTTGGAGTCCCTATGATGCGCGCCATTGATAAGGGCTTGGCAAATTCGCGAATCGGGCTTGTATTGGTAACCCCTGCGCTACTAAACCGGCTACCTAAAGAGAGTGTCGCTGACAAAGAGCTTTCGGCGCTTTTAGCTGGTAACCAGCTCGTGCCCATCGTGCATAACACATCATATGAAGCTCTTCGTAATGTTAGCCCTCTACTTGCTTCACGTAGCGGATTAGACACTGGAGAAGACTCAATGTCAGTTGTCGCGACTAAAATCGCCGAGTTGGTCACCCTCTAACTCTTTGGTCCGCAAAAGTTATCGATTCAAGTGAGAGTGTATTTAAGAATACGTTTTAACTTTGATCAACTGGCATGCCGGAGTTAGGCCAGCCACATAGAATGTTGTTAATTTCCGCTTCACGTTTCATGCATACTGTCCGCTACTGCTGCAGTGGTTTAATAGAACAGGACACTTCTAGAGGCAAGAATTATAATGTGCATAGAGGTGAATATGAGCAATAGAATTAAAAAACCAAAATACAGTATAGCGTTTAAATAAGACGCGACGAAGTTAGTCTTAGAAAAAGGTTATACGCAGGCGCAAGCGGCTGCAAATTTAGGGATACCTCTGAGTACGCTGGGTCGATGATGGGTAAGGGCCGAGCAAGGCCCGCAGACAAAGCGTAGCAAACGGGATAAAATTCATTTAAATGTAAGTGAACGTGAAGAGCTTACTCGCTTGCGTAAAGAAAATGAGCAGGTAGTGATGGAATGCGACATATTAAAAAAGGCCGCAGTCTTCTTTGCCAAGGAAGTTGTGTTAGGCAAAACTTCGAGAGACAAGCTTATTTATAACCCATATTCCGCAATAAAATCATGAATAAAATGCCCAATAGGGTTTACCCAGGCAGTCAAGAATAACGCGATGCCGATCTGCTAGGTTGGTGCTAGCATGTTCTTCTCCTGAATTTTTAGTCGGATCCAGGTTTACTAGTGTGCCAGCACCGATCAATTTTTCAACTCCTTACGCCGAGTTCAGGTTAAATACTGTAAATCAAGCTTTAAAACTCACCTATTTTATTCTTAAAGCGTAATTATCTTAGATAAGAGCCTTCTAATGCCTTCAATATTAGCTAAAAACTTATAACTTAAGATTAAAACGATTTCTCTTATTTACTCCTTAAGCTTACCTAGTTGATACTTAATGTCATTGAGTTCCCGTTGTAACTCTGCTTCTAATTCTTTTTCGGTCGGTAAATGGAATTGATATTTACTAGCAAATATCTGTTTATTTTTCTCACCCAGGGTATACCTGACCATGGCATCGCTTTTTTCAGTGCATAGCACTAAACCAATGGTGGGATTATCACCTTCGCTTAACATTTCCTGGTCATAATAATTCACGTAAAATTGCATTTGACCCAAATCGGCATGGGTTAGCTCATTAGTTTTGAGATCGATAATCACATAGCACTTGAGTATGGTATGGTAAAAGACCAGGTCGGCATAATAATGCTTGCCATCTAAGGTTAACCGTTTTTGTCTAGCGACAAAGGCAAAGCCTTTGCCTAATTCGAGTAAGAAGTGCTGTAAATTACTGATTAAGGCTTGTTCTAATTTGGATTCTACCCATTGATGAGCCTCTGGTAATCCTAAAAACTCCAGCACCACTGGATCTTTAATGGCATCAGCAGGCTTTATGATTTCATGACCTTGTTGGGCTAAGCGCATGAGGCCTTCTTTATCTTTACTCTTGGCTAATCTATCATAGAGCAGGGTATTGATTTGCCGCTCCAGCTCACGGGATGACCAATTGCTTTTACTGGCTTCTTGTTCGTAAAATAAACGTGCCTCTGGTCGCGATATCCTCATCAAAAGCCGGTAGTGAGTCCACGAAAGGTTAGGACAAAACCGAGGCAATTCCCCACGCACTGCGTGGGATTTTTCCGAGCCCTTATCTATACGATAGGTTAGATAAAACTTTCTAATATCTTCAAGCGTGGTAATACCAAAGCCACGACCAAATTCCTTAGTGAGACGCTGAGATAAGTCTTGAATTAGCAGTTTGCCATAGTTTGCCCGGCTTGTACCCTGTTGCTCCTCTTCTACAATATAGCGGCCGATGTTCCAATAAGCCTTTACCATAGTATTATCGATGGTGCGCATGATGATTGTGCGGGCTTCACGAATGATAGGTGCTACACGCTCATAAAAGGCTTCGAAATGGTTGTGGGCAGCTAAGGTTTTCTTATCAGACATGCACTCTCCAGGATGAACTACGCGAAGTAACTATGACGTAATTTTATAACGGCTTCAACTTAATATTGTCTGGCTATGATAAGGCTAAAATCAATTGAAAGCATCTAAAAACATTATCAAAGTAATAATGGTAAATTGTTAAAACAATTACACTTCATTTAATTACTGTAGCTAAAAACTGTATTAGGGTGTTTCTACTAATTGATAATTTCATACACTATCGCAGAAAATTTGATTAAACCCTATCATCCAGAAAGTAGCGCAAGTAAGCACATGCGGTATATCCCTTTTGGGGCTTAAATCTTATGTAACTGAATGAGCTTAATCGCATTTGCTGATAGCCCATTTCTTTAAGCTGTTTTTCAATCTGTAGTAATATCCGTAGCCTATTTTGCTGAATGCTGTAGCTACCTTCACAATTACGCACACATAACCTCTTTAATGCATAACGTAAACTGGCATAGTTCACCTATATTTTATTTAGTCATCGTTAATTTTTCCTATTGGGTTTACTAGTTGGTAAGTGTTAACGCCGACACAACAGGTTTAACCTAGCTGTGACTGTCAATAATGGCACTGGGGCGAAAGGTACCCAATTAGACTACATGCCTATGTGTACTACCTGGAGATAGTCACACATAGAGAGAATTTAACCCCTAATTTCTATGGCGCATTGCGTTATATAACGTAACGCGCTATAACCAAGTTATTATCATTAATTTCAAATGCGAAGAAACAGAAAAAATATGGCGCGGTGAAAAATTACGCCGTTTGGCTATTAGTAATCAGCTGGCAGGCATTCATTTATTAGTTGAGGCCCATGTTTAATCGAATAGGATTTATTTAATCATAATCTGTCAGCCTCGTCTAACCTGGCAGTAAATTTATACAAGCAATGCTGGTAAGGGTTTTACAGGTATGTTTATCGATAAATTATTAACCAGACCAGGTAAGCAACCTCCCTATAAGGTAAATCATTTTGGACCGATAGTTAACCCTGATTTAAGTTTTACTTATTTTTTACTGCTTTTACTTGCCACAGGACTAAGCCGCATGGGTGCTCAATAATATCAAGTGAAGAACATCTCAATAAACTTAAGAGGAAAGCTTCAAGCATAGAAAAGTCATATTTAGTATCAATGTGTACCAAATCTGACTTTTTAGTTAAAATCATTATTCTATTAGCAAACTTTCAGACGGGCCTATATTACTTATAGTTTTTTTATCTGGAGGAAGAATTATCATGATTATAATTGGTATTACCGGTGCATCAGGTTCGGGAAAAACTACATTAGCAAATAGTCTAAAGGGCCATTATGGCAATGATGCCGAAATATTATCAGAAGATAACTACTATAAGGATAGAAGCGATATAGCTAAAGAAAAGAGATTAAACTTGAATTATGATGTGCCAGCTGCTTTTGACCATGATTTATTAGTTCACGATATAAACCTATTAAAAAAAGGCTCAACCATAATTCCTCCTAGTTATGAGTATTCAACGGGTACACGTTTACCTGGCAAGCAATCTTTAAAGCCGTGTAAAATTTTAATAGTAGAGGGAATATTGATATTTTCAGATACACGTTTAATTGAATTATGCGATCTAAAGGTGTACGTTGATTCTTCAAAAGACTTATCTTTAATTAGGCGCTTGTCTAGAGATGTTACTACTAGAAATCTTACGCTATTTTATACGCTTGAGAAATACAAGTCTGTTATCCGAGATTCATATTTACAATATATTAGACCCCAGCGTTCGTTAGAGAATATTACTATTATTAAAAATGATTTAGACCAACAAGCTATGGATATCTCTATAATCACAAAAAATATAGCTGAAATTTTAGCTAAAAACGAGCAGGACCAAGGAAATCTTATATTTAATGTTTACATGAATTTTTGTCAATGAAATAGTTCTTTATGGCTTTGGATGGAGAAAAATCTGTTTTTAATGGATTAAAAAATTTTATTTAAAAATTAAAAGCCGATCCAAAAAGTGCTAGCTAGAGTTTTGGAAAAATATAAACTGACCGTGATGAGCTATTTTTTAACTTAGCATTAGTAAAATCATAGGTAACTGCATCAAAGCGCCAAGAATTTTGCAGCAAACTGATTAAGTCAGCCTTCAAAATCACTAGACGCTGAATAGTTAAACCCGTAAATTAATAATGGTGAGAGTTAAAATACCCATATTGGTTTAAATAGGCCATGAATTTTCTCCCAATCTTTATCATCGTTTGTTTACTTATATTACCTATACTTGGCTTAGCAATAGCCGTATATAAAACTCATGATTTCGGCTTAAAATGGAGTTCGCTTGCAGCTCTAGTCACTATCGGTGCCTTTATACTTTTTAATGTAGCTGATATCTATTTTTATCCAAAAGGTGGGCCAACTAGCCAAGCCCTAGCAATGGGTTTTTTTCCCTTAGAAGTGATTTTACTGGGCTCAGTAGCTTGGATATTAAGTTGGAGCCTAATTACCTTAGTTCAGGGTATTAGTTTGTTGGTTAAACGAAAAACCGGGAGCAAACAATTTTTAAAGTTAGGGCTGGCTAGCATTCTGCTTTGGAGCGTGGGTCATGTTGTTTTAGGCCAGCTTTACACCCAATATTTGGTTCGTAAGGCGCAAAATCAACAAACAAGTGCTATGGAACTAAAGCAACTTTATCAAGCAATTTGGCAGGATAAGCTTATTCTGGTAAGCAAATTTGACCAATCTATGCTCTTAGAGGTGATAATGAGAAATCCGAACACGCCTCAAACCCTATTAGAAGATGCTTATCATCGAGGCAATATGAGAACATACAGGTATTCTCTCGATCAGGCGCTTGCCCAAAACCCTAATACACCACCGGCTATCCTAGTAAAATTAGCCAACAGTGAAGTCGGTATTGCTCATGAGGTGGCTAGCAATCCTCATACTCCTGTTGATGCTCTAACACAATTATCTCAATCAAGCGATAGCAGTATACGTACCGCTTTGGTATTCAATCCAAGCACCCCTGTAGAAGTGATTAAACAGCTTGCAAGTGATCCCAACTATTATAATGTTGCTTCACCAGCCCAAGAGCGCTTGAAAAATCAAGGGTAAATTATTATCTGTGTTGGATTAAAATTGGCTGTTTTAACAGTTGGCTAAATGTTATTTCATTTGTAGTAGCTTAAGAGACGTTTTATAATTTAAGAGTCTATTTCCGTTGCAAGGTTAAAAGCTCAATTTCAAAATTTGTCTATAAAAAGCTCGGTATTTATACCCACTACTACTGAGGGCAAAAATCATGCAAAATAACTACGGTTATGCAAGGATAGCTCAAGCTCAACACATTTTAGAAGATAAGAGCCACATCATATTAAGTGCCATTTTGGGAAATAACCTGCTACAACTGTTGGAACAATTGAATAAGTCACCTGCACTTTTAAATGCGACTCTTTCAGATTACAATTATAAACATACACCTCTTTATTGTGCCGTAAATGAGGATAAGCTTGATATAGTCGATTTACTCTTGCTTTATCGCGAGCTGAGTTTAGGTTTTACTCATTTAAGTCAAAATACTCAACATTATCCGTATAACGATTTTTACCTAAAAGAAAATATCTTGGATGAGGCAAAAAGCCAGGCCTGTTTAGATAAACTCCTTAATAAAATAGAGCAGATCCTTAAAGAGCCTAACAATTATAATAGGTTGTATAAGCTGGCTCTATACCAAACATATGTTATTAAAATTGAGGCAGAAAAGCTGCAGGGTCGTCAGGCAAGCTTGAGTGAATTAACTCAAGCTTATAATATGCTGCTGCAAGAAGCTTCGGCACGGGAAAAACTAGCTTTAACCATTATCAAAGCCATTTTAGCTATTGAAAACCATAACACTGTAACGCCAGAACAGCTACTTAGCGATATAGAGGCTGCGATAAATGCCTTGCAAGGATTACCCAAGGAAGAGGAGCAATTTTTATTGCAGTTATTGGGTATTCCTTTTAACCAACTGGATGCTAATTATTTATTTTATTTAAGTGCTAGCCATATTCAGAATACCGATTTGTTAAGATCCATTGTCAATTTGCTACCTCAAGAACAACTTAATCTTGAGTTTAAGCCATGGGCACGTCATGCATGTAAAAATGCAACCCTTGGCTGGTGGCTAGCTAAAAATAAACACTTTAGCCTGCTAAAAGAATTAAGTGCATTCTGTCAAACGCTTGATCTCAATGCGTATTCATCTCATGAAGCTGATGCCCCAACGTTGACCAAGCTGCTGGCCAAAAATGGGCAGTTAAGCTTATTAGAAGAACTGATGGCTAAATCACCGCCGGTTGACCTTGAGATTGATCAAGGTTCTGAACTTATATTATTATTGGCGAAGGACCAAGAGTTACTCCGCCGTCTTTTACCTAGAACTAAACCCATAGAAAACCATTTTAGCTTGTTAAATTATTTAATTTCCGCTGGCAAAGAAAATTGTATAAGAATTTTTTTAGAAAATTTGCCTTCCGGTATTGAGTTAACATTTACTCATGATGAAGCTTTGCAGCAGCCTATGGCTTGTAGAGCAGAGGCATCTATATGGCTTGAAGAGTTAGCGCACGTACCCGGAATAAAAACAGTATGCTTTGATATGATGCTTGAGTATCCCACAACTGTTGAAAATCACACCTTTAATAAGATAATGGAAGCCTTTAAACTTCATCCTTCTTTAAAGCAGGTAAAATTTGACTCAGCTTTAAATAGGGAACAACAACAAGAGCTAAACAAGCTCACTGCTATTAAGGAAACCATTGCCTTTGACTACAACCGGCAAGACCGCATCTTATCGCAGGCAGAGATGCTCCTAGTGCAGGTAGCCGATGAAGAAAAGCCATTGCAGTTAAATTTAGCGGAGTTAGAACAAGCAGAGGAGACCTTTGCAAAAGCCCTGGCTGTTTATCCTCAACCGCTGACTTTAGCATTACAGGGTAGATTGGCCTTGATATGGATGGAATACTACTGTCGGCAAGATGACTTTGATGAGGCCTATGCACTGATACAAAGGCCTTATATAAAAAATTTATCGGTAGAAGTACAGGCCAAGTTGTATTATCAGTTTGCTCATTATCTAAAAATCATCTTGCAAACTATGGAAACTACCGAGGTAGTTGAGGAGGCTCAACTCAGTAAGAAAGAACTAGTAAGGCTTACCCTTCATTATTTAGTTAGCTGTAAAGATTTATTAAAACGGCTTCCTAGCAGCAAATCAGTAGATATTGAAGAAGTGAATACGCTGATTTTAAATATGCTTAAAGAGTATTTGCTAAAAAAGAGTGCCTTGAGTGAAATGCAGCCAGAACAGCTAAAAGCAGATCTGTTGGAGGTGATTCAGTTAACCCTGCAAGAAAACACACAGTTCCAGCAAAAAATGCAACTGTTAGAGCAAGAAAACGCTGCCTTAAAAGCCAGCTTAGCTCAAAGGACGTCTAAAAAAAGGCAGCAAAAAACGGATCAAGATAGTATTGAACAGGAAGCTACTCCTGGCAAAAAGCGCAATTTGGGATTATTTGGCCAGTCTCAAGCTTCTTCTTCAGGAGTTTCACAACAAGCTAGTGGTCAGGATCCTAAATTAAGCTTATAAAGGCCTAACCGTATTACTAGCCTGAATTAGTCTCGCTGGGCTTAGTTAGAAGTAAGAACCCAGAGAGTTAGATATGAACTGTTTTAACTGGCTCCAATCTAATAGAAAAAACTTGTAACTGCGTTAAATTGGAGCCAGTTAGCAGGCATATCCCTGCGACTGCCAAAAAGAGTTACTACTTTTTTAGCAAGTATCATCTAGCCGTTTGGCTTATAAGCTTGTCAGCTTAATTCATTTGAAAGATGAGCTGATTTTAAAAACTCCTCAAAATCGGACATTTTCTCTTGACCAGGCGTTGAGGTGCCGTGTTTAAACGCTGGTAAAATATTATTTTTTTCAACTGTAGCAAATAATTGTGAAAAAGAGGGTAATAGAGGCGGTGTTATTGATGATGGAATTTGGCTTGAGATATGCGAGCTATTTGTAGCTAGGGCTGCTTCAGGTTGAGTTACTGTTCTAGCAGCTGGAGAGAAGAGGCCTGCTCTAGCGGCTGAGGTATAATTTAAAGTGGAGTGATTGGTGACATCAGTTAGGGGTAATCTTTGAGGTTCAATTTGAGTTGGTATTTTATTGATTTCAGCAAATAAATTAATTTCTCTACCACTGCTTGAGTAACTTAAGGCCGAACTTGAACCTGGATTAGCAACATCCATAGCTGCTATTATGGCTGGGGAGCCAGTATTAAGGGCTGCGGGAGTCGAGTTGTCAGAGCTGCTACTGGCAGAAGCCACCCGAAAATCCTTATTTAATAAGCCTATGGCGTCACTTTTAGCTGAGCCTGGCCATTTCGCTTTGGTATTAAATAATCTTTGATAATAACGTTTTAAAGTCGGTGGGCTTACTTCAAACGTCATTGCCGCAGCTTTTAGAGACTTATGAAAATTCGCCTCTATTTGCTCTTTAGTTATCTCTTTTCTAGGTTTAACTATTTTTTTTCTTGGAGTGGCTTCAGCAGTTTGTGGAGTCTGGGTGTTTTGAGGATTATTATTTTTCATTTTCGCTTCCGTTATTTTGATTGATCTAAAATTATTTAAAATATTATCAGTTAAATCAATTACTTAAAACAAATAACTACGGTTTAGGATACGTTGAAGTAGCCTTCAGCAAAAAGGCATTGGGCCGCGGGCCGAGAATATTCTCGATTTTAAGACTCAAGGGATTATTGTTAAATTATCACGCAAGGTATTTGCCTAGGAAACAGCAAACGCAATAGCTGATAAATAACTCCACTGCTGCCTAACATAAAGCCGGGAGCAATTAATTCGCCTGGCAGGGAATTCAATGCTGAAGCAGCGTTAGTTACATAATCTTTCGCTAGATTTTGCCAGCGTGTTTCATTAATAAGCCCGGGAAAATGGGTTTTGGCTACATAAATGGCTTCAAGTCGACCCGCATTGCCATGGCAATAACTAGGATTAGGACTATTCGCACTTCGCAATAGGGTTGGTAGCGCCTTTTCAACAAGATGTAATAAGCTAATGTCTTGATTTAATTCATATAGGCTTACCCGAGCGAGTGTGATGCCAGCGGCGCCATGACACCAGGCATCTACGGTATTGGGGTGATTTTGGTTGTTAAGGGCTTGTCTACGATCGGGCCAACTTTGAGTTTTTGGATCAAAATGCTGATCTTCATAAGCTAATAATTGTTTAGCAAAAGCTAAAGCCGTTGGAACATTTAATTTTTTGGCGATAATGCCATAGGCCAAGGCATAACCACTATAACCATGTGATAAGCCTAAAATAGGGGTGGGGAAATATTTGTCGGGCCACCAGTGCAAATTAGCATCGTAATGGTGTTGTAACCAAGCATAACTTTGTATTAACAAGGGTTGTGTCGCAGTTTGGTGGATGGATTTATTCAAGGCTACGATTAATCCTGCCACACCATCTAAAAAATCACCGCTTTGGGCCAACTTGGCAAAGTTATTGGTTAAATATTCAATAACGGCTTGACTTAATTCCGGCTTTAGCCCAAGCCAGGATTCAACTAATTCTGCAGCTCTTAATAAACCAGCCCAACCCGAATAACCTAGTTTCAATTTGGGGCAATCGGTTGAGCCGAGTCTAGTCAGAAGTTGTTTATAGCTTAATTGAGCAATATGCAGTGCATCTTTAACCTTAAGTTGACTGCCTAAAGCTGCATTAGTTAACATGATGCCCGCATGGCCTGCATAAAAATCCTCGGCTTGGCGTTGGACAGTCCAGTCTTGTAGATTAAGACAGACCGGTCCCCAGATTTGTAGCTCTTGAGCGCGCAATAAAATATTTTTGTTAAGTTCACGCCATAATTTTTTTATATTACTTTGAGCCTGCACCTGCCATGGGTTAGCTCTTTTCGTTGTTGAACGCTTTATTGTCTTGGGGCTTTGATGCATCCGCTGCACGGCAAAGCTTTGTTTAATTAAATTAATTTGCACCTGCAGGTCGGCTTTATGCCATTGAAATCTTTGGCGTGTTTGTACGGCTTGAAGCGCACTATGGGCAAAAAAGTTGGCCTGAATCAATTCATTTTGTTGATATAAGTCTTGGCTGTCTGCAAATACGGTAAACTTAGGTATATCACCCTGTAATAAGGCCTTGATTTCTGCGGCTACCACGTGTTGCGGTTGACAATAGCGAGAACGGCTGATTTGAGCAAAATAATTTTCCCGGGCTTCGATGGATTTTAGTAACTGCGGGTGATTACTATGGATAAGTAAACGATTATAGGTATGAGTAGGCCTCAAAATGACTCTTAGGGGGACCTGTTGCCCACATAGGCTCTCTTGCAGTGTAGACTGTAGCCTCTGGATATTATTTTGAATAAGTTTAATCATAGTGCGAAAACTTTGAATAAGTATACGCTCATTGGTTTTAGTGGTTTGATGACCAGGCGAAGCTAGATTGCTAGCGGTTTTTAAGGGATGATAGGCAAAGCCGATTTGCGCTTTATCAGTAAAGTGATCAACGATCACTTCCTTAGGCTCTGGCCATACACCAATGCCTTGATAACCCAGGGCACTTAGATCTATGCCCGGCTTTTTACCATTGCTAAAGGCAATATGGGGTAAGATCATGGTTTGCATAACGGTCCAATCATGAACAGGGGTCTGCAGGGGATGTAATAGGGTTTCTCCATCAATAAATTGAGGCCTTGCTTGACTGACGATCAAATTATCGTAGTGTAAATCGGTACTGCCTAACCAATAACTAAGCCCTAACCAATAACCTAAAGATTGATAATAGGTTTGGTAGTCTGCGGAGCTAAGGCAGGGTTGATAAACAACTTCGGGTTGCCAGCCATAGTCTTTTCTAGCGAGCTGTTGAGGTAAGCTTAGCTTAGGCCAGGCCGGAATACTATTGGCCCAATCAAGTAATAATTGGTTAAGTTTCTCTTCAACAACTAATGAGCGTGGTTTATAAAAGAGTTTGCTGCCACAGGCTAAACTTAATTTCAATACACTTTGGCCATTATCGTGACTATCACCGAGATCGGTTTCAAGAGATTTTAAGTAGGGAAGAGTTTGATTAACGCTAAAGCGACTCAATAAAACTCTATCTTGGCCAAAGCGTTCAAAAAAAATGCTGATAAAATTTTTAAAACGACTGATTATTTGATTAGCTTGTTTAAATAATAAGGGATAACGTTCTTGTAAAAGCTGAAACAACTCAGCCGAGGAAAGTTTTGCAATAAAGTCGGCAAAGCGTTCGGTACTATCCTTACCCTGTAATGCACCGGCTTCTCGGACTTCATGTAGAGTTAAGATACAACACTTAGCGGCTAGATGTTCTAATCGTTGATACAAGGAATGCAAAGCCGGTTCTAATACGGTAAAAATATCGCCAACGATATAAGGCTGGGCCAATTCTTGCAAATGGTTTAGACTAGCATTAATGTCTTCATGCCACAATATGGCAAAGGTGTTAGGTCTGAACATAAATAAAGAGCGCTTCCTTGCGCCCATTCAAATTTAGCAAGCAGATGAACAGCTATAGCATAGTTCAACTTCTTCATCGCTTAATTCAAATACTACACCAATAAGTTCTTGATCTATCATGTTATTCTCCTAATTATTATTTTATTTTGATCATAGTACAAATCTCAGGCTAAGTATTTTACTGAGCAGAGTACTTTCCAATGACAGTGATGAATAAGTTTTACATTAATACTATTCATCAACTTCAAGCGTGATAAGCGCTAGAATTATTATGCACTTATCACGGGTTTAGTTTAGCAGCCTAAGCTTAAGGGAATATTAACTGAAAGCTGTATTTCATCGCCTGAAAACTTACAGTAATTTTCCTGCTCTTGATTTGGCTTTAACTCATGCTTAATAAGGTGCTACTCGTATCTGTAATGCCATTATTTTCTTGTTCTCTTTCTGAGCGATAATTGGAGTTGTCTAGCCAATTTAGAGTATTATCTGCTTGAATTTGCCAGGCTCCGACCACATCCTGATTATCAATACGTCCTTGGATATTGACCTCATACTTATGCATACCTTTATAGCGATCTCTGTGTAGCCAAGCGTTAAAACTTAAACCACGAGCATTACCTGTTTCTAAAAGATCATATCCCTTATCGCCGCGATAATTGATGACATAAATATAGTGGTCTTTACCACTGCGTTTGCTGCTTAAAGCATATTCTTTAGCACAGTCAAAATTCTTGCTGGTCGATATACCGATGCTGCCATTGCGAAATTTAATGTAATCATTTACCAAATCTGAGGCTTTTATTTCGGTAAAACCTTGGTTGAAAATCTTTTCGGGGGGTTGACTGGTACCTCGATATAAAAGTCCCTGATACATTTTGAGGGCTTTTGCTTGTGGAATAAACCAATCCCAATTAGAGTTAATCCCAGCTTGTTTTAAGGCATCGATCAGATAGCTATTAAAGGAATGATTATTAAAGCGGGCGTCTTTAGCCAAAAAATGGTCAAAAATTATACCAAGGGCTTCTGCCCTGGTTTTACTTTCAGTTAACCTTCTTTCTAACAAGGCTAGTTTTGGAGTTTTAGTAAAACTATGCCGCCAATGGGTAAAAAAGCCGGGTTTATAACCTGGTCTAGAGGCCTTATGCGTATAATTATCTAATGCTTGGTAGAAAGCTTTGAGTAATAGACTTTTCATGATTATCTCTCCTTAATACTAAACCTTACTTAGATATTAAAGGGTGATAAACAATAGTTAAAATATATTAAATTTATAAAATAAATAGAATTTAACTATCATAAGCAGGGCCATGCTCAACAGAATAAGAAGAAATATAAATGAAAAGTTTGTGATGAAAAGAAATAATGGACCAGACTTAAGGCTAAGACTTCGGCGTATGGTTGACACTTCCTTTATGGGAAAGCGCCCACATCATCGATAGGTTAGGTTATAAGAGATAAATCTCTTTCTCAGTTCAGAGGTCTGTGATCCAAAATCACAGGTGAATATTCGTCACATTCTGACTCAGTGCACAATCACACACGATTTGCGCAATAACCTGGTTCTGCAATGGGGGTCTAACCCATTCCTCAGGTATACACCTAAGGCCTAGAACGCTAGTACAGAGACCTTTGCAGCTAAGAGAAGCCTGCATTTCAACCTAAGGGTACAGTGTCAGCTCAAGCTGGCACTGTAGTTCCTCTACTCAACAAAGAACCAACCCAGTTCTTCATTTCGCTACCATGACGATACTTCCGTCATCCAACCCTAAGCTGGTTTACTACCATCGGGTCACTCCGGGTAGTGTCGACCGAATTTATATACCATCAGGTGACAACGTCGCGGTATAAAACTCATTTCTTACGGGCCGACGGTTTTCTTTTGTTAAAGAACATTTTTTTGATAACTCATACTTATAGGTATAGTACAGACTGACAACTTTGCAAGAAAATTTTTCTCAAATATGAAACTCTAGATTTCTAAACTTGCTTAGGGTAAATAAATTAAAAGCTTCGTTTGCAAAAAACCGCAACAACTACTTAGCAAAGTGTAGTGTGGCTTGCAACATGTAGTTATTACGATTTCTTTAAAAGCCATGAATCCAAACCTTGAAGATAAGATAATTCAGGCCTTGGCACAGTTTTTCAACAGCGCGTGTGTCAAGCCTTAACCAAAATTCCGTATGAGATAACTAAAAGCCATAGCGAACTTGCCAGATCTGTAGCTGGTCCTAACGTATAATGTGCCGTAGGTTTAGCCAATGGCAAAAATCCGCTGGATATTACTATTCCTGCTAGTAAGGGCATCGGGAGCGATGGCAAGTCTAACTCGGCTTTTCTTCCCAAACGCCTAACTTGCCATTATAAAAGGCAATTTTGTCTACGGGTATCTGCTCTTGAATGAGTTCGTAATGGCTGAGCTCACGAAATCTTTCGTTTTGATGGGTATTGTCATCCATTGGTTGATTATCCATAAAGCCTCCTGCTCTATAGAGAAAATTATAGTCTAAATTTTGAAAATTGCTTGCACAGTGACAACTTAGTTAGAGAATATTAGCGTTTAGCATAAGCTCGAATCAATTTTTGATAAATTTTGCGGGCTAAGCTTATGATGCCTGTAAGATAAATCCAAGTGCAATGAAGTTGATAAACCCTGCTAGCAAGATTATCCAAAGTGGCAAATTACTGGATGCTAAACTTGGCATGATTAAGAACAGCAGCAAAAAGGCAAAGAATAAGAACAGCTTGATTCGAAGCTGTTCGCTGAACCGATTTTAAGCTAAAGAGACCCTGCTAAATTTAAATTTTCTATAAAAGGCGAAGCTTAACAATGCGGTTAAAGTGATCGTGGCTAAGCCAGTTAAAAAAATACCCGGCATGGCCTTATTGTGAGTTTTAGCTATCAGGTATGACAACAAGAGGGGCGCGCTTCCCCCCATTAGGGCAACCCCCAGGTTATAACTGACCCCTAAGGCTGAATAACGCTTACCAACAGAAAATTGATCTAAAACATAGGCCATCATCGGCCCATCGAAGGTTGCTAAGCAAATGGCTAGAGTGCACAAATTTAGGGTAATTAATTGCCAGGAGCCATGGTTCAAGCCCTCAAACAAGGGAATGGCAAGCATGATAATCCCCAGTGTGCCTATGGACATGATCTTAACTCTGCCATAGAGATCAGAGAGATAGGCAAATAGGGGCGCGGCTAATGACTCAACTAGACCCACGGCTGCCGTTATCAAAAGAGCGACTTCGGTTGCATAGTGTAATTCCTCTGTTAAATAACTGGCTGTATATACGCATAAGGTGTAGGTAACGAATGTGGTATAACCTGCTAGTAACACACTGAGCACAAAAGTAATCGGTTCGTGTTTAAAAATGGCGACCAAGGGAGTTTTGAGAGCTTGGCGATGTTGTGAAAATTCGCTAAATTTCGGGGTTTCTGGTAACGAACGGCGTAAATAATAACCAATAATGGCAATCGATAAGCCGGCAACGATGAAGGGAAGACGCCAATAGTTATTGGTAACGAGGTGTTCGCTGAGCCCAAACTGACTAAAGGCAAATATCCACAATGAAGCGCTTAGCATGCCAAAACCACTGGCACAAGTCGTTAAACTGGCCAAAAAACCTTTATAGCGTATGGCTGTTTCATAAAGATATACACTACAACCTGCAAACTCACCACTGATCGCAAAGCCCTGAAGGATTCGACACAGCATCAGTAAAACAGGGGCGAGAACGCCAATTTGTTGATAAGTAGGCAGAAATCCTATGGCACAGGTAGGAATGCCCATCAGTAAAATACAAGCGGTTAGCACATTACGACGACCCAGTCTATCGCCCAAGTGACCTAATAAAATGGCACCAAAGGGTCTTACCAGAAAGCTGATAAAAAAGACTCCCCATGCCAGAAGTAGCGAGCTGAGTCTATCTTTAGTGGAAAAAAATAAATGGGCTATTAAGGGGGCAGAAAAGCCATACAAGGTATAATCGAAATATTCTAAAAAGGTGCCTAATGTATTTGAAATAGCTAATCTTGAGACCCTAGTCATTAAAACCTCCAATAGGCAATACGAGCCTTAGCACTCAATAAATTCCACTAGAAAGTAGATATTATCAATGATAATCGAAGTTTACAATTCTGATGCGTTTGACTTTGTCTGGCCTTTGGGTAACATATATAATATTTGGTTGCACCGATGACAAATCCTTCTCGTAAATATACTCAGGCTGAACTTTTAGCATTGCGAAGCAGAACGGCCTCTTTACCACCAGAAAGCATACACCGCATCAATGCCTTAAATCTGAGCCAACAATTGATGGCGATTGGCATATTTAGACTCACGGCTCCTCAAGCCGCAATTGATGCGCAACAAGATGTGAATAATTTAGCCAAGGTCTCGGATAAGTGTCGACCTTCTCGATAAAAGCCTTGCTCAACAGCTTCAAGTGACAATCGGCTGACGAGAAAAATTTTGAGAGTTTGTGGAGGATGCTGTGGCAGTTGAGGGCTAGGTAAAGAATTCCTGAGGCGGCATTTATTTTAAGGTTAAAATATGTTAAAAATTAACTTTCGTTTTAAGGACTGCAATTTTACATGAATTTATCCGTCATTGATTACATGTTAATGATCTATATAGCCTTCACCCTGCGCATCCTGTTTGAGCAGGTGTATTTTGGCTATTTATTGTATACTCGCCGCGCATTACCCATCGTGCCCTATGTCTATGCTTGCACCCTCAATTTAATTCGCTGGCCCTATCTTGCAGCTTGTTATCCTAAACTTTTTGTAGCGGAATTTATCGTGGGGAAAAAATTAGCCAGAAAAACAGCTCCCAAAACCGCCGCTTCACAAAAAAATTTGTCTCAAACTGGGGACAGAAACTGCGACTAAATTTTGAAATCGAGTAAACTGATAGCAATAAGATTTATTCTTATAAAACTTAGAGTTTGGTAAGTTCATCTACCAAGCTTAGACCCTACAAATGGAGATAGGGAATGACTTATCCGTTCAATTGACAAACCTGCCTTAGCAAATATATCCAAGGCCCGTGAGCAAAGCCAATGACCAAGCTTAGAGTCGTAATATCTGATAGTTTTAACCCTTATTTTAATTTGGCCGTTGAGCGCTGGCTATTGGATACCTTAACGCCCGATACGCAGATTTTATATCTTTGGCGCAACCACGATACCGTGGTCATTGGCCGCTCACAAAATCCTTGGCTTGAATGTAACCTGGTAAAAATGCAGGAAGATGAGATTGCTTTAGTGCGCCGTCCCACCGGTGGCGGTGCTGTTTTCCATGATTTAGGTAATACTAACTTTACCTTTCTGACCGAAGGTAAGCAGTATGATAAGCAGGCTAATAGCAGCATTATTATCGGAGCCTTGAGCAGGTTAGGTCTTAAGGCCAATGCTGTTGGGCGCAATGATATCGTCGTTGAGGACCCTAGAAATGGAGAATTACGTAAAGTCTCTGGAAGTGCCTATCGGGAGCTTTCTGATAGAGCCTTACATCATGGTACCCTGTTGATTTGCGCGGATCTGCAACGCTTAGCCTTATATCTCAATCCCCGTAGCAAAAAGCTCGCGGCAAAGGGGGTGCAATCGGTGCGGTCAAGAGTCATGAATTTAATTGAGCTAAATCCTACTCTTGAACATATTTTGCTTTGTGAGGCCATTGTCGAAAGTTTTTGTGCTTGGCATCAGCAAAGCTGCACCATAGAGGAACTGGATAGGGACAACTTGCAAAACTTACCGCAAATCAAGGCTTATCACGATGAGTTAAAACATTGGGATTGGCAATACGGTAAAACCTTGCCCTTTAGCCATCATTTAGAGCACCAATTTAGCTGGGGCGGTATCGATATTCTTTTGCAAGTTGTTGAGGGAAAAATAGCGGCTTGTCACGTTTACTCAGATAGCCTGCTGCCAGAATTAACCGATCCACTTCAGGCCAAGCTAGTAGGACTAACTTATTGCCGCGACCAGTTTCACACGTCTATGCTTGAGCTTGTTGCAGCTTACCCTCTTTATCAAACCGAATACCAACAGTGTTTGGACTGGTTGCTAACAGAGGTTGATTGATCTTTAGTTTAATGAGGAAAAGCCATGTTTATACTCTATGGTATAAAGAATTGTGATACGGTAAAAAAGGCCCGGCGATGGTTAGATGAGCAGCAAGTCAACTATAGCTTTCACGACTACAAGCTAAAGGGAGTAAGCTTAACGCAATTACAAATCTGGGCTGCAAAGCTCGGCTGGCAGGCCTTGCTCAATACCCGCGGCACAACTTGGCGACGTTTGTCGCCGGCCAGTAAGCTTGAGCTTAATGAAGAACGAGCCTTGGAGTTAATGCTAAACAATCCCAGTCTTATTAAACGACCCTTGTTGAATCTGGGCGATAATTTTTATTTGGGATTTAATGAGCTTGATTATCAAGCGTGGTTGCAAAATGCCGACCATAAGTCGTAGTAAGCGCTTAATTCTCTGGGTTATAACCCTAGCCTTATTCTTAGAAGCATTAGATGTCACCATCATAACCACAGCCATTCCCCAGATAGCTCAGAGCTTAAATGCTAATCCCTTAGATTTAAAGGCTGCTTTAACGAGTTATTTATTGAGTATCGCGGTGTTAATTCCCATCAGTAGCTGGGCTGCCGAACGTTATGGTACCAAGCGAGTTTTTATCACCGCCATGGCTGTTTTTGCCCTGGGCTCAATCTGTTGCGGCTTCGCTATCAATTTACCCAGCCTTATCGTCGCGCGTATTTTTCAGGGCATGGGGGGTGCTTTGATGACACCTGTGGCGCGTATGGTATTGGCTAGGGCCTTTAGTAAGGCCGAGTTACTTAAGGTAACAAGTTATGTAACAATTCCTGCCCTGATTGGTCCACTTTTAGGACCCTTGGTTGGGGGGGTACTGACGCATTTTTTATCTTGGCGCTGGATCTTTTTTGTCAATATACCCTTTGCAGGCTATGGGCTTTATTTTTCACTGCGTTATTTTGTAGACCTTCGTTCTCGACATACACCTAAACTGGATAAATTGGGATTTGTGTTATTTGCCATTGCCTCAGTGGGATTTACCTTCACTTTTGAAATGCTAGGCGAGCATTATTTACCCCTACCAGTTGTAATGTTTTCTCTAATCGTCGCCTTAGCGGGTTTATTCGCCTATTGGCTGTATGCAAAACAGCGCTCCCAGACCTTATTTGATTTAAGTTTATTTCAAATACATACCTTTAAGTGGTCCCTACTAGGTAATGGCTGGAGCCGTTTGGGTCTAGGTGGTATCAATTTTATCTTACCCCTGTTGTTTCAATTAGGCTTAGGTTATAGCCCCATTCATTCTGGTTTATTGATGGTAGCGTTTGCCTTAGGCTTACTGTTAATGAAGTTTTGGGTTAAAGGCATCATTGGCCGCTATGGCTTTAGACAAATCTTGCTTTTTAATACGGCCGGTTTAGCGGGTTGTATTTTTTGTTTTAGTTTGCTTAGCAAAACCTCAGCTGAAATAGTATTGATCGGTTTACTTTTTACCTTAGGCTTATTGAGCTCTTTACACTATAGTGCCATGAACACCTTGGTTCTGGCTGATATTCCGGCTAAAAAATCTAATCAAGCCTCCGTCATGTTAAGCACACTCCAACAATTGGGTTCAAGTTTTGGTGTGGGTATTTGTGCGCTTTGGCTAGGACTTTTCCTAAAATTGAGTTCTAATTCAGCGATGGCTAATCTTGCCGTCTACAAATATACGTTTATGGTGCTGGGTTTGATGGTTTTAGCTGCGGTTGGAGTTTTTTATCCGTTGTCAAATCAGGCGGGAAAAGCCGCCAGTGGTCATAATCAATAACAGCTTATTGGGGTGGGCAAAGCCAAGTAACCTCATGGTAACCTCGAGCTTGATTTGCCAGCAGAGGCCATAACCAGCTGAGTGTGTTTTGAATCGTATGCTCAATTTGCCAAGGCGCATTGATAATGGCTAAACCACTGCCACTTAAGGGCAGCATAGGGTTGATTTCATCGATGGCCAATTCTGCGGTCAAGACATTGTTGAGTTTAAGCGCTTGCAACTTACGTTTAAAACCTTGCACGTGATGAATATCCTTGATGGGATACCAAATCAGATAAATACCGTGGGCAAACCGCGTTAAGGCTTGGCTTAGACCTTTTATAATTTGATCGAATTCATCGGCTTGCTCAAAAGGCGGATCAATTAAAACTAAGCCGCGGCCTTCTTTAGGCGGTAGAAAGGCCTTTAAGCCATGATAGCCATCGATATGATGGGTAGAGACTTGTTTATGGGCAGCAAAGACTTGCTTGAGGGTTAACACATCCTCACGGTGTAACTCGCATAATACCATGCGATCTTCGGCTCTTAAGAGTTGCGAAATTAGGTAGGGCGAGCCGGGGTAAAGTGTTAGGGTTTGTGGATTTAAATCTTTAAGAATTTGCAAATAAGTGACTACTTCAGCAGGCGCATCGCTAAGTTTAAATAACTTTGCCGCGCCACCAAGATACTCATGCCGTTTTTGGCTAGAAGCAGAAGTTAAGTCATAGCGTCCAACTCCTGCATGGGTATCAAGATAACAAAAGGGTTTTGGCTTATTAAGCATGGATTTAGCGACACTTAGCAAGATTAAGTGTTTGGTGACATCGGCAAAATTGCCAGCATGGTAAAGGTGGCGATAATTCATAGCCCATCTTAAACCGAATAAGCATTAATATCTATTGATCTTTTTGATGATGTCTTGAACATTTCTAGATAATTATCCTTAAGAGATAATTTAAATATACAAAATTTAAGCTAATAGCAAGTTTATTAGATCTGAGCTCTAGAACTCATATTTATCTATTGAGCAGTCTGGAGTTAAGAATAATCTTGAGAGATTAAATGTAATGAATTGAGCTCAATTAAGATTTTCTTAAGGATTATCTGTTATGTTATTGCAATCTTCCCTAAATGTTTCACTTGAAGCTTAAAGGGGTTAATTATAAATAAATTTAAATTTATTAGGAATAATTGCGCTGTTAGCTAACACTGAAATCCAGTTTAGTCATTTTACTACTTCTGCAGTTTAAACTTCACGGCTTAACCCGTGTGGTCCAATCTGTACAGCCCAACCTGTGCGCCCCAACCCTAGTATATTTATTGATTTAAGGAAACTTGAAACATTATGAAATATTTAGAAGGTATAAAATACTTAGCGACAATTTTGCAGGAACAGGCGTGGATGTTAGCAGTAGATGGTAAATTATATAGCCAAGAAAAGGGTCCTCAGGGCTTTGAAGCAAGAGAGCTTGGGAGTATTCAAGGAATACTCGCCGGCTTACTCATGAGCCTACAAACCTTAGGCAAGGAGCTAACTCTAGCAGATATTAAAAAAATCCATGAGGCTTGTATGAAAGGTATCAAAAGCCAAAATCCTTGCCAGCCTGGGGAGTTTAGAACTAATCCTGTTGCTTTTGAAGTTTTAGCGACTTGGTTTTCAGAGTCTGGCCTGCAGCATTTACTAAGAAATATGCATGAAACCGCACACCTAATCCCCGTGTCTGAGGCACTGCATAACAATGTTCCAGTACTTATTTCCCAGCTAAGTAATAAGAAAAATCTTAAGTTGGTTGTCAGGCTGGAAAAAGCAATCAAGCCTGGTATTGATCAGAATAGCTTAAACAAAATAATCCAAGAGGTGCAGAAGGAAAATATTAAGTTAATTTACCGACCACCTGCCGCAGAATTTATTAGTAAAGAATTAGGCGTCATTACCGACAATTATAATGAAAAGATAAAAGGTGCTACTGATCCCCAGCAAATAGTATTAATTATCGCAGAGACTATTCAAGCATATACTCGCTTACATCCTTTTCGCGACGGTAACAACCGCACCTTTGTAAATATTTTATTGAACCGCTTGCTTATTGAAAATGGCCTTAAGCCCGCTATCTTTTTTGAACCTAATGTTTTTGAATTTAAAACACCTCAAGAGTTAACTGAAGTGATTAATAATGCCCAACAACAATTTGAGGCAATAATTAAAAACTCACGTCAACCAGTATTTGGATATGATAATAGTAGGACCAAAACCTTAGAAAGTGGTAAATTTATTAAGCTGGGAGATTTTTTCTTAAATGAGCTTAATAAGCTAGTCCATAACATGGGGCGTCAATTTAATCAATCAAAGCAGCCTCAGCTTGCAAAAGAGTGTTTTAAACTAAATTATGAATTAACAGTAAAATTATTAGGTGAGAAACATGTTAATGCGGGTATAGCCTTGTTTAGTTTAGCTTCAATAACTGAAGACCCTCAAGAAGCATTACAGTATTATTCTAAAAGCCTTACTATTTTTAAACAGATTAAACGCGATGATTTATGTTCCAAAGCACAAGAAAAAATTAAAAGTTTGGAAGAAGTCTTATCTTCTGGATCAACCGAAGGTAGTGAGGCAAAAATGTCAGCTGAAAGAACTTATCAAATGTAAATCATATTTGCTAAGACAGATTAGACTTCTTTCAAAACCCCAGCTTAAAATGATAAATATTTACCAGTAAAGTGAATTGTGATTCATTACGAAGAGCGTTAACATTTATATTCCATATCTCTAGTAAGAAAAACCAGGAGTAACTATAAAAAGATATTGTCTGAGCTCACTTTACTTCGTGAGAGCATTTTAAAAGGAAATTTTAGCCTTGCTTCTGGTGCCAATCAGCAGCTTGACAGAGCCAAGTTTGCTGAAGAGTTAGCAGCCGAGCTACAAACCTACATAAACTTTCTCAACCGCTTTAATAAGAATGCTGGCGCGGGCCACATGACCATTACCACAGTAGTAAGTGGCTTATTGAGAAAAGCAGAGCAAACTCTTTGTGAAAATATAATCATCAAAGGTAGCTGGCTCACTTCAGGTAAGCCTTTATCTAACTACTTTTTCCAACTCGCTGAAGATTTTGAGCGTATAGATGGGGTCATCAGTGAAGAGAAACTTAAAAAAAGGCTGGCAACAGATATTAAGCAAGCAGTTGATCTGAATAAAGTGGTTAGTAAAAGTATGTTTCTCTTCTTTGATGAGTTTAGCAAATTTCTTAAAAACCCTTTCCAAAGAACAAATTTCAATCGTGATTAACTCTAATTTACTGTTTTACTGTATACGATTAATGGTTTAATAGGAAATGTACAAGATTTACGCGAAATTTTAACTATTTTACCTGAAGAGGTGCGTTTATCATTTATCATCAGTAATGGCTTTCAGCAAGAATATATTAAAAATATAGCCGATCTTAAATCGGTATTAGCATTATTAGCGCCTAAGGATGCACTCCAGTTACTGAATAGCTTACCTTTAGATAAAATCGTTAAAGATAAAACTACTCAATTGACTTTAATCTTTGAACAATTGCCAGAAGATGAGCGCAGCAATTATATTGTGAAAAATGGCTATGTTGCTTCTATTAAATCTACTAACCAGTTGGCTATTATTTTACCCCTCATTCCTAGCCAAGAGATAATTCCTTTTCTAACTACGCATTCCTTGCTAGGTCTTATACCCAGTTTAGAAGATTTAATTAATCTTCTAAAGGCTATTACTGGAAAGTTTAATATAGTGGCTTGTAGTGAATTGATTAAAGCCTTTAAGTCTCTTATCCATAATCGAGATGAACTCAACAGTTTGATTGAGGCTACAGGCTTAATCAATAGGTACAGTATAGCTGAGCTAGATATTCTATTTTATAATCTAGTTTACTATGAGCCTACTAGAGCAACTCTCAAAGGATTTTTAGCAATTTTAGAGGACTTGCCTACCATAGAACGCCAGAACTTTATTAAATTGCATACCTTACAGCTAACTTCTATCACTCAAATAGAAGATATACTTCAACTGCTTAGACATATACCCGATTCGCAGATTTACGATTTTATTTTAGAATATAGATTTTTAGCTAAACTACAAAATATTGAAGACTTAGTTGCCGTCTTAGATTTTCTACCTACCGAAAATGAACGCTTAGACTTATGTAAACAAGTCACTCACCTTAAGTTTGATGTTGAAACCTTGGCTATTTTCTTAGGCGAGCATATATTCTCTGGTGAGACTATTTGGCAATTACCGCAGAGTAAAGTCATAGTCAATGACTACACCACTTTCTCTGCTTTTAAATCCTTAATTCGCCAATATTTAGCCGCTAACAATTGGCAACTACCCGATTGCACACAGGCCATTCAAAAAGCAGATGCAAAAGACTTGAGCTTGATTATACAAGATTTATTGCAGGTGCCTTATGGTATAGGCCATTATCAGGATGTTATTCAAAATCGCTTAGCTAGCTTGAAGCTGGATTGGCAAAGTTTTGTAGCTACCTTGCCGCGGTCTGCTCAGCAATTAATCACAGCTCTGTGCTTACAACATCGTTATTTTGAGGTTGACATATCAAACTCTATAGAACCGGAAGCTCAAGAAGCTTTAGATTTTGAGGTTAGTATATCAAGCATGATAGAGTCGGAGTCTCAAGAAGAAAGCTTAGACAAGCTATTAGAATTGTATAGTTCTCCCGAGGTATTAGCTGCATACCCAGGTTTAGTTCACTACTATATAGCCGAGCTTTACTTAACCCATGAGGTTCCAATAAATGCTGGCTCTGAAGACCTCATGCTAAAAAAAGCCATAGAATTCTTTATACAAGCTGATATTTCTGGCTACACTTTGCTATCCTCTGAGCGGCTAGTTGAATTAGCCACTCAGCTATCTAAAGAGAAGCTTACTAAAGCCCATGTATATCTTGCTCAGAACTACTTAAGTCAAATTGAGAGATTTTTATCTTATGATTGGCAAAAGCTACAAGTTTATTGCTCGGGCTTAAAACAAGCACTGAGCTATTATAAAGCAACACCTAAGGCTATTGTCGTTGAAGACTTAGAGCTTCTGCAGGACAAGCTCAAATGTTTAGAAGACATAGCCGGCTTATTAAAAGTTATAGAGCAAGAAGAACTGAGTATCAAATTTCTAGAAAAGCAAAACGAAAAAATGTTATTAACATTTCAAAAGCTCAGATTAGAACTTGCAAAACTTGAATTAGAGTGTAAGCAACATGAGCTTAAGATTGCAACAACTTTCATCCCTATAATACAAGTCCAAGAATTAGAATTAGTGAATCTTATTCTGCGAAAACAAATAGCTCATAAAGATGCGCTCAACAAGATCAACTTAAAAATTAATGCTAATCATTTGAGATTAAATAAACATCTCCACAGACAAAATAATTATCAATATAAGCTTAAGAGTTGTCTGCAACAATTTAATAAGTTATATAGAGATTATTTTAGCTATCAAGATGAATTTTTAACTAAAGAAAAGGAAAGGTTAACTGAACAAAAGGAAAGGTTAACTGAAGAAAGGAAATTGCTCCAAGAAGCATTATGCTTAGAGAATGCTAATCAGACAAGCGAAGTGATTCATGATAATCCGGCCAGCACTACCATTCAGACAATTCCTCACGCTTCACTCAGCTCTTCAAGGGCTAGCCTATTTGCAGCAGTAGACTCTTCTGCCAGCTCAAACTCAACCCATGAGCCAGTTCACTCTGAAGACGATGCGCAAGATTTGGGAGTGACCTCTATTGGCCGCGCCATTCTTATAATTAATTATCTATCCTATTGAAGACAAATCTAGGTTAGGGTGTGTCCCCATCGGTTTTTTGCAGCGAAGATTGAGGTAATAGAATTTCTTCGAAACTCTTAACTATTTGTAAAAATAAACAAAAAGGGAGTTGAAGGGTGCGTTTGCTTTGCAATGGGTAAATGTGCAGGGACTTGGAGGCTGAAATTGTTAGATGTTTAACCTATGTCAAGTAGGCTACGTTTGCAAACACGATAGAAGTACTGAAAGACTATGTAGGCCACAGTGTGCGCAGACCTAAGCTTAGGCTTGAAGAGCCATTTTACGCCGAGTTGAGGTTAAATCAATTATTCTCTGGGATCTTCTCGCTCGCCAGTAATTTTATTATACCAGACACCATCTATTATTACATAACCACCTGCCATGCCGCCTGCTACCTTAGCTAGCTCATCAGGATTTATGCTGTTTTTGTCTTGTTTAATTTTTGAAATTTTTTGTTGGCTACCGGTTAATTGTTTATTACGCATGATGATTCTCCCACATCCATAATTTAAGTGTAGTAATAAAATTGAATTTTGCTAAATTTTTAGCTTTAACCCTATAAAAGTTTAAACTTTTCCAGTTAAATTTTTGTTAAGCGGTTATCAGTCTAAAAAGCAGGCTCAATACTTAATTATTAATAAAAAAGTAGGCAACATCCCTAAAGTTTCAGGGCCAGCAAAGTACTAGGAGCTACTTACAAAAATTCTTAGCTAAGCTATAGCTAAAAACTTACAGCACAAATCATTTAAAACGGATATTTTTATTGCCTAGGGTTTGGGATAATGAAAATGTATTGAAAACAACGCTCATGGAGGAGCTTATGCCAGTACTCAACTCACCCAATCCAGTTGGTTTTTATCGCTCTTATCAATACTCTCACGCTGCATCTAAAGCTAAATCACCTAATGCGGAACCTCAGTATTCTTATACCTTACAAGTAGTAGAGCCTGAGGAGTCTTATGAGCCGGGTCTCGATTATGGCGTGAATTTTTTAAACTATCTCTTTGTTGCTAAGTTACGCACCTGGGTGGTCAAAAAGCGCCGAGGTAGGGTATTAAAGGACATTGATAGTAATAATACTCAGCAATTTGTGGCTAAGGTCAATAGGACCCAAATAACCGTGCAACCCAATTGCATTAAGTTCGACTCAACCGATGAAACCGATCTGGAGCAAAGTTTAAGGGAGGTTGCCATGGCAATCTTTACTAATTATTCCAATATCAGTTTACGCATCACCTGTGCCAATAAATCACTGCAGCGCAAATTAGAAAAAATCTTAACTGAAGTTTATTTATATGTAGAAAATCGAAAGTTAAAGCAACGTTATGATTTTTTTACCTCGGTCTATGAGGATTTAAGTTTAGCCGAGCAAGCAAAACCCTCGGCACCACCTCTACCCATCCCGTCAACCTTTTAAGTTTAAAACGTGCCTCCATTCATGTTAAACTCCCTGAGCATGAATGGAGGATAGGGATGCAACGGTGTGGATGGTGTGGTATTGATAGTCTTTACATGGCCTATCACGATGTGGAATGGGGAGTGCCGGTATACGACTCACAGCGTCTATTTGAATTTTTAATCCTAGAAACCATGCAGGCAGGCCTAAGTTGGCTTACCATTTTGCGAAAGCGAGAAAATTTTCGCCGGGCCTTTGCCAATTTTCAGCCCCAAATAATCGCCAGTTATGATAAGCCAAAGGTTGCCGAGTTATTGAATGATTCTGGCATTATTCGCAACCGTTTAAAAATCCAGGCGGCCATCAACAATGCCAAAGCCTTTCTTAAGCTTCAAGAACAAACTGATTTTGGCCCTTATCTCTGGCAATTTACCGATGGTCAGGTGATCACCAACCATTGGCGTGAGATGAAGGAGGTACCCGCCCGTACCTCTATTTCAGACACTATGGCCAAAGAGCTAAAACGGCGTGGTTTTAGCTTTATAGGTTCAACAATCTGTTATGCGCATATGCAAGCTACGGGAATGGTAAATGACCATCTAACCAGTTGTTTTCGCCATGGGGAATTGGTCGAAACTCACCTAAAATAACTTATTTGCAGCGGGAAATTATATGAAAAAAATTCAGCTTATTTGCTCCATCCTAATCCTTGTGATTATGCGCAGTGTCTTTGCAGGGGAATTACCGCAGACGGAGCCTGTACCTGGGGGCGTGGTCGTCTTAACTCTAAATAAACCTGTACCATTGAATGCAAGCTTAAGTTTTCAAGGGCAGCGTGTTACGGTTATCAATACACCAGAGCAGGCCTTTGCGATTATAGGTATCCCCTTAGCAACCAAGCCGGGCAATTATATCCTTGATTATCAGTATGGAAGTACTCACCAGCAGCAAACCTTTACCATTCATGCTAAAGCGTATCCTACTCAGTATTTAACCATAAAAAATAAACGCAAGGTTAATCCCAATCCTGCTGATTTAACTCGAATTAAGCGCGAGTATGTCACACTTAATAAATTTAAAAGTACCTGGTCAGCCAATGTACAACCTACCCTGCAGTTTAATTGGCCTGTTAAGGGGCGCATCAGCAGTGCCTTTGGCCTACAACGATTTTACAATGGTGAGCCACGCTCTCCTCATGCCGGCCTTGATATCGCGGCTCCAAGCGGTACGCCTATTAAAGCTGCTGCAGCCGGGCGTGTGATAGGTACGGGGAATTTTTTCTATTCGGGCAATACCGTTTATCTCGACCATGGCCAAGGACTTATCACCATGTACGGCCACATGAGTAAAATTACCGTCAAAGCAGGACAATGGGTAAATTCTGACACTACGCTTGGCTTAGTAGGACAAACGGGTAGGGCGACCGGTCCGCATCTTCACTGGGGAGTCCTGTTAAATAAGGCCTTGGTAAACCCAGTATTATTTTTAACTCCTGCCAAATAATATCGCTGGCCGACTATTGCAGAATGGATAAAAAAGCGTATCTTCAAAGATGAATGCATCGTTAATCTATGGAGGGTGAAAACATGAAAGCATTTTTATATGGTAGTGTTGCAGCTTGTACATTGTTAATGAGTGATTTTGTCCATGCCGATGTTAAGTGTTTTTCCACGGGCCCAGGCGTCAGCTGTGTATTTAACTTTAAAACTCATCCCATTGATCCCAATGAACACTACGCGTTTTTCTGTAAGGCACCTAATACAGTGAAGCGCATTTTTCTACATAGCCACCATGTCCTTGCTACGGGTTTTTCTAAAGACACTGGTGATCTATTGTTTGGCGAAGGAGGCAAGCCCATTGAGCAGTTTAATCAAGTGCATTTTGACGTGAAGTTAAATAAACCTTCTTCCAAAGATATCCGTAATATTACCGTTTTAAATCAAGCTGGTGCAGGCGATATCAGTTGTGAACCTGGCACGGGTGGTAGACCTGTTATGCCCGGTGACTATGGCCGCTAAATGATAAAGCTGGGAAGAATTAGGCCTTTCCAGCTTTCAATTTAATCCAGAGTTACAGGTTAAATAATACCTTGGTAAACCCCGTGTTATTTTTGATCTCTATCAAATAATATCGAGGCTTAACTATTGCAGAATGGCTAAAAAAGCGTATCTTCAAAGATGAATACATCGTTAATCTATGGAGAGTGAGAACATGAAAGCATTTTTATATGGTAGTGTTGCAGCTTGTACATTGTTGATGAGTAATTTTGCCTACGCGGATATTAAGTGTTTCCCCATGGGGCATGGTTCCATGTGTGTGTTTAAATTTAAAACCGATCCCATTGATCCCAATGAACACTACGAGTTTTTCTGTAAGGCACCCGATACAGTTAAACGTATTTTCCTGCAAAACCATAGTGTGCTAGCCACGGGTTTTTCTAAAGACGAGGGTGAGCTATTGTTTGGTGAAGGTGGCAAGCCCATTGAGCAGTTTAATCAAGTACATTTTGATGTAAAATTAGATAAACCCTCCTCTAGAGATATTCGTAATATAACCATTTCAAATCAAGCTGGTGCAGGCAGTATCAGCTGCGAACCTGGCACGGGTGGTAGACCTGTTATGCCCGGTGACTATGGCCGCTAAATGATAAAGCTGGAGAGGTTTAGGCCTTTCCAGCTTTAAACTTATCCAGAATTACATGATATTGCCGGTCAGCGAAACGCTGTAATGCTGCCTTTGCGTTTGGCTGGCCATGGCCTCCACCTTATTGATAAAATCCAAATGATTTCCGGGAGAAATTTTTTGTTGCTGCTTATTTTTTAGGGCAATATTTTTAAAGTGTTGACTGAGCGCTTGTAATTGTTGGGAACATTGACTGGGTGGAAATTTAAATTGACAAAACTTGCGTTGTAACTTGGGATCAAAACCCTCTGCCATCTCACCCACCATTTTAAATTTAACTGGGCCATTGGCCAATTCGTCCAGTATTCTTTTAGCTTCACCACAGTCTTTTACAGGACAATAAACAGCCACTTGAATGACATCCACATTTTGATTGCGGTAATCTACTAGGGTTAAACTTGCTTTATCTTTACTTAATTGCATAATTTGCTCCGTAAGTTAAAAACCAATAATGAGTTTATAATAGATATGACCTCATGGAAAATCGCTCTTATTTATTAAAACGATAAATAATAGCTATTATCTAGTACCCTTGGCTTTGACTATTACCCAGAAAACTTGGATTGAAATCGATTCGATAAAGGCTTGAGCTTAAACTACCATCGGGTTCAAGATGAAGATAGCGGTAACCCGGCATCTGAGTATCGAGGGTAAAATTTTCACTCAAGGGTTTAAATTGAATGCAAGTTGATGGCGTACTGATAAATTGGATTCCATCCTTAACCTGCTCAGATTCCTGATGGACGTGACCACACACCACGGCCCTTACCTGAGGAAATTTACTTAAGATGGCTAAAAATTCATCGCTATTATCAAGTTTATGCGGGTCAACCCAGGCTGAACCTACCGGAAAAGCAGGGTGATGCAGAAAAATAACCGCGTGCTGTTGATACTGCTGTAGCATTCTTTCTAAAAACTGCAATTGCTCAAATGCGAGAAAACCCTTGATATGACCAGACCAATGAGAGTCTAGTAAGAGAATTTGCCAATTGCCCAAAATAAAGTGCTTTTGGTTAGAGAAGGGCGAATTTACAAAAATTTGTTGCATGAGTTGAGGCGCATCGTGATTGCCCGGGATCCAGCCGATCGGTGGTGAAAAGTCCGACATTAAGGTGGTTAAGTTTCGATAAGCCTCGACTGAGTCATCTTGACTTAAATCACCGCTAAGTACGGTGAGCTGCGGTTTATGCAATTTTGCAGTTTGTAGTGCATGTTCTACAACGGCTTGCAAGCTTTTATAGGTTACTACCCCCAATAGATCTTGCTGAGGGTCGGCAAAGAGATGTGGATCAGTAATTTGTAAAATATTAATCTGTTGGTTAGCCATCACTCCATTCTCCATATTCCATCCCACCGCGAGGGATTAGTCTCAATTAACCATTTACAGCGTTTAATAAATTCCTTTGCGCTTATATCAGAGGGATAGTTGGAAGCAAGCTCGGTGAATTGAAGCAGTGCTTGTAGCCAATCACCTTGTTCGTAGCTTTTAAAGGCTATGCTAAATTGTTGTTGGTAGGCGAGTGTGCTGCTGTGATTTTCATGGCTTAATAATTCATAGATATTAACGCCCTGTTGCTTACCCCTGACTGCAACCTTGTCAAGAAACCGAAATTTAAATTGCTGTTGTACCAAATCATAGGTTGCTTGGCTGACAATAATTTGAGTGCCGTAAAGCTTATTTAAGGCCTCTAAGCGGCTGCCCAGGTTGATGCTATCGCCGATTGCCGTATAGCTTAATCTTTCTTGCGAACCCACGTTGCCAACGATGGCAGAGCCGGTATTGATACCGATGCGCAGTTCCAAGCGAGGAAAGCCTTGTGATTGCCAATGGTCGTTGAGTTCATGCAAGCGTTTTAGCATATCGACCGCAGTTTGACATGCCAAACGAGCATGTTCTTCGACCACAAGCGGTGCATTCCAAAAGGCCATGATGCCATCGCCTATGTATTTATCCAATGTACCCTGAGCTTGAATGATGGCTTGGGTCATGCTTTCAAAATAGGCTGATAAAAACTTCATGAGTTGTTGCGGATCGGTATGCTCCGTGAGCTGAGTAAAGCCTCTGATATCGGAAAATAAGCAGCTTAATTCACGGGTTTCACCTCCAACCTCAGCTATCTTACCCGAGCTGATAAGATTTTTGACTAAGGAGCTTGGTACATAACGTTGAAAGGAATGCAGGCTACTTCGCATCGCTTCAAAAGCTTCATCCATATAGCTGATTTCTTCGATCATGGTATTGATAGCAGTAGGCTGAGCCAGCTGTAAATTAGTAAGAGCCTTAGCTTCATTTGCCAGCGAAATAATGGGTTCTGAAATGCGTTGAGAAATATAGCGGACTACTAAGAGACTACCTAATAAACAAATGATAGTAAGCAACAAGCCATGTAGGCTAGCGTTTTTTAAAGGCCCTATAATATCTTCAGCGGGTACAATAATGGTTACATACCAGGTGTGTCCGGCAGTATAGGTTAAGGCTTGTTGGATGGTATAATATTCCTTGCCATCAAGCTCATAACTCACGATGGCGGCTGAATGCTCGGTTATATTTTTTGCAGGTACTGGAATACCTAGCTGTTGAATAAGTTCAGGGGTTAGTTTCTTACCTATATAACCCAGTTGCCGCTCTGACATGCGTAAGCTAACCAAGTGGTTGGCTTGGTCGGTTACATAGATAACGGTATTGGGGGTAGGGCTTAAGTCATTGATAAAGGCAGCAAGCCGATTGATGGTTAAGTCAATGCCTAAGATCCCTTGCAATTCATGCTTGGCATTATAAACAGGAATGGCAGCTGTAATGCCTGGCAGGGTTTGATCATGTCCTGCAAACATATGAAATGAGTAAATATCCGTCCAGATGAGCTTTTGGGCCTGAGCGGCTTGAATATACCAAGGCCGATTGCGTGGATCATAAGCGGTTGGCACTAAATGAGAGGTTTTTACTGTCTCTCCATTTTCATCAAGTTCATAGCGTGTATTGAGAGCGGCAGGTATTCTGACGATGGTTTGTAAGGCCAAATTAGTTTTAGACTCTCTATCGATGCCATAGAAGTTGCCCTCAGGTGTCCCCCAATAGACCCCATAAATATCGGGATTATGGTCAATGAGCTCAAACAAATAAGTGCCCAAAAGGGATTTATTGGCAGGGTCAATAACCCCTTTCCTAAGCAAGTTACTGGCTTCAATGATGTCTCTATCTAAGGGTAATAAATACAATTGAAACCGATTTTTAATCAGCGAGCTCGTTTCCTGAATTAAACTTTGAGAGGTACGCAATAAAATCTTGTTTAAGGTAATGTGGTTGATACTGATGATCAGAGTGCCTGCTAAACTCAATAGCAAGATAAACAGGCTAATGATGCTAATGCGAATACTGATCTTAAATTTTTGTAATTTTAAATCCATGTTAAAGTCGGTTTCCCTGAATACGTAGCTTAAGTACGCTAAGACTTACTATAGCAGCCAGAAGGTGGGGTTACAATTTAGTTATTGAAAAAACAATGCTATTTGGTTTACCGCAAGTTGTTTGCTAAAAATACGATGTGGTTTTATCTCCGCTTGGCATGGCTAGTTATAATCGATAGTTCAATGCGTATTAGCAGGCAATAAAATTGACCAAGGCCTCAGTTACTTGTGAACTACATTCCCAGGTAGGCATATGGCCACAATTGTCGAGTTGAATTAAGCTTGCTTGAGGTATGAGGTTTGCCATTTCTATTGAATCACTGGAGGGTAAAACCCGATCCTCATTACCCGTAATGATTAAAGTCGGGCAAGTGATCGTTGTTAAAATATCTCGATAGTCTCGACGGTCGATAATGGCCTGCTGTTGGCGAGCTAAAGCCTCTCCTCCCACGGCCAAGGCCATATCGCGTTTCAATTGCATCAGTTCGGGATTTTGCGCGTTAATGGGGCTAAAAGAAATCCCCTTGGATGCAGCTAACAACTCAGCAAATTTGCCTTGTTGTATCATGTCTATGGTTTGTAATCTTTCGGGAATGGTTTGGGGATTAACGGGATATGCGGTTGTGCTTATCAAGATTAATTTAGTCACGCGCTGAGGAGCTTGCCGCAGCGTTTCCAGAGCAACGTAACCCCCCATGGAGTAACCCACCAAGATAAAGTGCTCGGGCATGCTTGCCAAAAGCTTGTCTGCCATGGCTTCGATGCTGGTATAGCTGGTATTATCGGCGTGATAAATTTTTGCAACAGGTGTTAGGGCAGGCAATTGATATTGCCAAACTTTCTCATCACTTAAAGCGCCTGAGACAAAAACTAGCTGGGTCTGCATGGTCAAACTGGCTCTCATTTACATGAGGCCAGTTTAACACAGGTAGATGCTTAGAAGAATTACTTAACGCTGTTTCTCGTGATGAGGCTGTTAACCACTTTGCTAGCACCATCGGTATTTTTGGCAATTTCACCTGCCTTATCGACGGCTGCTTGAGAGTCAACAAAGCCACTTAATTGAACAACACCATTATAGGTGTTAACGCCGATGTCGGTGGCACTTACACCATCGCTACCGGCTAATTTGGCTTTGATTTTAGTGGTGATGGCCGCATCTTTGGTATATTGGGTTGCGGCATTTTCAGGCTTGGTTTTAACCTGTAGGTCATTGCGAACCTTGATGCCGCGCACTGCATTTTTTGCCATCTTTTCTGCATCCTTTACCTGCTCTTGGGCATCAACAAACCCGCTGAGCTGTACCATATGCTTGTAAGTTGTGACCTTGATGTCGGTAGCAGGCACACTTTTTGCTGCTGCTAAAACACTCATCACAGAGGCAGTGGTGCTAGCTTCATCAACATAACTTTTGGTAGAAGCCGAGGCATTGAATGCAACGGAGGAAAATAACACGGTTAAGGCAAGAGCTTTTGCTAAAGTTGTTTTTTTCATAATTTGTCTCCTTCTTAAGTGGACGGGCTGTGGATTAATCAACAGAAAACTCAAGAGCTCGACATCAAGATAAAATCTTGACTCATAACCATTTTAACATAAGTTGCTATTAACTTAAAACTGCTAGTGGGTAAATTAATTTAAACTGACTATCCAAGCCTCCAGTGCTTGGGTAGAATTGATATCCTGCCTATACTCATGAACGGGGAAAAAGGGTTTATTGGGACAAAAAGTCCGGTTGCGATTGGCCGCCATGGGAAAAATAAAAACTGCACCACTTTGCAGACCTACAGCCTGTATTTCGCCATAACAGCTATTGGCATCGGTGGTTTGCCCAACTTGAATGACATTGGGAAAATGTAAGGCTTCAGCCACAAAGGTTTGGCAGGAGCTACTACAACGGCCATCGGTCAGCAAATAAATTTTCTGGGTTAGTGGATTGATGGGTTGCTTATTCGGAATGTTAGCGGGCATGGGGTCAGCGAGCTTACAAAAAGGTTGTTGAGTAGTGCTCATGCACTCCAGTAATTTAAGCATGGTTTGGTATTGCCAATGCTGTTTGGGGTAGTGCGCAGCGATCATGGGTAAAAAATGGCTTCGAATATAGTCAGCATTGCGCTTTGAAACCCGAAATTCCTCATAAGTATTATGGGTGGAGCGAGTGGCCCAACTGTAAAAGTCTTCGCCATATAAATTTTCTAAAAGCTCACTGCCCCAACTGGAGCTTCCTCCGCCATTTCCACGGACATCAATAACCAAGGGTTGATAATTTCTATAGCTTGCCGCTTCGGCCACGATATGCTTAAGCATATTAACTTGTTTATTCTCGGGGGCGAAGGTTGCCAAATTTATCCACAGTCCAGTTTTAGCGAAGGGTTTAACTCCAAGCACGGGCTGGTAATCATAAGCTTTCACTAAGGTTTGTTCTTTAGCCAAGTCAAGCGGCTGCCAGGTTAAGGAGCGTGACCAATGTCTACCTTGGTAGCTGAATTGACAGCGCTTGGGTTTTAAAATCCAGGGGTTGCCATAATCTGTAAACAACAGAGGCGCACGACTTAACCAATCGCCGGGTAAATGACTATTGCCAAAAAAGGGAAAAACATTGCGCTGCATAAGTTGTATTAAAGACAGATTATCGCAGCTTAAGATTTCTGTCCCTTGTGGATATTCCTGTGGATCTTGGCTGGTGTAAATTTTAAAACGTTGGTTTTGGTATCTGACGGTAAATCCCGGCCACTTTGCCGTTAAAAGAGTACCCACGGAACGGCTTTCCAAGGCGATGTGTTTATCGTGGAAGCCATTTTGATAAAAGCGTAGGGTATATAAATAACCCGCAGGAGTAGTAATGGTTTGCGTTTTTTTTAAGGCCTGGTGTAAGCCTTTTTCCAACCAGAGGTTAAACTCGGTGTTATCACTATCGACACTACCGGGTGAGTCTTGCCGCAAATAATCATGCATAGCCATTAAATCTTGTTTGGCAAGTTCAGCCCAATCTATTGTAGCCTGGGCCAAACTGGACTGTGAGAGTAGTCCTAAAATAATGCCGGTAATAATGCGTAGCATAGGCTTTTAATAATTTATATAGTTCAGGTAATTTAAACACTTAGCTTACAACAAGTAAACAGTGGCAATGATTTGCCAAGGTGATGACAAGTTATTTCACTATTTAGAAAAACTCGCTGCCAACGGGGTTCATTAGCCAGCTGGTTTACCTAAACCTGTTGGAGGTTATATAATATTAGCGTTGAGTCAGTTATACGGCTTGCTAGCCCCTTAAGGAGATTTTCTTATGCAAAAAAACCGTTTAGGTCGCTCTGAGCTTATGGTTTCACCGCTTGCTTTTGGTGGCAACGTTTTTGGTTGGACCGTTGATGAGAAAACGTCTTTTGCCTTACTTGATGCCTTTATTGCCGCTGGTTTTAATTTTATCGATACCGCCGATGTTTATTCTCGTTGGGTTAAGGGAAATGAGGGGGGCGAGTCGGAGCGCATCATAGGTAAATGGCTAAAGCAAAGTGGTAAACGAGATCAAGTGGTCATTGCCACCAAGGTTGGGATGGAAATGGGATCTAATGCCAAGGGCCTTAGCAAAGCTTACATCATGCAGGCGATTGAGCATTCCTTAGCGCGCTTACAAACTGACTATATCGATTTATATCAAGCTCATATCTTTGACGAGACAACACCTTGTGAGGAGACATTAGAAGCCTTTACTAGTCTGGCTGAGCAGGGTAAGGTCAGAGTGATTGGCGCTTCTAATCATACCGCCAGCCAGCTTGCCCGAACCTTAAACACAAGCGATCAAAAAAACTTGGCTCGTTACGAGAGTCTTCAACCCTTGTATAATTTATATGATAGGCATGAATATGAAGCAGAACTCGAAGTTCTATGCCGACAGCAAGAGCTAGGCGTTATCAGTTATTTTTCACTTGCCAGTGGCTTTTTAACCGGTAAATATCGCTCTGAAAAAGACCTCGCCCAGGGACAAAGAGGTGAAATGGTTAGAAAATATCTTAACCCGCGTGGGCTTAATATCTTGGCAGCCTTGGATAAGGTCTCGCAACAATACCAGGCTATACCAGCACAAGTGGCTTTAGCATGGCTGATAGCTAGGCCCAGTATAACCGCGGCCATTGCCAGTGCGACTAGCATTAAGCAACTGCAAGACTTAGTAAAGGCCACTCAACTACAACTGGATGTTAAAGCCATTGACTTGTTGAATGAAGCCAGTGCAGTCTAAACACAGGCTGATAACAAGCAGCCCGTGCTTGTTCCGACTCGCGTGAACCTAAGCTGCAAGAGATGAAAGATGCAGAAGACAATTCTTTGTTATGGCGATTCTAACACCTGGGGTTACATACCTAACCGACTTTGTTTAAAGCTCCAGCGCTATGCTTATCGAGCGCGCTGGCCAAGCTTGTTACAAGCTCACTTGGGCACTGGTTATCACGTTATTGCTGAGGGCTTAAATGGCCGTACCACTGATCTTGATTACGCCATTGCGCCCGATAGAAATGGCAAGAGGTATTTGCCAATTTGTTTGTATTCACATGCTCCCATTGACCTGGTTATCTTAGCACTTGGCGGCAATGATTTAAAAACCTATTTTAATCGAAGCGCTGCGGAGATTCGCGATGGTTTAGCAGAGCTCATCCAAATTATTCAAACTTCAAATTATGGTAAAAATTTTCATGGAGCGCCTGCAATCTTGATTTTAGCGCAATCCATACCACTGCCGATTGCGGAGAAACTTAGTGATCCCAATGGTACTCTGGTATTTAAAAACGCGGTGGCGAAAGCAAAACAGCTCGTTGAGCTCTATGCTCAACTGGCCAAGGAAACAAGCTGTTATTTTTTGGATATCAATAAGGAGATTTTTCCAAGCAAACTCGATGGCATACATTTAACTAAACAAGGGCATAAACAGCTTGGCTTGCGCTTAAGCCAATACATCGTGACGCTAAAAATTTAGGAGATTGAGGTGAAGTTTAAGGCAATTATTTTTGATTTTGACGGGGTTTTGGTTGATAGTGAAAAAATACATTTTAGAGCCTGTGAGCAGATTTTAGCCTCTGAGAATATAACGCTCACTCAAAGCGAGTACTATCAGCACTACATCGGCTTATCTGATACTGAAATGTTCGGGCTTATTTTGCAAAATCGACGGCTAAAATATACACCGGAACAGATCAATATGCTTACTCAAGCTAAACTAAACGCTTATAAAGCCATTATCAATTCTACCGACTCATTACCCACTTTTCCTTATGCTAAACCATTTATAGAGCTGTATGCAAAGTCTATGGGAAAGTTGGCCATTTGTAGTGGTTCTACGCGTGAAGAGGTTATCACTACCCTAGCTAAGTTAGAGCAGGGCGGATTGCGTGCCTATTTTGAACCTATTATCACCATCGATGATTTTAAAGTTGGAAAACCTTCACCACAGGGTTATTTAATGACGGCAGAGCGCTTGAATATTTTGCCTAAGGATTGCCTTGCCATTGAAGATACACCCAAAGGAGCCACCGCAGCAAAATCTGCCGGCATGACGGTAATAGCACTGACTACCACTCATGCTAAATCGGCATTTGATAAAGTGGATTTCATTGCGGAAGGTTATCAGGAAATTGCTGCTTGGTTAGAGCATGTTTAGCAATAGAAATCAAAAATGAAGCTATGAATAAGAGCCCATATTAAAGTTTTTGTTATGACAATAATTTCATATCACCTAATATTTTGAAAAAATCATCATAAATACGATATATCTTAATTTGCAAAGTGGTAATAAAAACTGAGACAAAAACTTATAGGAAACCCTTTGATTTTTATAGGTTTTATTTTCGAAAAATAAGAATTTTAAAACGATTTGAATATGTTTTCTGAGCGTTATTCACGGCGCTAAATAAAAAATTTAACTAAATAAATTATTTTCCCAAGTGCGGATTTATTCATACAATTCTCTTAATTAATAGCTGTTTATTCCATTTTTATCTGCTGAAATATAGAATTAAGTTTCTCAGCTAGCAATTTATCAATAGTGCTTGCTTGCGGTTGATATTGCTGTGGCCTTCTTGGATAGATTCGATCGTTTATCCAGTGCTTTGACCAATGATGTGTGGTTGTTATGCAATCACTGGCATAATTTTTCAACTGATAAGTTTTTTCTTGCTCAATACAGCCTGATATGAAAATATCAACATAAGATTGCACAATTGGGTATTTTTCTGATGGTTCAGCTAGTACCTCAGTTAAGGGAGTATAAATCCAAAATTGTCCCTTTGGTAATGATTCAAAAGTATACATTTTAATATCAGGCGGTTTAACCTCAGTACGGCAATAAATGTACTCACGCTTATCATATTCTTCAAGAATTGCAGTACTTGGTAATTTAAAAATAACTCCATTAAATTCCGCTTTTTTATTTTTTATGATGCCTAAATAAGTAGTGCTAGCTCCAACAGCTTTGGCCTGCGCCGACCAACTACGTTGATATCCCTTGACTTTAACTGGAATGTTTTTTCCAGTATTTGCATAAGTTGCTTCTTTTGATTTGGTTTGTATAAGGGAGCCATAACCTATAATATATTGCGGCAATTTTTCATTTGGGATTGGATTGCAAATTTCCGATGCATAACTATTGGTCAATATAAGTGTCAAAACATTAAAAAAAATAACTTTTTTATTCTTCATAAATCCCTTTTAACTGATAAACATTAACTAGCCTTTAAAAAGATCTATTAAATATAGTTAAACTTACACATAATGTCAGCAAGGACAGTTAATTTTTAAAAGTTCAACTAGGAGAAATAAACTAAATCGTGCCCTTAATAAACTTTTCTCTGGTGTGAGTTGTAGCATAAATCACTAGCGACTACAAATCATGTTTTAGCTAGCCGTTGGTTGACTACACAGCCTAGTGCTATGGCTAACTTTCAAGCTTTTGCTGATAATAATACAGACTATCAAGATAAAGTAGATTTTATTGCGGATGGTTATCAGGCAATTGCGGCTTGGTTAGAGCAAGTTTAGCAACGGATTTCTATCCACCTAAGTTATTTTAGTCGCCAAATTTTCGACGCTAACTGCGTTTGCAAGTTCAATTAGAGCTTTCCCAGGTAAGGCAAGTTTTGAGTTAACCAATCCTGAACCTATGATCAATCTCGGAACCTCAAGTATTCTTGAGTCTAGCAAGATGGGCCAATGCTCTGGGAGCCCAAAGGGAGTAATACTGCCGTATCCCATTTGCGTTTCGACTAAAACTTTGGCTAATGGTGCTACTGATACACGTTTTACCCGCAGTGTTTTTTTTACCTGAGTATTAAAGTTTGCTCTATAGCCAACAAGCATTACACAAGCCGCGATCACCCGCCTATCATTATGGCTCCCTTCGATAATGACACAGTTGGCACCTGAATTAGGCGATATTCCATATTTGCTGCAAAAATCATTGCCTCCCGCGGCAGTTGGATCGATCTGGGCCACTTGAATGTCTTCTATGGGGGTTGAACCCTGCCAATTTTGTAGCAGCGAGGTAAGTGTAGGTCCGACAAGCTCGGGATGATCTATTGCAGAACAAAATTTCAAAGTTTCAGGCATTCTAATGTTTCCCTAGCAATTAATTTTGTTGGTTTAAAGCAATACTCAATTATAAGCCATACTAATTAAATTGAACAAATTAAAAAATTTATCATTATTAAACTATAGCTTTGATAATGATTGCCGATAGCAAGTTTTTTGGTTCTAGGTTATGCTTATTTTTTATTATTCTCCATTTGATTATGCAACTCGCAATCGAGATCTTACAAAAACGTTTTGTTAAGCTTTGGCATACGCTTTCCAAGGTCAAATCAGATACTAGCACTATATTTACTGAGCTAATCGAACACTATGGTGAACCGCAACGTTATTATCATAATCTAACGCATATTACCGAGTGTTTAGGTCATTTAGATTCATTAGAACTCCCTATCCAAAGTCAGCATGTGATTGAGCTAGCCATTTGGTTTCACGATGTGATCTATGCTACACAAGCCAAAGATAATGAACTACAAAGTGCTGAGTTCTTTCAAAAACGAGCCATAGAGTCTGGCATTGAGCAAGCTATCATCGCTAAGGTTTATCAGATGATAGTGGCGACTGCACATCATCAATGTGCCGAGCAAGATTTGATAACCCCAACTTTTTTAGATATTGATTTGGCGATTTTAGGGGCCGCGCCTGAACGCTTTGCAGAATATGATAAGGCCATTCGCAAAGAATATGCTTGGGTTCCAGACATGGTTTATAACCCCAAACGCAAGCAGATTCTAAGCCAGTTTTTGCAACGTGAGCAGATTTATTTTACCCCTGAGCTTAGGGCTAAGTATGAGGCGCAGGCCAGGAAAAATCTCTCTGCCATTTTGTAGATCTGATTAAATAAATTAAAAAACCTGACTCTCAAGCCATTCTTTTAATACCTGTGCTGTTTCGATAGTATTCTCTAGAGGAATATAATGCGCGGCATTGGAGATTATTTGCAGTTTAGCCCGAGAAATTTCATTTAAGATCGCATTTTGACGCTCGATATTGACACTCTTATCTTCAGCACCACGTAGTAACAGAGTTGGGCAGTCAATGTGACTTAGGTTAGTGAAGTTAGCTTGAAACTGTATTAAGCTATTTAACTGTTGGCTGCCTATCACGGGTCCTTGTTCCTGCATCATGGTTGCAAGAGTTTGTTTTAAACTTAGCTCGGCTTGATTAACAGCGGCTACATCCTGTGCAAGGTCGGCCTCAATAAAGGCTTCAAACTTACCTGTGGTAAGCATTTCTCTATATGCTATAAACCGTTGTCGGGTTGTTAAAGTTAAACTACCCGGAGCCGAGGCAATAAATACTAAAGCTTGGCAACAATTTGGAGCTAATGAATAAGCCTGTAACGCCACCCAGGCACCTAATGAAAATCCGACCAAAATGGCCCTCGTATTCAATTGGAGCAATAAGTTTTGGGCAAATTCTTCAAGGGTCGAGCCTTTGCCAAGGTTAATTATTTGAGTGTCATAAGAGCTAGGTAACAACTTAATAAGTGGCTGCCAAAGCCTGGCATTGCACAATAAACCGGGAATAAAGACTATTTTCATGCTACATTCCTATTAGGGCGTGTCCCTAAAGTTATCACTAGGCTACAAAACCAGTAAAATCAGTCTAACAAACTGCAAATTTTTCGTTAAAAAGAATAACTATTCACCTTAAACCTTCCAGCTTTTATCTCTGATTTCCTGCCTTTTCGCTCCTAGCAAAACTTTAGGGACACACCTTAATAAATTTTGTAAATCTGATATTAACTGGGAGCTCTGGTTTTTATGCTCTAAAATTAGTAAGCTAATGGCAAAAATAGATGTTTTTATAGGCGTCTCTATCAGCATAAACCAGGGTTAGAGCGGTGAGTATCTTTATTTATGAGTAAGCAATCTAAAATACTGGTTAATGGTTTCACAGTACCAGCCGATACGTTTAAAGGAACCATAAACCATCAGTTGTCCTTGATAAAAATATAGGGAGTAGTCAATTCTTTTTCAAGTTAATTTGAGGAGTGAATTTATGCCAAACTCATCCGATTCTAAAAAATCTATCACAACTGCCCAAAGCTTATTTTCTGAATTGCCTGAAGAACTTTCTCGCTATATCTTAAGTTTTTTAGAGGATAAACAGATCATAAACTTAGCTAGACTGAATAAGGCTTATTCTAGCTTGGTCAATGGATTACCGGGTTCGGCAGTAGTTTCTGCTAGTTTTTTTGGTAAACGTACTAGCCAAAATGCCTCTAGGTTGCAGGTCTTTTATGAAGGCTTACGCAAGTATCAACCGGATACAGAGAGTAAAGAAAAAATTAGCCGTTTTGAGCAGCGTATTAAAGCTAATACATTTAGAGAAAACGTAAAATTTTTGTCAAATTCAAATTTACACTTCTTAATCAACAATTTAAAGGACATTGAGAGACATAACCAAAAGCTGTTAGAGGCAGCGGCAGCTGATCCAAGTTTTATTGCTTTAATGAGGAATTTTAGACAAACCATAAGAACAAAGGTACATGTTCCTGGGATAAATCTGAGTTTCAATTTATATCTTAAGTATGCTAAAGAGCTTTTAGTTAATTTTAAGAGTTATTCAGTCCCACTGCTTTTTTATGGAATAATATTCATATTCCTAATTTCTCTCTTAGCCTTGATGGGTGAGAAGGCTGGTGCCATACTTGTTGCTGGTATAACACTTGTTAGTCTACCAACTCTTATAGTCTCACCAGATCCTGAATCTACGGGCAACCTTATTCAACAAGGTTTAAATAGTATAGAAGTTGAATTTAGCCGTTTAAATTCAGAACCTGAAACTGAAGGCCATGTTGAAATTGAAGAAGATAATGAAGTTTTGGCAGCGTCGACTCTTAGACATAGGATTAATTTTGGTTAAAACTTTAATCTCATATCACTCGTTAGGCTTTAGTAAAGAGATGATAAGTCTATAAAAATTGAGAAAAGCCTAAATTCCTGATGTTTTCTCTAAGCTAAGTTAAGATTTTTCTCGCTAAAATCTTAACTTAGTGATCAAGCTTGGTTTTGGTTAATGACATGCTAAGCAGACTGCACAGACTAAATTGGCGAAGGATTTGATTTTTATGTTTTGGTTAATTGAGCTAAAATCAGGCTCAATTAAAGTTAAAGGAGAATAAAAGTGGGGTGGATTTATTTGTTATTGGCTGGAGTCTGTGAGATTGGCTGGCCCTTTGGCTTAAAAATGGCACAGTTGAGCGGTGCGCATCGCTTAGTTTGGATCATAGCTGCCGTGTTAGCCATGGCGGTGAGCGGCGTATTATTATATTGCGCGCAAAAAACCATTCCCATGGGAACGGCTTATGCGGTGTGGACCGGTATAGGTGCCATAGGGGCTTTTGTATTGGGGATCATTTGCTTTAAAGATCCCGTCGGTATGTTGCGAATAATTTCAGTGACGCTGATAGTGCTAGGGCTTATAGGTTTAAAATTAGCGCCCAGTTGAATGGAGCAAGTTAGCCAAGTGTTTTAAACTAGAGCTTTATAGTATAATGATAAAGAACTGCATAGCATGGTTAAACCCAGTCTCTGGGTAATAAAATTTAATTTTTTTTACCCTCTTAATTTTTCCTTAAGCTTGATCATTTATATTTAGCCCTCAAACTAAATTAGAGAGAGGCTCATGTTAAATTTAAATGCTACCACAACAACAAACCAGACGTCTTTAAGTGAAATTTCTGAAGACATTAAACAACTGATGGCAGAATTTTTTCCCCAAGAAGCCTTACCCTTAGCCTTGGTTTCTAAAGAATTTTATAAAGCCATTATGAAAAATAGCTTTTGGAATCAGTATTTAAAAGAAGAATATCAAGTAGACGACAATGTTCAATCGGCTTTTAAAATATTTACAACAAATCCTGAGGCGAGAAAAAGCCAATATACCTATCTTGGCAAGGCTGGCAAGCTATACTTAGAGGCTCAGATTGAAGGTCTAATTGCTGAAAAAAAATTGACTGAGATTCAGATAGACCATCTACGTTCAGGGCTAGTCTTTGAAGCCATTACCCAAGGAAAGCTTAGCTTAGAAGAAGCTATTGCCCGTAGTTCAGATGCCGCGTTAGCTAATTTAGAACCTATAATGCTCACGGGCATTAGGGCGGGCTTAACTCGTGAGCAGGTAGAGTATAAATGGTTTGACATTCAACATACAATTATGATTGAAGCTGGCTTTAGTTATGCTGATATCCAAGGATTAAACTTGATGCAGCTTGATGGATTATGTATAGGTCTCACGCGTGAGCAAGTGAACCATAACTGGTATAGCCTTGACCATACTGAATGTCTTAAACGCGGCAAACTGAGCTATGCAGCTATCAAGGGTTTGACCATTCAAGAAGTTTGGGCAAAAGAATTTAACCTAACCCTTGCCCAAGTTACAAATCCGTATTTTAGCCGTGAACATCTTGATCTTATTATAAAAGGATATAGATTCAATGATATTATTGGATTAAATACCACGAAATTATTGAGTTTGCATTATGGACTTTCATTGCAACAAGTTACTCATCCTCGATTCACAGCTATACATAGAAATTATTATTTGAATGGCTATACCTATGAACAAATTAAAGATTTGAGTATAGAAGAATTATATAAACTTCCAGAAAAGCCATTAAGCCAGCAACCCGCTATTGAGTCTGCAACTACTGTTCAGCCCTCGGTTAGACATATAGGGTTTTTTCAACCCCTAAATCCAACTTACAGTGGCAATTCTATCCAACATAATCCTCAAATTTTGCAGAACGTAGATCAGGGTCAACCTCTAGCCAGTCAGGCTGAAGAAACTACAATTTGTTGTCTCATCCTTTAAAATTCACAGTAATTCAACAGGGCTGCTTTGCCAAAGCAGCCCTTTCTGTCTAATCTTGCTGGTACCGATAGCTTATACCAAATATCTTATAAATCACCCAACACATTTTCTAGCATGCGTTTTGCTAATGAAGCTAAAATAGGATTTGAATGCTTGTAATACGGTAACATGATGAGTGCGATTGATAAGGCCCAGCCGCGGCCTCTTTCCCAGGTGCTATCATCGATGTTTTCTAAGTTTTCTTTAAAAATTTTTCTTGAATGAGGTTTAAGCAAACTCCAAGCGATAACGAGATCGCAAGCTGGATCACCGATACCAACATCAGAAAAATCGATTACTGCGCTTAGCCGATTGTTTTGAAGCAGAATATTCCCGGGTAAGAAGTCTCCGTGTATCCATACAGGTTTTTTATTCCATGATGGAGCATTTGATAGCTGATCCCATAAGCGAGTTATGTTTTGCCCATCGATTTCACCTTGTAATTGGTCTATTGCCTTCCTAGTTTCTCTATCAAGTTCTTTCAAAGGAATTCCACGTCTTGAAGATGGGCCATTAGCAAGCTTCACACCATGTAGTTCGTTTAAGAAGTCAGCTATATCTTTTGCCAATAATTCATGCTCATTTTCTTTCTCATGCTCTGGATTATAGCCTTCGTTCCACTTGATGATGAGCCAAGGCCAGGGATAGGAGTTCTCAGGACCACCTTTAAACAAAGGCTGAGAAATAGGTGTTTTCAGCAAGCTAGAAATTTTAGAGGTCCACTCGAACTCCTTATGGATGCTGCTAACAGCCCAATCGATTCGAGGGAGGCGAACAATATATTCATTACCCAGGCGAAATAAGCTATGGTCTGTGCCGTTCGATGGTATAACTTTTAAGGATAAGCTGGCCCAATGAGGACATTGATTTTTAAAAGGGCATATACAAGGGTTTCATTTATTTCAAGTTCATTTTCATGCATCTTGCCCATGATGATTTACTTTTAATCCCAGTCTATAAGTTGATAGATAGCATAACCCAAACTGCCTTCTAGTAAAAATAAATGCTAAAAATTGCTGTCTGATTATGCCTAGAGAAATGTAAACGGCTGTTAATATTATCTTAATAAAAAGTTGTTACTATATTTTAAAAATTTAGATACTAATGATTATAGAAGGACAAAAAATGTACTTTATCGAACAATGCTTAACTGCGGAAGCATTCGAGCAAATAAAGCGAGAAATAAAGACTGTTATCGGTGAAAATGATAAAAGAAAAAATCTTTCCATAAAAAAAAGCTTATCTAGCTTGTATCAGAAGTATGGCTCATACAGTTTAGCGGATTTAAAGAAATTAAAGAGCTCAACGGTAAATACTAAGCAATTCTTAAAAGCGATCCAAGCTATATGCAATAATATTCAAGCGGAAATCGATAAATGCTCTATCGATGATCAAGATGTTAGTATTGAATTAATTACATTTATCGCAAATATAAAACCCATTATCGATCAAGTAGTGAAGTTTAGGCTATTACCCAATGAAATTCTTTATTTGATCAATAGCTATCTTGATTGCACTAGCCAACTTCAATTACGCTTTGTTAATACTCAATTACATACTATTGTTTCTTTACCGCTTGATGATATTGATTTAAGACAGCGCTGGCAATTCATGTCACGGGCATTAGGAAATGCGTTTCCTTTAGCTCTTGAAGATATTCAAGCGTTACAAGAGATTTCTGCCAATCTTTATGTCAATCAACCTGCAACAGTTATTGATGATATCCGTTCAATCACTGGACGTTATAATATTGGTTTCAACCCTAGGCTAAACCCTCGCGTACCTTTATCTGATTGGAGAACAGGTAATATTATCAAGTATTCATCCATACCCATTGCACTTCTTGTGTTAGTGGGGGGAATGTTTTTATTTTTCCGAATGGTAGGCAATATACTGAGTGGTAAAGAAGAGTATTCGCCGGTTAAGTTTTGGGGTTTGCTTGCGGCAATTCCCCTCATTAGTGGCCTTGTACTTTCGGCTGGCTCTCTTTTTTGCATCGCTATGCCTTGTACTCGTAGGGCAACAATTAATGAAAGTATGGTAGAACAAATTCAGAAATTTCTTAAAGAGGCAGAAAAGCGTATTGAAAGGAATGTTAGTTTAGATATTCAATTTAATAAAACCATAAAATGGTTAGCCTTGTTAAGTTTACGCCATTTTGAGCGTGAGCCTAATGGCTTAAGCCCCAAGGATTTTTTGGCTGCTTTTAAAAATTATATTAGTACTCTATCTATTGCAAAATCACAGAGTCCTGTAGCCTTGAGTGAAGAGTTAATTACAATTCAAGATGAGGATCCGCTGCAACAGGATTTAGCTAATGAACAAGTGATGCTAATACAAGATACACCTACTATTGATCAAGGCTCTGCTGATGAGCATGTGATAACAATAGGTGGTATCTCAACTACTGAGCAATTTTTTTATAATAAGTTAGCAGAATTAAATAGCCCACGCTCAAATATCCATGGTTTTTTTAATCAGGTTCAACGATTTAGGCAATACCAGGGGTCTGAGCAAGAAGAAAATATTGTTTTAGCGAGTGCTAGCAATTTGAATACAAGTTGTCATCAATATTGAGCAAAAACTTCATGAAGGTGTATATGGACTCATCCTTGTTTGTAAAGAAAAAGTCTTGAAAAAATTAAGCCCGCATTTATATATTTTTTTTTGCACTCTTTCAGCAAAAAGTAAAATAAGCTGCTATATTTACTTACATAGTGTAAGAAAACTCTTACACCATACAAGGAGAAACACCATGAAAACCTATAAAAAAATCATAACTTCACTTTTAGTAGCCATGTCACTGATGGGCGCTATCGCAACTCAAGCTTATGCGGCTGATAGTTCGACCGGTAGTACCAGTTCTGGACCTGCCAAATCAATCGGTCGCACTCATCTTTAATGACATACAGTAGAAGTTGATATTCAGTAAAGCACTGAAAAAGTTGAACCTCAATTCAATTATTAAAGGACAAGTTTAAATAATATGCTTGTCCTTTCCAATTTAGGAGGTTAAAGAACATGGAAAAGTTTTTGAGATCTGCAATGAAGATGCTTATCCTGCCTGCCTTATTAGCGGGTTTAGCCGTTTTAGCCTTCCCTCCCTATTTTAATACCTGGTTGTTATTTTTTACCTTTCCGCTGTTATTTTGGCTGTTATATAATGCTAAAACTAGTTTTCAAGCATATAGCATTGGCTTTAGCTATGGTTTTAGTTTTTCGGTGGTTATTTTACAGTGGGTAATCCTGGCATTCATTAATAATGGTATGAATTCCTCTTCTTGGATGAAGGGATTGATCATTATTATATTCCCCCTTTGCATGGCCCTATTATTAGGCTTAATTTTTCTAGTAATCTGGCGCATCCCTGTCAAGGGCTTGGCCAAAATCATCATTTTTGCGCTGGGTTGGGGAATTTTTATTTGGTTTACCGGACGCATTTTTCCCCATATTCCGCTTAGCGTTTATGGTTATGCCTGGGTCTTTAATGATGTTGTGATGCAACTTAGCGCCTATATCGGTATTTATGGGTTAAGCTATGTTACGGTGTTAATTTGCACCTCACCCATCGCACTCCTTATGCCCATAGACAGAAAGCTAAAGTTAATTTATCTAAGCCTAATGACCTTGTTAGCTCTTGGTCTTTATGCCGGCGGTTACTATCGCCTAAAACATGCCCATACTGCTTATTATGATACAAGTGTTAGAATATTGCATACCCATACTCCTAGCATAGCTAAATCTGCACAGGAAAAAACGGCCGATTTTGCTAGATTAATTTCAAGCAGCACTCAAGCCTCTGCCAATAAATTAGATATGATTATCTGGCCTGAAGGTGCAGTTGATAATATATACTTATTGAATCACAAGCTTATCGGTAAAACCATAACTGCTATTAGCAAAATAGTGCCTAAAGGCGGTGCGGTTTTAGTCAATATTGATACTGGACTAGCTAAACAGAGTTGGAAACCGCAGGAATCTATAAATGAAAACGATATCAGCCTATTGCAGAATAGTCTTTTAGCCATAGGCCCTAACGCGGATGTTTTAGGGATTTATCATAAGCTCATATTAATGCCTTTTTCAGAATATAATCCCATGGGCTGGCTATTCAAATCTCCCAAACTGTTAGACGTATTAAAATCGCATGATTTAACTACTGTGGTGGATTATACACCTGGAGCAGAACGCCCCGCCTTAAAAGTTGGCAAACATCCTAGTTTTGGAACACTAATTTGCTATGAGGCAATGTTCTCGGGTGAGGTAATCCAGAAAGGTCAGCGGCCAGATTGGCTGTTGGTTATCTCAAGTGATTATTGGCTTAGAGATACCATAGGAGTAGATCAACATTTTCTTACTAGCAAGGTTAGAGCTGTTGAAGAAGGCTTGCCCTTATTACGTTCGGCTAACTATGGATATTCCGCAGTCATTGATCCCTATGGTCGTACCTTACAACAAATGAATCCTGGCACTGTTGGTGTCATAGATACAAAATTGCCAAAACCTATATTGCCTACGGTTTATGCACTTTATGGCAATTGGATTTTGCTTGGTTTATGGGTAGTCAGCATCGCAGTCGTCTGGCTGCTAAGGGTTAAAGATTAGCAGTGTTTACAGACTTATCAACAGCTTGATACAAACATGAAATATAATAGAGGCCTCGTAGGCGTCCTTAGAACAAACCCTGAGTGTCTAAACAGCATAAACGTCAGGACTACTTCAATCAGCAACCCACCATTGAGGCTATCTATTACTTCAAACAACAGCTTCATCAGCTGCTTATGCAATAACTGTTAAAATCGCTTCAAACCTTAGGTAAAACCTTATATCAATGGCCCGAGGAAATCGTCCGTACGTGTTGATTCACCAAGTCCAATGGTATTACCGAAGGTTTCCATCTGGAATTTAATTATTCCTTTAAAAATTATTCAACGCAGAAATTCTAGAAAAAAGTTTTTCACCTAATCGAGTTCTAAACGAAATATTCAGTAATACTTTTGTAAAAAAAAGCTGGTATTAAAAAGTGGTATAGTTTTAAATTACGTGAGATAAACTAATATTGAAATCACAATTTCTTTAGGTGTTTTTTACTAATTGGCCAATCAATTCTAATCTATTTCTACAATTAAATTTATTTCTAATACTATCGATGTAACCCTCAACAGTTCTAAAAGAAATACTCAATTCGCGTGCAATCTCTTTAGCCGTATATCCTTTGGCTAAATGTGATAAACACTCGGATTCTCTCTTCGATAGTAATGAAAGACTTTTATTGAAACTATTTTGACTTATATTAGTATCTGCAATTAATTTAATAAATGCAGCATAAGCATCACTCAGCGAATGTTTGCCTTCTGGGGCCATATTTCCTATAGGTGCTATTATCAATTGCCTTTCAGCTTTAGCAATAATTTTTTTTGCTTTTTCTTGAAAAAAAGATATAAATTTGTAGAGCATATCTTGATTATTAAGATAAAGATCATAAATCTTATTATTATTTGCAATAGTCGCAAAATTATATATTTCAATATACTCTGATTTTTCAATTGCAATAGTTAGTCCATGATCATGTCTGAACTCTTCTTTGACTTGACCAAGAAAAGCTAAATCTATATAGCTATTCCATAAGTGCATACCAGGAGTAATATAATTAGTAGGTGATTTATAGATAGGATGATTAATAAAAAAGTTTACATAATCTCGATTAGAAAATAACAATAACATATTGCCATTAGGATAAAATCTTGCGTGGTCAAAATAATTAATTTGAAATAACTCGAATAAAGGTTTGCATATTTCAAGAACATCTTCGGCCAAATCCCATGAAATATGTTTATTTATACTCATGTCTCTTCTCCACAGCGATATTATAAATTATAAGTAGTCAAACACTGACAAAACTAGAGCTATGGGGGGCTTTCTTCATAAAAGGTTTATGCCGAGCCTGATTAGATTGTTAATTCTAATAAGCAGAACCAATTAAACGCTGCTCCGAAAATCCTAACTTCCTTATCAGTGTTGTTAGAAAAATCAATCCCGTAGTTATACGCTATTTCCTAAGTTACAGTTGGTTATAAACTTACTTTGAAGTGATTTAAATAATAGAAGAAAAATACTAGTGCATGAACTTGATTATATCAGTATTAATAATCACGGTGCTTCTAAATTAAATCGTTTTAATCATTACAGAAAAATATTTTAAAAGCGAGATAAATTAACTATGTTTATACAAAAACTAACAAATAGAATAGATACGACATATCATTTTAATATTGAGCCAGCAGAATTAAGATTCAATAATCAAGAAATCCTTAGTGGAAGAGCCATTGAAATTTTAGAAAAGCATAATATTGAATTAAAACTAGAAATATATGATTCAGATATACGCAAATCAGGAAAACCTATTCTCATCTTGGTCCATGGAAATTCTTCATCAAAAAAAGTTTTTAATGAACATATTAAGAATTATTCAGAAGATTATCGTGTCATAGCCATTGATTTACTAGGCCATGGCGAAAGCACTAAAATAAGTAATTTAGAAAACCTAACCGCAGAAGAAATAAATATCCTAAGCGAAACTTTTTATAATCCTTGCGCGATGATAGCACAATTAAAACAGTTTTTTGAAAAGAAGAATATCAAAAATGCGCATGTTCTTGGTTGGTCACTAGGTGGTCACCTTGCATATGGTATAGCAGTTGAAAATCCCGAATTAGTTTCTAGTATTACAGCAATTGGTTCTCCTCCAGTTATATTTTCAACTGAAGGATTTAAACAAGGATTTGGCAATTGGTTTGTTAATACTCTACTCCCTGAATGGGTTAATGATCCAAAGCCAATCCCAATCGAGCAAGCAGAGTTTATTCGTAGCCATATGGGATTTAAAGTTGAGGAAAAATTCTTCATCCATGATTTAGTAAATGCAGATCCGCAAATGAGAAGGCATTTATTCTTAAAGCTTAATGAATATGATAACAATATTTACAAAGGTACAGGCTTAGATGGTGAAAATTTTGCTAAGACAACTCAAATCCCATTAAATCTTATCGTCGTTAAAGAAGATATGGGTATAAGTTCTGATTATATAGCCTCTTTCAAAGGTCAACTTCAACACAGCTCTTCAAGAGTATATGTAATCGATGGTACTCATCATGCAGTTTGGAATACAGATCCTGTACAATATTATAAGATTGTTAGTAATTTCATCAGCAATTGTGTTCAACAAAAGCAGAACATAATACAACAAGGTTTATTAAGGCACACAGTATAATATACAGATCAAAAACAAACATAGGTCGTATAGCTTAGAGTATGTATAAGCTGATAATTAGCTGATCAAGGTAGAAAGTAGGTTTTTGATAAACAAACAAATTAATAAAGGGTATATCAATTATGGTTTATGAGCTGAGTAATATCAGCTCATTTATCAATATAAAATTGGCCCGTGTTTTCGTCTTTAGTTTTAACTTACTAGAGTGCAGTGTCTGCCTGTTTGAGAAATATCCGAATATCAGTATTATATTTGCAAGGCCTATTAGATGTTCTTTTGCGTTCATCATTGTATTAGGATAACCTGAGGTCTTACAAGCTATAACGTCAAAAAATAAACAAGTATGAGCTGATTGATATATGGTTATTACCATATAATATACATTCTCATGTGAGCTTACTTAAGCTGTTTTAACGTGCTAGCTGATAGTTTTATATAGTTGGGAAATAGTCAACCGAAATAAATCTTTTGAGAGCTTTGATTTTAATGGTGGGCCCACTAGGACTTGAACCTAGGACCAACGGATTATGAGTCCGCTGCTCTAACCAACTGAGCTATGGGCCCTCATGGGTATCATAATACCCATGAGGGCATTATGATACACGATTTTTGGGATTTGTCTAATCTTCTAAGAAGCTACGTAAACGCTCGGAACGACTTGGATGGCGAAGTTTACGCAGGGCCTTGGCTTCAATCTGACGGATACGCTCGCGGGTTACATCAAATTGCTTGCCTACTTCTTCCAAGGTGTGATCGGTGTTCATATCAATCCCAAAGCGCATACGTAAGACCTTGGCTTCCCTTGCAGTTAGTCCACCTAAAATTTCCTGAATCGCTTCGCGCAGGCTTGCAGAGGTAGCCGCCTCAATCGGTAGGGATACGGTGCTTGAGTCTTCAATAAAATCACCTAAGTGAGAGTCTTCATCATCACCAATCGGTGTTTCCATTGAAATGGGTTCTTTGGCAATTTTCAACACCTTGCGGATCTTATCTTCCGGTAAATCCATGTGTTTAGACAATTCTTCTGGTGTGGGCTCGGTGCCTGTTTCTTGTAAAATTTGCCGGGAAATTCGATTGAGTTTATTGATAGTCTCAATCATGTGGACGGGAATCCGAATGGTACGGGCCTGATCGGCAATCGATCGAGTGATAGCTTGACGTATCCACCAGGTGGCATAGGTCGAAAACTTGTAGCCACGACGGTATTCGAATTTATCCACCGCCTTCATTAAGCCTATATTACCTTCCTGAATGAGGTCTAAAAATTGTAAGCCGCGATTGGTATATTTTTTCGCAATGGAGATCACCAGGCGTAAATTGGCTTCGATCATTTCCTTTTTAGCACGCCTTGCCTTGGCTTCACCAATGGACATGCGGCGATTGATTTCCTTGATTTCTGGTATGCTTAAATTGGTTTTTTCCTCTAGCTCAAGCATTTTACGCTGGGCTCTAACCACATCGGGTTTATATTTTTCCAAGACTTCAAGGTTGCCCATTTGTTTGGCAATTTGTTCGTCTAACCAATTAACATCGGTTTCACGTTGGGGGAAATTTTTAATGAAATAGGGGCGAGCCATCTTGGCCTTGTTGATGCATATGTTGAGTATGGTGCGTTCTTGTTTGCGAACCACATTTAACATATTGCGCATTTTACGCATCAATTTATCGGCTTGTTTTGCAGTTAGCTTAAATTGTAAGAAAGTATCGGCCAATTGTAGGCGTAATTGCTTGCTTGTCTCATGGTATTTGCCGTGTTGACCTTCTGCTGCCTTATATTGTTCGTAAAGACCACGAAGTTGGACAAATTTCTCATTGGCAACCAAGGGATCGGGGCCTGAGTCAAAGGTTGAGGCGGCTTCTTCATCGGGGGCAGACTCATCATCTTCAGCTAATTCCAAATCTTCCTCAACAGCCTCGGGCAAGGCTATTTCTTCTACGGGTACATCGTCATCACCGGTAGGATCAATAAAATCACTGATCAGATCATTGAGGCGGATTTCACCCGCTACCACACGTTCATAGGTGGTCAGGACGTTGGCGATAGTTTCGGGATATTGCGCAAGGGCTGTCATAACCTCACGCATGCCTTCTTCGATACGCTTGGCAATGGCGATCTCACCCTGTCGAGTTAAGAGCTCCACCGAGCCCATTTCACGCATATACATCCGCACAGGATCAGTTGTGCGTAATTCATTGTTGACCATGGCCAGGAGTGCGGCAGCTTCTTCTTCATCGGCGGTAGCCGTTTCAGTTTCCGATAAAAATAAAACGCCATCGTCGGGTCGGATATCGTAAATGGGGATACCCATTTCTTCTAGCATTTTAACGACGATGTCAAAATACTCCGAATCAATGATATCTCCAGGCAAGTGGTCATTAATGTCAGAATAGGTTAAAAATCCCTGTGATTTACCTTTGGCAATCAGTTGTTTAAGTTCAGACTGTTCTTGTTGAGTCTGCTCACGAGGAATATCGAGTGAAATTTCTGGTGAATGGTTATGTCCACGAGCCATAGAGTAGTGACCTTCTTTGAATAACTAAAATGCATTTTCTCTATTATAAAGCCCTTTGCTAAGAGCCGCAATGTATTCTCACAGACTTTTATCCTGCTAGGCCTCATACTGAGCTAGTCTGTGGAGGTTAGCAAAAATAAGCTAAGCTATTTGGGTTAAGATAGTTTCACACGAGAAATCTTTGCCAGCAAAAGTAGTTACCGCCTGTGCTTTGTTAGCCAAAACCTAGGCTAGATGAAAGACTATACTTCTCGTTTGTGAGTCATTTTGTCCAAAAGTAACTGTTTTTCTTCTAAAGATAATTTATTTTGTTTTAAAAGCTGCAATTGCCTTTCGATATACTGGGCTTGTAATTGTTCCCCTATGCGCTTAAAGCTATCTTGTAGCTCTGTTAACAAATTTTCGGTGGGAAAATTGAGTGGATAATTGAGAAGCATTTGAATGAGTTTTTCAAAGGGATGATTGCGAAAGCGCTCGATAATCGCGCTTTGGCTAAGAGTGGGGTTGGATTTTAACAAACTCACAAGCTCAGTTAATAAACTTAAGCTTTTTGATTGGGTGGTTTCAAATGGGGGAATGGTGTCTAGCTGGGCTACTAAACCTGGCGACTGTAAGATCATAGCGATTGCAGTATGAGTAAGGCTGCGCTTAGGTTTACGGAACACGGTGGGTTCGGCAGGGGCCTCAGCAGGCTTAATCTGTTTAGTATGGGTTTGTAGCATTGCTAATAATTCTTGTCCATTGATACCCACTAGTTTTGCTAAACGCTCTTGCAAGATTCTTTGTAAGGTTCCTCTGGGTAAGGATAAGAGCTTTTGCCCTAGGGATTTAGCTAAGCTCGCTTGCTCAGCCGGATTTTCCATATCAACCTTGTCCAAATACCTCGCAAATAAAAAATTTTCCAAAGAAATGGCGCTGCGCATTTCTTTCTCAAACGCTTGACTGCCAATCACCCTAATATAGCTATCGGGATCATGGGTTTCGGGAAGAATAAAAAACCTTACCTGTCTGCCATCTTCCATAAAGGGGAGAATGGTTTCACAGGCCTTCCAAGCGGCAGTTTGGCCTGCGGCATCACCATCAAAGCAAAATATAAGTTCGTTGCAAAAGCGAAATAGTTTTTTAAGATGTTCGGGTGTGGTGGCCGTTCCTAAAGTCGCTACTGCATAATTTATCCCATATTGTGCTAGGGCAATGACATCCATATAGCCTTCAACGATCAGCAAGCGCTCTAACTGTCGATTGGCTTGATAGGCCTCATAAATTCCATAAAGTTCACTGCCCTTATGATATAAGGAGGTTTCTGGGGAATTTAAATACTTAGGCTCGCCCTTAACAAGAATACGACCGCCAAAGCCTATGGTTTGTCCACGCTGATTACGAATCGGAAACATGATGCGTTCTCTGAACCTATCATAATAGCGACCCTTGTCACTTTTAATGACCATGCCCGTGTGCGATAGAGAAGGTATTTGCCGTGGAAAAGCCTTAACTAAACTATCCCAAGCACTAGGCGCAAACCCAAGCGCAAAGGTTTTAGCAATCATGCCACTTAGGCCACGCTGCTTAAGATAAGCAACGGCTTGTGAATGTATGCGTAATTGCTGTTGATAATAATGGCTTATCTTATCCATAAGTTCTAGCAAGGGCAGATTAGGATTACTGTTTGGTTGGCTGGTTTTACTTGTCTCGGGAAGATTTAAGCCTTGTGCTTTTGCGAGTTGAGTTATGGCTTCGGTAAAACTCAAACGGTCGTAATTCATTAAAAAACTAATGGCATTGCCACCCGCGCCGCAGCCAAAGCAATGATAAATTTGTTTAGCCTGACTAACCGAAAATGAAGGCGTTTTTTCTTGATGAAAGGGACAACAGGCCGTGTGATTGGAACCGCGTTTGCGAAGTGGAACGCGCTGCTCAACGACTTCAACGATATCGGTGCGAGCTAGCACCTCATCAATAAACGCTTGCGGAATTGCCATAAGTAAAGCTTACACTCATCGTGGCGGGTTTACGAGCTGCCATAAAGCTAAACCTTTGTTGAGCAGATTGTAATAGGCAAAGTAAGCCAAGGGTTAATAAGTTCTAACTCACAAACACTTGGCTTGAATAACTTAACTTAATTGCTCGAGTCGCTGCTTTAATGCATTACTGACCATAGCAACGTCGGCTCGCCCCTGGACCTTGGGTTTAAGTTGGCCCATGGCTTTGCCCATATCTTTAACTGATTGCGCTTGAGAAGCTTGAATTGCCTCGGTGATCAGCTGTTCAATTTCAGCCTCTGACAATTGCGCAGGCATATAGGTTTGAATAACATTGAGCTCAAATTGTTCTTGCTCAACGAGATCTTGCCGATTTGCAGCTTGATATTGGCTGATGGAATCGCGCCTTTGCTTTGCCATTTTATCCAAAATGCCAAGCAAAATCTGGTCGTCCACCTCTATGCGTTGGTCAACTTCAACCTGTTTAACGGCAGCTAAAATCAAGCGAATGGCGTTTAAACGTTGCTTTTCTTGAGCTCGCATCGCCTGCTTCATGTCTTCTTGGAGACGAGGTTTTAAAGTGGTTTCTGACATAGGGATAGCCTGTCAATCATTAGCCACGTGAACGGCCATCAGTACGCGAGCTGCGACGGCTACCATCACGTTGTAATTTCTTGTGCCAGCGTTTAACGGCAGCAGCTTTACGACGTTTACGTTCTTCAGAGGGTTTTTCATAAAATTCACGATGACGGGCTTCGGTTAAAATACCGGCTTTTTCGCACGCCCTTTTAAATTGGCGGATAGCTCTTTCAACATCATCTTTTACACGCACGCTAGGCATTAATTTTTTACCTCAATAATTATATTAAAAAAATCATTATAAATGGTTTTTTACCCAAATAAAACGAGCATTCTAATCGTAATTTGCGTAGAATGCAAAGAATTTAAATGAGCAAGCGGCTAACTATGCGAGTACTTGGAATTGAAACTTCTTGCGATGATACGGCGGTGGCAATTTATGACAGCGAGCAGGGCTTATTGGGGCATGAGGTATATACCCAAACTATTGTCCATCAACAATACGGTGGCGTGGTACCCGAATTAGCCGCTCGTGACCATTTACAAAAATTGTTGCCTGTACTAAACAGCTTGTTAGCCAAACTTAAGCTTAAAAAAACCGAGTTGCAGGGCATTGCTTATACCGCGGGTCCCGGCTTGATGGGAGCGTTGTTAGTAGGAGCCTCATTGGGACGTGCTTTAGCTTGGGCACTAGCCATTCCAAGCATCGGTGTCCATCATCTGGAGGGGCATTTATTAGCGCCCATGCTGGAAGATAATTCACCTGCATTTCCCTTCATAGCCTTGCTGGTTTCAGGCGGCCATACACTCTTGGTTGATGTGAAGGGTTTAGGAAATTATCAGATCTTGGGTGAGTCATTGGATGATGCAGCTGGCGAGTCTTTTGATAAGACGGCAAAATTGCTGGGGCTTGGTTATCCAGGTGGGCCCGCTTTGGCGAAATTGGCGCTGCAAGGTGATCCTAGTCAATATACATTTCCAAGACCCATGACCGATAGACCTGGCCTAGATTTTAGTTTTAGTGGTCTGAAAACCTTTGCCCTCAATACCTGGCTCAATTCAACTCAGACCGAACAATCTAAAGCCGATATTGCCTGTGCCTTTGAAACAGCGGTGGTTGATACCTTAGTCATAAAGTGTCGCCGTGCTCTGACACAAACCGGTGCTAAGCGTTTAGTCATTGCAGGAGGCGTTGGTGCCAATCAACGTTTGCGCCAGCAATTGGCTGGCTTGGCAGAAAAAGCTAAGGTTGAGGTGTTTTTTCCACGGCTTGAATTTTGTACCGATAATGCCGCCATGATAGCCTATGCAGGATGCCAGCGTTTGTTAGCGGGCCAAAGTGATGATTTTAGCATCAAGGCCAAGGCCCGCTGGAGTTTAACCGAGTTAGTTGGGATTGGGGCTTTGGGGTAGTTCCTCCTGTTTTACCTCACACACGCTGGGCGAGCCTGGACTCCTGGAAGGCCCAGGTTCTTGTTTTATTTGAGGGCTACTGTTTGAAAATAAGTGTTGTGAGTGAGTGATGGAGGATGGCGGTTGAAAAAAGCTGCTTGCTGACGACATAGGTGCTTCGTCAGTACGAGTTCTTTTAAAAGCCCTGGGTGACATCTCGGTGGGACTAGCTTCTCTTTTCAACCCCGTTGGCGCAATAGGGGTGATAGCCGGCACATTCTGAGGCAGTCTATTAAAGGGAGGAGGAGTTAAATTAGGGAAGTTGACTACTCCTGGTCTAGGTGGAGGATTTGTGATACTACTTTCCCTTATCAGGTTATTTATTTTCGCCAATGTTTGATTAAGAGACAATTTTTCAGTCTCGGTTTTAGCTTGTTTAAGGCGTTGTTGACACATATTTAAAGCTTTTTGGGCGAGAGTGCGACCTAAAGCATCATTATTGTGGTCTTGTAAATAAAGCGCAGCCAGTTTAAAAATCCAAAGCGGGAATTGAGTAATGTCTTTATCCGCTTTAAAATTAGCATTGCTTAACAAACGCCTAAGCTGAGCCTTAGCTAAGTCATATTTTTTAAAATGAATACAGGCATCAATGTGGTTTCTCAAGATAACAGTATAAATGGGATCTTCGTTAGGGCAACAAATTAACGCCCTTTGAAAGCTTGAAAGTGCTGTTGCAGAATTATTTTGGCCTCTATAACACTGTGCTTGTAACTGTAAGATTAAGGCCAAAGCTTGATGCGTGGGATTTTCGTTCTGGCTGGGAAATAGTTCTAAAGCTTTTTGGCAAAGCTGAAGAGCCTGGGCAAAATTCTTTTGCCTTAAAAAGTAAAATTTGGCTAATTGGTAATAGGAGCCAGGAGTATGTTCAAGCTCAGCCTTTTTCTCAAGAAAGTTAAGCTGTTTTTCAGTATCACCCAGAGCCTCACAAATGCGTATGCACGTGGAGCGTACACGTACATTCTTAGGCTCAATATCTAAATTTTTTTGATAAGCCTCAAGGGCCTTGGCGTAATAATTATGCTTAGTGTTCTGATCCCCTTCGGTTTTTGCCCACCGCTCATAAAGACTACCGAGTTCAAAATATAGATTTGAGGGAGATACTATCGTTAAAACCGGGGACTCTAATAACTGTAGATAATCCTTTTCAGCAGCTGCTAGCTCTATTTGAGCATTTTTATCGCCTACATATTCAGCTTTATTAAGGTGAATCTTGGCTCTTAGGTATAAGCCCTCTTGCTGACCAGGCGTTTTGGCTAATAATTGTTCAACATAACGCAATGCCTTATTGTGAGTTGTCTTTTGGGTAGAGTGTAATTTAGCTAAGCCAAGAAGCGCCTCTTCATTATCGGGTTCTATTTTTAAAACTTTGTCTAAATAACTTTGTTTTTGAGGTTTGACTTTAACTAAAGCGGCCAAGCCAAGTAATGCCTTAACGTGATTGGGATCAAGAGCAATGGCTCTTTCATAAAATTTGATGGTTTCTTGAAAGTTAGTATTGGCACAGGCTAAGCCCTGTAAATAATAGTTTTCGGCAACTTGCTCAGATCTGTTATGATTTGATACTATCTGGTTTTTTAAAGCCAGCGCATCTTGATAATCCTCGCTTAACGCGAGGGCTTTCTCACAAGCAGTTAATGCTTCGACATTACGTTCTAAGCGATTAAGCCCTTTGGCTAAAAGATAATATAAGAGAGGGTTATCTGTTAAACCCTTTGCAATGGCCATTTGCAGATTAGCCACGGCCTCTTCATCATCTGATTTATCAAAACCGTGCTTTAAAAGCAACTTACCCAAGTCTAAATAAAGCCCAGGATCATTGTTATCAGCCTGAATACGTTGGCGTGCTGCGTTTATTTTACTAAGATGGTCACTTGGCTGGATTAGGCTAGCTATGTTTAACATGCAAATTCTCCTTGAAACTTAATTTTTTGAATAATGATTCTTAGAGGAACTATTGGGTTAAGCGATGGAGGACTCAGTTTAACATTTTATTGCTGGTGAAACCAATGCAACTTGCTTAAGCCAAGTAGAGTCTTACATTATTTTTTGCCAATTTTGCTTTCAGTACCGGCGCGTAGTTTTTGGATATTGCTTCGATGACGCCAGATCGTGAGTGCCGCCATCAAAACCAAGGGAAGGATAAGCCCAGTATTACCAAAAACTAGGGCGAAAAGTGGAACGCTTGCCGCGGCTAGCATGCTGGCTAAAGATACATAGCGTGTGGCAACGATAATGACCAACCAAACGGCCAAAAGCAGACCACCTAATTGCCAACTTAGCGCTACGATGGCGCCAAATCCAGTAGCAACGCCTTTACCGCCTTTAAATTTAAAAAAAAGCGGATATAAATGACCGATGAATGCAGCCAAAGCCACCATGCCAAGCCAAAGGGGGGGTATGGATAATAATTTGGCTAAGATAACGGGAATAAATCCCTTTAGGGCATCGAATACAAAGACCAATGCTGCGGGCAGTTTGCCGCCAATGCGCAAGACATTGGTGGCTCCAGGATTGCCAGAACCTTCGGTACGAGGGTCTGCTAAACCAAAGGCCTTACAGATCAAAATGGCGCTGGAAATGGAGCCCATTAAATAACCAATAATAACAAGCGATATTGATAAGCTGAGCATTGGGTTGTTATCCTTAAAGCAGATGCTAGTATGTTAACGTATTTTTTGCGTTTCACAAATAAGCTAACAAAAATTATTCTGAGCATACACTGTAACTAGGTTTGGATTATGGTATGATGCTTTCCCTTTAGATTAATAATTGAATACCATGAAGCCAAATGCGACAAACTTGATCTGGATCGATTTAGAGATGACTGGACTTGATACGGATCAGGATAAGATCATTGAGATTGCGACCATTGTAACCGATGCCGAGCTAAATATTTTAGCCGAAGGGCCAGTGCTGGCAATTTTTCAGCCCAATGATGTTTTGGCAGGCATGGATGATTGGAACACCAATCAACACACTCGTTCTGGTTTGGTTGACAGGGTAAAAAACAGCCTTGTTTCCGAACAGATTGCAGAGCAGCAAACCTTAGAGTTTCTAGCACATTACGTCCCCCAGGGCAAATCCCCCATGTGTGGCAATAGTATTTGTCAGGACCGGCGCTTTTTATATCGTTCCATGCCAAAGTTGGAACAATACTTTCATTACCGTCACCTCGATGTGAGTACTGTCAAGGAGTTAGCCAGCCGTTGGTATCCCAAATTGGTTAAGGGTTTTAGGAAGAAGTCACGTCATCGTGCCTTGGATGATATTCGTGATTCTATTGATGAATTACGCTATTATCGCGAGCATTTTTTTAACGTTCCCAGTGTAATACATGAAGCGTCGTAATTTTTCGCCATTTGTTCCGCGTTATTGGTTTTATTGGTCGTTGTTTAGTTTATTATGGTTATTGTCTCACTTACCCATGCGGTGTTTGATCAGAATTGGCGAATTCTTGGGTTTTCTGGTAAGAAAATTGGCAAAACGCGCTTACCGCAATACTGAAATTAATCTTAAGCTTTGCTACCCAGAGCTTAGCGAATTACAACGTCAGCGACTAATTAAGGCAAATTTCCGTTCGGTAGGCATAGGGATCATGGAATTGTTGCTCAGTTGGTGGGCCAGTGATAAGCGCTTAGCACGATTAGCCAACATGCAGGATACGCATCATATTGATGCAGCTTTAGCCGCGGGTAAAGGGGTTATAGTTGCGGCTCCACATCTCACCTCGTTGGAGTTAGCCTTACGCATGTTTAGCACGCGTTATCCTGTCGCCGTAATGTATAACCGGCAAAAGCATCCTTGGCTAGAATATTTAAACCAAAGGGCATTGAAAAAATACTACTCCAAAGCTATTGCGCGCGAAAATGTTCGAGCCATGGTGAAGGCTCTCAAGCACAACATGATCATTTGTTATACTCCTGATATCGATCCGGGTGGTAAAAATGGGCTCTTTGTTCCCTTTTTCAATATACCTGCTGCGACAGTGACGGGGCCAACTCGCTTTGCCCAAATGACGGGGGCCAAGGTTCTGTTTGCCGTATTTTATAGGCGCGACGATGGCCAGGGCTATGATCTAACCGTGCAACCCATAGCCGATTTTCCCAGTGAAGATGACACCCGAGATGCTAGGGTCATCAACGGTTTACTTGAGTCGGCAATCAGGCATAAACCCGAGCAATATATTTGGCAATATAAACGCTTCAAGACCCGGCCTAAAGGAGAGGCCAGCTTTTATGATTAACTGTGCTATAATGGTTATTGAAACAAAGAACACTCCATGTCCTAAGTTATCTTTTGAGGTTAGCCATGCGATATAAGCGCGCTTTTAATACATTAGCTAAAGTAGGTATAAGGGTCGCCCAGGCAAAAGCGAGTACAAAAGCCTTGGCTAAACTTGAGCTCTTGGTTGAGGTTGCTAGTTTTATTCCACATCCCACGGTAAAGGCCATTTCTCGTGGCGCCACCACGGGCCTATTATTATATAAGCAATATCGTCGTCTTAAGGCCAAGGCATAGTCAATAATAGACTAAAAGCCAGTTTAGCCCGTTTGTTGAATGCCTGCTACAAGCCAACCGGTATTGGTTAATTTTTGAAAGTGCCAAACTTCTTCAAATGCCTCTGGCGTAGCGCCAGGGGCTTCACGTAAATAACCTGAGAATAGGATGCTAAGCAGCCCATCGCTAGACTCATCCTGTAGTGGTTCAGCATTCAAGCTTACGACTTCGGTATAATTCGTTTGATTGCCACGTTCTTGCAATTGAAGCTGAATTTCTGCAAAGACTTCCGGGGTAGTAAACTCACGAATATCGGCTAAATTAGCACTGTCATAGGCTGCCTGTAGGCGAATAAATAGAGTTTTAGCATGACGAATAAAGGCGTCTTTTTCGCTGCTGTTTAGCGAACTTTGACTCCCATAATGATAATGTGTACCACCTGAAGCGGTGTAGGGATGTGCTTGAGCATACTGCATGGGTTTAGCTGGAACCTTGAGTCTTTTAAACAAACGCCAGAGCAAGAAAATAAAGCCGCCTATTAGCAAAAAGCCCAGCAAGTTTCCACCAATCCCGTGTCCCATAAACAATGAAGCCAGTAAGCTACCGGCAGCAAAACCGGCTAAGGGACCTAGCCAGCGATTAGAGCTCGTTGTTGATTTAGTGGTCTTATCTGGATTTTTTTGTGCGGCATAATGAGGTAAGGAGCGTTGCTTACCAATGCGTACACCGCCTCCAAATCGCTTTGCCTCAACAGGTAATCCTATCAGGCCAAGGCTGATAAATAATATGGTAAAAAGTACGAATATCTTTTGCATATTTTTCCCCAATGGTTTAAAGTGCCGATCAAGTAATAGGTTATGCCTAGTATAAAGGTTTCGTTCAATAACTACTAGGAGTAACTATCGCTTAATCCACCATGGCAAACCATGCCATCCCAGGGTTGCATATTGCAGTTTAGCGAATATGTAAAAAAAGAGGTTGACAAAAATATTTTTGTGAACGACAATACCTGGCTTGATTTTTGGAGGGGTTCCCGAGCGGCCAAAGGGATCAGACTGTAAATCTGACGGCTCTGCCTTCGAAGGTTCGAATCCTTCCCCCTCCACCAGATTTCGCGGGTGTAGTTCAATGGTAGAACCTCAGCCTTCCAAGCTGATGGCGTGGGTTCGATTCCCATCACCCGCTCCATAGTGTTTTTTGTAAGAATAGGTTTAATTGCCCACATAGCTCAGTCGGTAGAGCACTTCCTTGGTAAGGAAGAGGTCACCGGTTCAAATCCGGTTGTGGGCACCATGAGTTAAGTAGTTAAAAAAAGAATTATTGTTACCATCTAATTTAAGCGGGGGGCCACATTAATGTCCAAGGAAAAATTCAGTAGAGATTTACCACACGTAAACGTAGGTACGATAGGTCACGTAGACCATGGTAAGACGACGTTGACGGCGGCATTGACGAAGGTGCTGGCGGAGACATATGGTGGTGCGGCGGTTGCGTTTGATAATATTGATAAGGCGCCGGAAGAGAAGGCTCGTGGTATCACGATCTCGACCTCACACGTAGAATATCGTTCAGCGAAGCGTCACTATGCGCACGTAGATTGCCCAGGCCACGCGGATTATGTGAAGAACATGATCACGGGAGCTGCACAGATGGACGGGGCGATATTGGTGTGTTCAGCGGCGGATGGTCCTATGCCCCAGACTCGTGAGCACATTTTGTTGGCGCGTCAGGTAGGTGTACCGTACATAGTGGTATTTTTAAACAAAGCGGACATGGTAGACGATGCTGAGTTGTTAGAGCTTGTTGAGATGGAAGTACGCGACTTATTAAGCAGCTACGATTTTCCTGGCGATGACATACCCTTGGTAGTAGGTTCAGCGTTAAAGGCGTTGGAAGGTGACAAGAGCGAGATAGGTGAAGCGGCGATAGTGAAGTTAGTCGAAGCGATGGACAGCTATATACCTGAGCCTGTACGTGAGATAGACAAGCCCTTTTTGATGCCTATTGAAGACGTATTCTCAATTTCGGGCCGTGGTACGGTAGTAACGGGTCGTATAGAGCGTGGTATCGTGAAGGTGGGTGAGGAAATTGAGATTGTGGGCTTAAAAGACACAATCAAGACGACCTGTACGGGTGTTGAGATGTTCCGCAAGTTGCTTGACGAAGGTCGCGCGGGTGATAACGTGGGTGTATTACTGCGTGGAACGAAGCGAGATGAAGTTGAGCGTGGACAAGTACTGGCAAAACCAGGTACCATAAACCCGCATACGAAGTTTGAAGCGGAAGTGTACGTATTGTCAAAAGAAGAAGGTGGTCGTCATACGCCGTTTTTCAAAGGGTATCGTCCGCAGTTTTACTTCCGTACGACAGACGTAACGGGTGAAGTGATATTGCCAGAAGGCGTAGAGATGGTGATGCCAGGTGATAACATCAAGCTAGACGTACACTTGATTGCACCTATTGCGATGGAAGAAGGTTTGCGCTTTGCAATACGTGAAGGTGGCCGTACCGTCGGTGCAGGTGTCGTAACTAAAGTTATTCAATAAA